>Ga0209039_10002356_pt1 | contig 16166 bp, 12 predicted proteins | sample BogFormECP12_OM1_FD_188238 | JGI IMG/M metagenome (GOLD analysis project Ga0209039, IMG submission 188238) | Bog forest soil microbial communities from Calvert Island, British Columbia, Canada - ECP12_OM1 (SPAdes) (version 2) | ecosystem: Environmental > Aquatic > Freshwater > Wetlands > Bog ... | reverse complement strand
GAAGCAGGATTAACAGAACCAGCTAAACCACCACTCCAATACTGAAAACTCCAACCAACGGCAGGTGTGGCAGTTAACTGGACCACGTCACCATAATGATAGGGTCCAATGTTGTTCAAAGTTACAGAGCCACTGCCAACTGTGGAAACAGCCAACGCATAAAGGACTTGTGTGAACGTGGCAGTGACAACCATGTTTCCTGTCACGTTAATCGTAATCGGGTTAGCTGTGCCTGAGGCGTTGCCACCCCAACCCGCAAACGTCCAACCAGCATTAGGGAGGGCAGTCAGAGTAACATTTGTGCCATAGGCGTAGGCGTCTTGGTTAGGACTCTTACTAACTGAACCACTGCCAACGATGTTAATAGTCAGACTGTTCAGAGCAAACGTGGCAGTAATAGTCATGTTGCGGGTCAGGTTGATCGTTGTCGGGTTGGCAGTGCCGTTAAGGTCACCACTCCAACCGGCAAACGTCCAACCCACGTTGGCAATTGCAGTGAGAGTAATGGCGGTGCCGTTGTTGTTTAACGTGACAGTTCCGTTGCCAACTGTTGAAATAGTCAAGGTATATCCGCTCTGAATGAAAGTTGCAGTAACATTCATGTTGCCTGTAATTGTCAGCGTCGCCGGATCAGTGGAGCCGGTTAGGTTGCCGCTCCAGGCAGAGAAGCTCCAGCTAGAGTTGGTAGAAATAGCAGTTAATTGAACCACATCACCGTAATAATAGTTTGGCCCTGTGTTATTCAAAGTTACAATGCCATAACCAACAGGCGTAACGGTCAACGTGTACGTGTTATGGGTGAAAATGGCTGTTACAGCCATGTTACGGGTCATGTTGATGGTAGTCGGGTTGGCAGTGCTATTGACGTCACCACTCCAACTCGCAAAAGTCCAGCCAACATTGGCCGTTGCAGTCAAATTGACATTTGTTCCATCTCCGTAAGCCGCTTGGTAGGGACTCTCATTGACTGAGCCACTGCCGACAGGGGAAGTAGTAACTGTGAGAGTGTTGCCGAACGTGTATGTTCCATCTTCAACGAAGTGAGCTATTGGGTTGCTCGCGTTGTCCATTAATATGTGGGTTGCAAAATGAATCGATGAATTGCTGGGCAGCAAAGAATCTTCGACGAGTAACTCAAGCGTGAACAAGGTCTGATCTTGAGTTGTGCTGAAGCCGTTCACCGTTGAGGAGGCGGCAAGCCTATAGGAGCCTGGGGCAGTTTCGTTGTCTTCAAGCGACCAGTTGCCTGGACCCCATAATGCGTCCAATGTAGCGTTGTAGTAGCAGTTGCTGAATGTGAGAAGTGTACTGTCCCAGGTGATGGTAAAGTCAAAGCTGAAAAGATTAGTAATTCCTTGAACGGTGATGTCCACATCGAATGTGGTTCCAACATCGGAGGAGCATTTCGCTATTGAGGAAGGATTAGTTTGAACCAATGCTTCAAACATGTAGCTTCCATCAGTTACTGTGTGCGTGATCGGTTGAGGAGTCGGATCAGTCAGGTCGCTCGTTTCAAAATGAATAAGGCAATTCCTGACAGTGTCATTCTGGGGATCCAAAACGGTAAAGGATAGACTGCACAAAGGAGTTGAGCCTGTGCTGCTGAAGCTGTTCAACGTGGACAACGCAGCGAGTGAGTAGTAACCAACACCGGATGCGTTGCTAGCCAAAAACCACTTGCCGCTACCCCATATATTATTTAAATCGGCCGCGAAGTTGACGTTCGCAAGCGTTAACAGACTATTATCCCAAGTCAAATTGAATCCAAAGCCATACAAGTTCGCAACATCAGCTACTGTAACGCTTACCACAAACGTTGTACCAATGTCAGTGTAGGTCTTGCCAACCGAAGAAGGGTCGATATAGAGGCTTGCTCCGGATTGAGCAAAGCCTACCTTCATGTTAACCGACGTGGCAAAGGCCATTGCGGCAAGTATCAATGAAATGAGGGTTAATCCAAGAAACCCCCTACGATTGAATGAAAGAGATGGAATTACCGCCCTCCCCTCCCTATCTGCATACCTAGTGAAAAAGGATATTTAAGAGTTCAGGAACAAACCTCTATTGAAAACCACGCACCCGTCCAGGTCAAATTGAGGATTAAGGCACCCAGACATTGAAGAAACTGAAGAAAAGAGAGAAACCAGACGCATAATCACTCTATGCCAATCAAACGGGAAAGAACAAAAGGCGCATGGCTAATCTCACACCCACAGCAAAAGCAAGACAGGCAATACAAGAGTCTTCAAAGCAGTCTCGAAGAGTTTCATTTGACTCAAAAATGACGGACTATTCAACCTTTCACAGCCAAAGACCAAGGAATAACACACGTCACGAGAATCTAGCTTCGCTTTGTTTTCATGGCTCTTTTTCTGCAAATCAAGACTGCCATAAATATTGTTGCGATGAATAGTGATAGAATGGGGATTGCGGAGAATTCTGGAATAGAATATTGGCTTTTCAGGGGGTATTTGTCAGTATTGTTTGCATCAATAACGTATGGTGTATTCCACAGGCCTGAAGAATCGATCTCTGAGGCGTTTGGGTATCTCGCAGTGTAGTCGCTCCAGTAATTTCCACCAGAAGGATTGCCGTTATCCCACGTGTTTGGTGATCCGTCACTGGATACTTGCTGAGTGTTGTTTATGAAGTTGTTTTGATATATTGTGTTGTTTGAAGAGCCAATTAGAGTGATGGCATTATTGTTGTTTGTCGCGTTGTTTCCGTAAACAGTGTTGTTTGAAGAAAAATAGAGATAGATGGCATATACATTGTTGGTCGCATCGTTTCCAGACACAAGGGTGCCGTCAGAGACACCGATAAAGATGTAGATGTTATCACCACTGTTTGTAGAGTTGTTTCCAGACACAATGTTGTTTGGAGAGTGAACGAGAGATATGCCGTCACCCTCGTTTGCCGCATAGTTTCCGGAAATAGTGTTGCTTGGAGAGTAGTAGAGATCGATACCATCGCCATTACTCGTCACGTTGTTTCCGTACACAACGTTGCCGGAAGAGGAATAAAGATAGATGCCATCGCCTCCATTGTTCGCTGCATAGTTTCCGGATACCGTGTTGCTTGAAGAAGAGTAGAGATCGATACCATCGCCATTACTCGTCACGTTGTTTCCGCAAACAGAGTTGCCCATAGAAGAATCGACATAGACACCTGCATCTTTATTGTTCAACGCTGCATTTCCGGACACATTGTTGCTCGAAGAGAAAAGAAGATAGATTCCATAAACGTTGCTTGTTGCTTTGTTTCCGTAAACAGTGTTGCTTGAAGATTGGAAGAGCTCGATCCCGTCGTTGTTGCTATTTGTCACGTTGTTTCCGGTTATCGTGGAGAATGTTGTGTATGCGAGGAGCATGCCCTGTTCGTTGCTTGTAAGGTTGAGGTTTTGCACCGTAATGTTTGTGCAGTTCACGAGAGCCAAGTACCCAGCATCTAGGGGCACGGAGACGTTCAGCTTATCGATCAAGTAATAGACAGGTTTTCCGTCCACAATATTGCTTGTGTCAACATAATTCACAAAAAAAGAAATATCTGCCCCTGCGACGAGGCCGAAATTATATGTGTTATCGACCATGGTATTGTTTTTTAGCGTGTTGCTTGAGGAAGACTCAAGATAGATACCATAAACATTGTTACTGGCATCGTTTCCAGACACAGTGTTGTTTGAGGAGCTCATAAGCCAAATGCCGTACTCGAAATCTGTGACTTTCACGTTCTCAACTGTCACGTTTGCCATTCCAGATAGGAGTATCCCCGTTCCACTCCCATCTCCTTGAAGTGTGCGACTGTTCCCATCCACGACAATGTTATTTCTCCGCACAACGATTGACCAATTAACGATGTTGCCCGCAAACATGTAAGTGATGTTGTCAACAGTAGAAATCGAAGCAGTTGACGGAGTCACGCTCCCGTCAGCGTTAATATAAATAGTCGTTTCATCCGCCCTCACAGATTCAATCCTAAAGGTTCCCGCCAAAACACTAGCCACAAGCAAAACAAGAATTACCTTGGAAACAGTCTTACCATACAATCCAGATTTCCTCTCCCTGACTCTAGACGAGCATCCTTTGATAAAAGAGTTATGAACCTGCATGCGCCGTTATGAAAAAGCCGCTGACAATTACCACGTGTTTTCGTAACTTTGCAACGCTTCTGCCTAATGTTCATTCAGAACAAAGTTGTCCCAGACACTGATCCAACTGGTCTCAACCATTCACAGCCCGGATTTGTGCATAATGAAACTATAGCTGAAGGTTAACTACTCCTCCACACATAAACCATTCAATTCAAAAGCATTCCTTGACGGCCTCCTTAAGGTTCCAGCCCTTTATATAATGGTCTTTGCACTTTTCAATTCAGAAGCGCCAGGGTCCTAGCCCATTGCCTCCGCGCTAACCTTCGAGGCACGCTGTGAAGTGGGCCAACAGTGCATAAATTCAACTTGGGAGGTAAGGGGCAGGAAGATGATAAGGGAGAAGGGAAAATTCCATTAAGATGCCTAGTCACCTTCCTGCTCCTCTGAAAGGTGTTGTTTCTCTAAGATATAAAGTCTATCAACACATGACCTGCGGATAGCCTTTTTTAGCTCGCGCTTTTGCCCTGAGGAGGAACGATATTTCTATCTTTGACACATAGAAGATTCTTACATAGCTGGTTAAATAGCGGGGTAATCTTTTTTTTAGTCTGAACAGAACGAGGGAGGGGAATCTTGAGAGGACACTTGCCCCACTGGTTATCACAAAAGACGATGCCAAGTGCTGGGAGGCTAGGGACATTGACCGATTCGAAAAATGAGAACGTGATCTGTCTCGCAGAAAGACTGACGCGTCATGTTCCTCGCCCACGAGGTGCAAATGGATGAAACATACATCAGTTTGCTTACTGTTCACTCTAGTAATCCTGCTGGCAGGGGCTTCTTTCGCATCAATTCCTAGACTTGCGTTTTCAGCTGGAACTACCGGAGGAAACTTGGACATATTCACTCAGAAAGCCCTATTCAACGGCACGGGACCGAATAAAACGAGTGACGCGTTTCAGCAACAGGAGCTTGTCATCTTATATGGGCTCGTAACATTCGATGGGGATCCTATCGCCGACAAAGTAGTTGGTTTTCAAGTAAGTGGTCCCCCAAACAACATTCAGAACTTCACGGTTTTCTCAGCGGCAACCACTAACGCAAGTGGACTAGCTCAATACTCGTTTCGAATACCCACAGCTCCCATCAACGAGGACCAAGCAATCTTCGGAACATGGCACGTTGTCGGAACAGTTGACGTGGACCAAGTTACCGAAAATGATAGTTTGACCTTCCAAGTCGGCTGGCTAGTGCAAATCACCAACATCTCAACTTTAAACGCTCAGCTAGAACCCCAGACAAGCTTTTCCCCGCAAAGCCCAATAGTTTTCAACCTTACACTTGAGAATATCGGGTTCACACCTCACGTTGGAACGATAACGGTTGATGCCTTAGACATCGATAAACAATCAATTATCCAAATAGAATTGGACAACCAGACATTTCCTCCCGGCGAATCTTATGTTCAAACCTCTTCGTACATCTCTGCAGACGCCAAAATCGGACAAGCCAACGCTTCAGCCACACCATACACTGCTCCGCCAGCGCTGGATGGAATACCCTACAGTCCCTCAGCCTACACCCTTTTTGACGTAATCTCCAACTATGGACACGATGTTGCCATAACAGCTGTGAACACATCAACAACCCAAACGACTATTGGCGAAAAAGTAAAGATAACAATCGTAGCTGCAAACCTCGGAGCCTTCAACGAAACCTTCGATGTGACAGTATACTACGATTCCAACCTAATTCAACTAATGCCCCAAATTTCACTTCCTCCCGACTCCTCAAAAACAATAACAGTCGAATGGGACACCTCCAACGTCAAACCAGGCACCTACGCAATAAGCGCAAACGCAACAATAGTTGAAGGCGACATCAACCCCGAAAACAACAAATTCATGGACGGCAACGTCACAATAACCACCGTTCCTACGCACATGCAGTTTCCAACCTACTATTTGCTTCTCATCCCATTCATAATAATCGCCATCCTCGCCGGAATCATACTAATGTTCTTAGCCTGGATTGACCACCGCCAGCGAAGAAGAAAAAGAAAAACACGAAAGAACCCAAGGTACGTAATAATCGTACACCCACACATCTAAAAAACGCAGTCAACTCGGCTTTTGCGAGCGCGCATGGCCGTTCCCAAATTCCTGAGCACGCCTACTTTTGCAATCTGATCTACTCCTGATTTCCTTCCAGAATCGGAGCTTCAATAACGCGCTGACCCTAACGCCTAACGAACAGTCAAAAACCAATGCATTCTCTTATTGGCAACCCAACCCATTCTTTCCAAACCGTGCCACATTGCTACAACACACCTTACATTTGGCCTTACAAACAAAACTGACGACTCGACTCTGAAGAGCTCCGCAAATTGTTTTTCAACATCGATCCTTACATTTCAACATTACATCTGGCCTTACAAGTTGAGACCGGGGGGTCACAAACGCAACATTACAATCTCACACCGCGCGGCAGAAACAAAAAGAAAAAGGCACATTCCCAAAAACCAGAAGCTTCCACTTTTTCCGAGTCGGATCCAGCCTCAAAAACGATACTTCACTCATTCTCATCCGAATCCTGCCCCGCTTACATGCGAAGCTGAACCTAAGGCACTGGCCACCTCCAAGACGAATTCAGGAACAGGCATGCTCGCTAGCACGCGCTCCAGAGAGAGTTCAAATATTGAAAAAAAGATGGAGACGTTTAAGACCTTTCAATGCGCGCTAGTGCTGTAGCAGACAGCCAGTGTAAGCAGATCCGTCAAGTCGATCTTCCCGGTATGATCAAAGTCAGCGGCGCTGGGCCCACTCCATGGTGGGGTAGCCACATTCCAGAGGGGATTTGTCGAGGTCAAATGGTACCACGACGCGAATTCCACAAGATCCGGCAAGTTAACTTTTCCATCGTTGTTAAAGTCCCCGAATTTAGCAAACGTGGCAGTGACATTCTTATCTGCATTCATGGTGATGTTAATCGTGTATTGCGTACCTGCTACGTCGCCGCTCCATTGAAAGAGGTACCAGTTATCGGCGAGCACAGTCTTGTTAACAGCCGGATTCGCAGTCAAAGTAACAATTGTCCCACTAGCATAAGTTGCGTTAAGGGGATTCACAGTGACATTCCCGTTACCAACAACATTGACCGTTAAAGTGAAGCCTTGACCCGGCGGTGGTGTCACAATGAACGTGGCCGTAACAGTCTTGTTCCCGCTCATGGTGATGTTCACTGGACTTTGCGAACCAGTCAAATCGCCGCTCCAACCCTGGAACGTCCAGTTCGCACCTGGAGTAGCCGTCAAAGTAACTACTGTGCCGCTTGTATATGTTGCATTGATAGGACTCCATGTTACAGTGCCGTTGCCAACAGTGTTGACCGTCAAAGTGTATTGTGAAGTTGGCGGCGGCGCAGTGCCGAAGGCATCAATCGTCAAAGTTCCCCCAATTACATCATGACTCACAGGATTCACATTGGGATCTTCCAAATCCGTGAAATCAAGCGTAAGAGGAAAGCTGACCGTTGATTCACCGTTACCAGCATTCGGTTGCTTTATGATTTTAAACGTTACTTTTGCCACCAATCCATCGGCACCATTCCATTGTGTACCAGTGGACGCTGCTGCCTCCTCAAATTCAACCGCACCCGTGTATGGCGCACTCGTAATCTTTGTTCCATTAGCAGCGAAGAAACCACTAAGCGTTTCGAGCACTGGAGCATTCAGGACCCCTCCAGCCTGTCCCACGAAGTCTGTGAACCCCGTTGGCACAGCATACGCCAAAATGTCAGCGAAATTCAAGTGAGTCTCTATGCCCGCAATCCCCGTAGCAGCATTAGCAACAGTCGCCCCTATCAAATGTATTTCCACCGTAAAATTCTGTCCCACAGGCGAAGGAGTCGCAGGAGTCTCCAATCCATTAATACTAGAATTCGTGTTCGTCAACGGCGAAGTCGCAACCGGTTCCACACTGTAATATATTGGATTCTGCGCCCGCGATGTTCCAACAACAAATAAGGCTGAAGCAACCAAAAGAAACACTACCAGCAAAGCTGAAATCTTCAATTTCATCCTTCTTCCTTCTCCCTACATTATCCCTTTGGCAAATTAGCCAATGAGTAAATCGAACGCGGGCTTCCTTAATATCCCTTATGGAACTATGCTCTACCACTTCTCACCGCATTGTTCTGGCTTTGTTCCTCACTTGCAAAGGCCCATGAAAGATTTCACCCGACACAAAAAAACTTACCCCCGGTCAGCGCGCTCCGATTCAACATGAATTAACTGCCCCATATTGCACGCCAAATATTTTGCGTGCCAATTTCTCGGTGGAGCCTCGTGTGCACTCTGGTCAGCAAAAAAGCAGTTTGACATCATGTTTGTGAGATCTGTTTGAGTTGGCGGCGGTACATTTCAAGTATTTCCGAGGAAGTCGTCGCGTCTTCAGGCGCTTTGTCAACACGATAGTTGCCTGTAAATCTTGGAAATCTGATAGCCAAGCCGCTTCCTTTCCTGACCGAATCCATCCCGCACGTATGTATTGGACTCAGCGTAATCTCTGCGCCCAAGACTTCAATCACGACTGCAGGTTCAAACCAAACATCTGCTTCAAGGGTCGAGTTCACTCTCGGATGCTTGTGCTTGACAACGTGTTTTGAGAGAATCTTCGGAATCTTCGCGAGATCCTCGTCCGTGAAGCCTGTTCCGCACTTCGTAACGGTTTCAAAAGAATCCTTTTCCGCATCATAAGTTGCGAGCAGCAATGCACCGTACGCTCCAGCCCTTTTCCCCCGTCCATGAAAGGCCCCCACGACAACCAGGTCTACAGTATCCTTCATCTCGCTCTTGTAATCGCGTTTGTACTTTATCCAGAGCCAACCTCGTGATCCTGCCTGATAAACCGAATCTTTAGCGACTGATTTGCACACGAGCCCTTCGCAGCCATCTTCGATGGCGTTCAGAAAGAACTTCTCCAGATCCCCCGCATTGTCGGTCACGATGTAATCTGCAACCTTTGTGTGATCGCTCTTTTCAACCGCTTTTTCAAGAGTTTTTCTTCGAACAGGGTACGGCTCGAATGTCAAATCCTTTCCATCAACATAAAGGATCTCAAACATGAAAAGCGAAACCGGATAATCCTCCACGGCCTTCTCAACCCCATATTTGCGTCTGCGATGCATAAGTTCCTGAAAAGGACGCATCTCACCCGTGTCAGGATCAACAGCCACACATTCGCACTCAAGAATAGCGTTCTTCGCCAACACGTGTGTTCTAAAGAGCTTAACAGCGTCTGGATACTGACTCGAAATGTTCTCCAGTCTTCTCGAAAAAAGCGTCACTTGCTCGCCTTTTTTATGTGCTTGCAACCGTTCGCCATCGTACTTGTATTCAGCTATGCATTTTCCGCCGAGCTTCTCCAAAATCTCTTCTGGGGAGGAGAGTCTTTCCGCCAGCATGGGCCTTATAGGCTCATCGATGGAAACATGAAAATCCTTGATTCCCATGATTCCCTGTTTAGCAATAGTTTCCGCAACCCTTCCGAGATCTGAACATATGTTGTAAGCTCTTTCCACGAGTCCCCTAGCTTCTTTGCCTCCCCCATAAGCTATGGCCAAAGCATCCAAAACCGTCATGTCTGCAATGCCCAAGCGCAGGTTGCCCGTGACCATCCGCATAACATATTTGGCTTCTCTAGGAGTCGCCGCGGCCAATAACCCAGCAAGCAGCGAAAGCTTTGTGTCCACCGCGCCTGAACCCGTGGTCACAGCCATCTTATCCAGCGTTTCATACACTTTCTCCACCGTAAGAGGTTCATGAGCGAAAGTAACTTGCGTCTTGCTTCCAATAAATTTCTGGGCAGTCTCACCTAAATCGCCAGTTCTCTTGATGTCTTCCGCAATTTCATCCTCTCGCCTCCCAGTGGATCTCGCCAGAGCCTTTATCGCAAGTTTCTCAGCAACACCAATCTCAATTCCTGAGAAGTCAGGATGAATCTTGCCTTGAGTCAAATAAGCAACTTTACCAATGAGTTCCTTCGGCGTATCTTTAACAAGTTCAACCAAGAGATCCGTCATTTCCAATCTTTTGGCAGTAGCCTCAATTTTCTCGTATGCATAGGCAATCAATGCGTATTTCAATCTAAGCCCAAGCCTACTTCGATTTAATTATATTAAAAACTTCACATTAGAGCCTTCAACGAGTAGTGTTTATTTCAAACCGCATCTGCAGATTCACTTTTCTTCTTGAAATCCTTCGTAATGGACAATCTCTTCGACCTCTCTCCTAGCCCTTGGAGACGGAGCCTTTGAATAGTGTCCGATTGGAATCAAAGCAACTGGTCGAACTCCTGAAGGAAGATTCAAGGCCTCGCTTGCTTCCTCTTCTTTGAACGCGCCGACCCAGCACGTTCCCAAACCAAGCGAATACGCTATCAAGTGAATGTTCTGTATTGCGGCAGCAGTGTCCTGGATGCAGTAAAGCGCTTTTCCTCTTTCACTATAACCTTCAGAAGACCGAGTTTCATCTGCACACACAACAATCACAACCGGAGCCTCCTCAATGAATGATTGATTATAAGCAGCCTCCACAAGTCTCTTCTTAACATCTGCTTTTCTAACCACAATAAATAGCCAAGGCTGAATGTTTCCGGCTGAAGGAGCCCACCTAGCAGCATCTATGAGCTTCGCAACGGTTTCTTCTGTTACATCTACATTCTTGTAGGCCCTAACGCTTCTTCTTCCCTTAATCGCCTCAACCACATCCATCAGAATACCCACCTCCTCCTATTCGCTCATGACAAGCCTTAAGTCTTCTCATTAGTTAAGTTGTGGTCGGATGATGAAGACTCGAGTAACGGAGCGACTGCGGTGATGGCTCGACGGGCGAACTGACATAACAACACAGAAACTTTATGAATCAAAGAAGGTGAACAAGAAAAAGCCACAATTCGAAGTGGCGAGCCGCAGCGTGAAAAAGGGAAGCTTTGGGTGCGCTCGTTCCTGCCACAATCAAGGACGCATTCACAGAAATGGTTAAAAGCGTAAAAGAATGTAGTGCATCATTTCAAAAACGCGTGAACAAGACGATGATAAAACCTCGAGCACGCGTCGGTTAGAAAATAAGGTGACGAAACATGAGTGAAACCAGGATAGATATTTCAGATCTGAAAAACGAAGGAAGCGACGTTGTCACTGACTTGACAAAGTTTCTGGAAGAAAAAACAAAAGCGACCGTTGAAACTGCTCTCAACGAAATAATAGTGAAAAGCAAGAGTGAGAAAGAAGCAGTTCTTTCACGAACTCACCTTCGCCTGTTACTCCGAAAGTTTCTTCACCGGAGCGAGTTGAAGGAGTATTACAGGGTCATAGGCGGCAAAGACAACGCATTGATAGTTAAAGAAAAGAAAACCGGAGAAGAAGAAGAATAGCTCCACTCTTTGCTAGACAGCTCTCAAACGCATGAAATGGGTTGCGAATCTCGTTGCGCACGTGAAGAATCGAAGATGAGTGAAACCTCAGCAATGATATGCCAGAAATGCGGAAAAGAAACATTCCTGCCATTCAAGTGCCAGTACTGCGGAGGCTATTTCTGTTCCGAACATCGACTACCTGAAAATCACAATTGTCCACAGATGGCCCTAGCACGGCTGCCAAAGGACGATACAAATCCTGAGATCGTCAACAGAACGATGTCCGTAAATTACTCGTTCATGAAACCTGAAACCAACATGAAAACGCTTCACTTCAGCATAAAAGAACTTGAACATCTGGCCGTCGCAACCGTCCTTGTCGTCGGCGTAGGCCTATCATTGGATATTGGCAACGTAGCAAACATCAGCTTTTTATGGCTCTTGATTTCTGCCCTAGCCTTCACTGCATCGTTTCTCGCACATGAAATAGCTCACAAAATAGTTGCCCAAAGACACGGCTTATGGGCTGAGTTCAGACTAACAACCTTTGGTGCAATCCTTACCGCTCTATCAATCTTCATACCCTTCAAATTCATAGCTCCAGGTGCCGTCATGGTGGGGGGTGCCACTGACCAAAAAACCATGGGGAAGACTGCGATTGCGGGACCAATCGTCAACATTCTATTGGCTACAACCCTCGCCTCTGCAGCTGTAGCTTGGCAGGGAGGCGGATTAGGCGTGCAAGCGCTTATCGCCATTGCATGGTTCAACGCTTGGATAGCAACCTTCAACCTGATTCCCTACGGCATTTTCGACGGATTGAAAGTTTTCAGTTGGGACAAGAGAGCATGGGCCCTGTCATTTGCCGCGAGCCTGGCCCTCACGGTAGTGTTGGGAATCATATATTTCGGCGGCCTCCTATGAGACAATAACAAGAAAGGCATAAATATAGTACGACCCGAAATTATCTTGGCACCTGATTATTCCAGGCAGGTATCGGATGGTTAACAGGGATAGACACGAAATTGCCATTGAAGTATTGAAAAAAGCCACTCCTGGAAAGAAGAAAACGGAGATAATGAGAGACGTCGGCTTGTCTTACCTGCAAGCTAAGCTGTACCTAGGAGAACTAGTGGAACGAGGCTTACTGCAAATCGACGAAGAACGCGTGCTCAAAACGACAAAGAAAGGACTTGACTTCATTGAAAAATGCAAGATTTGCCCCCTTTTCGAATGGGATAGAGACAAACTGAAAACAATGATTCTCAAGAGTTAAAGAAGCTCTATCGTCACATGAACTTCCTCAGGAACCCTAATGCGCATGATTCGCCGCATCACACGCTCCTCAGCATCTATATCGATTAAACGTTTGTGAATGCGCATTTCCCACCTATCCCAAGTCGCAGTTCCTTCTCCGCACGGCGTCTTCAAAACAGGAACACGCAACCGTTTAGTCGGCAACGGAACTGGCCCGTTAATCTTAACTCCAGTTTTCTGGGCGATACCTTTTAATTCATCACAGACCCCCTCCAGCTTCGTGTAGTCCGTGCTCGTCAAGCGTATCCGTGCTTTTCTAACCATCCGCCCATCATTCCTAATTACTGTTTCCAACCAGATTTGCTAGGTATCTACCTTAGACAATTAGCCGTGAATAAAAACCTATCGACAAAAATCCCCAATGAATCGAGACGCCCTCAACCTTCCTGACTATCCAAAGGCCCCAACCGGCAGAGCCATTTCCCTCAGCTTTGACAGCGTTCCCAACGCATTTCTCTAGCGCGAGCTCGACTGATGGTTTCCCGTATCTGCCCCCACTCCTTTTTTCTTCAAAACGTAGGCTCTGTACATTATTGGGCAGAAGAGAAAGATACCTGCAACGTAGGATAGACTTGAACTTGTGCTCAGTTTTGATTGATCAATAAGTTGAGATATGGTCAGGTTCTCGTTAGAAAGAGGGTAAAGTTCCAATCTGCTCTCAACAGTTATCACCGTAAGATTGGTCAAGCTCACAGACCCCGTATACCAATGCGGGGATGTACTGCCCACTGCATCTCCTAACGCTTTATTGTCATTAAACATCAGGTTCAAAAGATTCATCGTTTCAGTATCAGTGTCATTGGGATAAACTATGTCTGACCAGCCTATGTATGCTTTCGCTCCCTTATCAATGAAGGCCGCTGCCATAGGGTTGTCTCCCCGAATCAAGCTGTCGCAGCCCATCGCTATAACTATGCTGTTAGGAAAGCGACCCTGCAGATTGTTTATAAATTCTGGTGTTAGACAAAAGAAATATTCGCCAGGTTCGTATGTGAATTCTCCTTCACTCAATAAACCGTTATCTACCTCGTCCTGATACTCTCCTGCCACCCATTTCTCTGAAGTCATCAAATCCACCGTTGAGCTGTCATTTCTCAGGGCAGAATGCTCTCTTAATATCACTATTCCATAATTGGAACTCGCCAAGTTCCTGAAGAAGTTCACATCAAGGTCCTCGTTACAGTAAGTAACGCTGAAACCGTCTCTTGTCAGAGTGGAATTGCAATATGAAACGAAGGAGCTGTCAGGAAAATTGGTTCCCAACTGATCCACGATAACTGCAGTGAGTGGAAACTTTACTGCAGCCTGAAGAAAAGCAATGGAAAGTATCAGTCCCAAGAATATCACAAGCACCAGAACCACTGCGAAAACAATCCAGCGACGACTCGCCGGCTTCTTGCCTCGACGAAACGTGGCGTTCCTTGCCATTATCGAATAAACTCCAAAAAAGCTGATGTGCTCCTCTTGCTTCCATCAATAGAATGAATTGGGAGCCACCTATTTCCTTTTCCTTTTGCAAATCAATAAAACATGGGGGATTAACCACAATTTCACTCTTAGATTCCTCAGAATCTGATGCGCCGCGCGACACTCTGCCCCGCGAATATGTGATTGAACCGTCGTCAACGCCTGCGTGAAGAAGCTTTTTGCAGTTTGCCGTTCGCTGGCCCAAACGTAATTAGAGCCTTTCATGATATACTTAGAGCATGGCGAATGCTTTGGGGCGACTAGCAGTGAAGGCGATAATTTTCGATTTGGATGGCACTCTTGTTGATTCAAGAGAAGCCTACATTGAAGCCGCCAGAAACGCCATGGCCGTCTCAGGGCTAAAAATGGTAAGATCGAACCTTGAAATTGAGATCCCAAGAAGGCTTGAGCAGGATCAGCCAATAGATGATTTAATACCTAACGTGGATGTCGAAAGATTCAAGGAAATCTACCTCAAAGCGTATTATCAGGCCACGATGGAAAAGACCAAGCCCTTCTTTAGAGTCGAGCGCACCCTCAAAAAGCTCTCATCAAAGGCAGCTTTGGCCGTCATTACCAGACGCAACGTTACCGGGAACGATGTTAGAAAAGAGCTATCAAAGTTTGGTTTGTCAGCATACTTCAAGAAGATATTGACATCTAGGGATACTTCGAAGCCGAAGCCTTCACCCGAAGCTTTCATCAAATGCGCAGAATACTTGAACGTAAACATTCGTGACTGTGCGGTTGTGGGCGATTCTGTCATTGATGTAAGAGCCGGAAAATTCGCTGGTGCCCGAACGGTCGCGGTGTTGACGGGGATATTCAACCTAGAAGAGCTGCAAAGTGAGAAGCCCGATCTTATTTTACGAAGCGTAAACGAGCTTCCAGACCATCTTGAATCTTTCCCTATCAGGAAGCCCCACAATATTTCTAGAGATATAATATAGCTAAAAGCTACTGAGGAATGTTATAGAAGCCATTACGAATAAAGCTTATTACAAGCGCAAATGTCTAGGTTAAGTTGGAGAGGGCTTCGAGACGGGAGTACCATGAACTTCATAGAAATATTGCTTTCAGACAAACTTAAGGAGAAGAACCCGATGCTAGACGTTTTGGGTTCCGATAGAAAGGTACTCCAGATTGCGTCGCAGGACCTGACAAACTACTTGAAGGTTTATTGGGACCTCGTTGGAAGAGACGCGAACGAATGCGAAATCGTTGAGAGACTTGAAAAAACCTTCAACGAGAACGCAGATGAACTTGCAGAGTTCCTTGGATTTTGGACAGGCATATGGCTTGCTAAATGGAACGAACGAGTCAAGCTCCTCATAGGAAACGAGAACTCCAAAAGATGGAATGACGTGGCCAAAACCCTGAAGAACGGCGAGGCAGCATGGGCAAACCTCTCCAACCGCCACGAAGTAGAAGACATCATCATATCCGCCCTCATCAGGAATGCCGAAATCTGCGGCACCTCAATTCTAGCCGAAAACCTAATCAAGATGGAGCTCGGCGAAGAAAAAGAATACGACAGCGACGAAGAAAACATCTTAAACGTAGTAAACGATACATTGCGGAAAGCCAGAGAGTTGACCCAGAGCAAAGGCCCTTTAATCTTTGTCAAAGTCGACAAAGCATACTACCAATCATAAGATCGGCAAGAAACAGTCAGCTAAATTCTCACTCTGTGCAGAGTTTTTGTCCGCCAAGAATATGATTTCATAACTGGCGTTTTCCCATAGCCACAAGCTGAACACCGCTTTTTAGTAACGTGATAAGACCTTCTCCCACATCGTCTGCACTTGATGTGAACCGTCTTGCCTTGACGTTTACCAAAAGAGGGTGTTCCCTTTCCCAACGCTGTCACCTAGGCG
>Ga0209039_10002355_pt1 | contig 16168 bp, 17 predicted proteins | sample BogFormECP12_OM1_FD_188238 | JGI IMG/M metagenome (GOLD analysis project Ga0209039, IMG submission 188238) | Bog forest soil microbial communities from Calvert Island, British Columbia, Canada - ECP12_OM1 (SPAdes) (version 2) | ecosystem: Environmental > Aquatic > Freshwater > Wetlands > Bog ... | reverse complement strand
GCCATCTCCATGCTGTTGGGCGCGAACGCAAGTTGCAGAAGGCCGCTCCCGAAATCTGGCATGTTGACCCGCTCGCCCGGCGCAGTGAACAGGACCTGTCCCATGAGCTGGGTCACGTAGTTATTGAGGGGATCCAGTGTCCGTCCCCGGCCGTCGAACTGGTACGGGAAATTAACGTTCATGGAAGGAATCAGGTTGCGATGACGCGCGTCTGGGCTTGAACCGGCAAAAGCGGGGCGCCCGTCGGAACGCAGGTCGCCATTCCTGTCATAATGGCCACCGGCTGGCCCTCGGACAATACCTGTACCGCTCCAACGACCCACTGAGCCGTGACGCATGGGCCATTGCCTGCCGGAGGAACAAAAGCGCATCCGGCGATAGAGTACGGAGCGGCGATGGTTGCGATAGGCATTCCCGAAACCATCACCCGCGGGCTCGGAACGGTCGGAATCGCTTGTCCACCGTGCGCGCACAGGACCGTCGCGCCTACGTGCAGAATTGGTCCGGGCATGGCTATATTACCGTCAACGCGTCGATGTTGATTGCCACTGCGGGACCGACCAGAGTGATCGTCGCTCCCTGGCCATTGCTGATATATATACCGGTTTCGTTAACGACAATTATGGCGCCGCTGACACTCTTGAGCACGATTCCTCCCGTCACTGGCGAAGGGGGTGCATCGCTTATCATCACCATGTTCTGGCCTGTCGTCTGCAGCACGATGTTCTGACCCGGTGGGATGGCCGGCGGCGCGGTGGCAAAGATCGGAACGTCTGCGACAAGTCCCCAGAATCCTCCCGTCCAGATCGGGTAGTCCGAGTCCCCTTGCTCGAATTCGACCCAGACCTGAGAGCCAATCGGCGGTACAATAAAGCACCCGGATTGGATACCGGCCGCCGGTACGCACGGCATCGCCCAGCTCGACGGCGTCTCTCCGAGGACATCCGGAACCTGTACCAGCACGCGGCCGATTTGTTCCGGGTCAATGTTCTCGATCACAAGTCCCCGGTATTTGCCGTAAAACCGTTGTGTGGCTCCCCCTGCGCCAGAAGAATTTTGATCACTCATGGTGATACGGTCGGGACAGTGGAAACCAGGCCGTTCCGGGTAAGCGTAAAGCTTTGTTTGTACTCTCCGCGCTTGATTTTATGGGTGACACTTTTCACATAGTAGAGGCCGTCAAACGCAGGGCCCGCTCCGCGTACGCCCACCAGTTGTCGAGCGTTCAAGACGCCGCCGTATCGGGTCACATCAAGGCTGCCTTCGCATGAGACTGCCTCGGCATTTTCAGCCGCCTCTGCGAGTCCCATCATAATCGCCTGTGGGATTGGCCGCTTCGAGAGATCCTCCCGAAATGCTGTCAGATCCGGCGGCAGGAGATTGGTGGGTAAAGGTGGAATTACGCCCAGGGGCGGGTTCAGCGGTGTGATGGGTGGAATCGGAATCGGAATGCTGATGCCTGTCTCTTCTATAGAGATGTAGACTAATGGGATTTTATTCTTCTGTTGGTCGAAGCTGAAATTCAGGCTTTCGACATTCGTGTAGGCGTCCATATCCGAACTCAAAGCCGGTTGAACCGGGCCGACCTTGATTTGAGGACCCCAGTAGGCCTTGCTGATTCCCGGCGTTGGTCCCGGGTCGATGTAAAAAACATAGCCCGCCTGCTCCGCCAGATAGCGGATATACGCCAGATCGGTACCCTTCTGACTCGGAATACGGTCGATCGGCACAGAAATGTCCATCATGATGCTCGGAATAACAAGCGGCGCGATCCCAAAGGCTGCGTATTTGGCCAGAAGCAGAGCGACTCTGGCTTCAGCCGGGCAGGCCGGAAAGGGGAACCCGCTCCACCTGGACTGATTCATGAGCGCGGTCAAGTCCTCGCCCATTAGCGTAAGCGTCGAATTAGAGCCTTTGTCGCCGGGCGAAATGTGGTTGTTCGTGATCACCCCGTCGATGAGCACATTGGCCACACTATTGACCGTTACGACCAGAATGGTGCGCATAAACAGCAGCGGCAAACCTCCGGTCAGCAGGAACAGGATCTGGAGCGGTGATTGTTTGTCGATGCTGAAAACCAGTTTGAATCCGCTCGTACCCACGTCTTTGACGGTGACCTCGACGTTCGCCAGGGTATCCAGGACGACGCGCGGCACCGGTACCGGAAATACCGGTCCCATCAGCAGACTAAGTTGGACGCTATCAAGCACTTGTCCCTCCCGGCACCCCCTGAGGCATGGTAATGTTCAAGAGTGCACCCGGCGTCTCGACCAATTTGGCCGGCTCAATTGCGCCGTTGGCGTCGCACAATAGCCAGAACATTAACGGGTCACCGAGATATTTGGCCGCCAGCAGGTCAAGCCGGTCCCCTTGCTGAACGGTATGTTGCGCAATCGTCGAGAACGTGGGGGCGCCTGGCTGCGGTACGAACCGCCGGGCCAGATAGGTAACGCTTTGTCCGTCCGGCGTCGTGTAGGAAAGCGTGGCAAAACCGTAATAACGGCTGTCGGCTGGAAATGTAACCGGCGGAATGACTCCCAGTTTAAACAGGGCCTGGAGTGGATTAATCATGGCAGACCGCTCAATCCCAAAACGGAGATGGATGTGTTGGGAACTCGAGACGCCAACTGTTCCTTATTGCTCAAATAAGTCATGAACATTCGTCCTCCCGGATGCGAGAACCCAAGGTCGTCCACATTCAACACCCTCAGACCGAGACTCACTTTGGCGCGAATCGGATTCAGGTTCGGGTCGAAAGCTTCTTCGGTAATCGAGAATTCGGTCAGCCTCACCGGCATCACACGGTTCCTGCTCCAAACAAACAGCGTGAGCGGTTGCTCCAGCGGGATAATCTCGAGGGTACCGGCATTGGCCATGCTGTCATCCGCCTCCAGAGCCTCGACCGTCGGATTGACGAGCATTTCGAGCTGCGCGAGCTGAGGAAGCAGGCCGAATTGGACTGCCGTCCCGTTTTGTTTGGGAAATTCCAATTGGTCGGTCGCATCCAGTTCAGCGTCGAGTTTCAGCGTTTCGACCGCGGGACCGCGCAACCGCAGCGCGTCTACCCGGACGCCATCCTGACCTCCGGGCACGGCTTGAATTTGAAGGGTACGACTCAAAGAGTCCGGGTTGTATTGTAGAGCGATCACACTCTGAACCGCGGACGTGTCCGGGTCCATCGTTACAATCCCGCCTTTGACAAGACGCGGAGAACCGGGAAAACCGCTCATTTGTGCTTCAACCCCTTTCCGATTCCCCTGGCGATTCGACGACCGAGGTCCCTGCCGGCCGAAGGACCGCCCGAAAACGGCATGCGGCCCAGATTAAGCAATTGGGTCCGGTTGGGACGAGCCCAAGCCGGGTCCGCTACTGCGTCGGCAATCACCTGGCGTAATTCTGCCTGGAGAGATTCTAATAGAACTGCGCGATCGGCGGCTTCGAATCCCCGCAGGACGACTTGTTGAATGCTAACATTGACACGGCTCATAGCCACCCCCGGGTCTCGGCTTGAGTCAGCGGCCGGTCAATTTTTTGTGACTCCATCCTGGCGGCCTCCAGCATATGCGCCATGTCGACAGGCCGATGCGTTTCGGCAGCAAGAAAAGCGGCATTCAATGCGATATTCCGGATGTTTCCTCCCGCGACATTGAGCTGACTTAGCTTTTTGACGTCCAAGGCTTGCGTAGGGGTGTTGGGCGGGAAAATTCCTCTCCAGATTGCCTCTCGCTGGCCAGCGTCGGGGAATGGAAAATTAACGATGAACCGCAAGCGCCGCTGAAAGGCGCGGTCCATGGAGGCTTTCAGGTTGGTCGTCAATATTGCCAGCCCCCGATAGGTCTCCATCCGTTGCAGAAGATAGCTCACTTCAATGTTGGCGTACCGATCGTGGCTGTCTTTGACTTCGCCGCGCTTGCCGAAGAGAGAATCAGCTTCGTCAAAGAGGAGCACGACACCGCCTTCCTCTGCGGCGTCGAAAACCCGCTTCAGATTCTTTTCGGTCTCGCCGATGTATTTGCTGACGACCGCTGAAAGATCGATCTGGTACAGGTCCAGATCGAGCTCGTTGGCCAGCACTTCGGCAGCCATTGTTTTGCCCGTGCCACTCTCCCCGGCAAACAGCGCACTGACGCCAAGACCCCGATGGCCCATTTCAGAGAAGCCCCAGGTTTCGTAGACCTTCATTCGGTAGCGCACCTGCGAGGCCACTTGCCGCAGCGTCTGTTTTTGCATCGCCGGCAGCACTAGATCATCCCAGCGGGCGCATGGAACGACGCGCTCCGCCAGATGCTCGAGCTTTGGGCGGGAGAAAGAACGGCAGGCAGCCCAAACTCTTTCACGCTCGAGTACGCCGCGCTGCCTGCATAAAAGGCTGCCCGCGCTAAAAATGGTCCTTGCGCTCATGCGGAACTGTTCTGACAGCTCATCCAGCGAACCGTTCAAGCCTGCGACGGATGGCCCCAAGGCGTTGATCCAGAGCCGCCGTTGTTCGACCGGGTGCGGTTTATTGACATCGAATCTCAGAACGGGACGATCCAGGCTGACCGGTTCCCGGCTGGCCAGAAAGAGGGGGCCTAGTATCCGCTCGCAGAGACGCCGGGCCGGCGCCGTCAGATCTCCGCTTCCGACTTGCACCAGCAATGCCCCCTGCAACAAGAGCGATTCGCGTTCCCAGAGGCCGCTGATTTTTTCGATTTCAGCCCCGGTCGCCGGAAGATCCTCCGCCGCCATGACCAGCAGTTGCATTGCCATTTGCCGGACAGCCATTGACGCAGCGTCTTCCTGACCTTCTGGATCGTCGCCCCAGAAGTTGATTACCGGCGGCTGGTCTAACTGAGCTTCGAGCGAATGAGCCACCTCCAAAGCAACTGCCTTTTGACTCTCGGCGATCCATTCAGGAAATGGGCTGAGCCGAATGATCGTCTGCAGCTGCGGATCCAGCGTATTGATTCCCGCCAGATAGTGCAGAATTCGTTCATCGATGCGCAAAGGAGCTGATGTCAGGCCGTGGCCGATTTCCAATTCCACCAGGCGCAAACGGCGCAATGGCCGTGTGGGAGTTAGAGCGCTCCAGTGCGGCTCCGGCAGGATAGCCATTGCCAGACCAAACGTCGCGTAGGTGCGCTGAGGATGACCTTGGGCGTCGCCGCACAGAGCCGCGAGCCTCGAATCCATCTCGCCTCCGGCACATAGCAATAGGATGTCGCGCTCAAAAACGCTCAATCCAAACAGCTGTGAAAGGCTGTCGATCGCGGGCGGCGCCTCCAAAGCAGCGCGCGCCTCGTCGAGATCTGTCCCGGGCGCTTCGGAAGGATTGGGATCGAGCAGACGCTTAAGGCGCGCGAATTCCGCTACCAGGAACGCCTGGTTCGCATCGATCCAGGGAATCTTTGCCGTGGATGGTTGCATCAGGTGACCGTGATGATCGGGGAACCCGGGGCCGGCGCGTAGGTTACCGAGCTATCGATGCCGTCGACGCGCAACCGGACCAGGTAGGTTCCGGGAGCGATATTCACGAAATCGAATGTCGGACTATTGGTGTTGGATTGGAATGGAACAGCCGAAACTTCCTGACTGCCCACGATCAAAGAGACCTGCTGCCTCGGCAGCAAGGCAGGAGAACATGTCGGGTTGAGCGTGAACGATACGCCGGTCACCGCGGGCGGCAGCGAGGAAGTCAACCGCGGCGCGATCGCCAGAGGCAGGCTGTTCGAGCTGATCGGTGAGGACATCGTGGGCAGCTTGACTTGAACGGATAACAGATAAACACCCGCCGGCAATGGGGCCTGCGGCGGAGAGGATTGCGCCGGAATATTCGGCAAAACAAACTGAATCGATGTGTTCGTAACCAGCGACGGGACAATCGGCCCAAATTGAACGCCCAGGTACGCATTGGTTAGCGTGACGCCGACGGCCGTATTCAAACCCGTCCCGGAAACCGTCACTGTATCACCTAGAGAGGCAGCAGATTTGCCGGAAGGCGGCATCACGGAGTTGATGGAGGAGAGCAGACCGGCCTGGACTGCAATATTACGGGTCGCCACCGGTAATGAGGCATTCGTCGTGCTTTCGGCTTGTATGAGTACGACAGTGACCTGGAATGGGAATGTGGGCCGGTAATCCGCTTTCAGCGCCGTCCACAGCCAGGCCATTTCCTCGCGACCCAGGCTCGCAGGCGTAACCTTGAGCATTTCGACCTGATCGGCCAATCCGGCGAGATCCAGGCTTCCATTCAGGTTGGTGTTGCCGGTTGAAGGGGGCGGATTAAGCGCAGCCTGAATGTTGCTGCGTGCCAGGACGGGCGTCTGGTGCAGCGCCTGAACCGCGTAACCAAGAAGTGCCTCGGCTTCGAAGTTCTCCTTGCCATATGCAGTCAGCAAATAGTGGAGATCCAATGCGAGCGGTTGATTTCGCAACCGGCTCTTGCCATCGGCGGAAACTGAGGGCAAGTCTATATTCCGCCAACCGGCGTTGTGCGTAACTTGGTGCAGGAACAGGTTGACTTGAAGGGTTGGCGCGCCGTTCTGCGAAGTCTGAACAATGTCCGGAGCCAGCGCTGTTACAGTGACAGAACCAAACGAGGTGCTCGCGAAGACGTTGCTCAGGATCTGGTACAACACCGCGGAGGTTCCGGCAATGGCGAGGGCGTTACTCATGCGGATCTCCTGTCTCGGCCACGCAAATATTCGTCTAGTGACGGAGTCCAACGTTGAGGTTTTGTCGCAACCGCCGGCGCCGGGGCCGGCGGTACGGCGATGACCTCAACACGACCAATATGGATCACGATTTCGTCCGGTTCCGGCCGGGCTGAACGGCCGACCGGCGCAATTCGCTCGCTTCCCTCTGACCCAAACCGCAACGGAACCGGATTAGATCCGGCGAGAGCTGGCGCGCCATCCCTTGCGGCGCCGAGTTTCGGCGCCTGCTCACGGCCCGGAGTGTCGGATACGCGTTCAGTTGCGGTTCCACTCGTGAGTGCGGCTTTTGATGGGACTGGTTGGGCTCCTGAACTCCCAAGGACTCGTCTTGGCGAAATTGCAGCAGCCAGGATTGTTCTTGGCGGAAGCTCTGGTCCCGGGGTCTCGACGAGCGGCGTGATCGGCGTTCTTCGGGGCGCCACAGCCGCTCCCGGCGCACGTTCGACTCGTGGACGGTGTGCTCCGGTCTCTGCCGGAGTCTCGCCGGCAACGATGACTTTTTCAGGGCTTGCTTTCTCCCTCTGGACTTTTTGCTTTGGGGGCGGGCTCACGATTCGTTCGCGTTCCGGTTTCAGTGGGCCGGCTTCGTGTTGGTCGCTCGAATGGCTGCTGTGCGCCGGAAGCAGAGGGGCAATACCCGTGTTCCCCTGGTCCACCAGGGCCCGGATCACGTGAGGCTGGTTTAAGTCCGGAATGGCAGGTTTTGGCGACCCCATCAATGGCCAGTTCGATTGCCGATTCGGCGAGGCCGCCTCAGCAACCAGGTCACCGCCCGGGGCGTCGAATGCGGCCCGCGGATCGGGTCGCGTTTCGGATTCGGCACGGTCATGCGAGGTCACCGGCTTCACTGTTTCCATGGCAGGAGCGTCGGAGCGGGCGGCAAAATGGAGTGGTGAAAAGAGTGAACCCAAAACCGGCCGGATCGATTGGTCTGGTCTGATGGCGCTGAGCGCGATTCGTTGAAGGTACCCGTTCATGCCTGCGCCATTTCGAGGTAAAAACCGCGCCGGCGGTCGCTGAGGGACAATATTTCTGATTCGGTCCAGCCGTAAGCCGATGCCAGTGTGTGAATCTCAAAGAGAAGTTTGCGCGCCCGGGCCTCAATTTCTCCCCAGAGAAAGGAAACGATATCCAGGCTTTCCTCCCATTCGTTCTCGCAGGCCGGGCAGCGAAGTGCCAGGCGGGTTTCGGCTAGCGGGTCCGCCATGGCCAGCCTCTGCCCAATTAGTTCCAGATCTTCGTTGGACCAGGCCGGGGATTCGCCTGCGTCTAAACGGCAGCTTTGCACAAGCCGGATAGCCGCCAGTTCTGGATCGGATTCTTGCGCCGCCGCTGCCAGGTCCCGCGTGGTGGGCAAATGGAAAGATCGTCCGCTGACGACGATCGGTTCCTCGGAGGCCTGGGGTTGGTCCGCGATGTGACCTGTCAGTAATCGGCTGTCGAATTCGACATCCAGCTTTTCCCCACAGAGTTGGCAAGTAGTCCAGCCCAGAAGTCGCGCGCCAAATGAGGCGCAACGAAGTTGCACCAAAACCATGTTGCGCTGGCCCAGAGGCCAGTCGGCCAGCGCGTCCACGGATGTGCCGGGCATCGCAGCGCTCAAGGCCAGCAAACCCTGGTCCAGAGGATGCAGCCCCGAACCCGATTCCCAAAGACTCAGACAATCAGAACTGGAGAGGGACCGCATGTGTCTTTTTCGCGCGTCTTTCAACCGCCCGAAGGGCGAAAAGAAAACAGCTCAGGGCTTCAGCCCTGGGAAGACGTGCGGAAATAGAATCGCCCTGAAAGGGCGGCCGGCTGCGGGGCGTTATTCCCGAAAATAGCGTGCGTCCAAAGCAGTTCGATTCGGACGCCCCTTCAGGGCGAGTCGTTGTGCGTCTGGTTCCCAGGGCTGAAGCCCTCGGTTGTTCTGTTTTCGCCCTTCGGACGATCCGAAATATCCAAATTTCACTTCAGGCGGCGACACTGGTCAGCGTCGGTTCCTGTGGTTCAGTCACGCTGGTGTCCCGCTCCCAACCTTCGTTTTCGAGCTTGATGTGCTCGATTGCGATGGCGTTGGCATTCGCATCGAGATCCGGCAGTGCCTGGTACTCAGAAACCCAACATCTGAAGATTTTGTAGGCGATTACCAATTGACCGGCTTCGTTGTAGAATTCGAGGTAGATATCCTTCCGGAAATTAGCCAGAGAGACCTCCGACCCGAGAGCTGCACCAAAGTTCCAGACAAGGCCGGCCCAGTCATGGAAATTCATATCCTGCGTCAGGCCTCGCTCCAATGTGATCGCGTCAAATTTGTTTCGTCCGGGAGACTTGTGGGACGTAGATGGATCGCCCCCTTCCCGGTGCTCTACAACTTCTGTCGTGCGCTTGAAACTGCTGACTTTGCTAATGCCCGCGACGTATTTGCCGTCCCACTTCACCCTGAATTTAAAATTCTTATAGGGATCTCTGCGCTGCGGATTTGCTGGGAATATAGCCATAAAATTGTCTCCTTAAGATTGAAGTTGACCGGCGAGTTGCTGAATCTGGATCACGACGAATTCCGCCGGAAACAACGGGGCGAAGCCGACGAGGATGTTCACGACTCCCTGGTTTATGCTGGAGTGGGGATTGTTTTCTGAATCGCATTTAACGAAGTAAGCCTGCGCGGGCGTGCTCCCTTGAAAAGCGCCTTGAAGGAATAGTCCCTGCATGAAGACGCCAACGTTGAGGCGGATCTGGCCCCAGAGTTGCTCGTCGTTGGGCTCGAATACGACCCATTGAGTGCCGTCATACAAGCTGGATTCAAGATATAAGGCCAGACGCCGGATAGGAACGTATTTCCATTGTGAACCGGCCTGGTCATTTCCCTGCAACGTGCGTGCTCCCCAGACCACGTTGCCATAAACTCTGAATTGTCGAAGGCAATTGATGCCCTGCACGTTCAGATCTCCGTTTTCAAGGTCGGTCAAGTTGTATTGAAGCCCGGAGGCGCCTGTCAGAGCGGCGTCAATGCCCGCAGGAGCCTTCCAGACGCCGCGATTGGCGTCCGTGGCAGCATAGATACCGGCCACAAAACCAGACGGCGGAAACAAGGTCGGACGATTCCCAAAAAGCGGATCCGGTGCCTGTATCCATGGAAAGTAAAGGGCCCCATTTGTTGAGTTCGCGCCAATGATGGCGCTGCTGGGGCCATTTTGTTGCAGGCTGGCGAACGTGTCATTGACATCGCTATCGACGATCAGGAACGCTCGCTCAGTGACGCAGAAAACCTGCAACTGGGAGAGGACTGCTCCGGAAGCGCCCAACCTGGAAGTTTCTCCCGGAACGCACAGTAAGTCGAAGATCTCCACGCGCTGGAGCAGAAAAACGCCGTGCGTTCCATTACCGTGGGTGTCCAGCATGTTGTTTTCAAATGCCGGGGTGTTTGGTCGCAGCACGGTGCCGTCAAGATTTGGAACCAGCATCGTGGGAACGGACGGAAAGGTCTTGGGGAGGTTTAATGTCGGCGCTTGGCTAGGCGGTGCATAACCCGCGGGCAAAGCGATAAACTGGGATGCACTAATATTTGGGGCGCTGACTGACAGGCCTTTGAAAAGTTCGAGGACCACCGGCAGGGCGACTTTGCCTACGGGACCTGTAGCGGGATAATAGACGACTTCCAGGTCGAACCCGGTTCCGTCGGCTTGTGACAAGACTCCGAAGTACTGGGGCCAGCTGGATGGGGAACTGGGTTGAAGGATCAGGAATGTCACAGGGGGAGAGGAGTGGTCCTGCAGAACGATGTTCCCGCTGGCAGTTAACTGCGCAGTGGGTGTCGCCGGAAAAGTGGACGGAAGATTTAATGCGATTGTAGCGGCGCCTGCAACCGGAGTGAAAGTCGATGGCACCACAAGGAAATTTGATTCGCTGTTTATTACAGACACCGCATAGTTTGCGTCGTTAGGATTTACCGACAGATTGGGTAGAGACTCCACTACGATAGGAGCGGAACCGAGGCCCACTGCTCCACCGGCGGGATGATAGAGAACTTCAAGGTCGAAATTGTTTAGCAAGCCATTGCTGGCTGCTTTCACAGACACGGCGAAGTTAGCCGGCCACTTAGCCGGTTGATTGGCTTGAATCTCCAAATAGGTATTAGGCGGTGCACTGTTATCCTGCAAAAAAATTGGCAGGGTGCCGACCAGCATAAACGGCGTGGGCGCGATATTCGAGCTCGGCGGGAGCAGCGAACTCGGCGGAGCGTACCCGGGAGCGAAGGCGACAAAATTGGAATCCGCGTTGATGACATTCACTACGTAAAGCGGATCTGATGGCAGAAGGGAGAGATTTTGGAATGACTCCATGACTTGCGGATTTCCACCTGGCGGAACGAAGACAACAGAGAGACTGAAGCGGGTTGGGTCAGCTGTGCTCACCTTGACAGCAATCCCATAGCTGGTCGCCCAATTTCCGGGATTCGCCGCCTGCAGCGTTAGAAAGATGTTGTTGTTTATGTCTGTCAGGTTGGCGGTAGCCACTCCTGCAGTCATGGTTCCATCATTGCCGTCCGCGACTAATCGGACGATGTAGGCCTGCTGGCCGCCGTTGTTAAAAAATTGGTTGACCGCGTAGCCTAAATAATTTGGTAACCCGTTGCTTTGGCTAAAACCCCCAAATTGATTCTGGAAGCCAGGCCAGCTTTCGACGAGTGTCGCTTCTCCGGTCGGGCCTTGAGGCGCCCAGCCGACAAAGGCGGCGATCGATGTCGCGACGCCGGTGATGGTATGGACGCCGCTCGGGATTTCCTCGATATAGACGCCGGGATAGGTCAGTGTTGCAGGCATATTGATCTTCTCCTTTCAAATGCAGCCGTATTTATTTTGTCACGGCCAATGCCTCACGGGGCTGGGAGTGCCGGCACTGGCAACCAGTTGTACGCCGGTTTATGCTAAATTTGGGCAGGCTCCGCACAACGGCCTCAGAGCCGTTTTCCTTCCTCCAAAGTCTTCGTGCGAGTTGGGCAACTAGGCCGCCTCGATCCATCGTCTTTCGATCAGCACCCGCGCGTGCAGGAGCGTTTCAAGGAATATTGCCACCCGCCGTCCGTCATCTAACTCCCGCTCGACTCTACCCATCAGACCTTCGAAAGGGCCACTCTGGATGGAAACCTTATCGCCCGATTTTAAGCTCCGTGGACGAATTCGAATCAGGCCGTCCTCTCCAGCACGATTCTGAATGTCACGGACGATCTTGTCTTCAACCAGAACAGGAAACCGCCCTGAACTTACTACGTGCAAAACACCGCGGGAGCACTCGACCGATTCGAGCGAGTCTTCAGGACGAAATCGCGCAAAAAAATAACCTGGAAATAAGGGCTTGATAATTGTTCGCGCGGAGCCATGCACCAAGCGTTCGGCATTGAACCGTGGAAGGAATGATTCGATACCCAGCCTACTAATGTTTGTGGAAGCAAAATTCTCGCGGCGCGGCTTTGTGTGAAGCGCGAACCAATTGATGTCTCTCCAGAGGTCGCTGCGCTTCACTGTCGAAAAAGAAGAATTCATCGCCGCATTCCCCCGTTCATTTCGGTAAATCGATCCTGCGTCGCGCGCGTGACTGGTTCAGGCGGTAAAAGATACGTCCATCGGCGGTGCGCTTCTCGAGGTAGCCGCGCGCTACTAAAGCCGCCAGAGACTTGCGGACCTGCGGCAGCCAATTCTTGATCGCGCGCTCCGACACCCACCACACCATTATCCCTTCGATCGTGTCCTGCGCCTTGGGATGTTCCCGGACGTAACGCAATATATGGCGTGCAAGCCTTGTCAGCTTCGTTTTGATGGCGAGGCATCGGTTGAGGGATATCGACAAGCGGGAGAAGCATCACCCGTGCCTCGGTTGCGCCGAAGCTTTGTAATTGTGGCCTCCCCATTCGCAGAATCCCCGATTCCGTTTCCGAAATGAGGCGATCCCTTCCGCGTTTACCCAGCATTTCGGATGTTTTTGTCTGACCTCGCCGGGAGCTATTCCGGGGAATTGCTTCGCCGCACGACGCGTTTGCGGATACGGACAAAAATGTCCTGGCTGATTCGTCGTAATGTCCAGGTTCTTAGCAGAGTTAACTCCGGTTGAATCGAGTCGCCAGGAACGCGATGGCAACGCTCTTGCCCGTTTGGAGTAGAATTGGCGTTTTGCACGCTTTCTCAAACGAATGCGCTTAACATTTTTCGCCGCGTACCTTAATCTGTCATAATATTTAGATTTTCGCGCAGCTAGGAAAAGCTCTGCATAGCGGCCCATGGAAGTGCCACTGCTTAAAACAAGACGGAAGCAAACCAGTTATGGCGCATGGATCAGAGGATCGCGGGCAGCGGCAACTATACGGCAAAAGGAGTGCAGGCAGCGGTGCCCCGACCATCTCCAGATCCTCCAGTGGCCCAATTTCTCTGATCGGGTTCTGTTCATTCGAAGAGAATGAAGAACCCTGTTTGCGTGCTGCCGTCGAGCAGGACGGCGATTTCAGATGGAGCCGGCTCCAGCTTGAGGCCGGCCCATTAGGTCTGACGCCTGCTAAATCAGAGATCAATGCGCTCCGGCCGGCGGCAGTCATCGTCCTCCTTGGCACCGCCGACACAGCGGTTATCGAACCGCTTTTCGCTCGGCTCCGGCTGGGTAATCCGGAGCGACCGATTCTGGTTGCATCGCGCGGGCTCAATGCGGACGGAATTTCGGAGGTGCTCTCGCTAGGCGCGTCTGATTTTTTGCTTCCGCCATACCGAGCTGAGGATCTTCTGCCGCGGTTGCGCCGGATGCTTCAACCCCTGCGCGGCAATGCATCTATGATCGCCCGAATAAAGGAAGGCGTCGGGGTCCGGAGCATCGTCGGTCAAAGTCCCGTTTTTGTCGCGGAGGTGAATAAGCTTGCCCGGATAGCGCCGTGCAGTGTCCCGGTCCTTATCCGGGGAGAATCCGGCACCGGAAAGGAGGTCTTTGCTAGGGCGATCCACTATCTGAGTGCTCGAGCCGGGCAGTCGTTCGTGCCGGTTAACTGCGGTGCGATCCCCGAACAGCTTGTGGAGAGTGAGCTATTCGGTCATCAGCGCGGCGCCTTTACGGGCGCCGTTAAGGACCGGATTGGGCTAGTCGAAGAAGCCGACGGCGGCACAATGTTCCTCGATGAAGTGGACACCTTACCACTCGCGTCGCAAGTGAAACTGTTACGCTTCCTGCAAGATGGCGAGTTTCGGCCTGTCGGCGCATCGAAACCTGCACGGGCCACCGTGCGCGTGATAGCGGCTGCGAACGCAGACTTCGAACGGATCATTCACGAACGAAAATTTCGCGAGGATCTCTATTATCGAATAAACGTGCTCCGCCTTGCTCTTCCTCCATTGCGGGAAAGGCAAGGCGATCTGCCCCTGCTTGCGCATCACCTCCTGGAGAAGCAAGCGCTGCTGCTCGGGTGCACCGCCAAACCGCTCTCCGCGTGTGCGCTTGAACGCATGGCAATTTACCGGTGGCCAGGCAACGTACGCGAACTCGAAAATGTTCTTACCCGTGCACTGGTCTTTTCCGAGGGTGCCGAAATCCAGGTTGAAGATCTTTCCTTGCCAATATCGCCAGATGCGTCCGGCGACGAAACTTTTCGCACGATGAAGGCGCGCGTTATTAAAGACTTTGAGTGCGATTATCTCCTAAAAATCCTCAACCGCCACGAAGGCAACATCACTCGCGCCGCGCAGGCTGCAGCAAAGAATCGGCGAGCGTTCTGGGAACTCCTTCGGAAGCATGGCTTGTCGCCGGACCGAAAGCGTATAACAGTCGGCAAAGAGCGTTCTCGGACAACAGGATGATGGAAGGGTCAGTCAGGAATGGACAGGGTAATTTTGGATTGGAGTCGTTTCGCGGTTTCGGATCGCTTAAACGGCTCTGTCACCGCCCCCGAGATCGCGCGGGAGCGCGACCCTTGCTACCAACGGCGATGGCGTCCGAGCGGAAGGCTCTCCCTAACCCTATCGGTTCTCTTAATCGTACTCGAACTCGTCCTCGTAATCGATCTTTGGGGCGGCGGAATTCTCTGGCTAAGGCTTTGAAGCCATTTTTACTCAGGTGAATGCGGCCATTGGAGCGAGCGGGTCCGGATTGAGAGTCGGGCCTTCCGGTCCGTGCACAGCAACCGAGTATTGGAACTGTACAGGGACGGATCCGGTGCCGTCGCTCTTTGGAACTTCCCGGAAAACCAGCGTGAGGGGATTGGCTTCGAAAACCGGGAAATCGCCGCATTCTTCTCCCTGCCTCGAAACCCAGCCAAGGAATTTTGTGCCGTTCGGGTCGTTGCCGGCGCGAATGGCATCTTCCACGTCCGCATCGGTGCGTGCTTCGTTCAGTTCATGATAGAAAGTCGCCACGACGTTTTTCCAAGGTTCGTCGAAAACAGGAATCCCATTTGCGGTGCCGTCAGGACGCTTTTCGGAGTAGACGCCCACAGCGTAGTATACCGTCGGTTGAACGTCTTGGCGTGTTGGATGAATGGACCCATGATAGCCGCCCAAACCGCTGGTAGAATCCTCATCGTCTTTAGGGATTGCGATGGCAGCAACGTGCAACGAGCGAGTTGAGAGATTGAGGTCAGTATTCAGAATCGTTCCGCTCGGAAGCATGAAGTTAAAAACCGTGGAGCTGAGGTCGAAGCCGTCCAACGCTCCCGAATCTGACATTCTGCCTACCATCGCTTCGACATCGCCTTGGGAGACGACCGTTGGCGCGGGACCGGGGAGCACGCGCGATCCGAGGAAATTCGAAGTGATCTGGTTACTTGGAAAGTATTGCACGATCACGTTATTGAGATTCCGGTCCGACATGGCCGCACTGAGAGCGGTGTCGATCGACTGCATATCAGAGACTCGCCAGGACTCAGTCCCCCCGACATAGAAGTTGAAGAAGTTGAGGTTAGCGAGAGTTCTGCCGCCGTTGAAAATCAGATCGTGATCTGGACTGGGCTGTATGCCCGGAGCGATATCGGACGGCATCATAGTCCTGGCGCGGATGCTTTTGTCGGCGGCAGATTTTGGCGCCACGCACACGTTCATGGCCATAATTTTTGGTTTACTCATAACAGACATCTAAATTTCCGTTTGTAATTTTAAGTTTATTGTTAGTCTTTCTGGTCGTTCTGCTGGAAAGAGGTAAATCGTCGTTTTTGTGGCTGATTTACCCCCAAAAACGGAGCTGGAAAATATGGATAAGCCTAGCGCCTGCAGACCAAAGTGACCATTACCCGATCGGGTGAGCCGCTCAGCAAAAGGTCACTCCTGTCCAAGAAGCGTTCTAAAAAAGGACTGGCAAGAAGGCGTTTGTCTCTGGTTAGAGTTGAATCCTTGGTATGCACCGTAGAAAGGATAGGACCGAGCCGGTCCTCCGGCGCCGGTAGATGCCATGGGTGTTGTCAGGCTGCTGGGAAAGCAGCAACCTGACAAATGAAAGAATATCAATTAGCACCCATAACGGAAACAGCC
>Ga0209039_10002354_pt1 | contig 16173 bp, 11 predicted proteins | sample BogFormECP12_OM1_FD_188238 | JGI IMG/M metagenome (GOLD analysis project Ga0209039, IMG submission 188238) | Bog forest soil microbial communities from Calvert Island, British Columbia, Canada - ECP12_OM1 (SPAdes) (version 2) | ecosystem: Environmental > Aquatic > Freshwater > Wetlands > Bog ... | reverse complement strand
CCTTTTAGTTCGAAACATGAATGCCCATGCCACTTCACTTTAACCATATGGTATTAGCCCTCCACGTGTCTCTAGTATCAGTAATGTCATTGCAGCGCATTTTAGATTTGTCTTGAATACATTTATGACTTTCGTGGCCTATTGGTTCGTGCGATATTTGATCTAAAAAAGAGTGTGGCTGGGTGAATGAAGCAGTAAACGGCGGTTTCGCTTTTGGACATCTGGAGACAGATGAGGACGTAGAGCAATATCTCCATCTGATGCGCAACGTCTTTGGAGGAGATAGCAGAGTCGATCTGATGGTCAAAAAATGGATTTGCCACCATCCTCACATGACTCTTGAGGATTTCTTTATTGCCAAGCATCTTGGCAGAGTGGTTGCTGGCCTGTGCCTCATTCCTACAGAATGGAGTATTGGAGAAGTTCCAATGAAAGTCGCCGAGTTGGCGTGCGTGGCAACTCTTCAAGAATACAGGCGCCGTGGACTTCAGCGAGGACTTATGGCAGAGTACGACAACCGCGTTCGGGAGCAAAAATATGATGTTTCCGCCATAGAAGGCATCCCCTTCTTCTACCGCCAGTTTGGATATGAATACGCCTTGCCCTTGAATGAACAAATAAGCATCAAACTTGACGAAATTCCAGCTTGCGAAAATAAGGAAACGATCCGATCTTTCGAGAAACGTGACCTCAAAAAAGCCATGGAGTTGCTGAGTAAATCCCAGCAAAAGTTCTACGTTCACTCTATCCGAGATGAAAAGCTTTGGAGGCTACAACAGGAAACACGCATGGTCGCCGAGAACGAGTTTAACAGTTATTCAGTCGAGAAAAATCAGGCCATGATCGCGTATTTCAGAACAAGCCAGAATCCAAAGAAGAAGGAGCTATGTCTCAGGGAGATCACGAATGTTAGCCCATCTGCGGCAGACTCAGTAATGCAGTTCCTCAAGCGAGAAGGCCTGCAAAACGGGTTCGAAACACTTGTCTGCACGATCAGTCGCGATGAGCCTTTAGCGGAACATTTGATGGCAACGGGACACGCAAAACAATGTCGGCCCTATGCCTGGCAGATACGCATCAGCGACCATTTGACAATCCTTCGGAAGATGAAGGCCTTGTTCGAGAAACGACTCGAATCATCCGATTACAACTGCTTGACCCGTGTCGTCAACCTTAATTTCTATCGGTACACTATCCAATTGGCAATTGAAAAAGGCAGAATCACCCATATTGAAAACGTCGAAGATTGTATGAATAAAACGGTCAGATTCAATCCGAATGTGTTTCCGCAGCTGCTGCTCGGTTATCGAAGCCGAGAAGAACTGGAAAAGATATGCCCTGATTTCATCGTGCAACCAGCGTGTAGGAGACTAATTGACATTCTTTTTCCCAAGAAATCATCTTTCATCCACACTGTTTATTGACCAAGAAACAGCGCAACTGCCATAATAGACGATGCATTAGGCTACCGGGCCCTCAGGCCGGCGTAACATGTTTGTTCCGTGAAGATTTTCTCGTTCTTTTTTCGAAAGGTGCCCACCGCTTTTTCTTGAATTCTGCCCTTCACTTTTTTTCAGAATTTCTGTCTTTCCTCCACAGTTTTCTGAGTTCCTCTTCCTGATCCGGGGTCAACCTGAACTCGAGTTTCTCTTCGAGGAAAATGCCTAGGAGACGAACTGTAAGATAAGCTTCAGCAGAGTTTTTGGTTTTCTTTTGCAGCAGCTCCAGAGTCTTTTTCGAGATCCTCAGGCATTTCTCCATGTCTACTGGAACTTTGGCCGGATTCACCTTTTCATTCATGTGTATCCCATTTTCTTCAACTAAACGCTCTCATTAAACCGATAAGTGCTTAGAAGATTTTGCGGTTCGCTCTTCAGAACACACACTAGCAGATATACTACATTGTGGCCGGCGTCACTCACTCATTTATACTTCAGCTTTAGCATCAATATCATGACCGCTTGGATCAGGGTCAAGAAGTTCGCAATTGCCACGGGTAAATTATTGATCAAGAGTCCATAGATAAACCACAATAGAACACCGAAAGAGAATGCGGAGAACATTCCTAACGAAATGTCCCTAGTCGATTTCGTTTTCCATGCCTTCAGCAGTTGAGGGAAAAAGGCGATTACCGTAAGCGAAGCTGCTGCAAAACCAATAACAGTTACATAGTCCATTTACTCACCTAACATAGACCTCGGAATGTCGCCATTCCATCCGAGTCCTACTTAGCTTTTGCGCGAAGCAACGAAAGCATTTGATGGAATTCGCGCGCACTAATCCAAACGCAGTTCAAGCTCTCCGGACTAACGGGCGGCTCGATCAGGTCAATTTCTCAATTCTTTTTCGACTCATATAATCTGAACCTTAGAAAAATAAGCGCGGTAACGGAATTCGCAGTCTTTGTAGACTTTGCGCGTGCGCCCGCTCCTCTAAATCTTTCACTGGAGGTACGGTAAGAACATTAAGTAGCCGATCGCTGTCAAGGCTGCGCTTATCGCGAAGGCTAAGCCCCAGACTATTTTACTCCAAGTGAATATTTTCTTTCCATCGAGAACTCCAAATGGTATTAGGTTAAATGCTGCTATGTAGGCATTGAAGAAGCCGCCGAAGAGGAAGATGGGGGATAACGGACCTGATGCGAACGCTGTGCCGAGAAATAGTATTGACAAGACCAGGTTAGTAATGGGTCCAGCTATAGATATTTTTCCAATCTCTTCTCTTTCCGCGGGTCCAGCGATCATCACAGCGCCGGGAGAAATGAATTTGATCGGCAGAAACGCGAAGATTAGAGTCATAATGGAGCCCCATCGTGTCAATCTGAATTCTGACCAGAGACCTCTTTTCTGGGCAGCTATTTTATGTGCCATTTCATGAATGAAAAAAGACATGGTTAAGATGGCGGTGAAAGCGGCGACAGAGACGGCCAAATCAGCCTGAGAGAAAATGCTACCATAAAGAATAGATAATGCTCCGACGGCAATTACGAGCAACGCGGCTATGGCTAAATGCTTAACTTCTATCGAGCTGAAATGAACACGTCCTTCACGTTGCCGAGCAGGTCCTCCAAAAGTAACTCTGTACTCATAAGTGGCCGGTCCGGAAACGACACCGTATTCCTCCTGTTTTGGTCTTCGGGAAAGATGTATCTTTGGACAGGCGTGGTTTTCTGGCAAACGGTGAGCTTGGCAGAATTGGCCGTTGCAGTATAGGCACTGGAACGTTATTGATGTTTCTCGGCCACAATACTCACATCTCATGTTGGAGAAGCGCCTTTTTCTTTGCCTAAAATGAATAAGCACTGTTTAAATTTTTCCCCAGAGACCTTCTGCACAAATCAAGAAGTTGCTGATCCGCGCGTGCTTACCGCCCAAGAAACGAGCTTATGGGTAGTGTTATCCGTAGTGGTTGACCATTGTAACTAAATCCGCGAGGGTCGACGGCATTAATTACATTTATGTCGGCGTTGGCATTCCATTTTGTGTCGTCTATATACGAACCATAGGCAAGCACCAGCAAGACCAAGTCACGCGCGCGCTAAACAGCAGGACACTTTCGGACTGTGGGTGGCGGGCCCGACGGGAATTGAACCCGCGACCTACGGATTAAGAGTCCGCCGCTCTAGCCTGACTGAGCCACGGGCCCGCAGAGACTTCTTCGGAAATAAACCCTCGGTAAGGAAGCTTGACCTTGGTTTTATGTTTTGTGTTCCAAAACAATTGACAAGGGAGCGCATCTGCTTGTTCTCAGCGCGAACCCAATGAAATCTCTAACGGCATACTCTGAAGCCAATACTGAAAATATCGTCCAGAAAAATACGTCAGAACAACCCGGCAGATTCCTTCGATGCAATCTCAAGCACCGCCGCCCAAGGATTACAACCAACGCTAAAATTATGCAGCACAGAGTCAACTCTGAAGAACAGCCCAACCACTTACCCAAACTTCGTTACAACACACCTTAGATTTGACCTTACAATTTACAGCACGAAGTCAGCTCTGAACAGGTGTCCAGACTGTTTTTCAACATCATTCCTAAGGATTCAACATTACATCTGACCTTAGGTGTTGAGGGAGGGGGGTCGACAAACGCAACATGCAGTTTTACAATTCAAACGTCACAAAAACGTAAACAAAAAGGGCTAAGACCGAGAACACAGCATCGCGACACGACAGTGCAAGGGGCCTTACAAATCAAGAAACCGAGTCTATCCTCGCACATTTAGAGCAAAGAAAAAAAACGAAAAAGGAAAAAGCGCATTCCTAAAAAATGATGTTCTGACGAACCCAATCAGAGATTCCCCAAATTGCCAGAGCATCTCTACCGTATCTGTAGTCCATCTTGCATCAGAACATCAAGGAATGTAAGGCTCCTCGAAGAAGAAGCCTTCTCCTTCCCCTCATCCCTAAACCCAAATAAATATGGCCCAACTTTTCATATAAATGAAGTTGCGGTAAGCCGAGTATATCGAAAACCGAAAACTCCGGTCAAGAATGCCCTTTTCTATCTGTTTCTTCGCTCTAAACAACTTTTCATCAAGCCTTCTTTTAACCGTCGCAGAATATCTAACTCATTCTCTCAGAGAGCGAAACTTCTTTTGGATTCCTTGTTTCCCTCGCAAGCTACTATGAATGCGTATTTCCTCTGCCCGGATGCCTTTTCTCAACCATAATGCAAGTATTCTGCTATCATCTTTTCAATTTTCTCAGGCGAATTCTGAACCTCTTTCCAGGTGAGGCCATCTTTGAAAGATTTCAGTTTCCCTATAGTTCCGTCCATTAGTTCCTTTGGGAAAACCTCGTTTGCCTCGTAATGATCTCTATCTTCTTCCAATTTGTCAGCAGCTTCGCTACAAGAGCTTGGCAAGGCCTTGAGGCTCTTGGTTTCGACTTGGGCGGCATCAACATGCAGGTCTTCAGCAAGCTTTGTTGAGTCTCCTGGGTTTTCTAACCCGTAGTCTGCGGCCATCGTCAGACCCGCAAAAAGAAGGTAAGCGTTGGCAAATGCGTCTGGAGCCCTGTACTCGAACGTTTCACGGCAGCCTTCCAAGTCAACCCCTGGTTTCTTGAAACTCCACAAAGGCACGCGTAATAGGGCTAGACGGTTTCGAGCACCCCAACACACATTCATTGGGGATTCCTTTCGTGCAAAGAACCTGAGGTATGATACAGGAGTAGGATTTCCTAAAGACGAAAGACTCTGGGCAAATCTCAATATTCCACCAATAATCTTCAGAGCTTCATGGCTGACAGCGCCCTGTGGGCTGGGCACAAAGTTTCTTCCATCCTTGAACCCGCACAGGTGTATGTGCATACCCGTCCCAGCATGGTTCAGATCGATTTTGGGAATGAACGAAACAGAGGTCCCATGTCTGGCGCATACGTTGCGTATTATCCACTTCGAAACTGCAATTGTTTCTGCCATCTTAACCAGACTTTGCGGTTTGAGCTCTATTTCATGTTGCTCCATTGTCGTGCCGTTGGTCGTATTTATCAGTCCAACCTCTCCATGCCCGTATTTAGTTGGTATGCCACAAGATTCCAAGGTGGCAAGAATCTCATTACGGATATCTTGAAACTTGCTGAACGGTGAAGATTCATGATAGTTCCTATCAGGCATACCAGGAAACAAATTGTCAAACTGCTGCCGGGCTATTATGTAAAATTCAAGCTCAGCCAAAGCTTTCAGCGACGCGCCCTTCGAAGCTCGAAGATGCTCCTCCGCTCTGGTCAATACGCTTTTTGGAGCTGCATGAAGAGGTTTTCCTTTCTCGTCTAGGTAATCGCACAACACGTTCAACGCGGGCAAAGTCGAGAAAGGGTCAATGAAGGCCCGTTTTATGTCGGGGGCTATGCAAATGTCGCTTTTTTGTGGGTCCACGAAAGAGAACAGATTTGAACCATCAACTCTTTCACCCATATCGAGGATTTCGCTCATCCTTTCAGTATTTGTAGTCGAGAAACTGAGAGTCTTGAGTCTCCCGTCTTCAGGAAAATGGCAGAGATTCAGAATCCTTATGTTGTTTTTGGATACGAATTTGAGGGTTTCTTCTTGTTCGGAGAATTGGTAAGCCCAACTCATTGATAGCCCTTCAGGCGTTTAAGGGTTTTTTAACGGGTATTTTAAGTCTACCATTCCAATCTTGTTTTCTGTTAATCAAGAAAAAACGGACGGTAACGATTTGCCTTCTTGTTCAATCGTAACGTTTCAGGCGTATCATTTTTCTGAAGCTTTTCAGATCTGCTGCTACGTGTCTTAGAAGATAAAGTTCCTCGATGTTCTTCTGGAAATCGGCGAATTCCTCATTGAGTTTTTCAATTACCACGCTGTTGTCCGTCATCGATCTCATCCAGCAGAGAACGTGTGGACGAGATGGAGGGTTTTCATCGTTTTTTGGTTAACCAGCCAGCCAGTTTCCGTTGTTGAGGAGAAAGGAGAAGGCTTCGAAAAACGGAAAAAAGATATTCTTGGCCAGACGTGGTTCACCTTCAACCTCTTACCCCTACATGTCGTCTTAAGACTTAAGACAGCAGTCATGTATAAAAAGGTTGCTGCATCAGACTAAATACAAACGCTTAGCACGATGCAGTCTTTGCTAACCTACAGCCAGTACGCCTTCTAAGGCTTTCTTCTCAGAAACGTTCAACTGTTTCGAGAGCCAGACCTTCAACAATTGGCCGTATTTTGGGAGTTCTCCACTGTATGTTATTACTTGATTACCCTTAACAGCATCAACTTGAAAAGTCCTCTCAGCCTCCCTGTACATAAAAGACAACGCTTGAGCCCCAATGGCCATTTCCTGAAAGTCCTCCCATTGCTTGCACCTAAAAGTCAGCGGAGGACCCTGTGATTCCTTGACCTGCGGCACCTCTTCAACTTTCCCGGCAACAGGTAAGGATGGAAGAGATACTGAGGGAGACCCTTCATGTGGGCCAGAAAGGTATGCTATCAGATTGTTTATCTCATTCTGCAACGTACCAAGACGATCTTCAACCTTCTCCACTTTTCCACTCAGTTCGCCCGAGTTGCCCATCTTCTCCGTGACGTTTCCCAACTCGTTTATCAGCCTATCAAGGTCCTTCTCATGTTCCTTGAGTACGCTCACTATGAAATCGAGGGCTTCTAGGGCATCATCTTTTGATGGAATCTTCTTTGACATCGTTGAGTCTCCGCCTCTACTAAGGCTAGTAGATGACCATATCAATAAATAAACCTAACGAATCCTCAAAACATATCCATGTGAAGAGCTACCCGTACTTATTGAGAATAAGGTGCAACCTCCAAACATGCGGATTTCACGTTCACCTTTAATCATAAGGTCTGTTTTCGTTTCTTGAATAGTTTTTCCATCCATGTCGGTAACATACTTGAATCCTATTGTCAAGCTCGCCCTAATGGATGATCAAAAGGCTTCCAGCTAATTCAAGGATTCTAAGGGGAGTTTTGCTTCAAACAGACAAGCAAAGGCCGCTTTAGAGCTCTTCCTCCTTCGTTGCGCGCGTGGGATCTTCTTATCGCGCGATATATGAAGCTCTAGTAATAATCTTGGTCCTTCTCGATAAATCTGGCCATTCCAATGAATCGTGTTCCCAGACCAATCAACGTCGCATTTAGCAGGATGCTTTGAGCTGCGCCCGCTCGAATGCCTTCGAAACAATCAATACAACTCCTTGGCCTCCCTAGGAGCTCGTTTCAGCTGGCCTTTTGGATTGGATTTCACCTCGATTGCCTGCGGAATCCTTGGGGCTATTTCCTGCAAACTTTCAACTTTCACGGTTGGGCTTCTGAGAAATGGGGGAGGATATAATGTTCTTGTTTGATGGCGAACAACTCCACGAAATCACGATGTCTCGGCGGAGGAACACTCGTTAGCGTCGATCGCAAAGGAAGACTGTCTCTTGATTGGTTTTCCAGCAAGTTTAATTAAAGTCATGCAAAAACTAAGTAGCCAAGAAACAGTCGAAAGCGGATGATTGAGTCTAATGGTCCAAAAATATGTCAACACCTCAGTTTTCGTGGCTTTGACTGCAATTTGGAGCTCTATTGTATTGATTTTGGTATTGTTTCCAGCGTACCCAGTTCTTGGAACTGCTGCTGTAATCACCTTAGCAAGTATAATATCAACAGCTCTAACGGCTCCAATTCTCGGACCAGCTTGGGGCACTCTGGCCGGATTCATTTATGGGTTTCTCTCTCCTTATGTAAACCCTGCAGCCTCAATAGGAGTGTTAACGTTCTTGGCCCCAATGATGGCCGCTCTCATAAGCGGGCTCTTCCTATTCAACCATTGGAAAGAAGCAACCCTGATTCTTTCTGCTCAAATTGCAATCTGGTTCTTACATCCTTTCTCCAGGTATCAAGCGATGCCTATCATAACATGGGAATACTGGCTCGCCATGGCACTTATTGTCGTGCCTCCCATACGAAAACGAATAATCAACGCATTGAGCACCAGAAATCCAGCCAGCCTACCAATCGCACTGTGGTGTCTGGCATGGATTGCCCGGGCAGGAGGAGAAGTCGTAACGGGCAACAACATCGCTGTGTGGATCAATGGTTGGGGTGTTCCAAGCATGTATATGTACTGGGTTCCATTGACCGCATATTATGCCATCGCTGATTCACTTGGTTGCCTCGTAGGAGCTATCATAGGAACGACTGTGCTCGTCTCTCTCAAATCATCCAATATGCGACTGCTTGCTGTTGACTTCCTAGAACAAAAAATAAAACACTGATTTTTCCCTACTGAAGAATCCCAGATTTTAACCTCCTTCATCAGGAAACGGTTGAAACTCATGGCTAAGTAACCTCACAAGAAGAAGCAAATGCGAGCACAACCAACCTTTTTATCACCTGACACGCAAGAAATGCCCAGGAGCCAAGAAAAAAATTGAACCCTTCCAGTTGCGTGCTAGGCATCGATATCGGAACCGAAGGCTGCAAAGTCATTCTTTTCAACGACAAGGGTGAATCACTTGCGCGTGCCTATGAACCCTATGGTGTAGAAATCACGCAGCCCTCATGGGCCGAACAGAACCCGCAACTATGGTGGAATGCAGTTAGAAAGTGCGTATCAACAGTACTGAAGGAAAAGAGCAGAAAGGAGGCCAATGTTGCTGCCGTGGGCGTAACGGGTCAATCCCCCGTAATGGTTCCCGTCGACAAATTTGGCAAACCGTTAATGAACGCGATCATCTGGATGGACCGTCGCGCCATCGCACAAACTCAGGAAATCGCTAAAGCAACGGGCGTCGTGGATGATGCCTCCTTGAGTTTGCCCAAGGTCCTCTGGATAAAGGAGCAGAAGCCACAGATTTTCCTCAAGACTCACAAATTTCTTCAGGCAACAGATTTCATTGAGTTCAAGCTCACAGGCAAATTCTTGACTGATTGGTTCGACGCAAGCACCTTCCACTACGACACTAACAAACACCGATGGCCCGAGCAACTCTTCAAAGATCTACAGATACCACTGAACAAGCTTCCAGAAGCCATGCCGCCCGCAGAAGTAATCGGCACGGTGACAGAAGAAGCCGCGGGCAAAACCGGACTCAGATCAGGCACTCCAGTGACTGCGGGGGGCATCGACGTATACATGGCGCTAGTTGGAGTGAACGCTCTTAGAGCCGGATCAGTCTGCGAGATTACTGGAAGTTCCACGAGTCTCATGGTTCCGTCGACACGCAGAATCGAGGACCCTAAGGGAAGAATCCACTGCGAGAAATTCCCTCTTCTTCCTGACTTTTGGATAGCTTGGGGAACAATGTCAACGACGGGAGCTGCTTTCAGATGGTTCCGCGAGAACTTTGCTCGCCCTCACGAATCTTTCAAGGAAATGGATGCTGAAGCTGAAAAGATTCAACCCGGTTGCGATGGACTCGTTTTTCTTCCTTACTTGATGGGTGAGCGTAGCCCGATATGGGACGCAAACGCAAGGGGAGTTTTTCTAGGTTTTTCACTCAACCATTCCCGAAAGCAATTCATGAGGGCGATCCTTGAAGGATGTGCCTTTGGCATTCGGCACAATCTGGAAACGATAGAGGAGCTCGGCGCTGCAACAGGGGAAATCAGAAGTTGCGGGGGAGCCGCGGCAAGCCACATCTTCGGACAGATTAAAGCAGATGTAACAGGAAAACCACTAATCATCCCCCAAGAAACAGAAGCCCCAGCCTTAGGCGCTGCCATAGCAGCTGCTCTCAGCGTTAAATTCTACAAAAGCCTAAAAGAAGCAGCAAATCACATGGTATATGAAAAATGCCAGATCGACCCTCATAATGAGTTGAAAGAAAAATATGACCGTGGTTACAATATGTATAAGGAAGCATACCTGCACCTGAAACAATACTTTCAAAAATACTACTCATTATCGGGATCAGAACAAACCTGAGGAAACTGTTTGAAGTGCCGGATCAAATTGAAGGAATGATAAAGACCAAGCCGCATTATAGGAACGAAGTACCCAGAATCGTGGCCCGCTCTTGGCTTAAGAGCTTTTAAGTCTGTTGACTTTCATTCTGCTCCGCGGAGATGGCATAACGTGCAGATATGTGTATGGGTCCGCTCTTCTCATCATCTGGGCGACTTTGAACAGGAAGCAAGTCTATAGTTTGAAGTTCCAAGCTTCTGTGGAATATTTATCGTTGTACAGCTTCTCTGCAAACGCCCTCTCTTCTTCACTTAATTCGCCATCAGCAAGCCTAATCCTAAAGTCTTTTTCAAACCCTCTAATTAGCGAGTCTTTTACCTCTGCGATGGTTAGCTCTTTGTGGAGTTCGAGAGAAAGAGTTGAAACCTCTTTCCTGACGCTGCGCACATAGGGTTTTTCAGCTGAATTTTTTGTAGAGTTCAAGACTTCTGAGAGCGTTTTCAAGTTTGAACTGATCAGAATGGAGTAATGATGAAAAACGAACCCTGCTTTCACTGCTCCAGCCGCTCCTGCAATTTTCCGTCCATTCACTTGGATAGTGTTTGGGTGCTCAAATCTCGCAGGTGCACCGAGCGACTTAAGACCCTCGATAACCCCCTTTAACAGGTTAGTGAATGTCTCTCCTAGGTCTGTCTTGATCATTGGATGAGATCCACGCATCGAGATCGCACAGTTGAGATTTCCAGGATCATGATAAACGGCTCCTCCTCCCGTGAACCTTCTGACAACAGTAACTCTATGCTTGTTGCAACTTTCCAGATTGACTTCCATATCTGCAGACTGGAAGTTGCCTATGACTACGGCATTTGGGTTTCTCCAGAAACGTATGGTGTTCGGAGAAGCACCTTTTCCCACGTTGAAGGGAATGGCTTCTTCTAGGGCCATATTCATGTAGGCGTCAGGATATTCCACGTTCAGTAATCGCCAGGTTTCAGCGTTCTTCATTATATCCGGCAGCTTGAACAGGTTTATCCATTCATCGCCGATGCGTTTTCTAGAATTCGCTTCATCGTCTGCAGAAATCTGGCGGCTTCAGCCCCGTTGATGATTCTGTGATCGTAAACGAGGCTCAGGTTGAGGCGAGGTCTTGCCTCAATCTTTCCACCAAAAATCACGGGTTTTTCTTCGATTGCCCCGACTCCAAGGATGGCTGATTGTGGCGGATTGATTATCGGAATAAAGGTGTGCACTCCGAGCATGCCAAGGTTTGTCACGGTGAATGTTCCCATGGACACTTCTTCCATTGAGAGGGTTTGATTTCTCGCTTTTTCGGCAAGGTTGGCTAAGAGCGCTGCGATTTGAGGGAGCGATTTCTGGTCGGCGTTGTGAATTACTGGGACTATTAGTCCTTCTTGAATGTCGACGGCGACTCCTACGTTGACGTTTTTGAGAATCTTGATTTCTTGGTCTTCAATTGTGGAATTCACAATCTTGTGTTCCCTGAGTGCTGACGCTGCTGCTTTGACGATTATGCTGGTGTAAGTGAGGGGGGTTCCTGTCTCTTCTTTGATTTTGATGAGGAGGTTTTTGCGGAGGTTTGAGGCTTCAGTCATGTCAATCTCTGTCATCACTGTGGTGTGCACGGCGGAATTGTAGCTTTGGGACAATCGATCTGCTATGGTTTTTCTCATGCCGACCAGCGATATGACTTCTGCTATTTCAATTCCTTCTTTTGATAGAGACGGTGCCGATGAATCTGTGGTTTCCGTTTTTGCTGCGACTCTAAGTACGTCTTCTTTGATTATTCTGCCATTAGGTCCTGTTCCAGTGATTTTTGTCAAATCGATTTTTTGCTCTTCAGCAATCTTCCTCGCCAAGGGCGAAATCCTCAACCTTTCACTAGAAATCTCATTCTCAGCCGGGTTCGATGCTTCTGTTTTGGGCGTTGCCTCAGAGATTTCAACTCTAATCGCGTCGTTGGATATTGATGAAACATCTTCACCAGGCTCACCTATGATTCCCAGCAGGCCAGATACGAGGACCGTTGCACCCTTTTGTGCTGTAATCTTTAGGAGAACGCCGGATGCTGGAGCCTCCAACTCGCTTGATATCTTTTCAGTCTCTACTTCAAGAAGAGGCTCTCCTTTCTCCACACGCTCTCCTTCGTTCTTGAGCCAGTTTACAACAGTCCCTTCCTTCATGGTGAGACCGAGCTTAGTCATAATCACCTTGGTCGCCAAATTCTGCTTTCCCTCACTTTCCGATGATCCTCGTTTTATAAAGCATTTCTGCACTGATGTGAATAGTAAATACTATGGGATAACATAACTGTTGTGCAAAAGCGTGCCTTTTGTTTTAGGTCAGGATACGCGTGCCTGTTTCTCTGCGCAGGGATCGTTGAAGATTTTCTGGATTGGGTACGAGAGCCTCCTTGGCTCCATGTTACAGAAGGGTTCATTATCGCTTCGATTTTTTGGCCGCATGCTACCTGATCGGAAATGTCAACGTGTGCGAGATGGTTGCTTGATGTATATCGACATACGGACTAATACTTATTTTCCCAAGAAGATTTGAAAGATCAACATTGAACGGCACTTAATGCAAGATTGCTTTGAATAGGCTCGTTACGACCATATGGACAAAAGTAAAACAGAGTCGAGCGTAGTTAGCCCACATTTAGGCGTAGCTAGGCTTTTTCGAGGAAACGTTGCAGTTATTGCCAGCAGCTCTGCAGTAAACGGGTTTGGAACAGCATTAGTTAGCACTTACATCGCAAAATACTTCGTAGGTATTGGTGGTGACCCTTTCGAACTTGGTGTGATGACATCGCTGTCAGCCATAATCCAGCTTTTTGTGTTTTTCCTTGGAGGCCGGATTGCAGACCACTATGGCAGGAGAAGAGTGATTGTTTTAGCAGCGTTCTATGCAGTGCTTTTTCCAGTACTGTATGTATTGATTCGGGACTGGCGAATTTTCCTAATCGCATCTGTGATGGGTGCCTTCGGGTCTCTTTCCAGTCCGGCAATTCACGCGACAGTCGCTGATTCGACTGCGCCTGAGAAGAGGACCACAGGAATCTGCGTGCTTCAGGTTGTATCTTCTTCTCCTACAATAGCGTCCCCTTTAATTGCGGGGTACCTCATTGAGATCTATGGGTTGCAGAGTGGCTTCAGACTGGCCTGCCTATGTGCAGCTGTGACAGCATTCGCTTCTGCGCTGATTCTGATGCTCTTTCTCAGAGAGACAAAGCAGAAGGCAAACAGGACAGATCCCTCCGCAGCATCAGACACCCTCTCAGCGAAGAACCACACAGGACTCTCGCAGGAATCTTGGAAAACGAGTGTGTTAGCGCTCCTCTTTTCGTATGGGCTTGTCGCCTTTGCCAACGCGCTTGTAGGAAGTTATTACATTCTCTACGCCACTAACGTTATAGGTCTTGGAGAGTTGCAGTGGGGGATCATCGTCAGCTTACAGATAGCTATGGTTACGCTATTGAAAATCCCTGGGGGATGGGCAAGCGATAGGTTTGGAAAGAAAAAGATCATGATGATCTCGATATTGACATGCATCCCATGTGTCGTGATTTTCACGTTTTCACGGTCATTTGTCCAAGCTGCCATTACAGTAATCCTTCTCACGGTGGCTGGGATGTACTACGCTCCATCCTATGAAGCTCTTCAGGCTGATCTTAGCCCCAGAAAGATCAGAGGCAGAATAACTTCATTCTGGGACATAAGCAGCGCAGCCGCCACATCGATAGGAGCACCATTGGGAGGCTTCATTTTTCAAGCCGTTGGTCCAGCAGTTCCATTCTACCTTTTTGCCATCGTCGAACTGGCAGCAGCTATCCTGATTCTCGTGGCAGTGAAGGAACCTAAGAGAGCAGAAGACTAACGAAGCTTCGTTGATTCTCTTGCGCTATTTTTATATCTTTTCCTGCCACGTCTATTTATCGAGGAATTGACCGTGGTCTTCGGCCTAACTCGGCGGTCCAAATACCAAGAGTTGCAGAAACAGAAAGATGAGTTAATGGCATACATGAATGTCTTGACGGGCGAGGTTGGGACTCTTCGAAAAGAGGTTGCAGACCTAAGAAAGGAGACGAAGACGTCCAAGCAGAGAGTCTGGCAACTTCAAAGGGACATAAACATATTGCGTATACAAAAAGAAGGACTTGCAAATTCCATCGAAATTCTCACTAAAGAGAGGGAAATCTTTCAGAAAACAATTGAGACACTTTGTCAAGCCACAAGGAAACAAAGGCAGACCCCGCAGTTTCAGCAATGAAAATTGTTCAAAAACAAAAGCTTAGGGCGCGGTACTCTGTCTTTCCATTCATAAGGTCAGTTGCAATGTCATTCTAGTGCTGCGTAGTCGACCTCTGCCCTTCCCTATATGCATTTCTTGAATCTAAATTTCAAAATTGTATGTTGTTTTGTTGCCCCGATCATTTTTACTTGTAACGTCAAAAGTAATGTGTAAAGTAACAAACCATGTTGAAAAACAGGGTGAACAGCTCTTCAGAGGTGACTAGGTCGGTTTTTTGTAACGTCAAAAGTAATGTGTATTGTGGCAAGCCATGGAGAAAACGGGTGGTGCGTGCTGCGCGCTATGGTTCAGTTCAGATAGTTGATCATTCTGGTTTGCCTGATTCTTCGTGTTTCGTCATAGATACTTTGGGTTGAGTAGCCTAGAGGACTGAGCATGGTTGCGGCTGAAGTGTAAAGAAGAAGCAGATACTTCTTGAGGTCAGAGTTTGTGTCTTTCTCAATGAGTTCTTCCGCAGTAACTCTGCGTTCATGACGTTTGTTTTCGGTGCTGGTGAAAAGGAATCTAACGTTCTTTCCAGCTGAGACTTCAGCTCCCTTCTGTATCAACTGCTTTGCAGCAATGACTTGACTCACCATCTGCTTGTATTTCTTGGGGTCTTTGGAGAGATGCTTGGTTACGATTAGATCCCAAACAGAGATTTCGCCGTTCAGAAGCTTATTTCGGTATGCCTGTAAAACTTTGAGGGCTTCGGGGATCCTTTCGACGAACTCGCTGGGATTCTTTGCCTGCGCTAAGACTTGAAGCATTGCCGTCTGGGCATCATAAATAAATGTGGGAGTATCTCTGCGGCGAACTTCTAGACCTCGGACCTTGATCTTGCCGTTTTCCATGACCCCATAGTAACGGTTCAGCACGCCCACGTTCGGATGCATCTTGGAAGGGAGAAAAACAATCCATTTGTAATGGCCCTCAAAGCTCAACGGAATACCTGTCTCCTCATGAATTTCCTTGCAAAGCTCCTCATACTCAGCAGTAGAGGCATGTTTTTTCTTGAGCCACAGGGAATCGACTATTCCATGGATTACTCTGAAACCTCTTTCTTCAGCAATTCTTGCCGCTTTCAAAAAAGTCTCTCTGCCATAGGCGCAAACGCCGATGTGGCCGTCCACGGTTCCGAACCTCGCGTTTCTATATCCAAGATATCCAAAGCATGTGACTAGAATCCATTTCAATGCCGTTTGACGGGTGTCATAAACGTCCTTCAGTTTCTCGTCCTGAACCTCCGACTTCAGCTTCTTGTAGAGAAGTCTTTTTTTGATGACAGGATTCAACGCTTTAGGCACGATTCCCATGCGTTTTTCGCAGATATGGTAACCCAGCTCTGGAAGACGCAGTTTTGAGTCGGGACAGCATTTGCAAAGAACCGTCTCGGCAGAAATGTTGTTCTTAACCATTACAATCGGATACATAGAAGCAAAATCGACTTCACCAACATCGCCATGAATGCCCACCTCTGGTTCGTACACGAATCCACC
>Ga0209039_10002353_pt1 | contig 16178 bp, 12 predicted proteins | sample BogFormECP12_OM1_FD_188238 | JGI IMG/M metagenome (GOLD analysis project Ga0209039, IMG submission 188238) | Bog forest soil microbial communities from Calvert Island, British Columbia, Canada - ECP12_OM1 (SPAdes) (version 2) | ecosystem: Environmental > Aquatic > Freshwater > Wetlands > Bog ... | reverse complement strand
GTAAACTCATGGCGCGGGGTTCCTTTCGGGTGCTTTTTGGTTCGCACCTAAAGTTTACCCAATTGTGAACCCCGCTTCCTTATCCATTATTCACGTTATCTTTAGGAAAACTCTGATGAAGTATGATCACTTCGACGATGAACATCGTGAATATGTCATCACGCATCCCTCTACGCCTTTGCCATGGATCAACGATCTTTGCTTCGAGAGATATTTTAGCCTGATCTCTGATACCGCTGGAGATTCGAATAACATTTCCGATAGAGACTCCAGTTAAAAAACTCAACCGCCTTTTTGCGAAGGCGGCCAAGCGAGGTGCCCCTAAGCAGACCTGTTCCGAACTACATCCTTTCTCACTTCGGGCAAGAAAATTGTTTGTGAGGGCCACTGGGTAGGCAAAAGGCGAGTGTAACTCATAAGAAATGATCTCGCCCGGTAGATTAATGATAATCCTTTTTGGAATGGTTTGAAGTAGTATATTCTTTTGTTTATCCTCCAACGATTGAACAGGGACGGCAGATTCGTGATCAGAACCAGGGCCATCTCCTGATCGTCAATGAAACGCTTGGATCGCCTTGATCTCTTCTGGCTTAAGCACAGACATGAGCAAGCGCCCTGCATCCAACAACCGGTTTACATCTTCAGCTGAAGCCGTCGGCCTGTTATTGCTAATGATCATATTGGCTGAATCCATCGCGTCCTTCCAAGACATCAAATAGGTACAAATGCCGTGACCTTTCTATTGACATCTTAGAAGGTTTGACCAACTTTGTAATTGTTTGAGTTAGCCTTGAGTTTGCTGGGGGGTTAAGAAGCTAACGCTCGAGTCAAGCATAGCGCTGTTGCTACGATGAAGTCGGATTCTTGTGGCCTGGGATGCGTATTCAGAAGACCTGCAAGTTTGAACGTGTAGTCTACGACTACGGCAGGAATTGGAGGGGAGAAGGCGGGCAAATTTCTTAAGAAATAGATAGAGAAAGGAATGTGCTATGACAAACAACAAGGGTCAAATTAACCCATTTGCTCCCTTGCCAAATGTTCAAACCGACCACCTGACCTGGTTATAGCTGGACATCGGCTTTCTGCTTCTACCGTTCACAACTATCCAGACAGTCATTCCACTTGCAGTTTCGCTCGCTCCAGTCGAGCAGCACTTGTCACTAAAGGGTACGAGCGTGGGAATCAAAGTGTATTAGTCAGCTTCAGATCGATGACGGAGAGCTTACAGAATCAGGAGTTTCTCCATATTCTATATTCAAAGCCAGTAGTGTTAGAATAAATCTGAAGAGTTGGTTTGTCCTTGGGATCGTTGTAACTCACCGATGGGTGAAGCATCGGCAATGATCGAGCGTGGTGGTAGGTGCTGACCAAGAGCCTAACAGAAACCCTTCGCAACACAGAAGACGATAGCCGCACCGCCAAATTCGAGCATTGCCAAGTAGTTTTTGAATATCTTTCCCTTTGGATCAATAACCGACAGACGCGATACATCCGAGAATTTGAAAATGCCATCCATCAGTATGCAAGATCTGAAGCATTTCTGCGCGCTTTCCAGCGATACTCTGTTCATCCCCTGTAGGAGAAGACAAAATGGAAGAGAATAAAGAGCCAACGGTAGCGTCTCCGGCAACCACGATAGCACCTGTGGCATCTCCAGCCGTTTCACCTGCCCTAGAACCAGAACAGACATTCCTCGAAGAAATTTGGCAGCTAGCGGCAGTAGACGTCAAGAATGGCAAGATCGTCAGGCGGAGACCATGGCATGATGACATAACCGGTATCAAGCCCTTCACGTGCACCATTAAAGGCAAAACCTGGACTGCGCCCACAAGGTCTCCTCTGGCTCCTTATGCCTTGGCTTACAAGAAGCGCGTCTATTCGCCCAATAGGATTCTGTATCCGCTGAAAAGGGTTGACTGGGAACCGGGTGGCAACCCAGCGAAAACAAACACAAGGAACCGTGGCACAAGTAAGTATAAAAGAATATCGTGGGACGAGGCCACGGACATCATCGCCAAAGAGATCACGAGACTCTGCGAGAAATACGGACCATCGGCAATCACTGCCATCCAGTCTCCACATGGGGAAAAAGGGATGGTTCACAAGGATCATGGAATCAACAACGCGTTCCTGGCCTACTACTGTTATACGAAATACGGCCAATTCCACACCGAGCGCGCAGGTTCCCCCGCCAGCTGGGAGGGATCCGCGTGGGGCGCAAAACATGTATGGGGTTTTGAAGTGTTTGGCCAGGAGACGGGCCAGACTATGAAGGATACGCTCGAAAACTGTCAACTGATGCTCCATTGGGGAAGCGATGGTGGGGCCAAGAATTGGAACTCCCCTCGAGGGCATATCGGGGACATGTTGTTGTACTATTCCAGTGAAGTGGGCATACAACACGTATACATCTGTCCTGACGTAAACTCTGAAGCGCAAGCTCATATGGACAAATGGATACCCGTGCTGCCGGGTACGGATCCTGCTCTTCAACTGGCGATTGCCTACACATGGATCAAGGAAGATACCTACGATAAGGCCTATCTGGCTACCCACTCGATCGGCTTCGACAAGTTCAAGGCGTATGTGATGGGCGATGAGGATGGAGTGCCCAAGACGCCAGCGTGGGCTTCACCTTTGTGCAGGGTTCCGGAATGGACGATAAAGGCCTTGGCCAGGAACTTTGCGAAAAACAGAACGTCCATATGCCATAAGATGGATGGAGGCGGTCTGAAGAGGGCGCCCTACTGCCATGAGGCGGCGCGGCTCGAAGTCTACCTGCTGGCCATGCAAGGCTGGGGCAGGCCAGGGGTCCACCAACTCAAAGGAATACCTCTGCCCACCTCGGCGAACCCGCCGCGATTCGCGAGAGGGGTAGAGCCATCCATGGACGCGCAACCCGCACCACTGACCAAGGCTCTGAATGGAAGAGTGCTGAGGGAGTGGGACACGGACAGACCGTTCATTCCCGGCAACGAAATACCCAAGGCAATCAACAATCCACCCGTTGAATGGTACGGCGGCGGGGTCATGACCCGGACGGAAACCCAGTTCGTCAAGCGGACCTATCCTTTTCCAGGCAAGTCTGAAATACATATGCTGTGGTCTGACGGCCCTGGTTATTTCATCGGTGCTGGAATGGATGGGAACTCCACCTGGAAAGCCTTGCAAAACCCAAAGGTGGAATTCATTCTCGTTCAACACCCGTGGATGGATTCAGGGACGAATATCGCAGATATCATCCTGCCCATCAACACGAAACATGAGAAGTACGATTTCACTGCCAATTCCGCGGAACTTGACGGCATTTACCTGGAGGGCAAGGCCATCGAACCCATTGGGCAATCCAAGAGCGATTATGAAGCTGTGTGTGAGATAGCGAAGAAGTTGAACTTTTACGATGAGTGGACGCGAGGCAAGAGCATTGAGGATTGGGTCAAAGAGGGTTTTAACAGATCGGGCTGGGCGGATCTCGTCAGTTGGGAGGATTTCTCAAAGCAGGGATACTTCTGCCAGCCGATCGATCCGAACTGGCAGGATGCCAAGCCTACGTCCGAGGCGTTCTACAACGACCCGGAGAAGAACCCATTACAGACGCCAACGGGCAAGATCGAGTTCTACTCTGCGAGGCTGGCCGAAAAATTCCCCAACGACAAAGAGAGGGGGCCGGTAGCCCATTATGTGACCGGCGGTCCCGCCTCCGAAGGCTGGACCCACGATGAGTCGCTCCAGGGAGAGAGAGCCAAGAAATATCCTTTGCTCGTGATGTCGAGCAACAGAACCTGGGGAGAGCACCAGCAGTGTACCGATATCCCATGGGTAAGGGAGATAAGCAAAGTCCCAGGTCCGGACGGTTACTGGTACGAGCCGGTCAAGATACACCCAAGCGTTGCGGCGAAGCGGGGCATCGAGCGAGGTGATATCGTCAAGCTGTTCAATGAAAGAGGCATCGTCCTGGGGGTCGCGATCCTGACTGAAAAAATAATTCCAGGAGCGGTTGCCATGGAAAAGGGCGGAGGGCTTGACTTTATCGCTGTAGCGGAGATCAACCGGGGAGGCACCAACAATTTGATCGCCCCACACATGGGCGTTTCCAAGAACGCCATGGGTCTGGCAGTAACGAGCTATCTGGCTGAGGTTGCCAAGGTCACCGCGAACGAGATGGAGGCCTGGCGAAAGCAATACCCTGATGCATTTGCCAGGAACTATGACCCGGCCTACGGTCCGCTCTTCACAGGCTGGGTTGCCAGCAGCTCCGACGATTAAGCCGCCGACAACACGAGGAGATCCAAAATGAAAGTCTTTGTCATCGATATCGCGAAGTGCAACGGGTGTTATGGCTGTCAGATAGCCTGCAAGGATGAGCACTGCGGCAACGACTGGATGCCCTATGCCAGACCGCAGCCGGACACGGGACAGTTCTGGAGCAAGGTGACAGAATATACCCGGGGTACCATTCCCCAGGTAAGGTGCTCATTCGTCCCTGAGATGTGCATGCACTGCGCGGATGCCCCCTGCATCAAGGTCTGCCCCACCCATGCCATTCGACAGAGGGAGGATGGGCTGGTCCTGATTGACCCGGCGAAATGCGGTGGACACCGGCTGTGTATGGATGCCTGCCCTTACGGTGCGATCTACTTTAACGAAACGCTCAACACAGCCCAAAAATGCACCGGCTGCGCGCACCTGCTGGACCGAGGCTGGCCGATCAAGGAACCCAGGTGCGTGGATGCGTGCATCCTGGGAGCCATGATGTTCGGCGAGGAAGAGGACTTTAAAAACCTGATCGCTAAGGCTGAAATACTCCATCCCGAGTATGGCCTCAAACCGAGGGTATATTATCTCAACCTGCCCAAGAGGTTTATTGCCGGAACGGTCTATGATCCGGTCACCAAGGAAGTGGTCATCGGCGCCAATTGCACCCTAAGCGGTGATGACACCGCCAGCGCGATCACAAACGACTGGGGTGACTTTTGGTTTGACGGCCTGAAAGCAGGCACTTTCTCGCTGAAGGTAGAGGCAGCCGGCAAGACCAAGATAATAACCGATATCAACACAGCGAAGGATGTGAGCCTGGGAGACATCCCATTGGAGTAATAGGTCCAAATTCGCCGGCGACTGCCGGGTATGACGAATAGGCCAGACAGGAGAGTTGATGGATTACGATGTCCTATTGATACATCCACCGGCAATCTATGACTTCCGGGAGAAAGCCATATTCTACGGGCCAATCGCAATGACGGTGAGTGAGAGTACTAGCCAGTTTATGACACCGCCCATCGGAATGCTCACCATCGCCGATTACCTTGATCGAAACGGATACAAGGTGCTCGTAGATAATATCGATGAGCGCATGATCACCAGCGAAAGTTTTAACGTTGAGACGCATATCGCCAATCTCTCAGCCAGAGTATATGCAATCGGCTTGCATTGGTGCGTTCACTCTCAGGGAGCAATCGAAATCGCCAAGTTATGCAAAAAGCAGCATCCGGAAGCCTTCGTAGTCCTTGGAGGACTTACTTCCACCATTTTTGATGAGGAGATCGTTCGCAAATACGAATTCGTAGATGCTGTCATGCGAGGCGAGGCCGAGAAGTCGTTCTTGTTGCTCTTAAGGGCGCTCGAAGCACATCAGGGACTGGAAGGGGTGCCGAACCTGACTTTCCGAAATGAAAGAGGGGAAATTAAGCGTGTGCCGTTAATGAAACCCAGCGCCGATCTGGATGAATTCGAGTTTACTCGTTTGGATCTACTGGAACCGAAAGGAGCAATCTTCGGCCCGGGTTTGCCGCCTCATTGGTCTATACCCGTTTGTCGTGGTTGCTTGCATAATTGTGTTGGGTGCGGGGGTTCGGCATACAGTTATAGAACCTACCTGGGAAGGGAAAAACCGGCTTTCCGAAGCCCCGAGAAGATTGTTCAAGATATCCGGAAGCTTCACGAACAAGGAGTGGAACGGATATTCCTCTTTCAGGACCCGCGCATGGGAGGAAAGGCATATTGGAGCAGACTGCTCGCGGCCCTGCAAAGCGAGAAAATCAGACTAACCCAGCTCACGATGGAGCTATTCGGTCCGGCCAGCGAAGAATACATCAGGGAGCTGTCAAAGATCGCCACACCCATTGTTCTAACAATGTCGCCAGAATCTTGTGTCGAGAGAGTCAGAAAGGCTTATGGGCGAAACTACACCAACGAGGAGTTGCTTCGAACAATAAGAACGTGTCAGAAATATGAAATCTCGGTAGGCATCTTCTCAATGATCCCGTTGCCGACCGACACCCGAAAGACGATCAGAGAGACTTGGGAAATATGGGAACAAATATGTTTGACAAGCGAAGAAAATGGAGGCAAAACACCGGTTCATTTTGCCTTTGGACCGATGATCCTGCTTGATCCGGGCTCTCATGGTTTTGATTTTCCAGGGCGTCATGGGTATCACATCCTCTTTAAGACCCTTCAAGACTATATCACGGGCATGTCGCTTCCATCCTGGCACCAATGGATATCATACGAGACCGCCTTTTTGAATCGAGATTCAATCACAAATCTCATCATCGACTCCGTCGAGCGCTCGATTGACCTCGAGGAGAAACATGGATTGCGCAGCAATTTCGACGCAGATGCCGCACGCCTTTGGTCTGTCATGACCAGCAGGCTGGCTGTCGGCGTGGTGAACGATGCAATGAGTTTTGACGTAGGCGAACGAGAGGAACGACTCAAGGCATTTAGAGGGGCGTTAGAGAAAAAGATGAAGGAAGTATCCAATACATCTTGACCCGCGGTCAGGCAGCCAGATATGGAAGATGGCCAGGCTTTCAAGCAGCTTCGATCTTCACATTATGCGCGGGAGAATAATGTTATTGGGGCAGGGCAATCGAGATGGATCCCGTTTGTGCCCCCAAGCGGACTCGAACCGCTGTTTAAGCCTTGAGAGGGCTTCGTCCTGGGCCGCTAGACGATGGGGGCTCTTGATAAAAGAGCGTGAGCGGGCGACATTGTATCATCCACCTAATTCAATTGTCAAATAAGTTATGGGGCATCAGGTGAAATATAATAAATATCTCCGACATCACTTGTGAATAAAGGTTGCATTTTGATCACTTGATGGAGTTGATCCAAGGTGGGAAGGTTTCCTCTATAGTAAATCGTTTTAAACCAAACTAGATAGCCACCTCCAGAAGAATCAACTGAATGTTGGAAGTGGGTTAAACTCTCGGAATCAAATTGCTTGCTTTTAGGATCCTCTCTGGGGATGCTTGAGATGTCCCTGCGAAGATAAAACCAGGCGGCAGGTTCATAGTTGCTATAAGTCTTCTGGCTAATAGACAGATTCTCGGCCATCGTCAAGAAATCAGAATCCTTTATATTTACAAAATTGAAGGTGTTATTGGCAATCTCTCCATTGACCTGCACAGTCCGTTCGTAAGTTCGGATTTTGGAGATAGGATAAATCAACCAAACAATAAACATTACCATCAAAATTCCATCCTTGATGTTTATTTGGCTCCCAAAACGAGGGGGAATAAGTTCTTCATACACCGCAAAGAGAACAATCAACAAAGGAGCAATTAGAACGATTTCGTATCGCTGGCTGCCTAGATTATTTGATTCCAGATTTGGTGTGTAGAAAATAATCATACCAACATAGGTAAGGGCCAGAATCGTGTTTGCAAAACTAGCGCGGCTGAAAAGTTTCTGAAACCATCGATTCCACACAGGTAATCGGTTAAGCAAAACCAAGACAAGCAGAATGGCAGCCAACGTGCCAAAAGGGCTTACCACTCTGATTATGCTGTACGGGAAAAACCAGTATAAAATTTTTTCGGCTATCCAATAGATGTTGCCCATAATATTAGTCATAGATACTGCAATGGAAATGCCGGCAGAGCCATAATACAAAAATTGCCACCCGCTCAATGGATAGTTATGAAGGATACTCCATAAAAGAATCGGCAAGCTGGAGATCAAAAACAGGGCCGACTTGAATAAACCCCGACTATAATCCCTCCAGTAAAAGCGAATCAAAAAGATCACACCTGTTATTATCAGGAATAACCCTGCATATCTTTCCAGCGATGCGAGACACGCTAGAAGACCCATCCAAGTCAAATTTATAGATTTTTGATTCTCCGTGAAGGACTTGGCCGCCACAAGAAATAAAACGATGATCAGAAAAAAAAGTGGGTCGGACAATATGCTAGCGCAGGTATCAATCACCGCCACTGAGGTGGCGATGAAAGTACTTCCGATATAGGCAAATAACGGTCTGTCAGGATATGTTTTTTGGAACAAGATACCTGAAAAGAAAATGATCAATCCGAATGTGATGATATTGATATACCAACCCACGAAAAATACGTCGGCTCTGGTCAACCAACTGACAAACGCAAGCAGTACCGGATATAAGGGCGGAAATAAAATCAATGGGTTCCCAGAAAGGTCAATAAGTCCCCGTCCCTTCAACAAGTTTGCCGCAACAGAAAGATATATGGTTCCATCGGTGGGTACTCCCGGTCCAATGCGAGATGTTGCTTCATAAACTAGAACGGCTCCACCGAGGGAAAGTATGCAAAGGAAGCCAAGGAAAAATAAATTCTTTTTACTTTCCATTTTGCTTTCTCTTAAAAGTTTTTCTCCGGTTGTAATATGAAAACATGCAGTTCCTTCGGTCCGTGCACGCCAATGGTCAGCGTCATTTCGATATCTGCGGTGCGCGACGGCCCGGTGACCAACGCGATAACAGAAGCATTTCGCACTTCTTTGTTCTTCAGTGCTTCATCCAATGACCCCACGATTTGCGATGATAAGACGATCGCGATATGAAATTCTGCCAGCAAAGATGCGCTCAAGGATTGACCTTTGCCGGATGGAATCACCAATGTCCCTGTTTCTGCAATCGCAGACAACGCACCTGTGATACCTGCTTTCAATGTTGGATCAACGCTTCTTTCTGCTCTTATACCGGCTTTGGATAAATCGGATTCATTCAGTGCCGGAACCGAGTCCCATATCATCGCCGAGTTGACGTCATGTTCCTTCAAAAATTCAATCAACCTTTTAGGTAGTTCATCCTTTTTTACGCGATAAGCATGGCCTCCGACTTCTTCCAGTTCCTCCGAAAATCTTTCGGCTAGATCTACGTTTTGCGCCTTCGGCGCATTGACTTCTTTTTCATTCACTTCTTCCTTATTAAAAATCTCTGTTCCAATTGTGACTTCGTACTGAAACCTCTCCCGAAATGTTTTCGTTGCAAAGCGTGGAAAATCTTTGCTGTATCCCCAACCAGTAAATGCAGGAATCCACATCCACTCCGAAAATGGGGAAAGGATTCTTGTTCCTATTCCGGCCAGCCTCTGAGAAAGAGTAAATAGCCATGGCGACGATGCAATCAGGCCAAATGTTTTTAAGCCAACTCTGCTCATCAAAGAGAGACCAACACCTTTGCTTTGTTCGTTTTGCATTTTGTTGGAGGGATTTCCTGCTCTCACTCTCGTCAGCAACTTCGGCAGGTCAATGTCCATGGGACAAACATCCTTGCATGCGCCGCACAACGATGATGCTTGAGCCAAATGTCCAAACTGTTCCAATCCCAATAATCCCGGCGAGACGATGGAACCGATCGGCCCAGGATATGGTGCAATGGAGCCATCTACGCCGACATAAGCATGTCCACTCAATTCGCGGAAGACGGGACAAATGTTTAGGCACGCGCCGCATCGGATGCAATACAAAGCTTCCTGTAATGATGAATGTTGTAAGCGCGAGCGGCCGTTGTCCACGATGATAAGATGCCTTTCACGCGCGCCATCTGTTTCGTCCGCGCGGCGAGGCGAATGAATCAGTTGTGTGTAAACGCTGAGTTTTTGTCCCGTTGCGGAACGTGGCAGCAATGAAAGCATCAAGGCCAGATCGTCCAAGGTCGGAACGATTCGTTCCATGCCCATCAGCGCAATGTGCACCGGCGGCATCGTAGTGACCATGCGTCCGTTGCCTTCATTTGTAACGATGCACAGCGTTCCCGTTTCGGCAACGCCAAAGTTAACTCCGCTCACGCCGACATTCGCTGTGAGAAAAACTTCGCGCAAAACTTTGCGGGCAGTGTTCGTGAGCGTCGGAATATCTTCGGTGTACGGAATGTCGAGTTTCTCCTGAAAAAGTTTTCCCACTTCATGGCGGCGCAAATGCACGGCCGGCGTAATGATATGCGCGGGCTTTTCTCCGCGTAGCTGAACAATGTATTCGCCGAGATCAGTTTCGACCACGCGATGTCCTGCGGCTTCGAGTGCGTGATTGAGTTCGATCTCTTCCGAGACCATGGATTTGGATTTGGCAACTAATTTCGGTTTCGACCCTATAATTTCCAAAACGATATTTATTGCCTCAGCCGCGTCTTTGGCGCGGTGGACAACGATGCCATTCTCTTGAACTTTCGCAGTGAATTTGTTCAGGTATTCATCCAAATGTGCGATCACATCTGCGCGAACTGTATGTGCGCGCTGACGTCTCTCGCGCCAATCCGGCAAAGACTCAAATGCCGCGGCACGTCCCTTCAAGCGGCGCTGGGTGTTGTTGTCCAGCGCGATTTGCAGCGCTTCGTTTGCGATGGATGTGCGAATGTGTGATTTGAATTGGGTCGGTGTCATAGCTTAGGCGGTAGCAAGAATTTCTGCGATGTGAAGGACTTTTTGTTTCATCTTGTTGCGATGCAACCCGCCTTGAATATGCATCAGACAACCCGCATCACAGACAACCAAAGTAGGGGATTGAGTTGTCTTGAGATTTTTGATTTTGCGTTTCAACATTTCGGCAGATAGTTCAGGATGCTCAACGGAAAAGATCCCGCCGAAGCCGCAGCAATCTTCCGCTTCGGGCAATTCGCGGATTTCTGCACCTTTTATGTTGGCTAGTAGTTCGCGCGGCTGGCGATCAATGCCGAGGCCGCGATTTAAATGACAGGTTGCATGATACGTCAGCGGACCGTCCCAATGCGCGCCGAAATCGGTCATGCCTAAGACATCTACGAGATATTCGGTAAATTCATACGTGCGCGCGGCCAATGCTTGCGCGCGTGGAAGCCAAATGGAATCATCCGCGAATAGCTCTTCGTAATTGTGACGGATCATGTGTGCACATGAACCGGAGGGAATCACCACATCGGCTTTAACGGACTCAAAGACCCGGATGGTATGTTCCGCGATTTGACGCGCCTCCGCTCGAAGTCCCGCGTTGAACGTGGGTTGTCCGCAACAGGTTTGATCGCGCGGAAAGTCCACCTCCACGCCCGCGCGGCGAAGCACACTGACCATCGCTTCACCCACTTCGGGGAAAAAACTATCCACAAGGCACGTGATGAAAAGTTGAACGGTTGGCATGGCCTTATTGTAGCCCAAAAGCTTGTGGTATGATTCCGCCGCTATGAATACATTTCGTTCCAAATTACCCAATCACTTTGATCTGCCCAAGCGCATCAACCGGCTCGGCGAACTGGCCTACAATTTGTGGTGGACGTGGCAACCGGAAGCCGCGCGCGTCTTTGGCCGACTCGATTACGATCTGTGGGAGAGTCTCGGTCATAATCCGATTCAACTCCTGCGCGAAATTGGCCGGGCGCGCCTCAATCAAGCGGCGGATGAAAAAGAATATCTTGCGCTTTACGACCGCGTCATTGCCAGCTTCGATGCTTATATGTCACAAACTGAAACATGGGCGATGGGCGCTCATCCAGAATTGACCAATCGCCCCATCGCGTATTTCTCGATGGAATTTGGTCTGCATGAAACGCTGCCGATTTATTCTGGCGGACTCGGCGTGTTGGCCGGCGATCATTTAAAAGAAGCATCGGACTTGGGTTTGCCTTTAGTCGGCGTCGGTCTGATGTACGCGCAGGGATTTTTCACCCAGCGCATCAGCGAAGACGGCTGGCAGGATGCCATTAACAACGAACTCGATTTTGCCGACCTGCCTGCGATGCAAGTTTTCACAGCTGATGGAACCCGCATCACAGTGGATGTAGAATTTCCCGAACGAAACGTCACACTGGGTTTATGGGAAATTCGCGTAGGACGCGTGCCGCTTTATCTACTGGATTCAAATATCGATCCAAATTCTGAGTTCGATAAAAATTTAACGGCACGCCTCTATTGGTCCGATCTTGACCGCCGCGTGATGCAGGAAATCGTTTTGGGCGTGGGCGGTGTCCGCATGCTGCGCGCCCTCGGATACAATCCCTCGGTCTGGCACATGAACGAAGGCCACGCGGCTTTTCTCACCATCGAGCGGGCGCGTGAACTCGTCGCTTCGGGTCGCACCTTTGAGCAGGCTCTCGAAAAAACGCGCGGACAAAATATCTTTACCACGCACACGCCCGTGGCAGCGGGCAATGACGAATTTCCGTTGTGGTTGATTGATAAATATTTTTCCGCTTTGTGGCCGCAACTTAACATTACCCGCGAACAATTCTTTGATATTGCGCGTCATCACATGCCAACCGGCGAAACCTTTAGCATGGGCGTGCTGGCTTTGCGCAATGCGGAAGGCCGCAACGGTGTTTCTGAATTGCATGGACGCGTGGCGCGCAAGATGTGGCATTTCCTGTGGCCTGATCACGATGAAGATGAAGTGCCGATCAGCTATGTGACGAACGGTGTTCACACCGCCAACTGGATGGCGCGCCGTCTGCAGATTTTATTGAGTTTGCATCTTGGTGAAGATTGGATGGATCATCTCGATGATCCCGACCTATGGACGAAGCTGAATAAGATTCCCGATGCGGCCTTGTGGGAGGTGCATTTGCATCTCAAGCGCAGACTCGTTTTCTATATGCGCGAGCGCGTCCGTGACCGCTGGGAAGCGGGAGGGTATCATCCGGTTCAAGTCGTTTCTTCTGGCGTGATGATCAATCCCTACGCGTTGACTATCGGTTTTGCGCGCCGTTTCGCAACCTATAAGCGCGCTGGGATCGTATTATCCGATGTGGACCGATTGCTCAATATCATCAACCGTCCAAATATGCCAGTGCAAATCATCTTTGCAGGCAAAGCACATCCCTCGGATGAAGTGGGCAAACAACTTATTCAACAAGTTTACCGTCAAGTCAAGCGCGCTGAAACCAGCGGACGCCTCGTCTTCCTCGAAGATTACGATATGAACATGGCGCGCTATCTCGTTCACGGCGTGGATGTTTGGATGAACACGCCGCGTCGTCCGATGGAAGCGAGCGGTACATCCGGCATGAAAGCCGCGCTCAATGGCGCCTTGAATTTTTCCGTGTTGGATGGTTGGTGGCGCGAAGCCTTCAACGGTCAGAATGGCTGGGCGATCGGAGAAGATAAAGATATGGACTCGCCTGACGCTCAAGACCACGAAGACGCACGGAGCATATACAGCACCTTGGAGAACGAAATTGTCCCGCTGTTTTATGATCGCGATCCAAAGGAAATTCCGCATGAATGGATCACGCACATGAAAGATTCAATGAAAACCGTGATACCGCAGTTCAGCACGCGGCGCATGGTTAAGGAATATGTGGAACGGTTTTATGTTCCCGCGTTGAAGTGATTATGTTTAACTTTCTTTTCTCTCCTTCCGCCTGGCTGATTATGCTGATGATCTTCTGTCTGCGCGTCACGGACATGTCGCTCGATACATTGCGCATGTTGTTTGTGGTGCGCGGACGTAAAGGTATTGCCTGGACGCTTGGTTTCTTCGAAGCCGGGATTTACATCGTTGCGATCACGCGCGTGCTATCCAATTTGGGTAATCCTTTGACGATTCTTGGTTACGCGGCGGGATTCGCCACTGGCAATGTGGTTGGCATGTTGATCGAAGAGCGCCTCGCCATCGGACACATTCAAATGAGCATCATCAGTTCGGCACGCGGTGTGGCGCTGGCGCAAGCTTTGCGAGACGCCGGTTTTGCCGTTACCGAGGTTCCTGCGCGCGGCAAGGATGGCATGGTGCACATGTTGAGCGCCAGTGTCCTTCGAAAAGATGTACCCAATGTGGAACGCGTGGTGCATGAGGTGGATACAGACGCTTTCGTTACATCCTCCGATGTGAGACCGGTTCGACATGGGTTTTGGGGAGTATAAATTTTGATTGCAATCACGCGCGAGGTCAGCCGGTCTATTGTCCATTGCGAACTGACACATTTGGAGCGCACGCCCATTGATCTTGAGCAGGCACGTGCTCAACATGCAGAATATGAATCCGTGCTGAAATATCTTGGCTTGGCGATTTTATCTTTACCCGAAGAGCCAAGCTTGGCTGATTCGGTTTTTGTGGAAGATACTGCGCTAGTGTTGGATGAGTGTGCAATCATTCTTCGGCCCGGAGCGGACTCGCGCAAGCCTGAAACGGAATCCATTGCCAAAGTTTTGGCTCCTTATCGCAAGCTGTTTTATATCGAGGCTCCCGCGCGCGTGGATGGCGGAGATATTCTGCGGGTAGGTAAACAGATTAATATTGGTTTGTCATCAAGAAGCGATACGAATGCCATCGAGCAGATTCAGGATTTTCTTCAGCCGTATGGCTATGAAGTTCATGCAGCGATGGCAAGTGGATGTTTGCATCTCAAATCCGCGGTGACGCAAGTTGCCGAAGATACGTTGTTGATCAACCCGGCATGGACGGACAAAAAGAATTTCGCTAGAATGAAATTCGTTGAGATTGATCCATCCGAATCGTATGCCGCGAATGCTTTGCTGATTGGGGATACGATTCTGTATCCCAAAGCTTTCCCCAAGACGCGCATGAAATTGGAAGATGCGGGAATCAAGATAGCGGTTGTCGATGCGGACGAACTTGCAAAAGCCGAAGGTGCATTGACATGCTGTTCATTGATTTTTCAAGATTGACTACTAACTTCTATACAGGTGATCGTTATGACAATTCCCGAAATTACTGTTAAAGACTTGGCGGAGAGACTAAAATCCCAAGATCAATTTATTTTGCTGGATGTGCGCGAGCCGTCCGAGTTGGAACAAGCCAAGATAAAGGATGCCCGCCTCGAAGTCTTGCCGATGAGCCGGTTGGGACAGGAAGGACTAAATGCATTCTCCGAATCAGCGCGATCCAAAGACGCCGAGATTTACGTGATGTGTCATCGTGGAAATCGTAGTATGCAGGTGACAGCCTGGCTGGCATCACAGGGTTGGACGAATGTCCATAACGTATCAGGCGGGATCGATGCGTTCGCTCAAGTGATTGATCCCACAATTGGAATCTACTAACCAGGTCCGTTACTCAATACAAATTGGAATGCAGATCTTTTTATTAGGAATGAATTGATAGACACTTATCATCTGAGGGACATATGACGCGCGAATATCATTTTCAATGGCAATGGGATTTAACTTCAACACCTGAAGCGTTGTGGCCTTTTGTCTCGGACACCAACCGCTTCAATCGCGACACAGGCTTGCCATCCGTACAATTGCTTGGCATCGAGAACGGCGTACGTCACATCCGTTTTCACTTTCCACTGCCTTTCATCGAATGGGATGAAGAACCTTTCGAGTGGACCTATCCTTATACTCTTGGCATTGATCGGCGTTACCGCGCGGGACCGATGGCGGAGATGCGCGTTCAAATTGCGCTCGAACCGCGCGCAGATGGCGGCACCCGTTTGACATATCAGACCTGGGCGCGGCCGCGCAATCCAATTGGAACGCTCGGCATTTTCGTTGTGATTGGCCTTTTTAGCAAAGCGAGATTCGAATCGGTTTTTCGTTTCTATGATCGCATCGCCTCCAAAGGTGGATCGCTTGCGGAGATTGCATCCCAGCGCGGACTCAGCTCAGCTGGACGTGCCCGCTTCCGGTCGTTGAGCGCGGCGTTGATCAAAGTAGGTACGGATGCAATTTTGACCCAGCATCTCGAAGGATTCCTTGATCACGCCGATGATCTTTCGCTTCAACGCATCCGGCCTTATGCGCTCGCAGACCGCTGGGGAGTTCCGCGTCGCTCCGTGCTTGAATTATTTTTGCAAAGCACGCGCGCCGGCATCCTCGATATGTTTTGGGATTTACTTTGTCCGTCCTGCCGCGGCACCACCGAGACCAGCACTCACTTAAGCACCGTTCACTCTGCATCTCATTGCAATACTTGCAACATTGATTTCACCGCAAATTTCGATCACAATGTGGAGGTGGTCTTTCGGCCCAATCCATCGGTGCGGG
>Ga0209039_10002351_pt1 | contig 16187 bp, 12 predicted proteins | sample BogFormECP12_OM1_FD_188238 | JGI IMG/M metagenome (GOLD analysis project Ga0209039, IMG submission 188238) | Bog forest soil microbial communities from Calvert Island, British Columbia, Canada - ECP12_OM1 (SPAdes) (version 2) | ecosystem: Environmental > Aquatic > Freshwater > Wetlands > Bog ... | reverse complement strand
CCCGCCGCAGAGGAGGTATTCTGGCTCCAAATGGCTATTGCGGGGTTCGCGTGGCGGACGTATCAGGTTAGAGAGGAGTCATGCCTATGCTCTCCAGTCGCGTTATTGTCCTGTTCGCGGCGCTGTGTGCCCTAGCCCCGAGTAAGGGACAGGCCACGGGCTTTGAGACCGGTCCGCTCACGGGGTTGGCGCTCCAGAACGTAACTGCGTTCACCCGCCTCTTTGGATACGTGAGGTACTTTCATCCCAGCGATCAGGCAGCCGCCGCCAATTGGGAGGCGTTTGCCGTATACGGCATGGGACAGGTGGAAGGTGCGCAAACGCCCGCCGAACTCGCGAACACGCTACAGACGCTGTTTGCGCCGATAGCGCCAACCGTGCTCGTGTACCCCACCGGCCAAACTCCGCCGGTTCCTCCGGCGCTCCAGCCCGGCAGCACGACCGGGCTTTCGGTCGTCCGCTGGAGCTACGTGGGTTTTCCGTCGAGCGGGTCGAGCCCGTACTCCGCGGCGCGTATTTCTGGGCAGGTGGTCAACGGCAGGATTCCCGCCGGCTTCTCGGACCCGGCGTCGGCATTCGTCGCCGATCTGGGCGCCGGCGTCTCCAGCTTCGTCCCCGTGGATCTCTACTCAAACGCCCAGGGCACCCTACCCCGGCCCACCGCCTCGCTGCCCTCCCTGCCCGGGCCGCCCTGGACGGTCAGCGTCCGCGCCGTGCGTCTGGCTTTGCTGGCGGAGGCCTGGAATGTCCCCCAGCACTTCTACCCCTACTTCGACGTGGTCAACACGGACTGGGGGCAGGCACTCGGGACCGCGCTGACCTCCGCCGCCAGCGCTCCCGACGAGCCTTCGTTCTACAACGCCCTCTGCCAGCTCGGCGCGGCCCTGCATGACGGGCACTTCAGCATCAATACCGGGCGCATGTCCTCGGGAAGTCCTCTTTACCTGCCCCCGCTGGCCTGGGACTGGATCGAGGGGAGTCTGGTGGTGACGTACGTAGCCGATTCCCAGGGACAGGCCATTCAGCCCGGCGATGCCATCCTTTCCATAGACGGCCAATCGGTGACAGACCTGATCGCCTCGGCCGAGAAGCTCATTTCGGGCGCCTCCCGGCAATGGCTCCTCTTCGAGGCGCTGACTCAGATCGGGGCCGGAGCCTCTGGCAGCACCATGCAGATGCAGATCGAATCCGCCGGCCAGCAGCGCAATGTAGCGATGCGAAGAACGAACGGCACCAGTCTGTGGGAACCGCTGGGGGCCGTTCCGGAGCCGCGCCCCCAGGCGATCGCGCAGGTGCTGCCCGGCATCTACTATGTGGATGTCACGCGCGTGACCACCGCCCAGTGGAACGCGGCGCTGCCGAGTCTCAGTGCGGCCAGTGGAATTGTGTTCGATTACCGCGGATATCCCCAGCCCATGCCGGAATCGAACCTGGTTGCCTCGCCCGGGGCCGGCATCGGATTGCTTATTCCAACGCCGCTCCTGCCGGATCGGATCGGCCTTGGCTTCAACGACGTGAGCTGGGGTCTCTATCCAGCTCAACCCCTGCTTCCGGGGAGGGCCGTGTTCCTTACCGACGGGCGCGCCATCAGCTTCGCGGAAACCAGTTTGATCCTCGCCGCCGGAAACCATCTGGGCGACATTGTAGGTGGCCCATCCGCGGGAACCGACGGAAATGTGACCGCGATCACTCTCTTCAATCTCTATTACATGGGCTTTACGGCCATGAAGACGCTCAACGCCGACGGCTCGCAGTTCCACGGCATCGGTGTCCGGCCCACCGTGCCGGTGATGCGGACGCGTGCCGGTGTTGCTGCCGGCAAGGACGAGGTCCTCGAGCGCGGACTGGCTCTCCTTCAGAATCCCAGCGCTCATCCCGTGGGGCCATGGGTTGCAAGCGCAGCCAGCTATCTCCCCGAGAGCGCCTGCCCCGGCGCCCTGCTGTCGATTTTCGCGCCGGCCATCGGACCGCAGAGCGCGGCCACCATGCAATTGACTCCCGCCGGACTGGTGGATACCACCCTCAACGGCACGCGAGTGTGGTTCGATGGCTACCCGGCGCCCCTCCTCTATGTGGGGCCGGCGCAGGTCAATCTCGTTGTTCCATTCGAACTCGCGGGCAGCGCACATACCCAAATGACCGTGGAATACCAGGGACAGCCGGTACTCTCTCTAGGCCTTGCCCTTGTCCCATCCGCTCCGTCTGTTTTTGCATTGAACGGTTCCGGAATAGGCCCCGGGGCGATCCTCAATCAGGACAGCACCGTCAACTCGGCAACCAACCCGGCCGATCGGGGGACGGTCATCCAGATCTTTGCTACCGGCGCGGGCCCGTGGGATACAGTCGGCGTTGACGGAAGTTTCGCCACCGCCCCATTGGCGCATCCTGCTTTGCCCGTCTCGGTGCGGATTGGCGGCCTGGCGGCCGAAGTCGATTACGCCGGAGCTGCGCCCGGACTGGTCTCGGGCGTACTGCAGGTAAACGCCCGCATCCCTGCGGGTGTGGCGCCCGGCAAGGCGGCGGTTTTCATCGCCGTCGGAGATGCGGCCAGCCAGCCGGGAATCACGGTTTATGTGCCCTGAGAAAACGCCCGGGCAGAAGGTAGCGGCCATGAAAACCATCAAGCTGTTCTTCTGTGCGGTTCTGCTGGCTTCCTCCGTGCAGGCGCAACGGTTGCCGCGCAGGGCCACGCCCTATCTGGACACAGCCCTCGAAGTATCCAACTATCTGGCGTCTCTGGAACAACCCCAGGCGAGCGGCATTGCCTGGCCCGCATCCGACCAACCGGGGACGTACGTGTCCACAGGCGTGGTTGACGGCGCGGCAGGCATCGGATTCTTCTATCTGCGCCTGTATCAGGTCACCAGGGATCCGGCCTTTCTCGATAAGGCGCGCAAAGCGGCGGATTTCGTGGATTACCAGTACCGGAACGGCGGAATCTATGGCAATTACGATTGGCTTTCCGGTGTCGCGGGCGGAGGCGAGTTCTTTCTCGCGCTGTACTCGGCAACGGCCGATCCCGTCTATCTCAATCGCGCCACATTTGCCGGGGACTGGCTGGAAAGCAATGCTCTCTCGGATGCCTACGGTTACCACTGGGTGTTCCCGGGACTGACCAATGTCTATACGTCGCTCGCCCACGGCTCGGGCGGGGTAGCCCTCTTTCTAACGCATCTCTATCGGCAAACCGCCAACCCTTCCTACCTGCAGTTTGCGGAGGGAGCGGTCCGCTGGACCACCCACTACACCGTGCCGCTCGGGGATTCTGCGATCGGGTGGAAGCGGCTCGCCACTGACACCGGGACTTACAACGGCTGGTGCGGCGGTTCGGCCGGAATGTATTTCGTCCTGAAGGAATTGTGGCTGGTGACAGGCAACGATTCCTATTTGGACCTCATGCTCTCCACGGCTCGGGGATTGCCGGTCGCAGCGGATTGGAAGTGTCCGGGCGGAGGCGCCTATTCGGCTTCGGCGGGCTGCCAGGGAGGCGCTCCGCCGCAGGCCGCCTGGGGCTACGGCACTCCCAGTTACAACGACTACCCCGAGATCGTGTGCCATGGCGTCGCCAGCATCCTCTTCGTGCTGTTCGATGCGTTCGCCAACACCGGCGACGTCACATTCCGCGACACCGCGCGGGCCGGAATCCAGTGGCTGGAGGCGGTAGCGGAGGTGCAGCCGCAAGGTTTGCGATGGGAGCACATCTACGCCTCCGGCTTGCTGGAACCCGGACTGCTCACCGGCACGGCTTCGATCGGCTACGCGTTTCTGCGTTTTTCGCACATGGACCCGGTGGATGCGCCAACGTCGCCACATCGCCCGGCGGCCCCGCTCCCGGCCGGCTCTCCCTATCTCAAAGAGGCCCAGGCAGCCGCCCAGTATCTGTTGAGCGTGGCCAACCATCCTCAGCCCAACCAGTCCCGCTGGCTCACGTACTCTCTCCCTAAGCCAAGTTGGGCGAGCGATCCCGCGGGCTTCCCGGTGGAATATGACACCGGATGGTATACCGGCGCGGCTGGCATTGGGATTTTCCTCCTGGATCTACACGACGCAACGTGCGGGATCGACGCCGTATCGGACGAACTTTCGCCCTTAAATCCGTAACCGGCGCCCGCGGCGCCCAGGAGTTCACACCCGCCCCCGCTTACTGAATCACCAGGCTGGCTCTCTGGAACGCGAACTTGCGGCCGGCTTCGTCCACCACGTTGAGCTGGCAGATATAGTTGCCGGGCGGCACGGTCTTGAGCGGGACCTGGAGCTGCACCGGCGTGGCGTTGGGACGCGTGGACACCTGCGTGGTCGCCGTCACCGGGGGCGATTCGAAGGTCTTCAGCCCCTTCTGGTTGAAGAGGCTCATGGTCACGGCCACGCGGCGGTTGGCCGGCGCGGCGGGATCGGGCGCGGCGTCATATACGTCGAAGGCGACGTACATGTTTTGGCTGCGCCGGAAAACGCGCGTGATGCTGGGAACGATCTTCTCGTTGCCCAGGATCAGCGGATCGGCGTCCACGGTCTTCTGGTTGGCTTTTTCGGCGGCTCCCACGGCGGCCTTCAGCGGTTCCTTCTGGCCGCTCCAGATCACCGAACTGGTCTTCAGCGTCATGGAATCGGCCGCCAGATCGGGGACCACGAAGCGGGTGTCGAAGGTGCCCATCTTGCCGGACTGGTTCTCCCGAACCAGGAAACGGAGACGGTAGCGGCCGGGAGCCAGCGTGAAGCCGGCGTCGTAGTGGAAACTCCGGTTGGCCAGGGTCTCCTTGCTGGCGGCGTCCAGATGCACCTTGATGTTGTCGCGCACATAACCCACCTGCGCCTTGCGCTCGTTGAGGACGTTGCCGATGAAATCGAATTCGGTCTCGCCGCCGCTTTTCCAGTCCTTCAATCCAATCAGCGATCCCGGCACCTTGACCGAAATGGGGACGAAGTAGGCCGTAGGCGATATGCGGAAGTAATCGATTTCGAGCGCGAGCGGAATCTCCGTGACCGGGTCGGCGGCGGTGAGCGCCTCCTGTAACTTCATTTCCTTGTCGGCGCTGGTGAACTTACCCCACACCTTGTCGGCATAGTAACCCGGCCGGGCTTCGACCTTGGCCGTGGTGTTATTGTTCAGCTTGACGGTGATCTTGCGGTACTTGCCGTCGAGCGCCGGGTTGCTGGTGTAATAGCCCAAAATGTAGTAGCTGCGAAACTCCTGCTGCGCCCCGACGATGCCGAGCGAAAGATCGTTGCTGTCGAGAAACGCCTTGCCGCCGGTGTCCGACGCGAGCGTGACCAGCGTCTCCTGGGAATTGTTCATGCTGGAGCGCTGCGAATTGTACTGCGATCCGGTGTAGACGCCGCTCCCGCGCGACGCCGCGCTGGATGCCGCCCCGCCGGGAGGGTCGCCCATCAGGCCGCGCGCGTCGATGGGGAACAGCGCCACGTTGGCCTTGACGGCGGCGTTGATAGAAGCCTCGAGCTGCGCCTGGTTATCGACGCCGGTCTTGCTGATGCCGCCGGTGATGTAGATCATCACCTTCTTTTCGGGCAGTTTGGCCAGCTTCTTGACGGCGTCTTCGATGGCCGCCAGCTTGCGGTCGGTGTTGAAGATGTTGAACTCGGTCTCGTCGGCGACGAAGGCGGCGCCGGTGTCTTCGCTGTCGTCGTCTCCGGTGTCGGCCATGGCCGCCAGGTCGGTCATGTCGCCGATGGGCAGGTTCTCGATCACGGTCTTGAGCTGGTCGCGGTCCGCCGTGAAATCGGTCTTCACCTGCACGGTGGTGGTGAAGAGCAGGATGGCCACCATGTCGGAAGCCGTCATCTCTTTATCGAGAAACTTCAGGGACGCATCCTGGGCGCGGAGCTGGTCGGGAATCGCCATGTTGGAGAAATCGAAGAACAGCACCAGCAGCCGTTTGTCGTGATACTGCACCTTGTTGGGCGCGTTGCTGGCCGGCACGGAGATGGTGGTCTTGGGATCCTCCGGCAGCTCCTTCTGGTCTTCCAGAGTGGGTGCTTCGGGAGGCGGCGCCGGTTCCAGGCTCAGCTTCTGCAACTCGAACACCGAGATCTTCTGCGGCTTGCCGTCCTCGAGAACGCTGAAATCGCTTTGCTTGAGGTTTTCGATGACGCCGCCGGTTTTGTCCTTCACGGTCACGTCCACAATCACCAGGTTGGCGGTGGTGGTGAAGGTCGGCGTGGTGCCAGGCTGCGCCTGCGCGGCCTGCGGCGGCGGGGTTGGCGGCTTGGGCGGCTGCTGCTGGCCGAGTGCAACCACGATGAGTAGTGCGGCGGGAAATGCGACGGTGGCTTTGATCCGCATGGCTAGAAATTGAACCTCAAAAACAGGGTTACGCTACGCGTGGCGGAAGCCGAGGTGGGGACGCCGAAGGTCTGAGACCCAACCGTGGTTCCGAATCCCGTAATCTGGACGTGGTTCAGAACGTTGTTGGCCTGAATCCGCAGCGACAGGTTCCGCCGGCTTTCGCCGAACCGCCAGGAGCGTTGCAGCGTGCCGCCGGTGGTCCAAATGGTCGGCCCGGTGATGGTGTCCCGGCCGGCGTCGCCCCAGGTTCCGGGCAGCGGAGTGGTGAACGCGTTCAGGTTGAAGTACGGGTTGCCGCCTGCAACCGCGCCAATGGGCTCGCCCGTGGCTTCCGCGCGCAACTGGCCGTTGATGGCGTGAGTCACCGAAGAGCCGGAGATGAGCGCGGTGCGCGGGTTGCCGGAATGCAGATTCACCGATCCATTGAGCAGCCAGCCGCGCAGCACCTTGGCTTCCCAGGTTTCGTTGCGCCAGAACCCGTGCAGACCGGCGGGAGCGGACAACTGGAAATTAAACGACAGGTTGTGGCGCTGATCGAAGCTGGAAAGGCCGCGCTCGGCGCTCCAGTCGGCGGGGTTCTGGATGACCGTGCCGCCGGTGGACGTGAAGCTGGTGGCGTCGTCAATCGACTTGGAGAAACTGTACAGCAGCGTGGAGGACATGCCGCGCGAGAAGCGCCGCGTCAGCCGCGCCTGGCCGGAATTGAAGATGGAGTTGCCGCCGTTGGTGGCGTAAAGGAAACCCGTGGACTGGGCGGCCGACGGCGTGGTCGTGGCGGCGCCGGGCGTTACCACGCCGGGAGGCACGGCCAGCGGCGCCAGTTCCATATCGAGACCGGTGCCCTTGGTGCCGATGTACTCGATCTCGGCCAGCAGGTTGCCCGGCAGCGTCTGCTGCAGCGCCATGGCCCAGGTCTGGGCATACGCCAGGCGCCACTTCTTGTCCACGGCGAAGTTGTTGGTTACGACGTTGGGCGTGGCGGGAAATCCGTTCTGAATCGTCAGCAGGTCCGACAGGCTGGTGCTCAGAGTACCCGTCGCGAAAAAGGGCGGCTGCGCGGCCAGCCGGGAGGCTATGGTGGGATACGCCTGGCCGGTATATAAAATGCTGTAACCGCCGTGGATCACCCGGCTGTGTTTCTGCGACGGTCTCCAGGCGAAGCCGAGACGCGGCGAGAAATTGTTCGGATCGCCGTTGACCAGGCTGGCCGGGTACCCGGCTGAGCCCGGCGTGACTACCGAGTAAGTGGTCATCCCTGGGCCGCTGACCGCCAGGTTGGCGAGACGCCCCTGCAATTCGGTGTATGGAGCGAAATACTCCCAGCGCAAGCCCAGGTTCAGCGTCAGGCCCGCCGACACGCGCCAATCGTCCATCGCAAAGACGCTGGAGTACCAGCCGCGATAGTAGTCGGCGTAGTTATCCGATTTGCTGAGACGCAGCGTACTGGTTTGCGGATATCCCAGCAGGAAGTCGGCCATATCGAATCCCGTGCCGGTCACCACCTTTCCATCGGCGCCGATCTGGCTGGTCACCAGTCCGCCGAAACTGTACGATCCCCGCGCATTCGAGTAGCTGATCGGGTTGCTTTGCATCCGCCGGTACGAGAACCCGAAACTCAGATTGTGCTTGCGCTGCGCCACATAGGTGACGGTATCGGTGAAGTTGGTGGTCTGGCTGCGGTTCAGCGAAGCCGATGCATCGTTCATGCCGTTGAAGTTGGTGAACGAGATGCCCGGCGGGCCGTAATCGATGGGCGATTGATCCGTGCCGGTGACGCCCAGTTCGGCCGCGATGTTGGCGGCATATGCGAAAAACGGCGTGGTTCTGCTGATATTGCGGCTGAACGCCAGGTTGGCGCTGTTGTTGAACCGCGGTTTGAAAACGTGCCGCCAGCCCACGCCGGAGCTGAGGCCGTAGCCACTGCCGGTGTCGCTGAAGCCGAAAATATTGTTCTTGCTGGTGGAATCGTTCCCGCTGTACTGCTGATTGAAACTCAGCGTGTCCTTGGTGGTGACCGGGCCGTTCAGCCGCAGGCCGATGGAATGGCTCTCGCTGGGGCTGGCCACGGCCACCGAATAGTTCTGAATAAGCCCCGGATACAACTGGTTGGGGTAGTAGTTCAAAAGAGACACCGAGGCCGGGTTGACGCGGGTGGCGGGAAGGACATTCCCCGGGAAGGGCGCGCCGCCCAGCGGATCGAAGATGGAGACCGGCTTGCCGGCAAGCTGCGCGCTGGAGAAATCGCCCAGGCGCTCGGCCGGGGTGGGCACCGTGGACGACAGGTTGGTGGCGCTGTGGTTGTGCCTGTAGGTGACGTTCAGGTACACGAACCAGTTCTTCTGCACCGTGACCAGGTGGGGGATCTGCAAAGGTCCCCCGACGTTGCCCGCAATGTTCTGGCTCGCCGAAGAGGGCTTCTGCAGATGATTTCCATTGAGCGCAAACGGCGCGGCATTCAGCGAGGAGTTGTTCACCGTCACCGCGATCGACCCCGAATAGGGAGCCTGCTGATTGCGCCGGCGATTGCCGAACGCGGCAAACTGTCCGCCGTAGGGAGCGCCACGTCCGCCACGGCCGCCGCGCCCAGCCGTGCCGCCACCGCCGCCGCCACGGCCGCCGCCTCCTCCGCGGCCACCGCCTCCACCAAATCCGCCGCCGCCTCCGCCGCCTCCGGCTCCGCCGCGCCCGCCGCCGCCCAAACCGCCGCCGGTATCGGCGCCAAACCCGCTGGTGACGCCGGCCGCGCCGAATCCGCCCATCCCCAGGCCGTCGGCGCTGCCGAAACCCGCGCCCGCCAGGCTCGCGCCCAGCATGTCCAGACCGCTGGTCTGAGGGCCGCCCCGGCCGCCGCCTTGCCGCATCATCCGCGACATGTCGTCGGAGGCCGCGCCGAGACCGCCGCTCACGCTGCCGGCGATGGCCAGGTCGCTGAATGCGCCGCTATCGGCCGGAGCCGCGCCCAGGTCGCCGGCCGCCGCCAGATCCTGCGCGCCCAGTTCGGTGGCGCTGACGTTCACGTTCTGAAACCCCGGGGTCTGGGTGTTTTGCCCGCGGCCGGCTCGGCCCGGTCCGGTGGGCTGGCCGCTCTGCGCCGTCTGCCCGCCACGGCCCTGGCCTCCGCCGCTGCGGCGTCCGTAACCGCCCTGACCGCGCGGTGTGGGAGCGGCCGCGGGCGCCGCGGCGGGAGCCGCCGTCTTGGCCGGTTCCGCCGCAGGGGGCGCCGCACCGGGTGCGGCACTGGCCATCGGCTTGGGCTCTTCTCCGGGCTTCAACGGATTGCTGGCCGACCCGGGCTCTCCGGCGCGCGGCATCTCCAGGGTCCATTCGCGCGCGCTGGGTTCCAGCGTGATAGTGACTTCGCTGCGCCGCGGAAGGAAACCGAACGACGAGACCTCGATCTCCCACACGCCGGGAGTGAGGTCGAGCGAATACCGCCCGTTTTCGTCGGTGAAGGCAACCACCTTGGCGCCGCCCTGGCGGGCAGTGACAGTGGCGCCGGGGATCAACTGGTCGGCGGCGCGAACCGATCCGGTGAATTGGCTGGCCGAAAGCAACCCGGAGCCCAGCAGGATGGCAGCAATCAGGAAAGTGCGTTTCACGGAGACCTATACCTGTGATTCAGCCCCGAAGCCGGCGAAGTTCACCTTTATTTTCAACACGAAGGCTCATCCCCCGAGGCGCGTTTCTGCAATAGGGAAGATGGTTTCCGGCCCGCGGATGTTACAGGGCGGGCACGTCCAGCCAGGTACGGCGGCGCCAGGATTCCATGCCGATGGCGGCCAGTTGCACGCCCTTGGCGCCCTCCAGCAGGTTCCAGCGGAATGGCTCGTCCTTCACCACGTGGCGCAGGAACAGCTCCCACTGGATCTTGAACGCGTTGTCGAATTCCCCGCGACCCGCGGCCTTCTCCCACCCCTCGAAGTAGTTCAGCGGGCTTTCCACGTCGGGGTTCCACACCGGACGCGGGGTGGCCGCATACGGCTGTTTCCAGCACTCCCGCAGGCCGGCCACGGCGGAGCCCTCCGTGCCGTCCACCTGCACCGTCAGCAGGTCGTCGCGGCGCACGCGCACGCACCAGGACGAGTTGAAGTGGGCCACCACGCCGCCCTCCAACGCGAAGGTGGCGTAAGCGGCATCTTCCGCGGTGCAATCGTAAGGCTCGCCGGCTTCGTTCCACCTCCGGGGGATGTGCGTGGCGCCGAAACAGGTCACCGCTTTCACCTCGCCGAACAGGTTGTCGAGCACATAGCGCCAGTGGCACAGCATGTCGAGGATGATGCCGCCGCCATCCTCCTTGCGGTAATTCCACGACGGCCTCTGCGGCGGCGCCTTGTCGCCCTCGAACACCCAGTAGCCGAATTCCCCGCGCACCGAGAGGATGCGCCCGAAGAAGCCGTCGTCGCGCAATCCGGCCAGCTTGAGCAGGCCCGGAAGCCAGAGTTTGTCCTGCACCACGCCGTGCTTCACGCCGGCCGCGCGGGCGCGCCGGTAGAGGTCCAGAGCGGTGTCCAGGTCGCCGGCCACGGGCTTCTCGCAGTAGACGTGCTTCCCGGCGGCGATGGCCCGGCGCACGCTTGCGGCGCGGCGGTCGGTGGTCTGGGCGTCGAAATACACGGAGTACGCGGCGTCCCCCAGGGCCGCATCCAGATCGGTGGTCCAGGGCAGGCCGCCGAAGTCTTCCGAAATGGCCTGGAGCTTGGCGGCGTTGCGGCCCACCAGCAGGGGCCGGGGCATAATGGAGCCGCCGCCGTCGAGCTGGATGCCGCCCTGGGCGGCGATGGCCGCCACCGAGCGGCGCAGGTGCTGGTTCAGCCCCATGCGGCCGGTGACTCCGTTCATGATGATGCCGACGGTGTGGGTCATGGTTTCTCCGTGCACTGCGGATGGGCGCCCGCGGGCAGCGGCGGCGCTTCGATTCCGGCGCGCGGCAGCGTTCCGTCCAGTTCCTGGCGCCAGTGCGCCACGTCGCCGGCGGGGCCGTAGCAATAGATCATGCGCATGGGCGCGCCACCCGTATTGGTGAGCTGATGGAACACGCGCGGAGGAATGTAGACGGCCTGTCCGGCGGACAATTCGCAGCGCTCCCCGCCCAGGCACATTTCGCCCGAGCCCTCCACGATGAAGTAGACTTCTTCCTGCTCCTGGTTGTGCCAGGGCACCTGGCCGCCTTCCGGTTCCAGGGTGACGTGGCCCATGGAGAAAGCCGTGGCCTGAATGGGGCTGGCGCCGCCCACCAGGTTGCGCGTGCGGCGCCTGGCCGGATAGGCGCGGCCCGGTATGCGGGCCAGATCGGCGATGGTCATGAGCGCTTCCTCCCGATTCCTACGAAGATATCATCCCGGGCTCCACGCGGAGCCCGCCGCTTCACGCCGCCGTGCCCACATGCAGGGCCACGATGCCCCCGGTCATGGATTCGTGGCGCACCTCCGCAAAACCCGCCGCGCGCATGAGCCCGGCCAGCGCGCCGGGGCCCGGAAATTTTCGCACCGATTCCGGAAGGTACGCGTAGGCGTCGCGGCTGCCGGAAAGCGCGCCCCCGATGGCCGGCAGAATGCGCCCCGCATAGAAATGGTAAACCGCCGCGAAGACGCGGTTGGGGGGCTCGGAGAATTCCAGAATGGCGGCCGTCCCGCCGGGCCGCAGCACGCGGCGCATCTCCTCCAGGCCGGCCTGGTAGTTGGCCAGGTTGCGGAATCCGAAAGCCACCGCGAGCAGATCGAGCGACGCGTCGCGGAGCGGAAGCCGCAGGGCGTCGGAGGCGAACAGCACCACGCGGGCGCGCCGGCGGGAGATCTTGGCGCGCGCCGGGATCAGCATGGGGTGGCAGAAATCCGATCCCAGAATGCGGACGCCGGGCGCGGCGCGCTTCTCCAGCGCCAGCGCCAGGTCGCCCGTGCCGCAGCACATGTCCAGCACCAGCGCTCCCGGCCGCTCCAGCACGTGCCCGACGCGGCGCACGGCGTGGGCGCGCCACCCGCGGTCCAGGTTGCCGCTCAGCAGGTGGTTCAACAGGTCGTAACGGTGGGCCACGCGGCCGAACATGTCGCGGACCCAGGCTGCTGCTTCCCCTTCCGTTCGCGCTCCCGCGGGGGTTGCGCCCGGGGGGATTGCCTCCGTCATGTGAGCGCCAGCCGGATGGCTTCGCGCACCGCCCGCTCGTCCATTCCCGTGACCACCGTGACTTCGCCGATGCGCACCGGCAGAACGAAGTGGACCTGGCCGCGCACGGTCTTCTTGTCGTGCGCCAGGCGCGCCCACAGGTTCTCCGCCGGGATGCCGTCCACCGGCGGAATGGGGCCGTAGATGCGCAGCATCTCGAGAATCTCGACCGTGTCCTCGGCGGAAAGATAGCCGGTCATTTCGGCCAGGTGGGCCGCGGCCCGCATGCCCCAGGCGACCGCCTCGCCGTGCAGAAACCGGGTGTACCGGGTCTCGGCCTCCAGGGCGTGGCCGAAGGTGTGGCCGAAGTTCAGAATGCGCCGCAGGTCGCCTTCCCGCTCGTCCGCCGATACCACTTCGGCCTTCATGCGGACGGAGTCGGCGATGATGCGGTCTTCGGCGTGGTGTTCCCGCCCCAGCACGGCGGCGCTTCGCTCGGCGAGGTAGCGGAACAGCGCGGGTTCGCGGATGACGCCGGCTTTGACGATCTCCCAAAGCCCGGCGCGGTATTCGCGCTCCGGCAGCGTCGCGAGCAGGCCGGGATCGATCAGCACCGCCAGCGGCTGATGGAAGCTGCCGATCAGGTTCTTCCCGATCCCCAGGTTCACCCCGGTCTTGCCGCCGATGGAGGCGTCCACCTGCGCCAGCAGCGTGGTGGGGATTTGCAGCACCGGGATGCCGCGCATGAAGATGGCGGCCAGGAATCCGCCCATGTCGGTGACGATGCCGCCGCCGAAGGCGATCACCACGCTGGTGCGGTCGCCGCCCGCGCGCACCATTTCCTCGGCGAGCGCTTCGAGCGGCCCCAGGCGCTTGCTCTCCTCGCCTCCCGGCAGGTGCAGGACGGTGTGCGGTACGCTGGCGAGCGCGGCGGACAGCGCCTGCCCGGCGTGCCGCCACACGTCTTCCGTGGACACAACGAAAAGCCGGCCGGCCTTGGGCGGCAGGTACTCGGCCGCGCGGGCCACCAGGCCGCGCTCCACCACGGCGGAGTAGCAGCGCTGCGGCGTCTCGACGCGAAACGTGGGCATACGCAAGTTGTACCACGGCGGAGGGCGGTGGACCGCCGATGCCGCCCCGACCGGTTCGGGGAGCGGCGAGTTTTTGTGCGAGCGCACAAAAAAACAGGGTTAAATCCTTTGTTTTTGACCGACTTTGTGCGAACGCACAAATTTCGAGGGCTTGCCGTGCCGCCGCGGGACCGCGCCAGCAGCCGCCTGCTTCAACCGTGCGATCTCACGGGCCGTAACGCCGGCGTTGCCCCCCTTCAGTTGGACCAGGCGCACGTCCAGGAGGTCGGAGCTCTTCCGGCCAAGCCGGAAGGCGATGGCGTCGATTATCCCGGTTCGCGGGGCTCCCGTGCTGCCTTCAAAAACCGCAACCTTCCACCCGTTCTGCCGGGAGTAGCTGCGAAGCGCTTCCTGGTTCGGGCCGCCTTCCGGCCAGCGCTCAGTCCGTCGGGCACGGCCAGAGCGTACCACGATCCGCGCGAGACGGCGCCATGACTGCGGGAGAATCGCCCGATGAGCGCATAGCATCAAGCCGCAACCGAATCGCGCGGGAGGCCACTGGTTGTTTGGGTGGGTTGGTCTCCCACGCAGGCGAGCTCCGCTCGCCGGGCGGGTTGACAACCTGCCCCACATAGAACCGCTTGGGCGCGCGAAGATTTTGATAGGTAGTAGTGCAGATGAACCCGGATAAGACGGTTCTTTGGGCTTATCGGTGTTCATCGGTGTTTATCGGTGGCCTAGAGCGCTTTTCTTGGGATTTCTCAAGTGGCGCCTTCCGCAAATGATCGTATCCCAGCGGCGGGAGCGGCTCGCCATCCAGCGTCACGTCTCCCGGATGGCCCTTGCGCAGGGTGCCGATGCGCGTCAGCGGCAGGCCCTCGAACTCCGCCGGAACGCGGGTGCGCGCAGAGGCCGTGAACAGCAGTTCGTAGTCTTCGCCGCCGTGCAGAGCCTGCTCCAGTGAAGCCCCCGGAAACCGCGGCGGAGCCTCGATCTCGGCACACACTCCCGATTCCAGCGCCAGGCGGCGCAGGTCGAGCGAAAGGCCGTCGCTCAGGTCCATGGCGGCGGTGGCGCGCACCCGCTGGCGCAGAAACCGCCCCAGCGCCAGTCGCGGTTCGGGGCGGACATGCCGTTTCCACGCGGCGTCGCGGCGCCGGCCGGGACCGCGGGCCAGCCCGAGCGCCGATCCGCCCAGCGCGCCCGAAACGTAGATGGCGTCTCCCGCCCGCGCCCCGCCCCGCAGCAGCGCTGTACCGCGCGGAACGGCCCCGCACACCACGATGTCGCACATGGCCACGCCGCCGTGACCCAGGTCGCCGCCCGCCAGCGGAGTCTTCTCGCGCCGGGCCAGCCGCGACAGTCCGCGGTAGAAGCCGTCGATCCACTCCCCGGTCTGCCAGGGCGCCAGGGCCAGCGACAGCAGGCAGAAACGCGGCTCGCCTCCCATGGCGGCGATGTCGCTCAACCCGCGGGCCAGCGTCTTCCATCCCACGTCCTCGGCGCTGTGGGTGGCGGGCAGGTAGTGGGTGCCCTCCACCAGCAGGTCGGTGGTGAACAGCAGATCCTCGGCGGAGCCGCGCGGGCGGAAGACCGCGCAATCGTCGCCGATGCCCAACACCAGTGTGGCGGACGGCCCCGGAAACGCGCGCCGCCGGATGCGGTCGATCCACTCCAGTTCGCTGGCCATGGGTACCACCCCATCTTCCCCTACTTGACCCCACTCATGCCATCTGAGAGAATACCTACGCAGTTTGAAATAGGTTGTTTGGCCGCGCCTGGATCCTTCTAGTAAGCCACGAAAGTTCGCTTTCCTCGTGGGAACCCAAGAGCACGACGAACAAGTCATAGGAGAAGGTGTAGTGAAGGAAAAAGGTACTGTGAAGTGGTTCAATGCCGCCAAAGGCTATGGATTCATCCAGAGGGCGAGCGGCGACGATGTGTTCGTTCACTTTTCCGCAATCCAGTCTGCCGGCTACCGGAGCCTGGACGAAGGCTCCGAGGTGGAGTTCGAGGTGAAGCAGGGGCCCAAGGGTCTGCAAGCCGAGAACGTCTTGAAGGTCTGACGCGGTTTCCAATCCGACAACCGGGAGAGGGCCCTTCGGGGCCCTTTTTGTTTTTCCTGCCCCCCGTGGCCGCGGGCGGTGCAACTTGCTCCGATCGGCGGGCTGGATCGAGGCGCCAGTTGGCTGATTTTCGCGATGAGCGGATTTGGCCGAACCATTCCGGGTATACTGAACGCAGATGGCCCAAACTGCGCGCTCCAGATTACGGTTTGCAGCACTGCTGCTGCTGCTGTGCCTGGTAATTGCCGCCCAGTCGTCGGCTCTGGTTTCGCAGAGCGAGCAGCACGAGGGTCACTGCTGTGCGCTGTGCCACGTGGGTCCCATTCCCTTCCTGCACGCTCCGGCGGCCATCGCCGTGACGCCCGTGTTTTGCGCGGTGTGCCTGGAATCCGCTCTTGAGATCCAGCCGATCCTCGAGGTTGCGCTCCCCACCGGTTCTTCCAGGGCGCCTCCCGCCTCCTCTTTCCACGCGTAGATTTCGCGGTTCAGCGGCGGAGTGCGCCGCCGGATGCGCGTTGCTTGAAGCATCCGTTGTGAAGAGAGAGGGAGTGTTCTATGCCGACCCGACTGTCGTGCCTGCAAAGCCGGTTTCGACACCTGGAGTTGTGGCTGCCGGGGGCGCTTTTGCTGGCGCTGGGCGTGTCGCAATCC
>Ga0209039_10002350_pt1 | contig 16188 bp, 10 predicted proteins | sample BogFormECP12_OM1_FD_188238 | JGI IMG/M metagenome (GOLD analysis project Ga0209039, IMG submission 188238) | Bog forest soil microbial communities from Calvert Island, British Columbia, Canada - ECP12_OM1 (SPAdes) (version 2) | ecosystem: Environmental > Aquatic > Freshwater > Wetlands > Bog ... | reverse complement strand
TTCGCCGCGGAGAGGTGGCCGAGAGGCTGAAGGCGGCGGTTTGCTAAACCGTTGTAGGGGCCAAAACCTCTACCGGGGGTTCGAATCCCCCCCTCTCCGCCAGTTCCTTTGAAATCAGTCCCTTAGTACGAAATCGTCGAGTACATCACGGACTCCAATCCACCGTTGAGAAACTGAAATGTAGTAGCGGAATGGCGCACGGCTCAAAAGTTTCCGGCGGAATGTGAAAGGTCAAGCGTCTACCCTTCGAGTAAGACTCAGTCCAAGCACTCTTCTATTCCACCCAACGCGCAGGATTGGCCCCTGGTACAACAACTCGGGCTGGTCAGTATTCCCCAGAATCCAGTTTGAGCCACGACCGAAGGAAGCAGAAGGACTGCAGAAAGCTGTGCGTTCTTACACGACCAGCACTTCCAATCCTTTGGCTTCCAAGGCGGCGCGCCTCTCAGGTCCGACGCCACTATCTGTGATGAGCCGGTAGACACTGCTGATCGGCGCGATCACGGTCAGACTTCTGCGCCCGATCTTACTCGAATCCGCGACTACGGTTGTCTGTTTCGCGATGCGAATCATGGCGGCGTCGAGTTCGGCCTCCATTACGTCTGGAGTGCTGGGACCTGTTTCAAGGTCCAGGCCGTCGACCGCGAGGAAAAAGTGGTCAACGTGCAATTGGGCCAGCATCTTTTGCGCCTGCGGCCCCACAAATGACTGAGAAATCCGCCGGAGTACCCCACCAATCATCATGAGCGTAATCTGTGGTGAATGGCTGAGTTCGGCCGCGATGTTGAGGGCATGAGTAATTACAGTCAATTCAAGCCCACTTTGATTCAGCGAGCGCGCAATTTCCAGTGTGGTTGTTCCTGAGTCGAGCAATATCAACTGCCCGCTTCGCACCAGAGCGGCCGCGGCTCTCCCTATCCTTACCTTTTCTGCACGATGCAGCGGCGCCTTAATATCCAAAGGAGTGTCGAAAGCAGGCTCGCTGAGTCGGGCGGCACCGCCGTGTGATCTGACTACCCGACCGCCTTTGGAGAGCCAGGCCAAATCCACACGCGCTGTGACTGCAGACACTCCGAAGCGCTTCGTCAATTCCGAGATCGTGATACGCCCTTCACGGTTGATGATCTCAAGCACCGCCCGCCTTCTCTCATCCGCGAGAAGGCGGGGCCTCTCGGTCTCTTTACTGACTGCCGGGGGGTCGCTGCTGGTAGGAGTCACAACCGGGCCTCTCATTTCGTGATTTGCTATTCCGCCAGTCCCATCTTACGGCTGTCGCATGACTTTCTTATCGCTGCGATCAAAGCTAAAGCAAAGGCGAAGTTAATTCAAGTTAAATCAACCACCCAGACTACCAGCCACCCATCGCTAGCGGCAGGTCAGTTGAAACTCAGCAATACTTGCGATTACACCATTTTCCTTCACTGTGCTGATTATAAAGCTGTTATCACGATAACGCGGATTCCAAAATGGGTTCAGATCTGAGCACTTTGTCGACCCCAATCCTCGCTTCCAGGTAGCTCGCGGCCCATTTTGACTGGCTTCTAGAAAGCAAACAAAAGAAAGTATGCGAAATAAAGCGAAACATCATGATATAGTGCCAATTTGATAGGTGTGATCAGTGCCAACCCCCACTCTCCATCGCCCCCGGCTTGTGATCAGCGCTCCGGATGACCTCTTTGCTTCGTTTTTCACTTCAAAACTTAGACTCAAACTGTCGCAGAGTTTCCAATGGCGCAGGGTCACGTCACGGCGCATGAACCCCGCCCTCAAAAAGGCACTTCGATCCTGCGAGGCGCTCATCACAACTTGGGACAGTCCTTTCTTCTCCAACGATCTGCTCAAACTGGCCCCTTCGTCTGATTTCGGAGCAGGCTGAAATCATCGCCGGATGAGTCCACCGGCCAGGTGTCCACTTCCTTGAACCCGTGGCTCGCAGTGAATCTCATCGGATAGACGATGCGCGAATCGTCTTTCACTTCAATGCCGGCGTTGTTCCACCAGTAGAATCGATGCCGCGTATCGCTTCGATTGTTTAATGTGACGCGCTCTTCGAGCACCGTGCTCCCCGGGCGCAGGATCAGTTCGACGGACCATTCCATGCCATACACACGATCTATGTTGTTGACGCGCACCGACGCGCTTCCATCGGGGTTCGTTGCGTAGTCAAAGGCAACCGGCGACATCGAAACCCAGTTGTGCGAGACGGGAAAATTGAACTCGATGCCAAACGCAGCCCAGGCCCCGCGATATCCGATCCGGGCCTTTTTGATCGAGGGATTCGCGTAGAACATGGGCTGACCACTGAGCTTGTCCACGCACGTATACAAATGGCCACCGATGTCGGGCAGGACGGAGCATTTGAGATATTCGTTCTCCAGATACACGGCCCGCCACGAGTGAGTGACCCTGCGGTCCGTCAGGTTTTCGCGAAGAGTGTAGGGATAGCTGAAGAAGGTCGTAGAAAACTGCGCAAACGGTGGATTCGGATCCGGAGGTCCCTCCTCATACGTAGGAAGCGCGAGCGTGCCTTCCCACACCCGGACCTGAGCCGCCGCTTCACTGAGGTTGCAAGTCAGGAAAACAGCCAACGAGAGAATCAGTGGCCGCACATGTGCTCCTCCAAATCCTAGACAGAAATCTTCAGCAGCCGCGCGGCGTTTTGCTGATATACCTTTTTCAGGATCTCATCGGGCAGGCCTAGGCCGTAGATTTTCCAACGTCCCTGTGGAGGAATACGGGCCGGCGCATAGTCAAAGTATTCGTCCTCGGTTTCAAGAAAACGGTAATAGATCTGGTAAAGCAGGTCGCCGAATACCTGCTGCGGAAATTCATCACCGTGTGGCACCGCATCGGTTCCGAAGAGAATGCGATCCTGGTAGCGCTCGAAAAATCGCCGCGCTGTCCGTGGCTGCCGCCCAAGTTCGCCAATCCGCGCGCCGAGTTCAACCGTCATGTTCGGATACCGGTCGAGATTTTGCCCTACATTCTCCAGGTTCTCCGCGAAATTGCCGACATGTAAAACGTTGAATTGCGTCTCCGGATGACGGGCCATCACGCGATTTCGGGCTTCCAGAAGTTCGGCGTTGCTCGGGAAGTCGCCGCCGTAAAATGACCAGTCGGGGTGGTTATTCAGTTCTTCGTAACGCTCGTTGTACTTGTCCGTGGGGGTGAAGAACGCAATTGGATCCGAAACGTGAATCGCCACGGGCATCCCCAGCCGCCCGCACGCTTCCCACATGGGATCGAAACGCGGGTCATCGATTTTCACTAGCTTGCCGGAGGTGATGTTCTCGCGCAGATACAGCCCGAGAGTCTTCAAAATCTTTAGCCCCTTCGCCCCGTTCGCATGCGCCTGTTCGATGGCTTGAGCTTGCAGCGCCGGATAACCCGGTTCCATAAAACGGTTGTAGGAAGGTTCGGCGAACGTGTAGAAACGCCCCGGAAATGCTCGATCGTACCCCGCGATCGCCTCCGTAAGGCCTTTGTCGAACCCTCCCGTTAGATTGACCATGGCCAGAATGTTTCTGCGCTCCATCACGGCGAGCAGTTCGGATGGCGGCGCATGAAAATCCCTCGCGGCGTCCAGTTCCACGCCGTTCACCGATTTCTTGGATTCGGAAATATGCGTGTGGATGTCGATGACCGGGAATTTCGCGCGTTCGACCCGCGTCTCCTTCACCTGCAACATGCTTTTCGGCTCATATTCGGCGAGGTCCAACGGCTTGTGACTCTTGGTCTGCTCCATCTGGAAATCTCGCGGCGCGCGTATCGTGCTTGCCAGCAGGCCCATTCCGCCAACGGTCAACGCTTCACGCCGATTCAGCTTGCTCATCGACTTTCCTCCTCTTTGCTTAGAAGCCGGTCACAGCTATCCGCTCGGCTCTAGTTCCATCGCGCGCTGCAAGGCTTCCGGGCGGAACTACTCTGCACGATTTTCGTGGAGCGTGAAACTCTCCACGACGCGGTTGATCACGCCGTCCGCCGAGGGTGAGTCCGGCCGCAATCCTTCCGCCAGGCACCGGCTGAATGCGAGCAATTGCCCGACAACGACGTCAACTACCGGCGGATTATCATCACCGACTTCCGAGATGCCGGGAGTCTCGATGGCGACATCATTCGCTTGTATCAACTCGCGGGGGATGTTTTCTCCTACGATTACGCGTGCCAATCCAAGTTGTTTACGCGTCAACTCGGCCAGCAAATCCGCTTCATAAGCGCGCAACGTTGCATCCGTGGAGAGAAAACATACGACTAGAGTCTCGTCTGAGATGAAACTCATCGGACCGTGGCGCAACCCGAGATAGTTCTCGCAAATGACCGGCACACGGCCCGCCGTCATCTCCAGCATCTTCAGTGCGGATTCCCGCGTTGCCCCCTGCTTTGGCCCGTTGCCGAGGTAGACCACGCGCTGAAACCGCCTTTCGCTCACGCTGGCGAGGGTGTCGAAGTTCTTCAACAGCAAGTCCCAGCAGATTGCCCCCAGGCGCTCACAGATACCTCGATAGATTTGCGGAGAATCCAACAGCCCGAGGGATCGAACCGCGAGCGCCAGATTCGTCATACTGCTTGTCATTACTAGGCTGCGATCATTGGTACTCTCATCCAGCACAATGACTCGCACACGGGGATCCTGCGCGTAGCTCAATGCCAGCGTCCCGCGCTGGTTACAGGTCAGCACCAGATGCCGGATCGCGGGGTCTCGTTGCAATAATTGAGACAATACTGCAGCGCTTTCCGGACTGTCCCCCGATCGTGCCAGCGAGATCAGCAGCCCGGGACGTTCCGGCGGGAATATGCTGCGCCCGTGCATGAGCAACGCACCACCACTAATCACCTGGGCCGAAACCCCAAGCTCCTTCTGCAGGACCTGCCGGACGCAGTCCCCCGCGTATTCAGAGGTTCCTGAACCCGTCAGCACAGCACTTCGAATATTGGCGATCACAGGCCGGAGTTCGGCTGTGTGAGAAATCATTCTGGCGCAGGTGTCAAGCCACGTTCGCGGCTGCTGCAGTATCTCGCGCAGTGTGTGGAAGTACCCTCGCCGTCTTTTTACTTCCGCCTCGGCCGTCAGCAGCGCGCGCAGGCGCGGCTGTCTCTCGCCAAGCGTCTCCAGGAATGCACTTTCAGTCCAACTGGATGAGAGGGGTTGGTCAGGGTCTATTGAACTTTTCAGATGTGGATTCTCACTTGAATGCGAGGCCATCGGGGAGCTATCTCCGAACTTCCCAGACTTCCTATGCCTTCTTCAGAATCCTTCCAACCGTTGCATGAACAACACAAACGTCGGGTTGAAAGAGTAGAGCAGGTGGGAGGCCCTCTTTGGCCTCCCACTCTGCGCAAGCTTTAATACATCGGTTAGAAGGTGATGCGCAACCGGATACGGATGGTGCGCCGGTTGGCGACGCTTTCCTGAGTGAAGGTGGTAACCAGCTTTCCGAAGTCGGGGTTGTATGTCGCATTGGCACCTGCATTAGGATCTGTGCTGGGCAGGTTGACAGGAATGGACACCTTTCCGGTGGTTTGGTCGACCAGTACATTGAAGTCGCCGACCTGCGCAAAGGATCCGCCGCCACCAGCGTAGTCCTGGGTGGGCATGAAAAGCGGATGGTTGAAGAGGTTATCAATATCGGCGCCAAATAGTATGGCAACTCGTTCACCGGCATGGAATTGTTTGTGAATGCCGAGGTTCACACCCCAGGCACCCGGCCCCTGTAGGATGTTGCGCCCGGCAACGCTGCTGGCCGAGAACAAGTCTGCTCCCACAGTCGGCACGCCGAACGCGCTGGAATCCCAGATCGCACCGTTCGCTGGGTGACTGTAATTGCTGTTCAAGACTGATGGGCGGAAGGAATTGGAAGCATAATCGCCGACGGCATCAATCGAGCTGGTGGCGATGTTGCCCGGTTGCACGGGATCGCAATCGTCGCAAATCCAGAAAGGGGTGAAGTAAGTTCCTGATTTGGCAAACATGTTAAAGGTTGTCTGCCAGCCTCCCGCGATCACATTGAGCCATGATGCCATCCCGGCTCCGTATTTTTTCCCATGTCCGAACGGCAGATCATACGTACCGTACGCAACGAAACGATGGTGGGACACATAAGAGTCCTCGCCGTAGTCCAGGGAGGGATTGAACAGATTGTAAGAGACGCTGCCGAGGCTGGAGTCCCCGCTGTCGGGTGGCGTGGATTTCTGATCGAGATACGTGTAACTGAGGGAGAACATCAACCCCGATGAATACCGGTGATTCACCTCAGCTTGGAACGCATTCGAGCGTCCGTGGCCGGAGTTACTGAACTTGCCTATCCCGTCCGGAAGTTCCGGGAAGGGTATGCGTGCCAGGTCCGCTGCCGAGTAGTTGCAATCCCCATTATTGTACGGGTCGCAATAGGTCACACCATCGCCGGTTGTTACCCCTATTGAATTGTCGCTAGGTTGAATCGCGTCAACGTCCGTGGCGGCGATCAGGCGCCCCATATAGGAACCCAGATAAGAGGCCCGGACAACGGTGTTCCATCCGATTTCGCGCTCCAACGTGAAATTGTACTGCTGAATGCGAGGATCCTTCACGTTTATGTCCACGATCGAAGCGCTTGGCTGGTTCCCGAAGCCACTGGTAGCCCCACCTGACATGGGGCTGGTGACATCGGAACTGCTCGTGGGCCATGGCGAAAGCAGACTTGTTCCCACCACCGAGCGCTTGGTGACACCCTGGTTGAAGGTGTTTGTTGCCAGCGGATCGCGAACGCCTTGTGCGGCCGAAGTCGGGTAGTAGAGACCCCAACCTCCGCGCAACACCATCTTATTATTCAGACTCCAGGCGAACCCGAGCCGCGGAGCAACCTTGTCCCAACTCTGATGGATCAAGCCCCTGCCAACTCCGAGTCCCGATTCCGCGGCCGTGACGACGCCGTAATTGATAACGGAGGGGGCAAGATACGGGATTGTTTTGGAGGATGCCGCGATAAAGCGTCCTTTGCGGCCCGTTGCGGAATCAACGTAGTTCGGATCGAAATTCACCATGATGTCATGCGCATCAATAAACGGAGTGCTGAGTTCATAGCGCAACCCGAGGTTGAGAGTGAGCCGTGGCGTGACCCGCCAATCGTCCTGCACGAAATAGCCCTGCTCCCAATTGTGCACATCCATCGCTGGGCGCGGCTGGAGCACGTACGAAACCGAGTTTGCTGCCTCTCCCATGAGGAAATTCGCCAGCGGTGTAGTTCCGGAACCGGTGTAAGTCATGAGCCCGCGCACGTTTTGGCGATTAACCGCGAAGCCGTCAAGGGCCTGGTTGCGCACGGCGTCGGCACCAAACCGTAAGCTGTGCTTGCCTTTGATCCAGGTCAGTTTGTCGCCAAACGTTATGAGGTTTTGGTCCATGGGGCGATTGGTGTTGCGCCCGCCATTGTTGAATGTTGCAAAAGCTCCGCTGAAACTGATTGCCGGGTGCCCGTGAGTGGCCAATTGGTCTTGGGAGACCACGTCACCATACGCACTGATCTGGTCCTGGGTGAAGCCAATGCTGGAGAGAAAGCCTCCCAGCGTCGTATTGCTGTGCTTGAATAGTTTCTGCCTGTTGAATCCTCCGCGCACTTCATTGACCAGGCTGGTGGAAATCACCCTCGTGTAGGATACGGAGACTGTGTTATTTCGGCGGTACTGCTGCGTCAGACCCAGCCCCGTATAGGGAGTCTGTACGAACTGTGAGGTATCGTCAGTGTCGGCGGATGCGTTATAGACTCCATAAACATGGTTATTGCTGTTGAAATCATGATCCAAGCGCATCGTTCCCAGGTCCTGGATCCCCAATCCCGATGCCAATGTTCCGTACCCAGGAATGCGCCCCTTGGCGTCAATCGGCGCATCCATTCCGATGTGCGGGAAATACGTGTTCACCAGTGTGGCCACATCCGCATTCAGGAGCCGCTGCGGAATTTGCACGAATTTTACGCCGAGTCCGCCCAGGGTATCGCTGGCGATTTCCTCGGGTGTCAGCTGGACGTTGGCAGGTACGAGCGGTTTGTTGGCGTCCGAGACCTGCGAAAAATCGCCGGCGAGCAACGACGGATGCGGCAGGGTGCTGGACCGAAAGTTGAGGGGCAACGCGTTGTAGTCTCGCTCGTAGGCCAGGAAGAACCATGTGTTCTTCACATTGGGTATCTTCCCTCCGACGGTTCCCCCGATCACGTTATTGTTGAAGTATGGGGTAGGATACGCGCTCTGGAACGATGACGGCGCAAATGCCGCCTTGTTGACTTTGTCCTGAACGGTCCAGGCTGCCAGCGCTGAGTTACTGTTCTCGTAGAACGCTGTGCCATGGTACTCGCTGCCTCCGCGCTTCGAGGTGACGCGAATGTTTGAAATCCCGGCATACTCCGCGCTGAAATCATTCGACATCACGTCTATCTCACTGACGGCGTCTAGCGGCGGCTGCGTGGATGTCTGGCTTCCAAAGATTCCGCCATTCGACCGCTGTCCATCCACGGTGAAATTCGCTCCGTAGCTCTGCGCGCCGATGAACTTGTATTCGCCTGGTGCCGCACCCTGCGTGATATTCGGATTCAGGAACAGGAAGGAATAGACATCGCGGCTGTCGCGCGGAAGATCAATGACCGACTGATTTGAGAGCGTCTGGCTGATGGTCTGGTCTTCTGTGTGAATCTCTCCGACCTGCGCAATCACCTCCAGCGTTTCCGTCTTGCTGGAAACGCGAAGGACTGCATCCGCCCCAACCGTGGCACCCCCCGTGACCGTGATTCCGGTAATCTTCGCGGTCTCGAATCCGGAAGCTGAAATAGTCACCGTGTAAGCTCCGGAATTCAGTCCAAACGCACTGTACGCACCGTCAGTATTCGTCGTTGTCGAGCGCGCCGTTTTGGTCTTGAGGTCGGTAATGACCACTTTTGCGTTCGCTACGACACCTCCGGAAGCATCCGTCACCGTGCCGCGAATTGTGCCCAAGTCCGTTCCCTGTGCTCGCACGTTCGATGGGGCAAATAGAAAAACGAGAGCCACTAAAAGTAGGGCTCGAAAACTGATTCTCATAAACTCCTCCGATAGGTTCACAAGATTCTGGAAAGACGCTGGACCCCCGTACGCTCCGACACAAATACAACAGAAGCTTGTAGAAAGCAATAGAAATATATAAGATACTTTCTGTTTATTGTCTTTGGCGCCGCCTACCCTTCGCCCGATTAGGGCTCAGGGCCTCGCCGAGACTCAGAATCAATGCACAGCTTCACCGGTCGTATTCTCGTAAAGCATGTATGTGCAATGTTTTAGAGGAGTTCCAACGGACTGACTGGTAGGTTTGGAGGTGCGACTCTCAAAGGTCTGAGGCGCTGCACTCGCGGATTCGAACCGGGGCGGGAGCTGTTTTTCCCTCGCTTACTTCAATATAGAAACAGAAAATAATTGGCTACAATCCGAAAGCTCTGAAAAAATGCACAATCTCAATTTTGCGGACTACATCGTAATTGCCTGCTATTCCCCAGTAGTGTCCGGTTGGGCATTTTGAGCTTTTCTACAAGCTATTGGCAAATATGAATTTAGCAGCGACAACACGCGTTTTCGATTTGAATTCTGGTGGTCCCATTCCCCATCCTTCTGCACTGGGAGGAATGCGAAATGAACTCGGGCAAGACGGTGTTCGCGCAGTTGATGGATTTCATTCCCGCTCACGAATTCCGGCGCTGTGTGGCTCGTTATCGCGGCCAGTATCGCGTGCGAAGTTTTTCTTGTTGGGACCAGTTTCTCTCCATGGCCTTTGCGCAACTCACTTTTCGCGAGAGTCTGCGCGACATCGAAACGTGTCTGCGGGCTCTTGGTGGGAAGCTGTATCACTTGGGGATTCGCGGCCACATCTCGCGCAGCACGCTGGCCGACGCCAACGAGACGCGCGACTGGCGCATCTTCGCCGATCTCGCTCGCGTGTTGATTGCCACGGCGCGTCCGTTGTACGCGGGCGACCCGTTGGGTGTGGAACTGGAAGAAACCGCCTATGCGTTGGACTGCACGACCATCGATTTGTTTCTTTCGCTGTTTCCTTGGGCGCGCTACCGGCGGTTGAACGCCGCCGTCAAGATGCACACGCTGCTCGATCTGCGCGGCAGCATTCCCGTGGGCATCGCTATAAAACCCGCCAAAATCCACGAAATTCGTGTGTTCGATCAATTGCTGCCGGAACCCGGCGCGTTCTACCTTCTCGACCGTGGATACTTGGATTTTACGCGCCTCTACACGTCGCCGCAATGCCTGGCGTTTTTCATCATTCGGGCGCGGAAGGATTTTCGCTTTCGTTGCGTGGCTTCGCAGGCCGTCGACAAAAGCACCGGGTTGCGCTGCAATCAAACCATCCGCTTGGTGAGTTTCTATCCGCTGCAATGCTATCCCGAGAATTTGCGCCGCATCCACTACTGCGATCGGGAGACCGATCGCCAGCTGATCTTTCTCACCAACAATTTTTCTTTGCCCCCACTCACTATTCCGCAACTGTACAAGTGCCGCTGGCAAGTCGAGTTGTTCTTCAAATGGATCAAGCAGCACCTGCGCATCAAAGCGTTTTACGGACTCTCCGAGAACGCCGTGAAGGCGCAAATCTGGACGGCCATCGCCGTCTATGTGCTGGTGGCCATCGTGCGCAAGCATCTGGGACTGGACTTGGAACTCCACGCGACGCTGCAAATTCTGAGCGTCTCCCTGTTCGAGAAACTCCCCTTGATTCAAGTGCTTACGCAAACCGCCCCGCAGTTCGAGGTGACCGATGTCGCTAAACAACTGCAAATGTTCACCTTTTAACCGGGCACTACTGCCTGGGCACCACTCACAATGTTGGCTGATCTCCGGCGGACCATGACGGGGGTTGACCCCGCAATCCGCTATGCGGCCTTTCAATCGGTGGGAACGACTTATCTCTACAAGCTCATGCCCGATGGCACTCCCTCGCGTGAGGGCGACAATGAGTATCCTGTCCTCAACCCTTTTGACACCACCCTTCTGGGCTACTCGGTGCATCGCTTTAAGGATCCTTACGCCGCTTGGATTCTCCGCAAGAGCGGTTTTGTTCCCGACAAATGGCCCTCGCCTGTTTTCTCTTTTCTTTGGGATGACCCGGAAGTGGTTCCGCGCGATCCGGCCCTCAGTCTGGAGCACGAACTCCCTCGCCAAAAATACTTTCCCGGTGTCGGACACCTGGTCATGCGCACCGGCTGGGCGCGGCAATCAACCTGGATCGAGTTTGATTCCGGCCCCTTCTTCGCCAAACATCAGCACCCGGACCAGAACCAGTTCACCATTTACCACCAGGGATATCTGGCAATTGACAGCGGCGCGGATTACACCGACAGCGAGTCTCCCCATTATCTGAACTATTACCACCGCACGATCGCCCACAACACCATCCTCGAGTTCGATCCCGATGAAAAATTCTATTGGTCAGAAAATACTCTAGTGGCCGCAAACGATGGCGGTCAGCGCATGGACTCCTCCCGCTACTGGAATACTGTGCGCAGCCTGGAGGATTGGGAACTCACCCGGGACACGTGGGACCTGGCCCGGATGCGCACTCTCGATTATGTTCCGGGGCAATATCACTACGCGCTGGGCGATGCCACGCGCGCCTATTCCCCAGCAAAGCTGAGCCTGTTCACGCGCGAACTCTTCTACGACCCGCAGCTCAATCTTCTCTTCGTTTTTGATCGCCTCCGCACCACGCGCCCCGACTTTCATAAAGCCTGGCTGCTGCACTGTAGCAATGCGCCGGTGGTTGATGGGATCGCATCGCCCGCGGGAAACGGCGGCGAGATTTTCCGCAACGCCGCCTTCTTCCGCATTGCAGAAGGCAGCGGGGAGCTGCTGATCCATTCACTACTGCCGCGTGAGCGGGTTCTGACGCGACGCGGTGGACCTGGCTTCGAATTCTGGGTTCCTGGGGACGATCGCGGCGGTCCCTGGGGCTCCGGTGAAAACTGGCCAATGGATCCCGAGGCGGGTTCCGCTTTGCCCTCCGACAAAAAGCTGCAGGCGATGTGGAAGACCTTCTGGGGGCAGGATTTCAATCACATTCTCCCCTCGAACCATAAAAACGTTAGACCAGGCGCGTGGCGAGTGGAAGTTTCTCCGGCCGATGCCGGCACGTACGTGGAATTTCTTCATGTCATCGAGATTGGCGAGCTCGGGATGCAGGGGAGACACGTTGAGGCTCTCGAGGGAGTGAACGTTTCCGGGGCCTTCGTCGCGAATGGGCCTGTCGTTCTCTTTGCGAATACCTTGGAAACCTTTGCCTTAGCGGAAGTAACCCTGCCCGCTCTTCCCTGCCAATCCCTCATTGCCACGGGGCTCGAACCAAATCGCATGTATGAGCTGAATTTCTCCGGGCCCAATATTCCAGCATCCGAACACGCCGCTTCTCCAGGTGTGCCCATCAAAGCCCTCCGCGGGCGTACCAACGAAAAAGGCATCCTCCGGACGGAACTCCCCGCTGTGGGTAATGCGCGCTTGCGCATCTCACGATCGTAAAATCAACGCCCTACGTCGCCAGACACCCCTTTTGGATTGCAATGCGAATCTTGGCGCACCTGAAGCAACTATCGAATAGTCGAACCGTTCGCGGCCTTTCCTTTAACGAGCCGGATCAAGTTCCGGCGTGGCAATGTCTTGCGGCCGGTCGTCTCCGTTGATCGTTCCGTGCCACACACTCCCGCCAAATGTCGTGATATAGATTTTCTGGGGATCTTGGGGATCAGGAATAACGCGGTGGCCCCACTTGAAGTTGAATCCGGGAATCCGTGTCCAGTGTTCTCCCCGGTCGGTCGAACGCCATGCCGACGATTCAAAACCTGCCGCGTAGAGGATGTTGGGATCCCGCGGGTCGTTCGTGATGTCGTAGATATGACGATCGCGATCAAACAGCGTTCTCCACGTCTTGCCCGCATCGGTGGACAGGAAAATCCCCCCACCCTCTCCGTGCATACCGGTCGCTCTGGCCCATGCTGCCAGATAAAGCCGATTCGCGTCTTGTGGATCGCTCAACAGTCCGTTGGGCGCGTTCACGCCTGTCGGCATGTTCACAGCCTGCCAGTTCTCGGCGCCATCCACTGATTTGTAAATCGCGCCGTCACCGCTGTTGTCAATGCTCCCATCTTCGCTGCGCCGGGCAATCAGGACATATAAGGTCCCATCTTTCGCTCGATTCAATCGCCACGCCAATGGATCTTTCTGCTCGATCCCCTGATTCTTCAGCGTCCATGTGAGCCCGTCATCGGAGCTTTTGTAAACTCCTTTACCAAACGCTGCCACCCATAGCACCCTCTTCCCAGGCGCGCTTGTGGGATCGAGCAAGATGTGTGTCGGCGCGGTTTCCGCCATTCCTTTGTTTGAGGGCTTCCAGGTGCGGCCTCCGTCGGTGCTGGAGCAGATGCCACCCTTGTACTTTGCCGTGGAAGTGTGCCGCCACATTTTCGGACGTGGCAAATCATGCGTCGCGCTCATCACTCCCCACACTTTTCCCCGCACGTTCGGGTCGAATGCCAGCCAGTAGGTCGTATTGCGCCATGCCCGAGGAACGCCTTTGCCGGAACTCAACCAGGAGCGGCCGCCGTCTTCGCTCCGATGCAACCCAATATCGGTATACGCGATAAAGTGTCGATGGGAGTCAAACGGATCGAAAAAGTAGCTGTAGCTGTTGGTAACGTCGAGCCCCGTTGTAGTCCAGTTTGCCCCTGGAACCCTCTTGGAATATGCCGCTGTCCAGTTCTCTCCTCCGTCATTTGAAACGAGTGTGCGCCCCAAGTCGGTGGAATAAGTCAGATTTGCATCCTGCTCCGCGACACTCAGTGTCAACGGATGCTCGGCCCAGCCCATGCCGAGTTCCTCGGTGATCCACGCATCATGCACATTCGATGGCGCGGTGTCGCCTTCCTTCCACACCAGCGTCCACGTATGGCCAGCGTCTCGTGTGCGGGCAACACCCACCCAGGTCTCTCTCTCCAGCAGCAAATTCCAATAGGAGACGTAAGCAACTTCGGGATGCCGGAAACTCGTCGCAACAGCGCGGACCTTCGCGCCTTGCCCGCCAAGAGTAGGCGACGTCCACGAACTCCCCCGATCTGTTGACACAAAGATTCCTGCTTCGGAGGTAGCGTAAAGGACTGCTTCCGATGCCGACGAGAATCCCGCGCTCACATCATTGAACACAACCTTCGGCGGCGCGGGCCGCTTTTCCCATCTGCCGCCGAGGCGCACCATAAACCCATGATCACCGGCAACGTATATATCCCTGTGATCCTTGGAGGAAGTTGGATCGATCCAGAGTTTCCGCGTGCGTTCCGGCAGATCGGTTTCCTTTTCCCATGTGCCGCCGGCGTCGCGAGAGACGTAAAGCGCCGCAATTCCATCCTTCATAGTTGCCGCCACCAGCGAATCAGAACTCTCGGGATCGATTGCCATCGCCATAAATTCACCCAGTGGATTCTGGTCAGCGATGATTACTTCATCCGCGTGGTCGGAATTCATGCGGATACCTTGGATCGTGCTGGGATGCGGCCACACCAGTTTCCAGGAATCGCCATCATCCGTGCTCCTCCAAAGCGGCCCCGTCCCCACATAGATGGTGTGTGGACGCACGGGATCAAAAACAAAGAACTTCACTGTGTCCCGCAGATTAAACATTCGCCACGATCGTCCTCCATCGTGGCTGATGTACGCGCCGGTCATGTCGCAGGAAACCAGCACATCGTTTGCATCGTGAGGGCTGATGGTGGCGTTGTACATTGCTCCGCCGCCACCCGGGCCAATAACCTGGAAATTTCTGTGTTGAGCAGCGAAGAGAGGAAGGGACACGACGAGCCAGAAGATCAAGACTATCGTATTCTGTCGTATACTTACGCTTGTCATTGTTTTAGCCTTTCGCTTACTTTACTATGCAATCGCTTGCTTTTCAATTTCGTTCCTCACTGCGAAAGATACCTATGTCCCAGAATCATTCACAGACCGTATCCCCTCATCTGGGAACGACGGTTGAGTCTCCCGTCTTTGGAAGGAGTTCGTTATGAAGCGGCGCGACCTCTTGAAATCAGGTGCAGTTCTGGCAGTCGCCTCGGCAGGCGCTTTGCCCTCTCGGGCTTTCTCGAGTGCAGAACTCTCCCAATGGCAGGTCCAAGTCAGAGAGCGGCTCAACCAGGGCCCCTTTGACATTGACCAGGACGAGGGTTGGCAAACCATCCTCTATACCACACCCACCGACCGCCCTTTGCGCAATCCTGGACTCGGGCTGGTCGGCTACACCTGGGAGGAGAACGGTCCATCTCTGGCTGCCAGAAACGGCCGCGAGACGCTCGCACAGCATGTGGAGAAGATGGCCAGCCTTCCTTTCGAGGATGTCCTCTACATTCGGTGTGACTGGCGCAATGTTCAGAAGCGCCCGGGCCAACTCGATCTCGATCCTATCTGGGACCTCACTTTCGACGCTGCCAAACGCCACGGTCTTCGTGTGGCGTTCCGGGTCCAACTCTCCAGTCCGGAGTTTCAACCGGAGCACCTCGCGATCCCAGATTTCCTGCGCGCTGAAGTCCCCATGGTCAAGATCGGCAACATCCCCTCTCGCCCTGGCGCGCAATACTTGGAACCTCGCTATGACCACCCGGCCTTCCAGAAAGCATTCGAAGAATTGGCGGCTTTGCTCGCGGCCCGGTTTGATAATCATCCGCTCGTCGAGTGGGTGGACTTAATGCAATACGGGTTTTGGGGCGAGGGGCACACCAACAACTTTCCGAACCCCTTCCCCGACTACGTTACAGCCGAGCGGACATTCCTCCAGATGACTCGTCGTCAATTGGAGCTCTTTCCGCATACTCCTCTCGCCGTAAACACCCAACCGGACATTAGCAGCGTGGGCAATCGCGAAGTGCTCCAGCAAGCGATGCAGTCGGGGGTGTGGCTCAGGTCGGACAGCATCATTGTCGAGGAATCCATCCAGATCGAGAACATTTCCAACCGGCCTCCTTGGTTGGCGGCGATTCTGGAAGACGGCACGTTCCGGCAATATGACGCCCAGGCACTGAAGTTAGATGCGGCAGGCGTAAACGAACTAGAAAACTTCATGCTTCATGCGCTGGATGTGCGCGCCAACTACTGGGCTTTGTGGACGGAAGCGGACAACCTCAAATCGTATAACGAGCGATTCCCACGGGG
>Ga0209039_10002349_pt1 | contig 16189 bp, 16 predicted proteins | sample BogFormECP12_OM1_FD_188238 | JGI IMG/M metagenome (GOLD analysis project Ga0209039, IMG submission 188238) | Bog forest soil microbial communities from Calvert Island, British Columbia, Canada - ECP12_OM1 (SPAdes) (version 2) | ecosystem: Environmental > Aquatic > Freshwater > Wetlands > Bog ... | reverse complement strand
CCCATGTTGCACAAGAACCGTCTTTTTACTCCCGGGCCAACGCCGCTGCTGCCGGCGGCGCAGACGGCCATGGCTTCGTTCGCGGCGCACCACCGCACCGCCGACTTCAAGGCGCTGTTTCAGCGCGTGCTCGCCGACATGAAGGAATTCATCGGCACGAAAAACGATGTGCTCGTGCTGGCGTGTTCGGGCACAGGCGTGATGGAGGCGGCGGTGTCGAATCTGACGTCGCCAGGCGATAAGGTGCTGGTGCTCACGGCGGGAAAGTTCGGCGAGCGCTGGACGGGGCTGGCCAAGGCGTTTGGCTGTAACGCGGACGTGTTGAGCGCTTCCTATGGCGAGACGTTTTCGCTGGACGACGTCCGGGCGCGGTTGAGACCTGACGTGCGGGCCGTGTTCGTGCAGGCGACCGAAAGCTCGACCGGCGTGCGCCATGACGTGGAGGGCATCGCGAAGATCGTGCGCGAGCATGGCGGGGCTTCAGGAAATGACACCCTGCTGGTGGTAGATGCGATCACCGGCCTGGGCACGACCCATCTTGATGTGGACGGCTGGGGCGTGGACGTGATCATCGGCGGTTCGCAGAAGGCGCTGATGATGCCTCCGGGGCTGGCTTACTGTGCGGTGAGCGAGCGGGCGTGGAAAAGTATGGAAAAGACGACCTCGCCCCGCTATTACTTCGATCTGCGCAAGGAGCGGAAATCGGCGGCCAAGGGCGAGACGGCTTACACTCCGGCGACTTCCCTGTTTGCGGCAATGGGCGCGGCGCTCGAATTTGTGCGCTCCATGGGAAAGGGCAATCTTGCCCAGGGACGCGAAGAGTTGATCAACAACGCTGAGCACTGTGCCGAGATGACGCGCGCGGGGGCAAAGGCTCTGGGATTGAAGCTCTACACTTCTTCACCCGCGGCCGCGCTGACGGCAATTTGCGCGCCGGACGGGCTCGACTCGGGAAAGATTGTGAAGGAATTTCGCGAGTCCTTCGACGCCGTAGTGGCCAACGGCCAGGGTGAGATGAAGGGGAAGATCTTCCGCATCGCGCACATTGGCTATTACGATTACCTCGATACGATCGGAATTCTGGGCGCTCTCGAACACGTGCTGGCGCGCGCGACCGACAAGAAGGTCGCCTATGGTGCGGCCGTTAAGGCGGCGCAGGAAGTCTATGCCCGCATCGCCGAGGCCGCACTGGCGGTCCGCTGAGGCCGGCTGGGACTTCGTTCGGGGCGGAGGGCAAAAAATGGGCATCCATCACATATTGTGAGGATAGGTTGATGAGGAGGTTCAGCATGCGGGTCAGATCCATAGTGACAGTACTGGCGGTGACGATCCTGGCAGCAGGCACCAGCCGGGCGGATTTCAAATACACGCAACAGAGCAAGGTAACAGGCGGCACCTTGGTGGGTGTGACCAAAACCCTGGGCGTTTTCAGCAAGAGCGCGCGGCAGGCCACCGAACCGCAGCTTTCCACTACCATGGTCCACGGCAACCGTCTGCGGACCGAAAACTCAAACGGAACGGTCGAGATCGTTGACCTCGATGGCAAACGGTTCATTCACATAGATTCCGCGAAAAAGACTTACTGGATTCAGACTTTCGACCAGCTCAAACAGCAGATCGAGCAGGCGCGGGAGAAGGCGCAGGCCGAACAGGCCAAGGAGGCGGCGAAACACGACAATCCCCAGAACGTGACTATGGTCCCGAAGTTCGATGTGCAGGCGACGGGCCAGACGCGCACGGTCCTGAACATTCCCGCAAAAGAGATGAAGATGCGCGTGGACATGCTGTTCAAGTCCACCGATCCGAAGACGGAAGCGGATCTGGAGAAGTCAAACGCTTCCACCTGGATGACCGCAGACGCCTGGTATGGCACCATCCCGGGCTACGATGAGGTCCGGCAGTTCTACATCAAGATGTCGAAAGAGTTGGATTGGCTGCCGGGCTCGATGGGAATGTCCAATCCTCAAATGTCGCAGGCTGCCGACGAGTTCCGCAAGAATGCCATCAAGATGGATGGCATGCCGCTGCTCGAGTACACCAGCTTCGGCATGTCAGCAACGGGACAAGCCGGGCAAAACGCAAGCGGACAAGCATCAACTGGGCAAGCATCAACCGGACAAGCATCAACCGGACAAGGATCAACCCGGCAAGCGTCGCAGCCGCAGAGCCAGACCTCGCAGACGTCTTCGAGCGATAACAGCACCCCGACCAATACCAAGGACGCGATCACCAAGAGTTTGGGCGGACTCTTCAAAAAGAAGCAGCAGCAACAACAGCAAAGCGACAGCGCCAACAACACCAGCGGAGCCAATGCGAGCAGCGGGGCCAATACACCACCGCCACCCGCGCCCGTGGCTGGCTCGCTGATGGACATGACCATCGAGGTGACGTCCTATTCCAAAGACAGTCTGGACGCCAGTTTGTTCGATGTGCCGGCAGGTTACACACAGGCGATGCCGGATACCAGCGCACATTGAGAGCGGAGGAGACCAGAGGAAGACGGCTGGGGCGCAGGCTGAGCAAATGGAGGGCGACTGAGGACTGCACATGAGCCAGTCCCCAGCTTCCGCTCGCGCGCTAATTGACCGTAAAGTTCATCGGTGCGGATGTCGCCGACCCCATGCCGTATATGCCGCCCGTGGCGGGGTTGGTCACGGTGACTTGCACTGTGCCAGCATGCATGATGGCGGAGGCCGGGATCATGGCTTCGAGCTTGGCAGAGCTCACGACAGTCGTTGGCTCGGTCGCACCGTTGAAGGAGACGACGGCATTTGCGGCGAAATTGGTTCCATCGACTTCTAGCTGAAACTGTGCGCCGCCAGCGGTCGCACTGGCTGGGTTCAGCTGTGAAATAGTCGGCATGGTCGTCTTCGGCTTGGAATAGCCGCACGCTACACTTGCAGCCAGAAGCAGGGCCAGAATCAGCGTTTTATTTTTGGTGTTCATATTCTTCTCCGATAGGGCAGGTCCCATTTAGAGAGTGTAGAAATTCAGCCGAGTCTGGCGTGTCAGGGCGCTGTCACTTTTCTGTCAATGTCTGGGAACGTTCGAGTGTTTCCAAAATGTCCCTAGAGCGTGTTTCATAGACTGGTTTTGGGTAGGGCACGGCTTCAGCCGTGCCGCCCAGAGCCAACAAAAATGCGGGCTTTAGCCCCTGAGGGCTGTGCCCTCCGGCCTGAAGAGTATTTTTGAAACACGCTCTAGTAAAGGATCGATCACTTCGTGAAAATTATCGTGGCGGAAAAAATTTCGGCCTCGGCGATCGCGCAACTGCAGGAGCCGGGTTGGACCGTTCTCACTGCAGATCAGCTCGAAGGCAAGCTGGCTGAAGAACTGGAATCGGCCGATGCGCTGATTGTCCGCTCGGCAGTGCAGGCCGATGCCAAGCTTCTCGCCCATTCCAAGAAGCTGCGCGTGATCGGGCGGGCCGGTGTAGGAGTGGACAACATTGACTTGGAAGCGGCCACGCGTAAAGGCATCGCCGTGATGAACACTCCGGGCGCCAACGCTGTGGCTGTTGCCGAACAGACGCTGGGGATGATGCTGGCCATGGCCCGCCATCTGTGCCGCGCCGATTCGCTTACCCACGCCGGCAAATGGGAGAAGAAATCGCTGCAGGGAACTGAGTTGCGTGCAAAAACCCTGGGCATCATCGGGCTGGGACGGGTCGGCGTGGAAGTGGCGCGGCGGGCGCGGGCCTTCGGCATGGAACTGGTGGCCCACGATCCCTTCGTGTCGGTCGCGGTGGCCAAGGAACAAGGGATCCGGCTCGCGGGACTCGACGAGCTTTACGCTGCCGCGGATTACATCACGCTGCACGTGGGGCTGACGCCGCAGACTGCGGGGATGATCAATGCCGTGTCCATCGCAAAGATGAAGAAAGGCGTGCGGCTGGTGAACTGCGCCCGCGGCGAACTGGTGAATGAAGCCGATCTGGCGCAAGCGCTCCAGCAGGGGCACGTCGCGGCAGCCGCGCTCGACGTTTTTGCCGAAGAGCCTCCCCGGAATTCGCCCCTGCTCGCGCTCGAAAACGTGGTGCTCACGCCGCACGTGGGCGGGTCCACGTTTGAGGCGCAGGAAGCTGTGGGCGTGCAGATCGCGCAGCAGGTGAAAGAGTATCTGCAACACGGCGTGATTCAGAATGCGGTGAACGTCCCCTCGGTCTCGGCCGAAGAATATGCCGCGATGCAGCCCTACATCGTGCTGGCGGAACGCATGGGAGCGTTTCTGGCGCAAGTGTCCGACGGGACGATCGAGGAAATCTCCATCCGCTACAGCGGTCACATCGCCGAGTGGAAAACGGACCTGATTCGCAACGGCGCCATCAAGGGCATCCTGAACCAGGCTCTGGAGGAAAAAGCGAACCTGGTGAACGCGGCCACCATTGCCGCCGCGCGCGGTTTGCGCGTGCACGAGTCACCCCAGACCAAGACGTCCACCGGGGGCGCGGGCAGTGTGCTCTCGATTTTTCTGAAAAGCTCGACCGAAGAGCACATGGTGAAAGGAGCCGTCCTGCACGGAAGCGCGCCACGGCTGCTCCATGTGGATGGTATTGATGTGGAAGCGCCGCTCGAGCGCAACCTGATCTACATGCGGAACCGCGACGTTCCGGGCGTGATTGGCAAGGTGGGAACGATTTTGGGGGAGGAATCCATCAACATCGCCGATTTCTCGCTGGGCCGGCGCAGCGCCGATAAAGACTCAGACCAGCCGCGCGAAGCCATCGCCGTGGTCCACGTGGACGGAAGCGTGCCGCCTGAAGTGCTGGCCAAGCTACGGCAGATTCCGGCCGTGCACACGGCCAAAGCCGTGCGGCTGTTCTGACGATTTCCGATTGGCGATTTCCGATTGCCGATTCAAGAATCCATTACTTTCGTGTTCTTAATCGGCAATTGAAGATCGGAAATCGGAAATTCCTACGATTGCGCTTCGTCCCCGTGGGCGTCCCGTGCCGCATCGTGCTCCCGGCTCCAGTTACTTTAGTTTTGCCCACACTCCCAACGTAAGCTTGGGCCGCCCAGCAGCCAGAAATACAATCGTCTGTTCGGCCGCTACTGTTCTGTTACAGCAACGACTGACGGAGGCGGATTTCATGAAGAAGCTCGTTTTGCTGTCATTGTTCTTTCTTTTTGTATCCGGTGCGTATGCTCAAGCTCCTGCGGCCAGCGCGAGCGGGCTGCCGGGAAAAGCCAAGGTAGTCTTCTACTACAGCAGGCCGGTGCCTATTAAGAACTGCATGGAGCAGGTGGGCATTCAGATTGACGGCGCCACCGTGCACCAGATTTTTCAGTGGCACATCTGGCAAACCGACGTCTCCGCCGGAATCCACATCTTCAGCGATGACAGCCACAAGGATAAAGGTTTGACCAGCACTCTGGCCGCAGGTCAAACATACTATTACGAACTCCGGTTCTGGAAAGGGTTTGGCTTTCCCAAGTGCGACAACTTCTGGGCCAAGGTCGAGGAGATGAAGGGCAAGGAGATTCAGAAGGCCAGCACACTGCTTGGGAAACCAGGGGTTGATGAGACCACAGCGGCCGCAGCTGCTGCCGCGCCCGCGCCGGAGACCGTGAAAACCACCGCGCAGAAACTGCTGATTGAATCTGTCCCGGACAAGGCTGACATCGAAGTGGATGGCAGTTTCCGGGGAAACACGCCGTCCGCGGTTGAACTCGCTCCCGGCGACCATACGGTTGTCGTCACTAAGGTGGGCTACAAGCCCTACCAGCGAACCATCAAGCTGGCTGGCGGCGACGTGAAGTTGAGCCCGGAGCTGGAAAAGAACCAGTAGTTGCGGAAGTCAGATGAGATTGCATTCAGGCAGCGAGACTGCCGAAATCTGCAATCTGACTTCTGCAATCTGACTTCGCTCTTTGAGGTTACGATTCCGCTTCGTCCCGCTGCAGCTTGCGGCTTTCCGCCAGCAGGGCCATGGAATGCATCAGGTTCTGCAGCGTGACGATGCCGACCAGGCGCTGGTCCTCGACCACGGGGATGATGTTGGAATTGCGGGTCGTGAGTTTGCGGAAGGCTGAACTGAGCGACTCCTGCCTCACCGAAACCTCGAAAATCTTGTTCATCACCGCCTGTACGTAGCCGTTGCCCTCCGCCCGCAGAGTATCCAGGATGCGCTGCCTCGAAATGACTCCGACCATATCGCTGCCCCGAACCACGGGGAAATCGTCCTGGAGGGAATGAACCGCTTTCTCCAGCGCGTCTTCCAAAGTGTCGGCCGGTGAAAGCGTGGCGAAGTCGGTGAGCATCACTTCTTCCAGGCGGACGTTATCGAGCACCGACTGGAATACAAGCGCGCGCTCTTCCAGCTGAGCCGCGAAAAATACGATCACGCCCACCATGGTCAGCCAGATGTCGCTAAAGGGGCCGGCAAAGATCAGCACCATCGCGATCGCCGTGCTGATGGAAACGGCGCGCCGGGTCGCTGCGGACAGTTCGAGCGTGCGGGAAAACACGGCTCGCAAAATGCGTCCGCCATCGAGCGGATAAGCGGGAATGAGATTCAGAATGGCCAGATAAAGGTTGGCCCACACCAGGCTGCGAGGCAAATTGGCAGCCTGAAGGAAAGGCCACTTCCACAGCTCGGTTCCTCGTGCTGATGCGGTGATGGCCGCGATCGTGAACCCAGCCAGGGCGAGGTTCACCAGGGGTCCGACCAGGGCAAGACGAATCTCCCGCTTCCAGAACAGCGTGGCCGGTTGCGCCTTTTCGGCGCGCGGTTCGTCGTAGAGCGTAACGCCGGTAAGCGGCAGCAGGATCACCGCCTTCGGGATCAGACCAAAGCGGCGGGCGGCGAGCATATGCCCCCACTCATGCGCGCCCACACAAGCCAGAATGATGCCCGCGAGAGCGAGATCCCGAGTACCGTTGGCATTGTGATGCGCATTGTAGTCAGTCCAAAAAATGAACATCGGCAGGAGGAAGAACGTCAGGTGCAGGCGCACATCTACGCCGAACAAACGTCCCACCGGAATGGACCAGCTTCGCATGAGGGTTAACTGCTTTTATTCTACATGGGCGGATATATTAGTTGCGGTAACCGAAGGTTCAGAGCCATGCGGGTGATTGCTGGGAAATACCGGAGCCGGCCCCTGCGCTCGCTGCGCGGCATGGACATCCGCCCCACCTCGGACCGGCTGCGCGAAACGCTGTTCAATGTGCTGACCGCGGGGAATCCAGCGGCGCTCGAAGGCAGCGACTGGTTGGACCTGTTTGCCGGCACGGGCGCGGTTGGGATCGAGGCTCTCAGCCGCGGAGCCAGGCAAGTGTGTTTTGTCGAGTCGTCATCGGCGGCAGCGAACGTGATCCGGCAGAACTTGCAGAGCCTCGGCATTATCAGCGGGTTCAAGCTTTACCAGGAGGAGCTGCCGGGGGCTTTCTGGCGCATGCAGCGGGAACACGTCGCCGCGGATGTGGTGTTCATTGACCCGCCTTACCGGATGGAGGAGGCCTACCGGGAAACCCTGCGCGCGCTGGCGGAATCGCCGGTGCTGTGGGCGATGTCCATGGTCATCGCCGAGCACGAAAAGAAGTTTGACCCGGGAGAGGAGTTCGGTCCGCTGCGCCGTTTTCGCGAGCTGGTACAGGGCGATGCAGCGCTGAGTTTCTACCGCAGAGCGAGCGCAGCGGACTTAAGAACCTAACTAATCTAACAGGCTGCTGCAAAACTCGACCTCGGACGTTTTGAAAGGGCGCGGCTTCCAGCCGCGCCATAAGTGCGCAAATTCAACCGCGACTTTAGTCGCTGAGGGAATGGCTGTCAGCGAAGGAAGTTTTTCGGCAGTCTGCTCAGCGGCTCGCCTTCCCACAGCGCACTACATAATCAACTCGTCCGGGCGGCGCATGATGGGGTGCTGCATCTCCTCCAGATCGTTTTTCACCATGTTCAATCCGTAGACGCAGCCTTCGAAATTGCGCGCCAGACTGGCGAACAGGGGCGCGACCTTGGCGTACTCGAAATGCTCGAACTTGGAGACGATGTAATAGCTTTCCTTGCCCGCTTTAATCCACTCGACGAAATTTTCCAGCCGCTGCCGGCGCAGCCGCAAATGATTGATGCTTTCCGGGAACATGCCGGCAAAGAATAGTGTGTAGTCCCCGATATGCTTGCGCACCTGTCGTTCGCGATCGAACGACGGCGCCGGTCCATAGACCGGATCCGATTCCAGCAGCATTTCCCCGACGTCCGCCAGCGGACGGTTGCGGGCGTCGCGAACTTTGTACAGCTGATCGGCCTCGCAGAACTCCGCCAGCAGGTGCGAGACATACGCCACAATCTGGGGATCGCGAATCCCGATCTCGTGCGCGTAGTGCCGCCCCACCAGATCCTGAAACAACTGCTGCAGCGGATGCGATTCTGGAATCATGCTCTCAAGCCTCTAAACTCGGCCTCTTGCGCGGCATTCAGCCGCTTGCGGAGTAGATACATCACTTCAGTGCACCCGCGCAAGTGACTTTTGTTTATCCCCGCTATCAATTCTCCTAATCAGATAGAACACCTCGCTGCCTGGAAGGTTGTCACCAGTTTCTTGTTGGCACTGAGACGACGCGGCTGCCAATTTGGCGCGGCGAGCAGGGGCCCATCTCATTCCACTGATTCCGCGCTCGGTGCGCGTCGCAAAACCAACCGCCAGCGAGACCTTGTAGAATCAACCGCCACGGAGGAATCACATGGAACGACGGAACATTGCCAGCGGCACGCGTTGGGAGCCCGTTGTGGGTTACTCTCGTGCGGTGAAGATCGGAACGTACGTGCATGTCTCGGGCACAACGGCGACGGGACCGGACGGGAAGATTGTCGGCATCGGGGACGTCTATGCGCAGGCGGTGCAGACGTTGAAGAACATTGAAAGCGCGCTGCAGAAGGCGGGCGCCAGCCTCAAGGACGTAGTGCGCACGCGGATGTACGTCACGAATATCGCAGAGTGGGAAAAGGTCGGCAAAGCGCACGGCGAATTTTTTCGCAACATTCGTCCGGCGACTTCGATGGTCCAGGTGAGCGCTCTGATTTCGCCCGAGATTCTGGTGGAAATTGAGGCGGACGCGGTGGTGGGGGCATAGGTCGCTGGCGCATTTTTTCCGCAAATTCCCTTGACATCCGTTTCGCCGCGGTCATAATGCCTCAATCTACTTCGGTCGGTCGGCCCAGAACGCAGCGGGCCGAAGGAGGCAATGATGAGCGTTCTGGAACTTTGTGGACGGGAGATTGCCGCGGTGGGGCTGGACGCCAGCGTGGCCGACGCGATTCACAAGATGCTCGACCACCACGTGGGGGCTGTAGCGGTGGTGGACGGCGACTTCCGGGTAGCAGGAATCTTCACTGAGCGCGACGTTCTGCGGAGATTGTCGCTGAGCCACATGGATCCGCAAACCACCCCGGTGCGTGAGTTGATGACCACGGCTGTGGAGATGGCCACGCGCAGCACCGGGGCAGGCGAAGCTCTGACCATCATGCTGGAGCGGCACTTCCGTCATCTGCCCGTGGCCGATGATAACGGCAAGTTGCTGGGCATTCTCTCCATCCGCAATCTGCTGGAGTGGCGCGTGGATGACCTCAGCCGGGAGTTGGAGTCGCTCGAGCAGTATGTCTCCAATGACGGGCCCGGAGGCTAGAATCCTTCCCATCCCTTCCGAAACTAGGTGGGTCCCGCGCGTTGCGCCTTTCCCAGGTGATAGCATGGGTTCGCTTCCGTGTTCCTTATCACTTTCCAGTCTCTGATGCTAGAAGCACTTCCTGGCCTGGACAGACCAATCTTGAACTCCGTTACTGTTATCAATCAGAAATCGAGGAAAGAGAATGATCAAAAGAGCTAAGGGTGTGGCGCTTGCAATTGCAGTGGTCTGCATGGGCGTGCAGTTAATGGCGCAGACGTCCCCGCACGTGGTGGTGCATGCGGGACATCTACTCGACGTGAAGAACGGCAAGGTCCTGGCTGACCAGATGCTGGTGGTCGAGGACGGAAAGATCGTCAGCACGGGCGCGGCGGGGGAGACGATAGTGCCCGCAGATGCGGTGCGGATCGAGCTGCCCAACGCTACCGTTCTGCCCGGGCTGATCGACGCGCACACGCATCTGACTATGGATCCGAAGTTCGGCTACGACCGGCTGGCAATTTCCGTGCCGCGGGAAGCGCTGATCGGAGCCAAGAATGCGCGCGTAACCTTGCTGGCAGGATTCACCACGGTACGGAACGTTCATGCAGACGGCTACAGCGATGTCGCGTTGCGAGACGCCATCAATGCGGGCGACGTGCCCGGGCCGCGGATGCTGGTCAGCGGGCCGGCACTCGGCATCACGGGCGGCCATTGCGACAACAACATGCTGCCTTTCGAATATCACGCCGTGGGCGATGGCGTTGCCGACGGCATCGCCGAGGTGCAACACAAGGTTCGCCAGAACATCAAGTACGGCGCCGATCTCATCAAGATATGTGCGACCGGTGGCGTGCTGTCTCTGGGAGACAATCCGCAGGCCTCGCAATTCACATTGGAGGAGATGAAAGCCATTGTGACGGACGCGCACCGGTTGGGCCGGAAAGTGGCGGCGCACGCGCACGGAGCGGAAGGAATCCGCTGGGCGGCGGAGGCGGGCGTGGATTCGATCGAACACGGGTCTTACATTGACGATGCCGCGATTGCTGTCATGAAGGAGAAAGGCACGTATCTGGTGCCAACGCTCTACCTGGGCGACTGGATGATCGACAACGCCGGTCTGACTCACCTGCCGCCGCCGCTTCTGGCCAAGGCACAGCAGGTGCTTCCGGCGGCGCGCAAGAACATTGCCCACGCGTTTGCCAGCGGAGTGAAGGTTGCCTTCGGTACGGATGCCGCAGTGTATCCGCATGGAATGAATGCGCACGAATTCGCGGTGATGGTGAAGCTCGGACTGACGCCGCTGCAGGCGATCCAGGCGGCAACCGTCAATGCCGCGGACTTGCTGGGATGGTCCGGCAAAGTGGGGACTCTGGACCCGGGGGCGTGGGCCGACATGGTTGCGGTGGATGGCGATCCGCTCAAAGACGTCACTACTCTCGAGCGAGTGAAATTTGTGATGAAGGGCGGCGAGGTAGTGAAGAACGAATACGGGAAGTGAAATGTTTCAGCCCCGCGCCGAATAGACCGGTGGCTAGAAGCCATCTCATAAATCCGTTTTGAAAGGGCGCGGCTTCAAGCCGCGCCGTCTCGAGCCCACAGAAATGGGGCTTTAGCCCCTGAGGGCGCATTTGTGAGATGGCTAGTAGTGGCCAGTGATCAGTCGTCAGTGACAAGAGAGGGTTTCACAAATCGGCTCGAGTAGGGCACGGCTTCAGCTTCCAGGACCTATGAACTTGCTCCGCGTACTCCGCGTCCTCTGCGTTTAAGATTTTTGTCTATTCCAACTTGGCCACCTGCTCGGTAACCCAATCCGTCCAGAACGCCGTTGCTCCGCTCGACAGCAGCGGCGCTTTGCCCTCTACCGCATCCACGAAATTCTCGATCATGGGATAGTGCAGGTTGGCATGAGCAGGGAGATTCTCGCGGCCGCCGGGATAGACAAGATCTGGACCGTTCAGCGGCGATAATTCCATCTCGCCATCAGTCCCGCGGATGCGGCATTCATCGCGGCTGATTCTGGAGTGCCAGCGAACGTCTACGACGCCGCGCACCCCGCCCGCGTATTCAATCATCACGGTCGCGTTGTCTTCCACTGCGTAGTGATGCACCACGTTCGAGAGTTGTCCGGTGGCGCGCAAGGGCTGGCCAAAAAGAAAATTGAGAACATCAATGCGGTGGGAGGCAATGTCGAATAGCGGCCCGCCTCCGGCTTTGGCGGGATCAACCAGCCAGCTGCGGCTGCCTTGTCCATCGAGCCAGGCGTGGCAAGTGAGTTCGGCGAGCACCGGCTTGCCGATGGCTCCCGCTTCGAGCAGTTGCTTCGCCCGCTGAACCTTGGGATAAGTTCGGCGATAGTAGGCCACGCCGAAAGTCTTACCGCTTTGCTCAGCAGCTTGCAGCATGGTGCGGGCCTCGGCCTCGTTCATCGCCATCGGCTTTTCGCACAAAACATGCTTGCCGGCCTGGAGCGACTGAATGGTCTGGGGAGCATGGAGGAATACGGGCGTGCCCACGTAGACAGCTTCCACTGCGGGATCGGACAGTGCTTCGCCGAGCTTGGCCCAAACCCGCGTGTTATAGCGCGTCGCTTTTGCGGGATCGCGGGTGACGAGTCCGTAAAGCGAGCTGCGAGTTTCGGCCTGGATGGCAGGAATGACACGGCGAGTCGTGATGTCGCCGATTCCGACCACGATCCAGTTGTAAGTGGCAGGTTTCAAAGTGACAAAGTTTCAAGGTTTCAAAGTACGGTGTTTAAGAGTTCCAAGGTTTCGGCGTTTCAACGTGAATCGCCGTTACCTTGAAACGTTGAAACCTTGCAACCTTGAAACCTGCCTTAAGACAAATCAAAGGCCGGCGAGGGCCGGCCTTCGAGGTCAAGCGAGAACCAGAACTACTTCTTGGGAGCGATCGCGTCCTTCGCGGCCTTGGCCACGCGGAACTTCACCACGGTCTTGGCCTTGATCTGGATGGGTTCGCCGGTCTGCGGGTTGCGTCCGACGCGAGCCTTGCGGTGCGCCTTTACTAGGCGGCCCAGGCCGGGCACTACGAATACGCCAGCCTTCTTGGTTTCTTTGATGGCGGTGTCAGCCAGGTGCTCCAGGAACGCCGCCGCGGTTTTGTTGGGAAGCTCGGTTTTCTCGGCCAGATGCCGAATGAGCTGAGTCTTGGTCATGCCAGCTGCCATTACTTCCTCCTCACAAGAATCGATTTAATACCAGCGGGGCCTATCTTATACCCGCCGCCCTGTGGAAAACACCATATTTTACGCGGGTTTTCCATTTCTCACGTGTCCGAGAGGGCATTTTTACAGGGCTTCCCGTACCTCGCGGCCACCGTCCCGTCATGCGTGCCAGCGTGGCAACCGGGCAGGGAACTCCTGGAGCGATTTCAGAATGCAGATTTCAGATTGCAGACTTGAAGCACGGCCCCAGGCTTTTGAAGTCTGCAATCTACAATCTTCAATCTGAAATCGTTTTCCGCCCCGGCAAGATGCCATAATGCTCCGAGGAGCCCCCAATTGACTTGCGCCATCTGTGAAGTCCGCAAGGAGAAACGCTTCTGCCCCGCTGTTCATGGACGCATCTGCCCGCAGTGTTGCGGCGAGCAGCGCGAGGTCACGCTCGATTGTCCCAGCGACTGCCCCTATCTGGTGCAGGCCCGCGAGCACGAAAAGCCCCGCCCGGCGGACCAGATTGACCCCGCGGGATTGTTTTTGCAGGTCGAGGTCCCCGATCAGTTCATGTATGAGAAGGAACATCTGCTCATGGGCCTGACTTTCGCCCTGGCCAAGGCTGCGCGCGCCGACCGCACCCTGAACGATCAGGATTTGATCGCCGCAATCTCCGTCCTGGCGACGAGCTACGAGCGGCGGGTGAACTCCGGCCTGCACTACGAGCAGCCCCTGACCTGCGAATCCCGCCGCAAGGCTGCCATCGAGATCGAAAACATGGTCAAGGAATACCGCGAGGCCGAGCAGAAACACATGGGCTACTCGAGCCTGCGGGAGTCGGATGTGCTGAGGGCCTTGGTCTTTCTGTTGCGGCTGGCGCACGGCAGGACGTCAGGGCGGCCCAGGTCGCGGGCCTTCGTGGAATTTCTGTTTGCCCAGTTTCCGGAGAAAGAGTCAGCGGTAGTCACGCCCCAGGAAGCGGGGAGCCGGATCATCCTGCCGTAAAGCTAGGCTCTTCTGACATCGGCGGCGAGGGCAGGATGCCCTCGCGACAGCCGGCAAGATGCCGGCGCTACCAGGCTACTGCCGCAATCCCATCCAGTTCTCCGAGACCACCAGCGAGTTGCCGGGATTCTGCGGATCGTACTTCACTGAAGTATGCAGGCCCAGCCGGCAGGAGTGGAGATTGATCCAGTGGCGCAGGTAAGTCACGTCCTGCGAACACTCGTAGGAGACGCCGGCCACGTCATACTTGTAAATGAGCATCACCGCGGCGTGATGGTTGCTGGCAGCGGGCAACTCCTGCACGTCAATCACGGTGCCGTCGGTGATGCGGCCCGTGCCCTCAAGCCAGGCGCGGCGCTCGCGCTCCAGATCTTCGGCCGTCCGGGCCTTGCGCCGCAGGAGCGCGTATGCGCCCACCAGGGCGACGCCGCCCGCTGCTACCAGTCCATACAGTCGAAGTGAGTCCATACCTGGGTTGAAATCGGGCGGGCGCCCGATTCTTTTATCAGCATAAGCGGAAAGCCGGGCGCGCGGAAGTGGTTGGGAGGTTACGGAGGTTCCAGGGGCTGTGCAAAACGTGCATCGCTGACACTCCCAATGGAGGCGGCCGCCCTCGGTTGTACTTTTGCGCTGAAGAAGTAATCAGCCGTCGCGCGGCAATCAAGAGACACGCCTTATCGCCGGGATTCTTGTGGGTCAGCAGTGGCAGATCCCTCCGCGCACATGGGTTCTACAGGTTCCCGAGCGACTTGGGCACGCAGACGGCTGACTTCACAAATCACGATTTTCAATTCCTTAGGAAGTGGCTTCAAAGGCCAATGAGGCCAGGGGTTGATCACAGAAAACTGCCGCTTCCACTTCGGAGTGTTGATGCGGATGAAAAGCTCGGCACTGGTGTCTACGTAACGATTGTACGGTCCCATCTTCGGCTGTATTGCCTCTGGATCGACCTCGTCGAGTCGGCGCGTGATGGCCGCCGCAAGTTCAGGGGCAATCTTCGCTGAGTGCAGTTCGTTCGGCTTCTGCCACTGCACGGTCTCCCATTCCACGCTGCCGTCGCTCGTCAGACGGACAAGGAGCCGTTTCTGCTCGTAGCCACCAATGCCTCCGATCGAGTCCGTAGCCTCGACAACGATAGCAGCCGGAGTCTGGCTCCGGGCTGGGAGCAGGGCCAAGAATGCAATTACCGCACAGAGAGTGAATCGAAACCGCATCAATGTCACTGAACCGCTACTTTGCCTGGCTGCAAACGCTCTTGCTGACCATCTCCGCGAAGCCGCCCTCGAGGTCTTTGCCGAACTGGTCGTCGCGGCTGGCTTTCTTGCTGACCACGCACCGACCGCTGCGGTCGCGCGTGTAGAACCATTCCGAGGTAGGGGAGGCGACGCCATTCGAGCAGTTGAAGCGCACGCGGGCGCGCATCTCGACGAAAGGCCCGCCTTGCGGCAACTTCGCCGGCTCTTTGTATTCCACGCGGACCAGGGCGACGCGCTGGTTGCTTTTGAGTACGCGAATGGAACTGACGGAGACAGTGTCTCCGGCTTCGGTTTGTCCAATGGTGCGCCAGTCTCCGGCGGCCAGCACTGCCAGGCTGACTACCAGCATCGGAGCCAGCACGACTGCGGCGAAGATGAGGAGGGCCTTTTTCAACCCGGGCTTTCCCAAGCACTATTGCAGCCCACAACTTTGGGCTAAAAGAACGATTTTGTCAAACTGGGAATCGGACCTAACAGCGGGACCCTCCCAGGACACTGCTGGGGACTTCCAATCAACAATCAAAAATCAACAATCAACAATTCCCCACGTGCTAATGTGTTTGGCGCAGGCAGGAGACTCATGGAAACGCTTCACTCCACGATACTGCTCTCTCCCGTGGGGCCTTTGTTTCTGGCCGTATCGGGCAAGGGCCTGGTCGCCCTGGAGTTCGACGGGCGGCTGCCCGGACAGCAGACGATTCGTCCCAACCCGCGGGATCTGCGGGCCGAGAACGACAGCAAGGCCAGCAAGGGCATTCGTTTCGAGGAGTCTCCCCGGGCGATGCGGCCGTATGTCGCGGAACTGGAGGAGTACTTCGCGGGTCAGCGCCGCAAATTCAGCTTTGCTCTTGATTTGCGCGGGACGGACTTTCAGCTGGCCTGCTGGCGGGCGCTGCTGGCGATTCCCTATGGCGAGACGCGTACCTACGCCGACATTGCCCGCGCGGTGGGGAAGGCGCACGCCTTCCGCGCCGTGGGCATGGCCAATAACCGGAATCCGGTGGCGATTGTCGTGCCCTGCCATCGCGTGATCGCATCCGATGGGACGCTGTGCGGCTATGGCGGCGGGCTTGAGATCAAGCGCAAGCTGTTGGAACTGGAAGGCGCGCTGACGAGAAGGCTGGTAGCGTAGCGACGGCTAGTCTCCTCA
>Ga0209039_10002348_pt1 | contig 16192 bp, 17 predicted proteins | sample BogFormECP12_OM1_FD_188238 | JGI IMG/M metagenome (GOLD analysis project Ga0209039, IMG submission 188238) | Bog forest soil microbial communities from Calvert Island, British Columbia, Canada - ECP12_OM1 (SPAdes) (version 2) | ecosystem: Environmental > Aquatic > Freshwater > Wetlands > Bog ... | reverse complement strand
GAGCGCGTGATGCGTGAAGGGTTGTGCCAGACCGTCGAGCACGTCAATGCCCGGCTTGCCGCCCTGATAGAAAATGCGCGCCGGGCCTTGCGCGGTGAAGGCGAATTCAACGCAGAGGATGTTCGCAAGCTTCGCGAACCTGTCGAGGAGATGGCTCCGATTGTGGCGCAGTCCCCGGACCTGCGCCAAGCCCAGCCGGAAATTATCGGCCAGCTTGATCAGTACAAGAGCCACCTGGGCGAACTGCAAACCACCCTCAATCAGCTACGAGTGATGCTGCTTGCGCGCCAGGCCAGCCTCTGCTCCGATCAAACACATGTCAGCGCGGTCTCCAGGTGGGCCTCCGCCCTCCGGCAAACTCGCTGAGGCGCTGCGCCCGGAAGCACCAAAGGCTTTACGCCCCGCCGAGTTGGGTCCAGCGCTGCTGAAGCACCCCAACGAGAAAAGCAAAACCCAGAAGACCCAAGAGCCCGGGTGCAAAACCGGCCGGTTGAGATTCCATGGAACGCGAGAGTGTACGGTTTATTACGGGGTTCAGGCGAGATAATCCAGCAGGGTCTTCTGGCTAAGGACCCGGCTTGTGGCGCTGAGCGTAGCCTGCACGGCGAGCTGCGCTTGCGCGAAGTTGGTCGCGACGGCGGACAAGTCCGCACCCTCCAACGTATTCTCCTGTTCGGAGAGGTTCAATTTGTCCTGGTTCAAAAACGATTCGTTTTGATTGATCTGGTTCAGGGCATTGCCGTAGGTGACACGCTGCACGCCCAATTGGGACAAGGCGCTTTGCACTTCGGTGACGGCCGCAGGCATGTTCGTGGCCGTGGTGAGGGCGGTGTAGAGATCCTGTAGAGCGCCGAGCACGCTCCCGGAGCCATTTTGAAAAAGCCGATCGCCGGGCACATTGGCTGTGATGGAGTTTCCTTGGGAGATTTCCACCGAGGTGGTTTTGGAATTTCCGTTGTAGGTGACTGCGCCAGTGGTGCTGTCCAGCGTAAAAGGCTGCGCATTGACGTTGGTCCCGCCAAAGAGGCAGGCGCCCTGATACGTGGTGTTGGCCAACCCCACGGTCTGCGTCAGCAAGCCCTGCACTTCCGTGGCGATGGCCTGGCGGTCGGAATCGCTGACGGTGCTGTTGGCGCCTTCCGTACCGAGGCTCAAGGCCTGTGTGAGAACTTGCACCACGTTGCTGAGCGTGGAATCCGCCGTCTGGAAGCGGCCCTGCAAAGTGCTGATGTTCTGGAGAAACTGGGCGTCCTGGCCGGACTGGCCGTGATTGAGAACTACGGCCGCAGTGGCCGCGGGATTATCGGAAGGGTTGTTGACGGTGCGCCCGCTGGAGAGTTCCTGCGTGGCGGCGTTTTCGTTCTGCCTGCTTTGTTGAATGCTCGCCAGCAGATCAGGAAGAAGACTGGGGTTTATGCGCACACTCATGATCAGTTCACCATGTTAATCGTGGTCTGCAAGAGCGTGTTGATCACCGTAGCCACCTGGGCCGAGGCCTGGTAGGCGGTTTGGAAACGGATGAGGTTTGCGGCCTCTTCGTTGATGTCCACGCCGGAAACGCCGCCCTGTAGATTCTGGAGTTGCAGGAGGGTCTGGCTGCCGGCTTGCTCCGTGGTTTTGGCGCTGGAAACGTCGTTGCCGATCTTGAAGACCAGATCGGAGTAATAGCTGAGCGGTGTTTGCCCATTGACAATGTTCTGGTTCTGCAGCGCCAGGAGCGCGTTGGCGTTGGAGTTATCGCCGCTGTTGCCGGCCCCCGCGGTGCCGCTGGCGGCGATCAGGGTTGGGTCGGTGGTGGCCACGCTCATGCTTGCCGCCGCCCCTGCCCCCTGCGTGAGTGGAGTAAACAGGTTTCCGCCGGGATTGCCTTTGAGATCGTAACCGGCCCTATTTTGGTTGTTCACGGCGGTGGACAGGTTGTAAGCAAGCGTGTCCAGCGAATTTTGCAGCGAAGGGATCTCCTGATCGCGAATTTGGATCTGCCCAGCCAAGGCGCCGCCGCTGATCTGCGAAGTGATGTCGGCACCGTTGGCGTAAACATCCTGCAAACTGGTGGTGGGGTTGGCCTGAGTACTCAGAGCAAAACTCTGGTTCCCGACCACCAGCGCGGATCCGGCCGTGGTCGTAAGCGTTAGACCGCCGTCGCCGGCATCAATCTCGGAAACGTCAATGTAGTTGGAGAGCTGGTTGATAAGCTGTTGCCGCTGGTCCCGGAATGGGCCGGCGTTCTCGCCGGTTTTGGTTGCGGCGACGACCTGCTGATTGACCTGCGCGATTTGTGCGGTGAGGCTGTTGACTTGGCTGACGGACTGTTGCACGGCCAGATCGGTATTGTGCTGGAGGCTGGCGAGATTGTTGGAGGTTTGATTGATCGCCGTGGCCAGGTCTTGCGCGGAAGTGATCACATTCTGGCGCGTGGTGAGATCGCTGGGATTGGAAGCCAATTCTGACAGGCTATTGAAAAAGGCGGAGAGCGGCGTTTGCAAGCCCGTTCCGGAGGTTTCGTTGAAGAGCGCTTGAATCTGCTGTCCCGCATTGAGGAAAGCGTTCAACTGGCCCTGTTGCTGGGTTTCCTGATTGATGCGCAAATCGAGAACGGCATCGCGCAGGCTGGTCACGCTGCCGAGCTGGACCCCGGTGCCGAAGGTCAGCGTTCCGATTTGGATGGTACCGGCTTCCTCGAGATTGGGAACCTGGCGGGAGTATCCAGGGGTATTGACGTTGGCAATGTTGTTGGTAGAGGTTTCGATGGCGCCCTGCTCAGCGAGCATGGACTGCGTGGCGATACTCAAGCTTGCCGAGAGGCCGCCCATGGCTATGCGTGCTCCTGCATTCCGGCGCGCTTGGTTGCCTGCAGCAACGCCGCTTCCTGATAGCTGCCTTCAAACGTGCGCAGGGAATGCAGCAACGCAAGAACAGTTCGCTGGGAACGCGAAAGGACGGCCTGGTGCACGTCATTCAACTGTTTGACGTTTGCCTGTGCCTGATGCAGGCGGTGCAGCGCATCCTCGACCTTTGCGTGCGGATCGTCGGTGGTCTGGCCGCCGCGCAGCCGCAAGTGGACCGCGCATTGATACTGCAAACGTTCGACCTGTTCATCGAGGGTCTGAATTTCCCGGCAGAGCAACTGTTGCTGGGTGACCCGCGATTCCAGCGCATCGATGTCAAAGGAAACGACGGCTGCGCGTGCCGCCGAGAGTGTTTCGGAAAGAGAGTCGAGCAGGGTGATGCGCTGCTCCAGGAGTTCCAGATAGCGTGAAGCTTCGTTGTTCATGCCTAAGCCCGCTCATCCAGTTGGTGCGTTTCTTTTTCCTTCACCAAATCCTCGACAGATGCATCGGCCGGCGCCGGCTCGCTGGGGTGCAAAATCTTGGGCGGAGCAGCCTGCTTCTCCCGCTGCCCGCGATCCCGGTCCCCAGGTCGCAGTGGCTCCAAGCGTGGCGTAGGAGCTGGCCCAAGGCTGTTCATACTTCCCTACCTCGACGCGCTAGGCCTTGGAGGTCTGGCGAGTCTGCTCCGTCAACATGGCATCGGCTACCTTTTGGCTGTCGGGCTGATAGCCCCCGCTCCGTACCTTTGCCTGCAGCGGGGCGACCCGATCCACGCGCACATCCGGCACGTTCGCCGCTTGCGCGGAGAGTTGCTGGATTTCGCTGTGCCTACTGGAAAGCTGAACGGTATCGCCGTTAGGTACACTCTTGGCACCCTCGCTCTTGGCGTCCGACTGTGCGCGAACGGCGCTGCCCTTGGTGTCCTTTACCCGGTCGCTTTGCAGTTCACCACTCGATTGGACTCTCGGGTCAATTTTCATGGCCGTTCTCCTTGCTGTGATGCCGCCGACATATCAGAGGATCTTGCCTGCGTCTGAAGTACCGATCGGCCAAAACTGAGAAGACCTTAATGCAAAACTGTGCTTTAAGGCTCCTCAACCAAGGATATCGGCAAAAACGCTGCCAAGATTACTGAGATTTTGCCTCCTTGGCTTGCAGGTCGGCGGAGAGCTGCGGCTCTAAGTGCTTTAGAATCAGCTTCCCGATTCCTAAGCCTCCCGCCTTCCCCACGGCATCAGACATAGCCTGAATACCAAAATCCTCCAAAGTCTCATGCGCCGGGTCCGAGGAGTCGTCCTCGGGGCTGGCGAAGGATTCTTTCATGGACTTCCAGAAGGAAGAAAGGAGGATCGATTCGAACTCCGCAGCGGCCTTCCGGAGTTTCTGTTCTTGAACGGAAGAACTGTGCAGACCGACGGTCTGCAGGGCCGCAGGGCCAAAACTCGCCAACGAGGGTGTGCTCACAGCACCTCCAGGTCGGCGTTGAGAGCGCCAGCGCGTTTGATGGCTTGCAAGATGGCGATGACGTCTCGCGCGGTCGCGCCCATGGTCTGCAAGCCGCGAATGAGTTCTTCCACGGTAGCGCCTTCCTTCAGTTGCACAGCCTGGAGGGGAGACTCCTGCGCCTTCACCGTGGTTTCGGGAACCACCTTCGTCTCGCCGGTCTTCGAAAAGGGTGCGGGCTGGGATACTTGAAACTCCGTGGAAACCTGGATGGAGAGATTTCCGTGGAGAATGGCGCAGGCGCTGATGGTGACGTTGCCGCCCATCACGACCGTGCCGGTACGTTCGTTGACGACGACTCGAGCGGGCGGCTTGGTGTGGACGGTAACTTCTCCCATCCTGGCGAGGAGTGCGGGAAGGTCCATACCGGAAGCGTGGTAATCGGTGATTTCAATGCGGCGGCTATCCACGGCGTGAGCCAGGTTCTTACCGAGGCCCTGATTGATGGCCAGGGAAGCTTCTTCGGCCGTTTGGAAGTCCGGGTCGCGCAACAATAGGGACAGGACTGCAAATTGCGCGAGATTCACGGAGCTTTCGCGTTCCACAAGAGCGCCCTCCGGGATACGGCCGACGGTGGGATGATTGACGACCTTGGCATTTGCCGAGGTTCCCGCGCTGTAGCCGCCGATCACCAGCGGCCCCTGGGCCGCAGCATAGATATTGCCGTCGGCGGCCCGAAGGGGTGTCATCAGCAGGGTGCCTCCGGCAAGGCTCTTGGCGTCACCGATGGAGGAGGCGGTGACATCGATTCTCAGGCCGGGGTGCGCAAACGGCGGGAGGGTAGCGGTGACGAATACCGCCGCGACGTTTCTTACCTGGATGGTGGAAATCTGGCTCTCGATATTAACACCCATGCGCTGCAGCATGTTGCCAAGCGTTTGCACGGAAAAAATGGTCTGCTGCTTGTCGCCGGTGCCCGCGAGGCCGACGACCAGGCCGTAACCAACCAAGTGGTTATCGCGAATGCCCTCAATTTCCGTGATGTCTTTGAGGCGCGCGATGTGTCGCGCGGCGGGAAGCGTTTCCTCTGCCGCGCGCAGCCACGGACTGCCGACGCCGGTCAGAAGAAGTGCCAGGAAACTTGCAAGAATGCGGTGGAACACAAGGACCTCCCTAAAAAGTCAGCAACTTCAAGAGCGTCCTGACGACAATATTCGGCTGCCGCGAGGCATCGGCGACCGCGCCCTTCCCCTTGATTTCCACCTGCAGGTCGGAGATCGAGGTGGAAGCCACGGAGTTATCCGGTGCCAGATCGCCGGTGCGGATCAAGCCACGGACGTAAACCGTCTGGCGATCGTTGCCCATGGTAATGTCGCGCGCGGCTTGAATGACGAGCACGCCATTCGGCAGCGTCTCCATGACCTGCGCGGCCAAATTCAAGGTCACGTTGGAACTCATGGTGGACTGGCCCTTGCCGTCAAGGCTATGACTGGAGTTGGCGTTCAAAAGACTTTGCAGACGGTTATTGGAGGCAAGGGCTCCGAGCAACTGGGTGATGTTGGACTGCGCCGCAAACTTGCGCGACTGGTTGTTCTCTCCGGACGTGCCAGCCGTGAAATTGTCCACCAGGTGGATGACCACGAGGTCGCCCGGGTGGCAAGCCTTGTAATCGGAAGCGAGCAGGGAGAGCGGGCTGGAATCCACCCACAAGCTCCCGGCGGTGCCGGGTTGCGGCAGATTCATGGCCCGAACGCGAGCGAGATAGTCCTCATAGACGCTGGAGGTGGCAGGCGTTTTGTTCTTCTTGACGCGAGGCAAGGCGGGCGCGGGAAGCGCCGCGAATGTCGCCGCGAGAAGAAGTGCAAGAAACTTGCAAGCGGTTCTCATGGGTTCCTTCGCTAGAAAACAGCATCGAGCAGATTGGGGCCGGCGATGCGCGCGAGCAGCGTGTGGCCATTGGCCGGCAAGCGGACACGAACGGTCTGGCCGAGTTCACCCGATTGCAGCGGCCGGACCTGCAACATCGCGGAGGAGTTTTCCGAATGGAGATGGAGCGTGGCCAGACGCCGTACACTTACGAGTTCAGCAGCCGAGGGCAGACTCTGCTTCGAGGGCCCCGAAGAATGCGCTGGCGTGTTTTCCGCAAATTGCGGTTGTTGCGTACGGGGTAGCGGACACCAAGCATAGAAGGAGGGCGCTGCGGGATTATTTGGGAAGCGCAGCCGAAAGCGCGCCTGGTTCAAGAGCTTGTCGATGTGAACACCCCGCACTTCCAGTTGGGAATCGTCCGCCGGCAAGGCCAAAGGGGCAGACCATTGAAGGTCCTGTGAACGAATATTCGCGGGCAAGACGATCCCGCGGGCGGCCGCAGCGGCACGAAGAGCCGGCCAAAGCCGCTCCATCGACAGAAGATGCGCGTCGCGCCGCACCGCAACGCGCTCCGGAATCACAAAGCCGGCCGCGTCAATACCCGTTTCTTCAAGCGCCGCTTGGAGGCTTTCCCGGGAAAACGAGCGCACACTGCCGATTTCCGGGGCCCGGCCAAGCGATATGTTCTCCGCGCGCCGGCGAAGTTCGAGAGGAATATTGGACGGGAGAAGATGGGAGAGAAGAATAGTGTCGCCCTGGATGGTGGTATCCGCGAGCAGCGCAATGCGGAGAGGACCGGCGTGCATGAACCCGAGGGGATGAAACAATCCCAGGAGCAAGACGGAAATGGCAGCCCACTGCTTCATGCAATTTCTCCTCACGAGGTCAGCCCATTGATGGTCTGGAACATTTCATCCGCCGCTTTCACCACACGCGAGTTCGCTTCATAGGAACGCTGCGCCAGAATCATCTGGATAAATTCGCCGACGATGTCGACGTTGGAATTTTCCAACGAGCCCTGGAGAATGGTGCCGAGTCCCTCGCTGCCGCCCGGAGTGCCAACAATGGGATTTCCGGAGGCGGTTGTTTCCTTGAACAAATTCTGGCCCATGCTGCTGAGCCCGCCGGGATTGGCGAAGGTGGCCAGTTGGATTGTGCCCACCTGCTGCGCCTGCTGCTGGCCGGGCAATTGCACGCTGACCGTGCCGTCGGTGCCGATGGTGACATTGGTCGCGCTGGGGGGAATGGTGATGGCCGGCTGCAGTTGGTAGCCGTCGGAGGTCACAAGGATTCCGGTGGAATCCAGGCTAAAGGAGCCATCGCGTGTGTAGGCGACTTCACCGCTGGGCAACTGCACCTGAAAGAAGCCCTGGCCCTGAATGCACAGGTCCAGCGTATTGCCAGTGGTATTGACGTCGCCCTGGAGCTGAATGGCCGCTGAAGCAGCCGTCCTTGTGCCCAGGCCGATCTGCAGGCCGGTCGGGAAGGTGGTCTGCTGCGTCGAGGCCGCGCCGGGCAGAACGAGATTCTGATAGATGAGGTCCTGAAACTGAATGCGGCGGCGGCGAAAGCCTGTGGTGCTGGCGTTGGCCAGGTTATTGGCCACGTTTTCAAGATTGAGCTGCTGTGTTTCCATGCCGCTGGCGGCGGTATAAAGGGCTCGGTACATGTTTTAGCTCCCACAAAAAATGTTAGGCCTAGACTCGCGCAAGATCCTGCGCCGCGGTTTTATTGAACTCATTGTGAAAAATGGACAGGGCCTTTTCCATCAACTGCGCGGTGCGCTGGAGGTCGATCAAAGCCACCGCTGCACGCACTGGACTGCTATTGGAAGTTTCCAGCGAGCCCTGACGTACGCGTGGATCCGCGGAAGGTTGGCCTGCTCCCTCGGGCGCCACGAAGTTGGTGCTGCCCTCCGGGGTGAGGGCCGCATCCGGGGAGAATTCGGTGACCTTCAACGTGCCGACAATCCCTCCATCCACACTGACGGTTCCGTCCTGACTGATGGTCGGCTGGCCCGTGGGAATCTGGATCGGGCCGGCCTGCCCAGAGGGAGTCTGAATGGGGCCGCCCTGGCCAAGAACCAAGTCTCCCTGCGCGGTGACCAATTGCCGCTGGGTGTTCAACTGAAAACTTCCGTTGCGCGTGTAGCGCACACCGTTTTTCGTCTGCACCACAAAAAAGCCGCCGCCCTCCAGGGCCACATCGGTCGCATTGCCCGTAGTCTCCAGATTGCTCGCGGTGAAATCGATGCGCGCACCGCCGAGCACACCGTAGCGGTTCACCGCTTGATTCAGCGGCGTGGTCAAAGATTCCTGCAGCCATGCCGGCAAAGACTGATAGAACGCGTACTGCGCCTTGTAGCCGGGCGTGTTTGTGTTCGCCAAATTGTTGGCCAAGAGGTCGAGGGCATCCAGGCGGGTGGAAAATCCTGTAAACGCGGAATAGAAACCGCTGTCCATCGAGAGCCTCCGGGAAGAGAGGAGCAAGGCGGTGACCAAATGAGCGCTTTATAAGCCGCGGAAAGCGTTGCGCCTCAAGCGTTTGGGAGGCTCGTTTGGGAGGGCATGGCCTCACGGTCAAACGGAAGCGGCAATCTCTGCCGCGGTCTGTGGCGACCAGGCAAAGACTGCCGGGTAACGACTCAGGGTCTAGAGAGATGCCTTCAGGTTTGAATCACGATGGAAAACCAGACCGGCTCGCCTTCGAAGGAGAGTACGACCTCGAAGGCTTCATGCGACTGGAAGGTCTGCATCACGTAGTGCTCGCCCCAGATCACCGTGGGCATGGAGAGCATGCAATGGTCCGCGATGGTGGAGACTTTTGACTTGAAGTTGCCTGCCACCATATTGCACAGCTCACCGAGAGCATCGCCGATCATCGACGGATTCGAGGCAGCGTCAGCGGCGAGCATGAGGGCGGCGATCTTTTCGGCCGTGGGAGAAGAGCAGCGAATCGCTACCATGCCGCAGAGTGCGCCGGCCAACCCGACAATGGCCGTCTGTTCACCATGGCGATCCTCGAAGGAACCCGGAAACGCTTGGAGTTCCACTCCCAGCATGATGCTGAACACCTCGACGGCCGAGCATTCCAGGATGCCCTTCCAGTGCGGATCGGGCGGGACTGGATGATACGCGGACTGGGGGAATGTGGAACTCAATCCGCACCGCCGACAAGAGGCGCGATCCGCTCTTTCACCTGCTCGGGAGTGAACGGCTTCCGAATATATCCTCTGGCGCCGACTGACAGCGCTTCCACCACGCGGGCTTCGCTGCCTTCCGTGGTGATCATCACCACGGGAACACCTTTCGCGGATTCGATGTTGGAAAGGTTACGCAGGAACTCGAGCCCATCCATCGCGGGCATGTTGATGTCGCTCAGAATCAGATCAAACGCCGACTTTTGAACCTCGGCCAGGGCTTCGGCGCCGTTGCTCGCTTCAAGCACTTCACCCACTTCGATTCCCGCCTGACGCAGAGAACGTTCGACGATTTTGCGCATCACCGAAGAATCATCCACGATCAGAACGCGTAGCTTCTTCACGTTTTCGCTCCTGAGCAGAGTTTTGTCCGCCATTGGTGTCGGGGGCGACGACGGAGAGCCCCAGTTGGACGAGGGGCAAGACATGAATGTACTCGGTCTGCAGCGTCCCCAGGATTCCCTGCCGCTCATCGTCGCTGAGCGATGGGAAGCATTGCAGCAGGAAATTGAGACCATTCCCCTCCATCGGGACAGCGAGTGGGTTCGCGGCGGCGGCCGTAGCGTCTGGCGATTCACCGGCTTCCGGCGTTTCCCCTTGAATGGACTCCTGCGCTTGCAAGAACTGGTCGGCGGCCGAAACGATGCCCACGAGGTAGGGATCATGTTGCGCGTTTTCAGGATCATGGTGGTGCTCGAAAACATCCATGAAGGAGGGCATGAAGTTCCAGGCCACGGCCATCCAGCGCCCCACCTTTCCGTGATCGGTGCCGAAGTACTCGTGTTCCAGCAGGAGATTGTCCGGCCAATTCTCAGGAGGCAATTCGCGTTGCCGGCCTTGCTCTTCCATGACCAGCATCCACAAAGGAAGCTGGCCGATGTCATGCATAAGTCCGCCAAGATAGGCTTGTTCCTTTTCCGGGTAGTCTACCTGGCGGGCAATCCGTTCGCTGAGCAGCGCCGCCAGGAAACTGTGTTGCCAGAAGTGCAGCAGCGAATTCATGGGCACATGTTTGCCGGCGAACTGCATGAGCGAGCAGGTGAGCACAAGGGTGCGTAGGCGTTCCGTGCCGAGGAGGACGGCGGCCTGTTCGATACTAATGACGCGATGGCGCAAGCCAAACAGTGCGGAATTGCACAAACGAAGCACTTGGGCCGTCAGGCTGGGATCCGTTCGGATGACCTTGCCGACCTTCTTGAGGTCCACCGAAGGGCTGCTGAGCAAGGCATTTAAATCCAACAGATAGTTGGGCAGAGTGGGAAGACCCTTACTGAGGAGACCCATCATGCGTTTCTTGCGGCGTTCCTGATCGTAAGCCAGCATGTCGCCAGGTTGGTTTGGGGTCACCATGAATCGTACGGGTTGGCTCATAGCAGTCCAGTGGCGTCATGGACGCCATCCCTTCGTTTATCGGCGGCTGATAGATAATCTTTAACGTTTGCGAACTCAGGCTCGGAATCGCGGAACTGCTGCGGCGCCGGGGCTCGAAACAGCAAATCCCGGCGCACCTCCTTATGAAAGAGCGCCGCCCAGATATAGCCACCCGCGCGGACTACTTTGAGACGCCTCGCGCGGAGCTGCACCGCATAGCTGCAAATGGCCGCAGTGATTTCGAGGGGGTCATGCACCGAATCGAAACAGATCTCCTGGCTGCATGCATGCCGCCGCAACATCTCCAAGGCAAGATTGACGGATGACTCCGTCGAGACACACGCGACAGTCTGGCAACCCAGCATTTCCTCCAACGCATAGAGCAGCGTGTGATCCACGTGATCGGAAAAGGCGATGTGGAGCTGCCGGCCGTCCAACGCGCTGTAGGCGGGCACGGCCTTTGCCGCAGCGAGCAGGGGAAAAGGCGGGCAGCCGGGCACCGCCGCGAAGGAAGTATGCTCGTTGAGCGGGAAGACGGGGCACCCCCACTGCTGACCCAGTGCGGCAGTGAGTCGCGCCTCATTCAGATCCACAATTTGGCGGAGCCAGTAACCCAGCTTTCCATAGCCAGCGCGGCGTTGTAGCTGTAGCGCGGCGCGCAACTCCTGGGACGTAATCGCGCCACGATTCACAAGCAAAAGCCCGATCGGGAGGCGGTAAGGTTTTCCCGGTTCCTGAGCGAAGCTTAACAAAAGATGTTGGAGTTGATTGACCAGGGCACTTTTCAGACAAGCTGTGTGGTGATACCAGCCGTTGTTGTAATAGATGCCGCTGAAGCGGGCCACCAGCGCCGGCCGCGATCTGCCATGGCGGCCGCAATCGGGAGCGCTGCAGCGAACCGTTAGATGATTCCAATCCAGCTTACCGGCGCGCTGCCACATCGCCGACCTCCAAGCCGCCGCGAATTTTCCATAAAGACTCGTGTGCATAATTCTTTACCTCATTCAAGCGAAAGCATTTCCGCCCGCTGACTGCGGCTGACCACTTCCGTCACACGCAACCCAAAATTTCCATCCACCACCACCACTTCCCCCTTGGCCACCAGACGTCCAGCAACCAGCAATTCCGCGGGTTCATTCACCAGTTGGTCGAGTTCCACAACCGCGCCCGGCGTCAGCCCAAAAACATCCTGCAAGAGCATTTCCTTTTCGCCGAAGCGAATGGTCGCCTCAAGTTGCACATCGAGAATCAAATCGAGGTTGGAAGCGTGCGACGGAGTGAAGTCGCCCTCCGCGGTTGCCGCGTTCTCCTCTTTGGCTTGCTCTGGGGGGGCCGCGGAGAGGGCGGCGCAGAATTCGGCATCCAAATCCAGACGGAAGGTCAGGCCTTTGCACTTGTCAGCAGCAACGGCGAGTGTCACAGAGAATTGGCCTTCCACGACCGCGGGCGGTTCAGCCTGATACACGAGTTCGGCGGGCAGTCCTCTCTCTTCCTTCCACGCCGCCGCCACTTCGCCTGCAACCTGTCGTAGGAATTCGAGGAAACCGTCGGAATGCGTGGCTGTAAATTCCACGGCCGCATCGAGAGGCTCCGACGCGAGCAATTGGGCGCATTGCACTGCGGTTGTTTTTTCACAGGTCCAGCGAAGCTGCCCCTTCAGGCATCCGCCTCCAGCAAAGTTCGCGCTGATTACACTCGTGTTTTCCCCGCTTGCGGGTTGCAGCGCAGTTTCCGTCGCTTCTGAAACCGCCACGTTGGGCGCGCCGAGTTGTGTGAGGACTTTGGTGAGGGCGTTCTTCCACGCCACAACGAAAGCAGTAATCTCTGGTGCAGGGGCTGCGCTCATTTGCCCTCCTCTTTCAAGCCCGGACGCAGTGGGATGCGCCGCTCAATGCGGGCGCCACGATTCGATCCATGGCGGATGGGATAGGCCCGGAACATCGGCTTCCCGGCGACGTTCAGGTGAATCGGCTCGTGCACTCGTTTGGGCAGAACGAGCACGCGGCCCGGCTCCAAGGCCACAAGTTCGCGGATGGTCAGGGGGCTCGGCGGCAGGCTCAGGTTCACGGCAAAGCGGCTCTCCATGAGGCGCTCTTGAAGCTGGCGGCGCACTTCCCGCGACGGCGTGCGCTCGGAATACGCCCACTGCACATTGAGCTTCCGTAACAACGCATTGGACACCACCGCGGGGAAAGCCAGATTGAGCGAGCCGCGAGAATCTGGCAGGCGAATCTCAAACGTCAGGGAGAGCACCTTTTCCATGGGCAGCATGAGGCTCTGAATTTGCGCGTGCTGCTGGCGCAAATCGAAGATGATGTCGATGTCCAGCATGGGGGCCCAAGTCGTCTGCAGATCGCGCGCAATCAGGCGCACCACCGTCTCGAAGATCTGCTCTTCGATTTCAGTGAGTTCCCGCGGATCGATAGGGTCGGAGCCCGTGCCGCCGAGGACGAGGTCCACAATCGGAAAAACCAGCGACAGATCGGCTTGAATCGTCGCCCGCGCGTCGATGGGCATCACCCGCAGCGATGCCAGGTAGGTAAGCTCAGGCAACCGGCTCACAATCTCGGAGTACATGATCTGCTCGACGCTTACCAGGTTCATTTCAAATCCGACTCGCAGGTAGGCTCCCAGCGAGCTGCCCAACCGCCGCGCAAAGGATTCGTGAAGCGTGGTGATGATGCGCACCTGTTCGGCATTGAGCGTGCCCAGCTTGCGCAGGTCGCACGCCTTAACATTCTTTCGCGCAGCCGCCTCGCCGGCCTTCGGTGAAACTTTGGCGGCATTGAAGAGCGCGTCAATTTCTTCCTGAGAGAGAATCTTGCGCATGGGTCACCCTACTCCGGCATCGCGCGAAGGGAAGGGTCGTGCTCGGCTTCCCGCTGCGCCTGAATCTTCTCGCGCAAACTCCCGCGCAATTGCAAGATAGCTGCGGTGTGAATCTGCGACACACGGGATTCGCCAATATCCAGAATCAAGCCAACCTCCTTCATGGTGAGCTCTTCGAGGTAATACAAGCCGAGGACGTGGCGCTCCTTCTCGTCGAGTTCCTCAATAGCCTCCGCGAGGAGGCTGCGCATTTCCGAGCGCAAGCAGAGCTGGAATGGATCCTCCTCTTCCCTGGCCGTAAGTGAGAGATGGGGAGTTTCCGGGCTCTCTTCGTTGCCGGCCGTTTGCAGGCTGCCCAGATCCAGCCCGCGCAAATCGCCCAGAATTTGCTGGTACTGTTCCAGAGGCATTCCGAGGTGCGCGGCTATTTCCGTATCCGTCGCGGCACGCCCTGCTTTCGTGGCGATTTCGCGCTGGGCGTCTTCAATCCGGCGAGCCTGCCGGCGCAGTACCCGCGGGCTCCAATCCAGTTGCCGGAGACTATCGAGAATGGCGCCGCGAATACGGAATCGCGCATACGATTTCAACAGAACATTGCGATGGGGATCGAATTTATCCACCGCGTCAATCAGCCCAAGAATTCCAGCATGAACCAGGTCATCGAACGAAACGTGCGAAGGAAGGCGGTCGTGGATGCGCCGCGCGATATAGCGAACCTCTGGAAGGTTTTCCTGGAGCAACCGCTCGCGCTCGACGGGATCGAGAATGCCCGTGGAGGACTCATTTTTGGAGGATGTAGTCAACATAGCTCACTTCCCGGGTTTCAGAACTCGCTCTGGCTTGCGTTTCATCGCACCACCCCCAGGGTCTGCACGGACACGGTTGCGGGAATTTCCGCGGGCGAGAGGACCACGATGCGCGGGAGGAATGGCTCCAGCAACCGGCGGAGGTGGTACCGGGAAGGGCTGTTGCAAAGGAGGATTGTGGAACTCAGCGCGATTTTGTCGCCCACTAATTTCTGCAGGCCTTCGAGGATCTGGCGAAGCGGCGCACCCACTCCTCCGGCAGCTTTCTCTCCACCGGCCTGGGGATCCAACTGCCTCTGGAATTCCTGTTCGATGGCCGGATCGATCGCCAGCACTTTCAGTTTGCGGTCGTCCGCGATCAGCGGCTGAACCAGCGACCTGGCCAGCGCCTGCCGAACGGCCTCGACCAGCGCGATCGGGCTCTTGTTTACGGTGGCGGTATCGAGCAACGTCTCCAGGATGGAGCTGAGGTCGCGGATGGACACCTGCTCGCGCAGAAGCTGCTGCAGAACCTTTTGCACTTCGCCGAGTGTCAGGAGGCGCGGCACAAGCTCATCGACAAGCTTGGGCTGCGTTTCCGCCATGGCGTCGAGCAAGCGCTTCGTTTCCTGCCGGGTGAGCAGTTCATGCGCATACTGACGGACAATCTCGGCAAGGTGCGTCGCCAGGACGGAAGTCTGGTCCACGACCGCATATCCACTGGCCAGGGCTTGTTCTTGCAAGCCCGGCACAATCCACAGCGCCGAAGCGCCAAACGCGGGTTCCTGCGTCGCCAAACCTTCCAGTTGGCTTGCCGTGGGATCCGAGCTGATCGCCAGCAGCCGCTCCTGTTGCATCTCCCACCGCGCCACCTCTACTCCGCGCAGGAGCACAACATATTCGCGCGGTTTCAATTTCAGGTTGTCCGTTATGTGCACCGAGGGAACCAGGAATCCCAATTGCAGTGCCAGGTGTTTCCGCAAAGCGCGAATGCGCTGCAAGAGTTGTCCGCCTTGCCCCTGATCGACCAGCGGCACGAGCGCGTAACCCACTTCCAGGCTGAGGTCATCGAGCTTCAGTAAGGCTTCCAATTGCTGCTGCGGATCGGCTTTCTTCTTTTCGGAAACGATCTCCGCCGCTTTCACCTCTTCCGCGGCCTTGGAGGTTGCCCGCGAGGAGAGATACGCCATGAGCGCGGCGAGCATGAGGAACGGCGCCTTCGGCAGGCCTGGAATTAAGCCGAGTATCAGCATGACGCCCGCGGCGATTCGCAGCGGCGTTCGCCGGCCGAACAATTGCCGGCCGAACTCCACGCCGACCGTGGTTTCGCTGGAGGTGCGCGTCACCACAATGCCCCCGGCGACCGACACCAGCAGCGAGGGAATCATGGTGACGAGACCATCGCCGACGGTGAGCACGGTGTAGGTCTTGGCCGCATCGGCGAGCGGAATATTCAATTGAAATACGCCGATCAGGAATCCCGCCACGATGTTGATGACGGTGATCAGGATGGTGGCCAGGGCATCGCGCTGGCTGAACCGCGCGGCGCCATCCATCGCGCCGTAGAATTCCGCTTCCCTGCCGATCAGTTCGCGCCGGGCTCGCGCCTGGTGTTCATCAATCAGCCCGGCGTTCATTTCGGCATCGATGGCCATTTGTTTCCCGGGCAAGGCATCCAGCGTGAATCGCGCGGCGACCTCCGCCGTGCGCACCGCGCCGTGGTTGATCACCAGGTACTGAATGGCGATCAACGCCAGGAAAATCACGAAACCCACGACATAATTCCCGCCAACGACAAACTGGCCAAAAGCCTGAATCACGCTTCCGGCGGCGCTGATTCCTTCACTGCCATGGAGGAGAATTCG
>Ga0209039_10002347_pt1 | contig 16197 bp, 13 predicted proteins | sample BogFormECP12_OM1_FD_188238 | JGI IMG/M metagenome (GOLD analysis project Ga0209039, IMG submission 188238) | Bog forest soil microbial communities from Calvert Island, British Columbia, Canada - ECP12_OM1 (SPAdes) (version 2) | ecosystem: Environmental > Aquatic > Freshwater > Wetlands > Bog ... | reverse complement strand
GCATGCCGATTGCGGAAGAGGGCGGGTAGGACACGGAAGGGTAAGAACCGCTCTCTGACGTTCGCGGCTCGGATGTTCAGAGCCGCGAACGTCAGAGAGCGGTTGCCTTACGCCGTGGCCGGGGCTGCCGGAACGCCCCGCTTCTCGATGGGGACGAAATCCCTCACCACGTAGCCGGTGTAGATCTGGCGCGGGCGCGCGATCTTCTGCTCGCTGTCTTCCAGCAGTTCCTGCCACTGGGCCAGCCAGCCCGCCGTGCGGGGAATGGCGAACAGCACGGTGAAGATCTCCGGTTTGAAGCCCATGGCCTGGTAGATGATGCCGGAGTAGAAATCCACGTTGGGGTAGAGCTTGCGCTTGACGAAGTATTCGTCTTCCAGGGCGATGCGCTCCAGCTCCAACGCGATCTCGAGTTTGGCATTCCTGCCGGTGACCTCGAACACGTTGTCCGCCGCCCATTTGATGATTTTGGCGCGCGGGTCGTAGTTTTTGTAAACCCGGTGTCCGAATCCCATCAGCTTGAACTGGCCGGCCTTGACCTTCTCGATATAGGCCGGAACCTTGTCCTTGGAGCCGATGACATCCAGCATTTTGAGGACTTCTTCGTTGGCGCCGCCGTGCAGCGGGCCGGACAGGGCGGCAGCCGCGGCAGCCGTGGAGAGGTACGGATCGGCGAAAGAGCTGCCCACGGCGCGCATGGCGTTGGCGCTGCAATTCTGCTCGTGATCGGCGTGCAAGATGAACAGGATGTCGAGCGCCTTCGCCAGGACGGGATTGGCCTGGTACTTGGGCTCCATCATCCTCCAGAGCATGTTCATGAAGTTCTCGGCGTAGCTGAGGTCGTTGTCCGGATAGATGTAGGGGTAGCCCAAGCTGTGCCGGTAGGTGTAGGCCGCAATGGTCGGCATCTTGCCGATCAGGCGCATGATCTGCAACTTGCGGTTTTGCGGGTCGTGGACATTGCGGGCCTCGGGGTAAACCGTGGAGAGGGCCGCTACGGTGCTGACCAGCATCCCCATGGGATGGGCGTCGTAGCGGAACCCCTCCAGGAAATGCTTGGTGGTCTCGTGAATCATGGTGTGGTGAGTGATCCCGTTCACCCACTCTTTCAGTTGGGATTCGGTGGGCAGTTCCCCGTACAGAACCAGGTAGGCCACCTCCAGGAACGTGCACTTCTCCGCCAGTTGCTCGATGGAGTAGCCGCGGTAACGCAGGATACCCTTATCGCCGTCGATGAAGGTGATTGCGCTTTGGCATGAGGCCGTGTTCATGAAAGCGGGATCGTAGGTCATGAGCCCGAAATCGTCGGGCCCGGTCTTGATCTTGCGCAGGTCCATGGCCCGAATGGTCCCCTTGTCGATGGGGATTTCATACGTGGTGCTGGTGCGCTTATCGAGAATACTCAAGGCGTCGTTTCCCATGGTGATCTCCCAAAAACCCCGACGTTCGGAACGCCGCGCCCGCTCATTCCGGCGGGATCAGCCGGCGTCCGCCGCCGTCCAACCAATGTGCTTTTCGCACGATGGCGCCGCCCGTCGCCGGCGAACCCCACGAGGGCGGCTACTACCCCAATCGATACCGAGTGGGCGGCCCCAAAACAGCGGCGCCGCGGCACCGGAGAAAGCTCCCTGGCGCGTGCGCCACCCAGTGGGAGGGGCACCCGCCAAGTACATCATAGTGCAAATACCAGGGCCCTGGGGATCTCGCCGCCGGTGGAGTTGGCCGGACTGGGAAGAGCACCGGCGACAAGGGGGTGCCCCCTGGGCCGGGCGCTACTAGGGCAGCCGGTCTACCAACTGGGCGAACTGGTCGATGGTAAAGGCCCGTAGCGTGGTTGTCTTGACATGTTCGCGGGCAGACACCGCCAGGCTGGCGGCGGCGGCGGCTTCGTCACTGGGGCTCTCGGTGATGGCGATGTAATCGTATTCCCCCATGACGAAGTATGCGCCCAGCAGCTTGCCGCCCAGCAGTTCCCAAGCTTTGGCGGCCGATTCCATGCGCCGGGGCGCGCCTTTCAAATCCTTGGACCCCTGTTCCGTGAACTTCATGAGCGTAATGTAGGTCGGCATCGAGCCACCTTCCTTTCCGTGGTTAGTTTACTCCCGAATGGCCCGGAGCGCACCACAATTCCGTGCTATAGTTGTGCCAAATCATATAGTTTGGAGTCTAATGAGCGATAGGGCGCCGGGCACCGTCCGGGTGCGAATCGCGGGCATAGGAGGTGGTATGGAGAGTTACAACGAGGTTCCAATTCCCGTGGATGGGGAGGCCATCAAGGTTATAGATCACAAGCTTGTGGTCCCCGATAACCCCATCATCCCGTTCATTGAAGGCGATGGCGTGGGGCCGGATATCTGGAGGGCTGCGCGAACGGTGTTCGACGCTGCCGTCCAGCAGGCCTACGGCGGACGGCGCCGCGTGGCCTGGTACGAGGTTTTCGCCGGCGAGAAGGCCTACCGGAAGTTCAACGATTGGCTGCCTCAAGGCACGCTGGATGCCATCCGGCAATTCCACGTTGCCATCAAGGGGCCGCTGACCACGCCCGTGGGCGGCGGTATTCGCAGTTTGAACGTTACCTTGCGGCTGCTGCTCGATCTGTACGTGTGCATGCGGCCGGTCCGCTACTTTCCGGGTGTGCCTTCGCCCATGAAGCACCCCGAATTGCTGAACGTGGTGATCTTCCGCGAGAATACGGAGGACGTCTATGCCGGCATCGAGTGGCGGGAGGGGACGCCCGAGGCGCACAAGGTCATCGAGTTCCTGACCCGGGAGATGGGCAAAAAGATCCGGCTGGATTCGGGCATCGGGATCAAGCCCATGAGCGTGTTCGGTTCGAAGAGGCTGATCCGGCGCGCCATTCAATACGCCATCGAAAACGGGCGCCGCAGCGTGACCCTGGTGCACAAAGGGAACATCATGAAGTTCACCGAGGGCGCCTTCCGCGACTGGGGATACGAACTGGTCAAAGAGGAGTTTTCGGATGCCTGTGTGACGGAGGCGGAAGTGGGCGCGGACGTCCCGCCGGGCAAAGTCCTGGTCAAAGACCGCATCGCCGACTCCATGTTCCAGCAGGCGCTGCTGCGGCCCGACGAATACGACGTGCTGGCTACCCCCAACCTCAACGGCGACTACCTGTCGGACGCCTGCGCGGCCCAGGTGGGCGGGCTGGGGATGGCGGCGGGCGGCAATATCGGCGACGATTACGCGTGCTTCGAAGCCACGCACGGCACGGCCCCCAAATACGCCGGCAAGGATGTCATCAACCCATCGAGTGTCATCCTTTCCGGCTCGATGATGTTCCACCACATGGGCTGGAAGGAAGCTTCGCAGCTCATCGAGCGGGGCATCACCGAAACCATGAGGCAGAAGCGCGTCACCTACGATCTGCATCGTCAGATGGAAGGCGCCGTGAAACTGAAAACCAGTGAGTTTGCCGCTGCCATCGCCGAGAACATGAAGGGGCAGGCGGTGACGGCGTGAAGGGAGCCAAGATGAGAAAGAAGGTTACGGTAGTAGGATCCGGAAATGTCGGCGCCAGTTGCGCGGTCCGCCTGGCCGGCAAAGCTCTGGCCGACATTGTCGTGGTGGATATTCTCGAAGGAATCCCGCAGGGCAAGGCCCTGGACATACTCCAGTCCGGCCCGGTGGAGGGAGTGGACGTTCAGCTTACCGGCGCCAACGACTACGCGCCCACGGCCAACTCGGACATCGTGGTGGTGACCGCCGGCTTCCCCCGCAAGCCCGGCATGAGCCGCGACGACCTGTTGTGGGCCAACTACGATATCGTCAAGGCCAGCGTGGAGCAGGCGGTGAAGTATTCACCGGACTCGATCCTGATCGTGGTCACCAACCCGCTGGATGCCATGTGCCACGTGGCGCACCACATCAGCGGCTTCCCCAAACACCGCGTGGTGGGGATGGCCGGCATCCTCGACACGGCCCGCTTCCGCACCTTCGTGGGGCAGGCGCTGAATGTCTCCGCCTCGGACGTGGTGGCCTTTGTGCTGGGCGGCCACGGCGATACCATGGTGCCGTTGGTGCGCTACAGCAGCGTGGCCGGCATCCCGCTGGCCGACCTGATCGACGCCGAGACGCTCCAGGCGATCGTGAAACGCACGCAGGGTGGCGGCGCCGAGATCGTGAAGTACCTCAAAAGCGGCAGCGCCTACTATGCGCCGTCGGCGGCCGCGGTGGAGATGGTGGAAGCCATACTCCTGGACCGCAAGCGGGTGCTGCCTTGCTCCGCCTACCTGGAAGGCGAGTACGGCATCCAGAACCTGTTCGTGGGCGTGCCGGTCAAGCTGGGCGCGCAAGGGATCGAAAAGATCTTCGAAGTCAAGCTGACGGAAGACGAACTCGCGGCACTGCACAAGAGCGCGGCCGCGGTTAAAGAACTCGTGGACGTAATGGCGCCGAAGCTGGGCTGACCCGGCCTGCTGCCGCCGAAAAATCCTCAAGTCGTTGCGAAACGCAACGCTGTCTGCGGGCTGAAAAACTGTCTCGTGACATTGCCCAAAGAATCGTTGGTCAAAAAGATAATGAGGTGTTATTATCTTTACGGCACGACAACTGGGATCGCGGTGAGAGGACGCCGCGTTTTGAGCGACAAACACGCAACACGAGGGCTGAGCGGTTCATTAATCCCTAATAGTCCCTTCGCACTTCTAGCACAACACCTGAACGCCTGTTTTTGGAGCGGTCCTGGAGGCCGCCTCAAACCAATCGGATCCGCCAGACGGGGCGCGTCCCTACGATGTGGCGCGCGCCGCTTAAACGCAGTTTGGAGATGAACCATGGCCACCTGTCCAGCCACCCTGGAGGAACTACCGCGGTATCCCGAGGGAAAGGAGATCCTCACCTGCCTGCAGTGCGGCATGTGCTCCGGCACGTGCCCCTACGGCGACGTGATGGATTATCCGCCGCGCCGCATGATTGCCATGATGCGCGCGGGAATGTTGGAGAAGGTTTTCACCAGCGACAGCCTGCTTTCCTGCGTGGCGTGCTATGCGTGCATGGCGAAGTGCCCGCGGGGCATCCGGCTTACCGAGATCCTGCTGCCTCTGATGAAGGAGCAGACCCTCACGCACCTGCCGGAGCTGCCCAGCGAGCTGCAAAGAGCCTTGCAGAATACGCTGCGCTACGGCAACCCCATGGGCGAGCCTTCCCGCAAGCGGGCGGCTTGGGTGAAGACCGCCGGGGTTCCCATCCGCATCTTCTCCGAAGACCGGAGACCGGCGGACACGCTGTGGTTTGTGGAATGCTACACGTCTTACTACCCGCGCGGGCAGGACACATGCCGGGCTACCGCCAAGTTGTTTCACAAGCTGGGAATCGATTTCGCCATTTTGGGCAATGAAGAGAAGTGCGCCGGCGAGTGCGGCCGCCTCACCTGGGAACCCGGCCTGTTCGAAACCCTGATGGACTACAACATGGCGGTGTTCCAGAAGTATGAGTTCAACCGCATCGTGACTTCCTGCCCGCACGCTCACAACGCTTTCAAGAACCGCTATCCGGCGCTGGGCTTCAACTGGGGACTGGAGCACACCACACCGTTCCTGGGGAGGCACCTGGCGCAGCTCAAGCCGCTGCTGACGCGGAAATCGAACTACACCGTGACGTACCACGACTCGTGCTGCCTGGGGCGGCAGAACGAGTTCTACGAGGCGCCCCGGCAACTGTTGCAGGCCATCCCCGGCGTGAAACTGGTCGAGATGACCCATAACCGGGTCAACTCCATCTGCTGCGGCGGCGGAGGCGGGGGCATGTGGCTGGACACGTATTTCAAGGCCAAAGGTTACGAGCGCCTGTCGGAAAGGCGCGTAAAGGAGGCGGCCGCCACCGGCGCCGACGTGCTGGCGGTTTCCTGTCCCTATGAGGTTTCCCGTTTTGAAGACGCACTAAAGGTGCTGGGCTACGACAAACGCGTCATTGTCCGGGACGTGACTGAACTCCTGGCTGAGGCGATGGAGGAATAAGACATGCATATTCTTGTTCTCTTGAAAATGGTGCCCGATGTTGTGGAGGATCTCGAGATCGCTCCCGACGGAAAGGCCCTGGACCTGGAATATCTTCGCATGATCCTGAGTGAATCCGACGACCATGCGTTGGAACAGGCGCTGCTGCTGAAGGAGCGCCACGGCGGTAAGGTGACGGTGCTGGCCCTGGATGCGCCGGAAGTGGACGATGCCTTGTTCACGGCAGTAGCCAAGGGGGCGGACCGGGTGGTGAAGGTGGTGGGAATGGACGCGGGGTCGACCACCCGGCAAGCGGCCAGCGCCTTGGCACAGGTGATCCAGAAGGAGACCGGTTTGATGCCGGCCGACCTGGTGCTGACCGGGGTACAGGCCATCGACGACCTGGACGGGCTGATTGCGCCCCTGGTGGCTCACGAGCTGGGATTGCCGTACCTGGGGATCGTCACGCGGGTGAGCCTGGATGCTCCCGGCCAGTCGGTGCAGGCGATCAAGGAGTATCCGGGCGGGGTTCACGGCGAATTCGAAGTGAAGCTGCCCGCGGTTTTGGGCATGCAAGCGGCGGAGAAACCGCCCCGGTATGTTCCCGTGGCCAAGGTGCGCACGGCCATGAAGTCGCAGAAGATCGACTGCACGCTGGTGCCAACCCTGGCGGATGGGGGCTGGCTGGCGATCGACGTGGTGGAGATGAAGAGGAACGAGCCGGCCGGGCACGCCGAAATGCTGGAAGGAGATCCCGACCAGGTGTCCGGCAAGCTTTGTGGGATTTTGGCCGAGCGGGGGCTGGTGGCATGAGCGAAAATTCGGGGACAGACACCAGCGTCCACGCGGCGCAAAAAAGGCGCGCCTTGGGACGCGTGTGTCTGGCCCCTCGAGGTGAACATCATGACCGGAAACGTATGGGTAGTGGCCGAGCAATGGAGAGGGCACCTCTCCGAAATCACTTATGAAACGCTGGCGCTGGGAAGAGAGGTCGCGGATGGGTTGGGCGTTCCGCTGACCGCCGTCCTGGCCGGCTCCGGCATCCAGGAACTGGCGCAAACTCTGGGCTGCGCGGATTCCGTCCTCTACGTGGACCACCCGCTGCTCGCGGAACCGATTCCCGAGCTTTGCGCCGAAGCGCTGGCACAACTCATCGAAGCCAGGAAGCCGTGCGCTCTGCTGGTCCCGCTGACGAATGTAAGCCTGGGCGTGGGCACCCTGGTGGCGACTCGCCTGGGCAATTCGGCCGTCAACTTCTGCAAAGACATCCAGATTGTGGACGGCAAGTTGCGGGCGATCTGCGTCATGTACGGCGGGAAGATCGAGGCCGCTGTCGAACCCGCCGGCGGCCTGGCGATTGTGGGCGTCTGGCCGGGCGCGAGACCGGCGGACAAGGGCCGGTCGGAACGCTCGCCTTCGATCGAGGAAGCGACGGTCACGCTGGAAGATACGCGCGTGCGCCTGAAGAGATACATCGACCCGGAGGCGGGCGACGTGGATCTCACCAAGCAGGACGTGCTGGTGGCGGTGGGGCGCGGCATCCAGAGCCGGGACAACATCGCCCTGGCGGAAGAACTGGCGCACGCCCTGGGCGGCGAGGTGGCCGGGTCGAGACCGGTGATCGATCAGGGATGGCTGCCGCTCTCGCGGCAGGTCGGCAAATCCGGTCTGGCCGTCAAACCCAAACTCTACGTGGCGCTGGGAATCAGCGGCGCGCCGGAGCACATCGAGGGCATGAAGGACTCGGCGCTGATTGTCGCGGTGAACAGCGACGCGGGGGCGCCGATCTTCAACGTGGCGCACTACGGGATCGTGGGCGACGTGCTGGAGACGCTGCCGGCTTTGACCGAGGCCATCGCGGCCCGTAAGACGGCGGGCCACCATGCCTGATGCGCTCTACCTCTGGATCCTGACGCTGGTCTCTTTTGGGCTGTTCGGGCGCCGGGCGTACAGCTATGTCAAAGTTCTGCTCGGGGCCCGGGCGGAGAAGCGCTGGGACCACGTCGGACAACGGTTGAAACTGGTTCTGGTCAACGTGCTGGGGCAGCGGAGGTTGTTGGAGGAGCCGGTTGCCGGCGCGGCCCATTTCCTGATCTTCTGGGCCTTCATGGTTTATGCCACGAGTTTCTTCTGGAACCTGGTTCGCGGATTGTTCCCGTTCTTGCCGATCCCATTCGCCGACCAAGTCCCGTGGGTGCGCGTGTTGCTGGCGGTGTTCGGGGTGCTTGGCCTGGCGGCGCTGGCGGTGGCGGCCGTGCGGCGCTACTTCTTTGCGCCTCCGCGGCTGGAGAAATCCAGGGACGCATCCATCATTCTGGCGCTGATCGCGGTGGTGCTCATATCCGCGCTGGTAGGGCTGCGCTTCCAGGAGGTTTCGCGAGCGATGTGGTGGGTCCACATGGTGACGGTGCTTGGCTTTATGGCGTACCTGCCCTATTCCAAGCACATGCATCTGCTGGCCTCTCCGTTCGGGGTGTTCTTCGGATCGCTCCAGCCGGGAAGCATGCCGGCGGCTTCGGAAGGGGCGGCGCGCCGCGATGAGTTCACGTGGCGGCAATTGCTCAGCGGGCTGGCTTGCGCGGAGTGCGGTCGCTGCGACCGGGCCTGCCCGGCGTTCAACAGTGGTTTCGCGCTTTCACCTAAAATGCTGATGCACCACATGAAGGAACTGGTGCGCGGCGAGGCGGGCGATGGGAACGGAGGGGGCTTCATAGGCAGTGCAGTGAAGCCGGAAGAGATATGGGCTTGCACCAGTTGTCTGGCGTGCATGACACGGTGCCCGGTGATGAACGAGCACGTCCCCGTACTGTTGGAGATGCGCCGGCACCTGGTGGGGGAGGGCGACATGGACAAATCGCTCCAAGAAGCGCTGAAGAACCTGACCCGTTACGGAAATTCCTTTGGGACGGCGCCGCGGGCCCGCTCCAAGTGGACTCAGCAACTGCAGTTTTCCATCAAGGATGCCCGCAAGGAGCCGGTGCACTACCTGTGGTTCGTGGGGGACTATGCGTCGTACGATCCGCGCCTGGCGGCGGCGACCTGCGCGGCGGCGCGCGTTTTTCGCAAAGCCGGTCTGGACTTCGGGATCCTCTACGATGGCGAGTACAACTCCGGCAACGATGCGCGCCTGGCGGGCGAAGAGGGGCTGTATGAGACTCTGCGGGACAAGAACCTGAAGTCGTTCGCCAAAGCGCATTTCGACGAAGTCGTCACCACCGATCCGCACAGCTTCCACGTGTTGAAGAACGAGTACCCGGCCACCAACGGCGCGCGCACGGTTCGGCATCACACGCAACTGCTCAGCGACCTGATCCTGAGCGGAGAACTGCCGCTGAAAAAGAAGCTGAGGATGACGGTGACGTACCACGATCCGTGTTACCTGGGGCGCTATAACGCTGTTTTCAACGCTCCCCGCCGCGTGATGGCGGCTTTGGGATTAAAGCTCGTCGAGATGCCGCAGAACCGCACCTACGCCTATTGCTGCGGCGCCGGCGGCGGCCGGATTTGGATGGAAGACCCGCCCGTGATCAAGGAGCGCCCGGCGATCACCCGAGTGCGCGAGGCGGCATCGCTCAGAGGCGTTCACACCCTGGTGGTGGTCTGCCCGAAGGACCTGGTGATGTTCCAAGACGCCATCAAGACAATCGGATTGGAAGACAAGCTCGAAGTGAAAGAACTTTCCGAGCTAGTGGAGCAAGCAATGGGGTAACTGGCGACAGCGCGCGTATCGGCGTCTACATTTGTCACTGCGGCACGAACATCGCAGGGACCATCGACGTTCATGCTCTGGCCTCATATTGCGGGAGCCTGCCCGAAGTGGCGGTGGCCCGGGAGTACAAGTATATGTGCTCGGATCCCGGCCAGGAGCTGATCCGGCAGGACATCCGCGACCACAAACTGAACCGCATCGTGGTGGCGGCGTGCTCTCCACACCTGCACGACAAGACCTTCCGCAACGCGGTGGCGGAGGCGGGGCTGAACCCTTACTACTTCCACATGGTGAACCTGCGCGAGCACGATTCGTGGGTGCATGTGGACAAACCGGCGGCGCTGGAAAAGGCCATGGACCTGGTGCGCGCGGCCGTCCGGCGCGTCAAGTGGCACGTGCCGCTGGAGCGCCGGCAGGTGGCGATCCACTCCGAGGCGCTGGTGGTGGGAGGGGGAATCGCGGGTATCGACGCCGCCCTTACCCTGGCCAACGCGGGAAAGCACGTGTACCTGGTGGAGCGCGAGCCGACCATCGGCGGCCACATGGCGCAATTCGACAAGACGTTTCCCACTTTGGATTGCGCCGCATGCATTCTGACGCCCAAGATGACGGCGGTGAAAAGCCATAAGAACATCACGCTCTGGACCTATTCCGAGGTCCAGCAGGTGGACGGATACGTGGGCAACTACGAGGTGAAGATCCGCCGCAAGCCGCGCTATGTAATCGAGGACTTGTGCGTGGGCTGCATGGAGTGTATCCAGGCCTGCGTCTTCAAACAGGGGAAGACCTTCGATGCGTTCAACCTGGGGCTGAGCAAGCGCAAGCCGATCTACATTCCCTTTCCGCAGGCGGTGCCGCCGGTGGTGGTCATCGACCCGGAAGCCTGCATCGAATTCAAGAGCGGGAAATGCAAGAAGACGTGCGTGGAGGTGTGCGCCGAGCGGAATGCGATCGATTTCAAGCAGCAAGAGGAGATCAGGGAAATCCGCGTCGGCGCCATCATCCTGGCGACCGGTTTCGACGTTTTCGACGTCACCCGGATTCCTTACTACGGGTACGGCCTCTATCCCAACGTTTACACTTCGCTGGAGATCGAGCGCCTGGTGAACGCCTCCGGGCCGACCGGAGGCGAGGTGGTGCTGCGCGACGGCCGCAAGCCCGCGACGGTGGGCATCGCGCACTGCATCGGCAGCCGCGACGTGCACACCAATCGCTACTGTTCGCGGGTGTGCTGCATGTACTCGCTGAAACTGGCGCACCTGATCAAGGAAAAGACCGGCGCCGAGGTCTACAACTTCTACATCGATGTGCGCGCGCCCGGCAAAGCCTTCGAGGAGTTCTACAACCACGTGGCCGAGGAAGGCGTGAACTTTATCCGTGGGAAACTGGCGGACGTGTATCCCGAGGGCAACGGCGGCGGCCGCCTGATTCTGCAGGCGGAGGACACGCTGCTGGGCATGATCCGCAAGATTCCGGTGGATATGCTGGTGCTCTCGGCGGGGCTTGAGCCGCGCGCCGATTCCAACGAAGTGCGCCGGCTTTTCAACATCGGCTGCTCCGGCGACGGCTTCTTTCTGGAGCGCCATCCCAAGCTGGCGCCCGTCAGCACTTTTGCGGACGGCATTTACATAGCAGGTTGCTGCCAGGGTCCCAAGGACATACCCGACACCGTGGCGCAATCCGGGGCGGCGGCGGCACAGGCGCTGGCCCTTATCGACGCGGGCTTTGTGGAGCTGGAACCGAACACCGCCTACGTTGTGGCGGAGGCCTGCTCCGGCTGCAAGACCTGCATTCCACTATGTCCCTACAGCGCTATTTCTTTTCTGGAGGAAAAGAAGGCGTCGATCAACGAAGTTCTTTGTAAGGGCTGCGGCACATGCGTGGCCGCCTGCCCGTCCGGATCCATCCGGCAAAACTTATTCGAGGACCAGGAGATCTTCGAAGAGATCGAGGGGATTTTGACTTATGCCTGAGAGCTTTGAACCCAAGATTGTGGCGTTTTTCTGTAACTGGTGCACGTATCTGGCCGCGGACCTGGCCGGAACCTCGCGGATCAAGTACGCGCCCAACACGCGCGTGGTTCGCGTCATGTGCTCCGGCCGCGTGGATCCGCAATTCGTGCTGGACGCGTTCGCCAAGGGCGCGGACGGCGTGCTCATCGGCGGGTGCCACCCCGGAGACTGTCATTACCAGGAAGGGAACTACAAAGCGCTGCGGCGTTTTGTGCTGCTCAAGCGCCTGGTGAAACAAATGGGCATCGAAGAGGAGCGCCTCCGCCTGGAGTGGATTTCGGCGGCGGAGGGCGAGAGGGTCAAGACGGTGGTCAACGACATGGTCGAGAAGGTGCGCGCATTGGGTCCCCGTCCCCGAGTCCCCGTCAGCCAGAAGGAGGTCGCATGAAACCCAAAGTGGCTTTCTACTGGTGCGCATCCTGCGGCGGATGCGAGGAAGCGGTGGTGGATCTGGACGAGAAGATCCTGGATGTGGCCAACGCGGTGGACATCGTGTTCTGGCCGGTGGCCCTGGATTTCAAGGAGCATCACGTCGAAGCCATGCCGGACGGCTCTATCCTGGCCAGTTTCATCAACGGCGCGATTCGCAACAGCGACCAGTTGAAGATGGCGAAACTGCTGCGGGCCAAATCGCAAGTGGTGGTGGCGTTCGGGGTGTGCGCCCAACTGGGAGGCATTCCGGGGCTGGCCAATCTCACCGATGCGAAGAGCATTTTCGCGGAGGTCTTCAAGGATGGCGTCGCGCCGGAACGGCTTTACCGGAACAACGGGCATACCTTGTCTCTGCCCGAGTTCTTCGACACGGTGGTGGCGCTCGACCGGGTCATCGACGTGGACTACTATGTGCCCGGCTGCCCGCCGACGCCGAAGATCATCGGCGACGCCCTGGGCGCGCTGCTCGGCTCCGAGCTGCCGCCCAAAGGCACGGTGCTGGCGCCGGACCAGGCCTTGTGCGAGCAGTGCCCGCGCAAAGACACGCGCCCCGAGAAGCTGCTGCTCAAGGAATTCAAACGCGTGCACCAGGTGGTGGCGGACCAGCAGACCTGCCTGCTGGCGCAGGGCCTGGCGTGTCTGGGGCCGGGGACGCGCGCCGGCTGCGAGGCCCTGTGCCCGCGCGGGAACATGCCCTGCACCGGCTGCTTCGGACCGACCAGCCGCGTGCGGGATTTCGGCGCCAAGGCTCTATCCGCGCTGGCCTCCGTCATCGACAGCGACGACGAGGTTGAAATCGCGCGGGTCCTGGAAGCGATCCCGGACCCGGCGGGACTCTTCTATCGATACAGCTTGCCGTCCTCTTTGTTGGGCCGGCGGAGGATGGAGTAAGTTATGGACAGTCGCAGAATCACCATCGAACCGATCACCCGGCTCGAAGGCCACGGCAAGATCGAAATCTTCCTGGACGGGCAGGGCGAGGTGGAGCGCGCATATTTCCAGGTGCCGGAGCTGCGCGGATTCGAGAAGTTCGCGCAGGGCCGCCCGGCGGAGGACATGCCGCAGATCACGTCGCGCATTTGCGGCGTCTGCCCCACGGCGCATCACATGGCGTCCACCAAGGCGCTGGATGCGCTCTACCAGGTGACGCCGCCGCCGGCCGCCCGCAAGATACGCGAGTTGATTTACTCGACGTTCTACGTGGAGGACCACGCGCTGCACTTCTACTTCCTGGGCGGCCCGGATTTCGTGGTCGGGCCGCAGGCGCCGGCCGCCGAGCGCAACGTGCTGGGCGTCATCGCCAAAGTGGGCATCGAGACCGGACAGAAAGTAATCGCCATGCGGCGCAGGCTGCGCGAGTTGATGGTGCTGGCCGGGGGAAAGGCCGCCCACCCGGTGTTCGGATTGCCCGGCGGCGTCGCCAAGCCGCTCACCGCCGAAGACGCGGCGCGCTTCCGCGAAGTGGCCAGCGAAGCCGTGGACTTCGCGCGCTTCACGCTGGGGATTTTCGAAAAAGTCGTGCTCCAGAACTCGGAGTATGTCGACCTGATCCTCTCCGACGCCTACACCCATCGCACCTACTACATGGGCATGGTGGACGAAAAGAACCAGGTCAATTTCTACGACGGCATGCTGCGCGTGGTGGCACCCGATGGGCACGAGTGGGCCAAGTTCCGGCCCGATCAGTACCTGGATCACATCGGCGAGCGCGTCGAGCCCTGGAGCTACATGAAATTCTGCTATTTGAAAGGGCTCGGCTGGAAGGGCTTTTCCGAGGGAGAGGACAGCGGCATATACTGCGTGGCGCCGCTGGCGCGTTTGAATGCCGCCGACGGCATGGCCACGCCGCAGGCCCACGAGGCGTACCTGAAATACCACGCCACGCTGGGCGGCAGGCCGGTCCATCACACGCTCGCCAATCATTGGGCCAGGGTGGTGGAGATGTTGTATGCCGCGGAGCGAATGCTGGAACTGGCCCACGATCCCGAGCTGATCGAGCCCGACGTGCGCGCGCTGCCGACGGCGGTCCCGCGCGAAGGAGTGGGCGTGGTGGAAGCGCCGCGCGGAACCTTGTTCCACCATTACAAGACCGACGAGCGAGGGATAATCACCGGCGCCAACCTGATTGTGGCCACGCAGAACAACGCCGCTCGCATTGCCATGGGCGTGGAGAAGGCCGCCAAGAAGCTGATCACCGGCGGGCAGGTCCCGGAGGGCCTTCTGAACATGGTGGAGATGGCGTTCCGCGCGTACGACCCCTGCTTGGGATGCGCCACCCACGCGCTTCCCGGCAGCATGCCCCTTCTGGTTCAGGTGCGCGACCCGCACGGAGCGCCGCTGGCCCTATTGAGGCGCGACTCCGACGGAAGCGTCCACAGGGGATGAGTTCCGTTCGCTTACTGGGCCTGGGAAACGAGATTCTGGCTGACGACGCTTTCGGCATCCTGGCGGCGCGGGAGGTCGAACGGCGTTTCCAGGGACGAATCGAGGTCGCGCATTCTTCCGCGGCGGGTTACGACCTGATGGAGCATTTGCTGGGGGCACGCCGCCTGTTGGTGGTGGATACCATCGTTACCGGCCGCGCCAAGCCCGGCGCGATCTCCGTCTTCACCGCCGACCGGGTGCAGCCGGCGGCGCCCGGCGGATCGCCTCACTTTCTGGGGCTCTTCGAGGTGCTGGCGGTGGGCCGGAAGCTCGATCTGGACGTGCCCAAGGAAACGACTATCATTGCGGTGGAGGCCTCGGATTGCACCACCGTTGGAGGCCCCATGCATCCCGATGTGCAAGCGGCGATTCCCGCGGTGGTAGAATTAGTCGGGCGGTTCCTGGCAAATGGGGCGCTCGACCCCAGTGCAGGCTACGGAGGTGGCTGATGTGGGGGTTCCAAAGACATTCTGGCTGACTGTGACCAATATCGCCCTGGGAGCGTTTGTTGTCGCCTGCTTCCTGGTGGTCGCGATTGGACTGCTTTGCGAAATCCTACGGCGGCCCAGGCAACGAAGGTCGGATCGGGCCGAGTTGAATCATGACATGCACGTGATGTTCGGGTTCCCGCAGCCTCGCGGCCACCGCTGGCTGCATCACCATAGGTAGGGGGCCCCGAACAGCCGATATCCGCGATCGGGCGGAAACCAGCGTGACAGCAATTCCAGCCGTCAGCGCGCGCTGCTCCCTCAGGGCCACTTCAATCGCACCGGTGACGCCCGCACGGATCTCCGTGTCCAGAAGCAGCCAGTCTGGATGTGCCCGAGAAAACGACTGTGATCGAGGTGGAGGCCTCGGATTGCACCACCGTCGGAGGCCCCATGCATCCCGATGTGCAAGCGGCGATTCCCGAGGTGGTGGAAATGGTGGGACGGCTTCTGGAAGAGGGAACGCTCGACTGCCGCTGGCGGTCGGAGTAGGCCCGCCTGAGGCTACGCCGTGGGGGCACCGGCCGACTCCTCGAAGCGCACCGAAACGACTCCCGGGAGGGAACGGACGACCCTCTCCACCTCCTCCGCCTGCTCAAAATGGGTCCCCCGAACGCATACGGAGCCCCTTTGCGCCTCCACCTCGACTTCGAGGTTTGAGGTGAATGGATCGAGGGCCAGGCCGGCACGGACGCGGCTGGCGAGGGTGAGGTCGTTCATGATCGCCTCGGATTCCGGCGTGAACTCGAAGCCTTCCCGATCCACGATGGCCGCGATGGCGTTACAGCCCTGGTCGATGCTCAGGTGTTCGAGGTTGATCACGAAATCGTAAAGCGAGGAATCCTCCCAATCGACGCCGTAGAGGAACTGGGTCCACTTGCGGCGATCCTCATCCATCTTGTGAATGTACGCGATTGCCTCGTCGGGGCTTAACTGGCGCCGCTCCCGAGCCATGCGGATGCGGAGATCGAGGGGCGCGATGATGCGCAGGCGGAGAAGGGCCGGTGCTTTCTTGAGCAGTTCATGGCCGGCCAGGCCGTGATAGATCGCCTTTCCGCAGCGCACTTCTTCCAGGAGGGCGGCTTGAATCAGAGCGAGGTGGACGTAGCGTTTGTGGTCAAACCTGTCCGCCGCGGCAGGGGGGGCCTGCATGGCTGTGAGCAGATCCTGTTGCGAGA
>Ga0209039_10002345_pt1 | contig 16209 bp, 11 predicted proteins | sample BogFormECP12_OM1_FD_188238 | JGI IMG/M metagenome (GOLD analysis project Ga0209039, IMG submission 188238) | Bog forest soil microbial communities from Calvert Island, British Columbia, Canada - ECP12_OM1 (SPAdes) (version 2) | ecosystem: Environmental > Aquatic > Freshwater > Wetlands > Bog ... | reverse complement strand
TACGCTGCGCTTGCCTCAATGGCCGCTTTGAGGACTACTGGGAGGACCGCCGACCACCGGTGGCCGCTTAACCCTAACTTCTATGTCGCACACCCGACTATCGGCAGGTGAAGTTCCGAACATGAGGTGCCGCCGCGCTGCGCTACTATCTTTCCGAATCCATTAAAGTACCCGTCTCAATGAGCAGCACCGCTCGACGCTGAAATCAGTTACAATTGAATTTCACATGATTTTAAGCCTTGCAAGTTGCGAGTGTGAGAATAGTGCTCAATAAAGTAGGCCGCAGACGGAACACAACCGCTAAGAGGAACGCCCCTTGCAACTTAGAGGATTACCCTGCCATCGGGATGTGGGCGGACCGGGAGGGCATGAAAGACCCATCCGCGTGGGTGAGAAAAATTCGTGCCCCGAGATATGACCGTCTGGGCAGACGGCGGCCAAAGCCGTAGTTGCATAGCACGCGTAGCGCGCCTGTCCGGTAGGTCTGCGGCCCTTTCATGCCCCGCATTAAACCTGAAGATCGAATGACGGATTCACAAAACTCCTCATCCGGCCTCGTACCTCAGCCACCTTCTCCCCAAGGGAGAAGGTAGGGAATCGTCCCTGGCTGGAGAGGCAACCAGGTCCGGTTTCCTGCCGGTAGGAAAACTCCCCCAAAATCGACATACGTACTCCTCCAGTCGGGAAATTTGTCCGCCTCGTCCTAGCCTCTGGCCGCCAAGGTGCAATAAATCAACCGGATTATTGTCTCGCGGGGTGGAATCACGCACCCCGGCGGATGCCGGAGGCTAGGGGCTGCGTGCCGAGGAAAAATCGCCGTCTCCAAGGCCACGGTCACCCATGACGCCCGAATCATGAATCACGATGCGCTAAGCACTAAGCACTGCCCTCTGGAGGTTCCCATGTCCCTCGTCAAGAAATTTGCCATGACCGAAAAGAAGATTGCCGCCAATCGGCGCAACGGGAGTCTCTCCAAGGGGCCGGTGACGGCGGAGGGAAAGGCGCGCATTGGCGCTGCGCAACTTCGTCATGGATTTTATGCGCAGGCGGAAGAGGTGGCTTTGCGTTCCCTGGGCGAAGACCCGGCGCACTACGAGGAATTGCTCGAAGGACTCTACGCGGAATTCTCCCCCGTCGGCACCTTGCAGGAAGAATTGGTGAAGCGTCTAGCGCGGGTGCTGTGGCTTCTGGACCGCACCGATCGCTCGCTCGAGGGTGACGCGCTGCGTCGCGCGCAGACCGCCGACCGTGGACGCGACAACCGGCTGCACGCCCGCATGATGCGCCTCAAGATGACGGTGGAAACTCTGCGCTCGCTCGCCCGCTCGGTGGCGGTATGGCATTACGTCACCACCCGCGAGGATCTGGACGTCATGAAGAAACTGCACCAGGAGGGGGTAGCGGGCGAAATGGGTGAAATCGCCCTGGACCTTTTCTACCAACTGCGAGAGCCTAACGCGGATAAGGATGGAACTTCTGAAGAGGAGCAGTACCGCGGCGCCGTCAACAGCTTCCGGTCAATCTTCGGACTAGAAGAAATAAAGGAGCCGGTCTCCATGCTTAAGCCCTCAGGAGAGCGCATCGTGATCCGGCCCGAGGGCTACGAAGAACCTGAGGCGTCGCCCGATGCTGAGGAGGATGAAAAGTCGGAAAAGGATGACCGGTACCCCAAGATTACCGAGGAGGACTGGATCGCGCGCGAGCGGGCCCGCAAACTCTTGAGGAACATCCTGAGCCGGCAGGCCGAGGCTTGCGAGGCGCAGCGCAAGGCCCTGCTGCAAGAGTCGCTGGCGGGTCCCTCGCCTTACGAACTCGCCGCAGAAATCGCCGCCAGCCCCTCCGACGCCTTGAAGACGCGCCGATTGCAAGACGCCAACCTGCGGGAAGTCCGCCGACTCACTAACCTGCTGCTGAAAATCCAACGCCGAGAACGCAAAACGGATGCGCTGGAATCGGCCGGCGATGACCTTGTTTGCCAAGATGTACCAGAAAATAAAGAGGGTTAGCAGCCGAAACGTAAAAATGTCATGAGAGCGATGTGTATGACTTTAAATGGCTTAGCGGATCGCCAGGGGGCGGGCGGGGGAAAAAACGGAATTAAAAATAGCAACCTAATCCCACGATATTCATGAAAACACATATAGAAAAAATGTCATTTTTCCGCTATGCCAAGATGTTCATGAAACAAGGCATCTTAGCTTGCGCAGGCCAAGATGTTGATGAAAGCATGGATAGTTAGCCCCATATCGGTTCTCCAGCCGGTGGGGGGGGGCGGCGCCAAACATAACCCCCATTCGGTGCTGAAATCCGGTAAAATGGAATGTACAACATTACGGACACTAAGGACCGCAATTCATGGGTGATCAAGAACTAATCAAACCGTCGCGGGATATTCCCGTCAACATTGAAGACGAGATGCGCAAGTCGTATCTCGATTACGCGATGAGCGTGATCATCGGCCGGGCGCTGCCCGACGTGCGCGACGGGTTGAAGCCTGTGCACCGCCGCATTCTCTACGCGATGTACAAGGAGGGCAACACTTCCGACAAGCGTTACATCAAGTGCGCGGGCGTAGTGGGCGAAGTCATCAAGAAATATCACCCGCACGGTGACGCGGCGGTTTACGATACGCTCGTGCGCATGGCGCAGGACTTCAACATGCGCTACTTGCTGATCGACGGGCAAGGCAACTTCGGCTCCGTGGATGGCGACCCCCCGGCGGCTTACCGGTACACGGAGTGCCGCCTGACCAAGTTGGCCGAGGAGATGCTGGCCGACATCGAGAAAGACACCGTGGATTTCATTCCCAACTTCGACGAGTCCACGGAGGAGCCTACCGTCCTACCCACGCGGGTTCCCGGCCTGCTGATCAACGGATCGGATGGAATCGCGGTGGGCATGGCCACCAAGATTCCACCTCACAACCTCACGGAGATCATCGAGGCCACCATCCTGTTGCTGAATAAACCCACCGCATCGATCGAGGAAGTTCTGGCGCTGGTTCCCGGTCCGGACTTCCCCACTGGGGCCTTCATCTATGGCAAGAGCGGGATCAAAGACGCTTACCGGACGGGCCGCGGCCAGTTCACCATGCGCGCCAAGGCCGCGATCGAGCGTCCCGCCAAGGAAAAGGTGCAGATCGTCATCAGTGAGATTCCATTTCAGGTCAATAAGTCCCGGGTCATTGAGCGCATCGCGGAGCTGGTGCAGGACAAGAAAATCGAGGGCATCTCCGACGTCCGCGACGAATCGGATCGCGATGGCATGCGGATTGTCATCGATCTGAAGCGCGGCGAACAGCCGGAAGTTATTCTGAACAACCTCTACAAGCATACCCAGCTCCAGGAGACGTTCGGCATGATCATGCTGGCCATCGTCCACGGCCAGCCGCGCACGCTCCCGCTGATTGACGCGCTGCAACTGTTCATTGACCATCGCGTCATGGTGGTGCGGCGCCGGACGGAGTATGACCTGCGCAAAGCGCAGGAGCGCGCCCATATTTTGCAGGGTTTTCTCAAGGCGCTTTCGCAGCTCGACGCCATCATCAAGCTGATTCGCGCTTCCAAGACTCCCGCCGAAGCGCGCGCGGGGTTAATCACCGGCTTCGAGTTTTCCGATCGCCAGGCGCAGGCCATCCTGGAAATGCAGTTGCAACGCCTGACCGCTCTCGAGCGCGACAAGATCCAGCAGGAGTTCGATGAGCTCCAAAAGAAGATCGCCGAATACCAGGAAATCCTGGCCAGCGACAAGGTACTGAAGAAAGTCATCGCCAACGAGCTGAAGGAAATCCAGAAGGTGTACGGCGACGTGCGGCGCACGGAAATCATCGAAGAGCAGGAGGAGATCAGGCTGGAGGACTTGATCGCCGTCCAGGACGTCGTCATCACCATCTCCCATTCCGGTTACACCAAGCGCACGCCGCTCAGCATCTATCGCCAGCAGGCGCGCGGCGGCAAGGGCCGGCTGGGGATGAAGACGCGCGAGGAGGATTTCGTTGAAAACCTCTTCATCGCCTCCACCCACAGCTACATCCTGGTGTTTACCAACAGCGGAAAGCTTTACTGGCTGAAGGTGTACGAAATCCCCGATGTGGGCGCCGCCGGCAAGGGCAAGCACATTTTGAATCTGGTCAACCTCTCCAAAGAAGAGAAGGTGGCGGCCGTCCTCGCCGTGAAGGAGTTGCCCGAGGAGCCCAAGGACGTGACCGTGGAGGGCGAGACGCTGGCCGCGGAAGGTTACATCACCATGGTCACGCGGCAGGGCATTATCAAGAAAACGCGGCTGGCGGACTTCTCCAACCCCAACTCACGCGGCATTATCGCCATGAAAATTGAAGAGGGCGATGAACTCATTGCCGTGAAGCTGACTTCCGGACGCGACAACATCTTCCTGGCTTCGCATGAAGGCATGGCCATTCGCTTCCCTGAGTCGGACGTGCGGGACATGGGCCGCGCCGCCTATGGCGTTTATGCTATGGACCTCGACAAAGGCGACTACATCGTGGGTATGGAAATCGTGGGCGATAAAGAGCTGATCCTGTCGGTTACGGAGAAGGGTTACGGCAAACGCACCGCCATCGTCGAGTACCGCTTGCAGTCGCGGGCCGGCAAGGGCGTCATCAACGTCAAAACCACCGAGCGTAACGGCAAGGTGGTGAATGTCCTGCCCGTCACGGAAGAGTCGGAAGTGATGATCATCTCGCAGCAAGGCAAAATTGCGCGCCTCGATTCCAGCACCATTCGCGAGAGCGGCCGCTCCGCGCAGGGCGTGCGCCTGATTAACCTCGAAGAGGGCGACCAGGTGGCGGCGGCCTGCCTCATCAAGAGCGAGACCAACGGCGATACGCCCATGCAGCCGTTGTTGATTCAATAACGGCGGGATCGCGGGAATTGGCTCCCACGTATAAGAAAAATCTTGTACATATAAGAATTATCGTATACAATGCCTTGGTGGCGGTTCTTAGATTATCTGAACGCTCGTGGAGACAACGAAATCAGGAACTGGGTCTGTTCGTTGCCTCCGCACGCTCAGGCTAAGATTGATTACCTGCTGATTGTCCTGTCGGCATGGAAAATCTGGCCGCCGCAATATGTCAGTGCCCTCAAGGGGTACAAGGATATCCGTGAATTCCGAATCGTTGCGTCTGGAGTCCAGTACCGTCCGCTTGGCTGTTATGGCCCCGGGGAAAGAGAATACACCCTCTTGGTCGGTGCGATAGAAAAGGGCGGAAAACTGCCCACGGGCACTTGTGAGACCGCGGTGGAGCGCAGGAAAATCATCCTGCAAGATCGGAAACGAGTACGAGACCATGAGTTCTCCTAGAGAACAACTTATTCGCAAGTTTAGCGACAAGCCTTATAGAGATTCATTCATCGCCGAGCACATCTATTCCAGGCTTCCCTTAAAGATTCGTGCCTTACGGGAAACCCGTGGCCTGAGTCAGAAAGACCTGGGCGAGAGAATCGGAGTGGCACAAACGTGGGTCTCGAAGTTGGAAGACCCAAACTATGGCAAGCTGACACTCTCAACCTTATTGCGGCTTGCTTCTGCGTTTGATGTGGGGCTCGAGATCGATTTCGTCCCATTCAGTAAAGTCCTTGATGACGCCCTCAGTCTCACTCCCGAGTCATGGGAGGTGTCCAGCTTCGTCGAGGACGTCGGCATTGAAAACTCAAGGGCTGAAGTAGCCAATTCCGGAGTGCGGGGATCGAAATTCTATCGCCGGGAGGGATGCACCCGTCAAGTGCGGTTGGGGGCGCAATCTGCTCTGCCCTACAAAGTCCCACGGCTTTCGGTCCGATCACGGTATTTGTACCCAGCCGTGGGGGCCCAAAGAGCTTAGGCAGTGAAGTACCATTAGTAAGACACAAAGGAGGGGAGTACCATGGAGACGGATGAAAAACCAACCCCGCAGGAGGCGACCTCCGGGAACCAGCAGCCGGAAATCCGACAGGCTCCCGACTTCATTACGATTTATTCAACCAGCGCCCGAGTAGCATATTCCGAATATGACGTGCGTATTTTTCTGGGGGATGTGGTTTTCCCCAATCCCTCGGAAAAAAGAGATAAAGAAGTTGTTCAGGAAAGATTGTGCATTATCCTGCCGCTCAAATGTGCGGCATCGCTGGCCAATGAAATCGAGCAAGTAACAGATTGGGCCGAAGAAGCTTACGGCAGTTGACAGACCTCCAGGTAGGAATCAGGTCAGTCCGCGCTACCTTTCTTGTCACAGCTATTGAGACTTCGGCGCGCACACGCTATTCTAGAACGGTGGTTCTGTTTATGGATGAGTTGGGAACAAAACAACAAAGGCTGGGAGAGCAACTGAGCAAGTTGCCTTCGGTGATCGTTGCCTACTCGGGCGGCGTGGATTCCGCCTACCTTGCCTACGCGGCGCACCAGGCGTTGGGTGAACGCATGCTGGCGGTGACGGCCCTAAGCGCCAGCTACTCCGCACGCGACCGGGAGGAAGCGGAGAAGTGCGTTGCCCGGTATCATTTCCCCCACGAGTTCATTTCCACCGACGAACTCACGAATCCCGCCTATCGCGCCAACAACGCAGATCGCTGCTATTTCTGCAAGGATGAGCTGTTCGTGAAGCTCGATGAGATGGCCGGCCGCCGCGGGTTCGCCGCCGTGGCTTACGGCATTAACAAAGACGACCTGGGCGACTGGCGTCCGGGCCAGCAAGCCGCGCGCGAGCACAAGGTTTTAACTCCGCTCCTGGATGCGGGCCTGACCAAGGCCGACATCCGCGAGCTCTCGCGCCAGGTTGAACTGCCGGTGTGGGACCGCCCCGCCTCCGCCTGCCTTTCCTCGCGCATCGCTTATGGAATCGAGGTAACGCCGGAACGCCTGGCCGTGGTCGAGAAGGGCGAAGAGGCCGTGCGCGCCCTGGGATTCCGCCAGTTCCGCGTGCGCTATCATGAGGAACTTGTGCGCATTGAGATTTCGCTCGATGAACTGCCCGGCGCCCTTGACCCCGTCATGACCCGCAAGTTCGTAGACATTTTCAAAGCGCTCGGATTCAAATTCGTCACGCTGGACCTGGAAGGCTTCCGGTCAGGGTCCATGAATTCTCCGCTCGTGACTATTCAAAAATAGGTTACTTCGAAAATTCCTTCGCCACTCGAATAGTATTGGTGTGGATTTCGATGGTGTCTTCCACGCGGCGGGCATAACCTCCTGCCAGGATGACGGCGACGGGAATATTCTTTGCGCGTGCCTTCTCAAAGACCAGCCGGTCGCGCCGCTCGAGACCTTCAATCGAGAGCTTTAGCCCTCCGAGTTGATCATCGCGGTACGGGTCAGCGCCGGCCACGTAGTAGATTAACTCAGGCTGAAATTCGCTGAGCGCGTGGTCGAGCCCTTTTTCCAGTTCCTCGAGATATTCCGCGTCATCCACGCCATCGCGCAGGTTGATATCAAGATTGCTGGGGGGCTTGGGATAGGGATAGTTATTTTCCTGGTGTATGGAAAGAGTAAACACCGAGTGATCGCCGGCGAAGATGGCAGCCGTGCCGTTGCCTTGGTGCACGTCGCAGTCCACGGTCATGGCGCGCGCTATCGCTTGGTCTTTTTGAAGCCGGCGAATGGCGATGGCAAAATCGTTGAGCACGCAGAAGCCTTCGCCGTGGTCGGGGTAGGCGTGGTGAAATCCTCCGCCCAGATTCACCGCCGCCCGGTCCTGGAGCGCCAGCCGACCCGCCAGAATTGACCCGCCCGCGCTAAGCCACACGGCACGCACTAGCTCCGGCGAGTAGGGAATCTCCAGGCGCAGGATTTCCAGATAGGAGAGCTTGCCGGCCTGCAACTTGCGAATGTATTCTTGGTGGTGGACCAGGGCGATATCGTCCTCGGAGGCTACCCGCGGCTCGACAAAATCCTGCGGGCCCACGATCTGGTCGCGCAGCACTTTTTCCTTAATCAGGCGATACTTGATGGAGGGAAAAACGTGGTTCCCCAGATTCAGGTCGTATTGGTCGGAGTAGACGACTTTCAACTTTTTTTCATTCCACCGTCACCGACTTGGCCAGGTTGCGGGGCTGGTCCACGTCGCAGCCGCGCAGCACCCCGATGTGGTAGGCCAGCAATTGCAGCGGCACCACTTCCAGGATGGAAGAGAGCAATTCGTTAGTGTGAGGCAGCACGATGAGGTGGTCGGCCATGTCGCTCACCTCGCGGTCTCCTTCGGTGACCAGCGCCAGGATGGTGGCCCCCCGCGCCTTGGCCTCCTTGATGTTGGAAATGGTGCGCTCGTAGCGGGCGCGCGAATCCTCGGCGCTCCAATCGCAGGTGGCGATCACGACCACCGGCAACTCATCGGCGATCAGCGCGATGGGCCCATGCTTCATCTCGCCGGCCGGGCAGGCCTCCGCGTGGATGTAGGAAAACTTCTTCATCTTCAAAGCGCCTTCCAGCGCCACGGGATAGTGCACCCCGCGGCCGAGGAAAAGAAAATCCGACGAGCGGTAGAAATGCCGCGCCAAATCTTCGAACTGATCGTCATTTTGCAGCACACTCTCAAGCTGCTTGGGCAGTGCGGTCAACGCGGCCAGGAGCTTCTTGGCCTCGGCGACGGGGAGGCGGTCGCGCGTTTGCGCCAGGTAAACCGCGAGGAGGTAAAGGGCCGTCAACTGTGCGGTGAAGGTCTTGGTTGAGCCCACGCCAATTTCCGGGCCGGCGTGCGTGTATATGGTGCCATGCGCTTCCCGCGGCACCATGCTGCTCAGCACGTTGCAAATGGCCAGCGTCTTGGAATGCTTGGCCTTGGCCTCGCGCTGGCCGGCGATGGTGTCCGCCGTTTCGCCGGATTGGGTGATCAGCAAGGTCAGGGTCTGCGCATCCACCAGCGGGTCACGGTAGCGGAATTCCGAGGCGTAATACACTTCCACCGGCAGGCGCGCCAACCGCTCGATCATCACCTTTCCCGCCAGACCCGCGTGGCGTGAGGTCCCGGCGGCGACAATGCGGATTTCCTTGAACGAACGGAAATCCTCCTCGCTAATTTCCATTTCATCCAGGAAAACCTGGCCGGACTCGGGAGAGATCCTTCCCAGCGCGGTGTCGCGCACGGCGCGCGGCTGTTCGTAAATTTCCTTCAGCGTGAAGTGCTTGAACCCGCCCTTCTCCGCCAGGATGGGATCCCAGGTGATGTGTTGCACGCGGCGCGTCACGGGATGGCCGTCGAAATCGGACAAGGTCACGCCGTTGGGCGTGATCACGGCCACGTCGCCGTCGGAAAGAAAAAACAAGTCACGAGTGTGGTAGAGAATGGCCGGCACGTCGCTCGCCACAAAGTATTCGTCCTTGCCCAGGCCGATCACCGCCGGCGGCCCCTGGCGCACGGCGACGATCTTGTTCAGATCTTTGGTGGAGATAATGGCGAGCGCGAACACCCCCACAAGCTGCCGCACGGCCGCCCGCACGGCGTCTTCGAGGCTGGGCGCAGGCCGCCCCGGGTCATTTCCGTTCAGGTGTTTTTCCACCAGGTGGGCGATCACTTCGGTGTCGGTTTCGGTGGTGAACTTGTGGCCTTCCGCTTCGAGTTGCTTCTTCAGCTCCAGGTAATTCTCAATGATCCCGTTGTGAACCACCGCCACGGTTTGATGGCAATCGCGATGCGGGTGAGCGTTCTCCTCGGTGGGAGCGCCGTGGGTGGCCCAGCGCGTGTGCCCGATTCCGTACGCGCCATCCACGGGATCGAGGCGAATTTTCTCTTCCAGATTTCGCAGCTTGCCGGTGGAACGGCGGACGTCCAGCTCGCCCTCGTGCATTACCGCCAGGCCGGCGGAGTCGTACCCGCGGTATTGCAGCCGCTGCAAGCCTTCCAGCAGTACGGGTACAACACGTTTGTTTCCGATGTATCCGATAATTCCCGACATAAGCTTTTGCCCTGAGCGGATCATCTCGATCGGCACTCTGATCACGGCTCGCCTACAGGGTGATGAAGGTTTGATTATAGCAGCAGCGCGGGCGAGCGGATGGGATTATGAGGACTCACCTCAGAGCACGCAACGCGGCGGAGCCGGAAAAGAAAGTCAAAAGGCAAAGGGCAAATGTCAAAAGGCAAAAGTGAAAGTCAATATGCCCATAAATATCCTTGCCAAGAAAGCAAGTGTAGCGCAGACCTCTGCTTTTGAGGTCTGCGGTTCTTCCCCAGACTCGCGATCCCGATCCGAGGGCGTGCGTCGGTCATTCGGATTTCCGGTTTTTTCGCGGGTGGCGCATACATTGCTGTCGATGTCTGCGACCCGTCCGCCGATACGACCTCGCACCCTCAAAGCCCACTCCCGGTTGCAGGTTTGGTTGAGCGCATACATGAAAGGCAATGTATGGAAAGCGCCGGGATAAACCGGCAGGAAGCAGAGGATGGAAAATCCTTACGAGAAGGCGGAGGGGGCAATTTACGGTTAAGCGAAAGACGATTGCCAAGCGTCTGCGGGGGAAGTTGCAGGAAATCAAGCCGCAACTCCGGCAGCGGCGGCATGAGGCGATTGCGCAAACCGGTAAGTGGCTCCGGTCGGTCGTGCGAGGCTACTTCAACTACCACGCGGTACCGGGAAACCTCGACTGCTTGCAAACCTTTCGGTATCAGTTGACCCGACTGTGGCGAACCCAACTGCGTCAACGCAGCCAACGCTACCGTCTCAACTGGGACCGTCTTGGTAAGCTGGTGGATCGCTGGTTGCCCGTTCCGCGCGTGCTGCATCCCTGGCCATCTCAGCGCTCCGCCGCCACGCATCTGAGTTAAGAGCCGTATGCGCTAGCCAGCGCACGTACGGATCTGTGCGGGGGGTACCGGGTAACCGGTATCCCTACCGCGACCGCCACCCGCGGGTTTTCACTTTTGCCCCTTGCCTTTTGCGCTTTGTCTTTTGACTTTTTTGCCGCTCTTCCGCGCGACGGTCATCGTCCCGGTGCGGAGATCACATCAGTAATCGGCCCTTTCCGGCCTTTGGTCATGTTCTCGAATAAATAGAGCCCGGATTTTCCGCCCACGACGATGTCGAGGTCGCCGTCCTTGTCGATATCGACCACGCAGACTTGCATTCCCGCTCCGGTCCGCGTGCCGTAGTCGATGATGTGCCGTCGCCATTCCAGTCCGCTTTCAGTCTGCACTCTTTCATACCAATAGATTCCGAGAGGCTCGTTGGCCCCCTTATCGTGCTCGTGTGCGTAGTAGCGCTTGCCCGTCACCAGCACCGGCTTGCCATCGCCCTTGAGGTCGGCGATCGTCAAGGCGTGGGCCTGCGACCAGGCGTTGTCGATGACGTGCTTCACCCAGGTGCGGTTGCCCTGCGCGTCCTTCTTTTGTTCGTACCAGAAAATTCCGTAGTCGTGGCCGAGGGTGGTGACGAGGTCCGGCAGGCCGTCGCCATTCACGTCCATCGTGTAGATGAATCCGGTATCTCCCAAGTCGAATTCCGGATGGAAGACCCACTCACCGTTGCGCGGGTCGGGGGGAGCTTCAAACCATCCCTTGGGTGTGATGATGTCCGTGCGCCCGTCGCCGTTCACGTCTCCCGCCCCGATGCCGTGCCCGTAGCTGCGGGGGCTGACCACGTGTCCAACCCAGTGCGCGTCGGCGCCCTTGCCGACGATTTCGTACCACTTCAGCGGGAATTTCGTGTCGCCGAATTGCGGCAAGAGTTGTTGAGCCTTACCGGTGTTCAGAATATCCACCAGAAATGAGAATTCCACCGGCGAGCCCGTATCGATTTCATGCTTCACCCAGGGCTTGTTCGATCTGCCGGGATTCTCCCACCAGGTCAGGGGGGAACTCCAGTAGGAGCTGGTCACCACATCGGGATAGCCGTCACCATTCACGTCAATCGCCAGATCGCCCAGGTCTTCCAGATAACCGCCCGTGAAAGGCAGGTCGCGAAAATGGTGTTTGATCCAGCGCGGCCCGTCCTTGCCCGGCGTCGTTTGCTCGTACCAGTTTTCGCCGGAAATGATGTCGAGCCTCCCGTCCTGATTCACGTCGGCGACCTCCGCCGCTTCGCTTTGTCCCAGGTCAATCGTGTGCTTGTAGAAAGGGATCTCCTCGGAGCCCTGGGCACGCGCACCCGCGGGGTTCCACAAGAGGCAGGAGAGAAGGGCCAGGAAAGCGACAAAAAGACTGGCGCCAGCGTTGCCCCGGAGGAGGATTTGACTCGATCTGCTAATCGATCTTCCAATAGAGGAAGGCATAGGAAGCTCCTGGATGAATTCAACCCGCATGGCTGGGGACAATTTGTCCTTGGTTGCGATCGGCCATTGGCGGTTAGTCTTGGGCATTGGCGGATTATCCACAATCGGTTCGCTCGCTTCCTCCGCTGCGTCGAATGAAGGTATGCAATTACCCTGCGCGTCAATCCGGCCCTAACGAATCCCCAACTTGCGCGCCAGCTTCTTCGTGAATTGCAGTCCCTGGCGCGCCAAATCATCGCCCGTGGGCGCCAAGTCGCGCCAGATGGCTGCTGCTGCGGCCAGCGCGGGCTCCGGCTGGGCGAACGATTCAATGGTCAGCCACCCATCGTAACCAATTTCCTTGAGCACTTTGAGAATGCCCTTCCAATCGACGTGCCCGGTTCCCGGTATGCCGCGATCGTTTTCAGAAATGTGAACGTGTCCCAGGTCTTTGGCCACCGCGCGCAGGGCCTCAGCCGGATGCTGTTCCTCGATGTTCGAGTGAAAAGTGTCAAAGTGGATTTTCACATTAGGCGCGCCCACCTCGTGCACCAGGCGCGCGGCGTCTTCGAGGGTGTTGAGAAAGTAAGTCTCGAAGCGGTTCAGCGGCTCCAGGCAAAGGCACACGCCGCGTTTTTGCGCGCGGGTTGCGGCGGCGCGCAGACCATTGACCGCCCACTTCCATTCTTTTTCGGTGCGCCGGCTTCCGGTCATAACTCCCAGGCCGGCGTACAAGGGGCCGCACGCCAGGCTGGCGCCCAGGTCCGCCGTGCGATCGACACACTTTTTCAAGAATTCCACTCCTTGCGCGCGGGTGGCCGCATCGGAACTGACCAGGTTGGCGTGGCGCGGCAGCACGCAGCACGTGGTGCGTTCCAATTGTAGCCGGTCGAGCGTGGCCCTAACCGCCGGAATGTTGGCGGGCTCGTCGGGCGAGAGGAAGAGTTCGACCCCATCAAAGCCCCATTCCTTGATGCGAGCGAAGAGCGGATCCTGCTTCTCACCCACCTGGGTGGTCCAAACCATGGTATTGACGCCGAATTTCATGTTGGGGACTCCTTTTTCTGGCGCGGATTGTACCCCTGAGGGGGCGAGCGCCTTTTCCCCCTCGAGTTTCTACATTTTGAAGCGCGGGGGTTCGTTCCCCAGCGCTTCAACCGTTCAAAAGCCCGGCGGTTTCCGTCATAGGCGTGTGTTTTCGTGTCAAATGCCGGTCATACGTGCACAAATGTCGCTTTTCCCTTCGGTAAAATTGTCATTCTTTTGTTTGTTTTCATATACATAACGGCTTCGGTCGTCGTTCTTTAACATCTTTTTTTCAAGGCTCGCCCCTCGCGCCACTTTTCCCCCTCCGCCGCGACCATCGAACCTCCCCTGCGTCGGATGATTTGTCCTGCCTTGCTGCGTTGGTCTGGGCATGGGGCCTTTCCTCCGGGCGACCTGGTGAGAGGCCGCGTTCCGCTTCCCTCCCCCCAGGCTAAGTCCGAGCCTAGGTGTCATGTCAAGATAATTCTGGGCCGTTTTTCCTGCCGGTAGGAAGAATCGTACAGATGGGCTTCACGTTTCCTACCGGCAGGAAACCCGGAGTTGCGGGTTCCCGATATTCAACCCTCTTAGCGCCCTCTCCCCTAGGCCGGGGCGGGGTGAAAAATGGAGAAAGGGCGAGCGTCGCTCGCCGCCGGGCCGAACGCCGTTCGGCCCTACAAAACATTCCACGGCGCCCGGCGCTCTTCGTTCAACATCTTATTGGCGTCGGCGTCCCCGATGAACTGTTCCTTCTCTCGATCCCACCGCAATTTCCGCCCAACCCGCAGCGAAATGTTGGCAATAAGGCAAGCGCTGGTGGTGCGGTGAGTGGTTTCGATATCGGAGTTCGGCTTTTTCCGCGACCTCACGCAATCGAGGAAATTGACCACATGGGGCTGGTGCTGGGCGGTGCTATCGCCCTTTTGAATCTCCGTCTGTCCAAAGGTTTCCCACACATCGGAGGTGGGGGTAGGCGGCCAGATGGTATAGCCTTCGCGGTTGATGAACAGCGTACCATCCGTTCCGTAAAACTGCGTTCCATACGAATGTTCATCCGGGCCCCGGCCCAGGTGGTAGCAGAAGCGGGCCATAAAGCCGGCGGAATTGAGCGGGCAGGGCGGGTACTCATAAACGGCTTCGAAGGTGTCAGGGGTCTCGTAGATGCCCATGCTCGCGTATCTTGCGCCGGAGGCTGTGACCGACAAGGGGGCGTCCACTTCCAATGCCCAATGGATCACGTCTATCAGGTGCGGTCCCCAAGTGGAGGTTTCGCCGCCACCGGTTTCCCAGAAGCCTGTGAATCCCCGGCGGCTGCGATTGTAATGATGGTAAGGCGCGGGTCCGAGCCAGAAATCCCAATCGAATCCCGGGGGAGGATCGCTGTCGGGGGGCGGAGTTTGCTTTCGATTCTCACGCGTAAATCCGCCCCCGTGGAGCCATGCCTCGACAAAGGTGACCTTGCCGATCCTGCCGTTGCGAATCATCTCCACGACTTTCTGGTAATGCTCGCCGGAGCGCTGCTGGGTGCCGCAGGTCACCACGCGGTTGTACTTGTTGGCCGCCTCCACCATCTTGCGACCCTCATAAACAGTGTGGGAAATGGGCTTTTCCACGTACACATCCTTGCCCGCCTTACACGCCATGATCATGGGGATGCCGTGCCAGTGTTCCGGCGTGGCCACGACGACGGCGTCAATATCTTTGCGATCCAGGAGCTTGCGAAAGTCGCCGTAAGCCTCGGTTTTGCGCGGCGGCGCTCCGATAGCATCAAGCGTCACGCTGAGTGGCAATTGGTAAACATCTGCTACGGCGATGGGATCCGCTCGCTCCGTTTTTATCATGGCGCTGAAATCGTACCGGCCCTGGTTGCCGGCGCCGATCAGGCCGAGGCCGATGCGGTCGTTGGCGCCCATCACGTTCCGAACCGCGGGGCCCGCCGAAAGGGCCAGGCTGGTAACACCCAGCGTCGTGGATTTGTGGAAATCCCGGCGCGTCATTCTTGATAAGTCCATATATAACCTCCGGATTAGATCAGTGCTTCGCAGCACGAGCGCTGGCTCGTGCCGGCATGGCCGAAGCTCCGAAACGCAGGAGTCGGTGGGCCGTGCAACTACAACGGCTGGGGATGGTAGCACGGTTGCCCTCCCTGCACCATATGAGCCATGGGAAAATCGGATCATCTGGGCATCGGGTCATCGGGCCATCGGGCCATTTCCGATTTGCGATTGGTGATTTGTGATTTTCGAAATCAGCAAATGGGCTCATCTTCTCACTTGGCACTGCCGATGACCGAAGCAGGGCGTGTCACGCGGGGGTTAGGTCGTTGGCGCTGCCCGCGGGGCTGTCATCCCGAGTGGTCTAGCCCTGTCCGCCCCGTTCTCCTTCAGGCTTTGGCTGTTACTCGTCACTCTTCACTCATCACTCGTCGTTGCTCCTGGAGTGGTCTGGCCCGTCCGCCCGTTCTCCTTCAGGCTTTGCCTGTTTCTCGTCACTCTTCACTCGTCACTCGCACTGTGCCGCCCCATGAGGGCAGCCGTGCGTGGCACTGCGCCTAAGGACCTAAGAAAATCCACCAGCCCCATCACAAAAATTGTAGAAACTCCAGGCCGAGGGCAACGCCCCAGAAACGCTATTCTTTCGCTCCCCACCACATTTGGGGCATCATAACGCCTCGCTAGACCGCCCCTATACCGAGGCTGGCGACCATACGGCCAAGCAGCCCGGGCGATCGTAAATCTCCCCGCTATCATAAAAGGGCGTTTCCCAGGCGGAATCCTAACGGTTCGAGCAAAGGGCCTCATGGGTCGCAAGGGGGAGACCGCTCACTACACGCAGGGCCACAAGCACCGGCAGGGTGCGAAGCTTCACGCAACTCGACCTGAGGACGCCCACTTTCGTGGTCTGAGCGCAGCTGTTGCGCCCGGATGATAATGTCCCCATCTGGCCCGGATAGAAATGTCCCCTAAACTGAAGGCCTCCAAAGGAGGCCGAATTGAAGAGGACGGGGAT
>Ga0209039_10002343_pt1 | contig 16243 bp, 14 predicted proteins | sample BogFormECP12_OM1_FD_188238 | JGI IMG/M metagenome (GOLD analysis project Ga0209039, IMG submission 188238) | Bog forest soil microbial communities from Calvert Island, British Columbia, Canada - ECP12_OM1 (SPAdes) (version 2) | ecosystem: Environmental > Aquatic > Freshwater > Wetlands > Bog ... | reverse complement strand
GGCGACCCAAGACTCACAAAAATCCTAACAGATAAACTCTCAAAATACATCCAAATCTAACAACGAAACACGAGAACCGTTCAACGATGTCTATAGCTCGCCAAAGATCAAAAATTAAATCCGCCACAAAAACAACCCAAACAAAACACGCCCGATAACGAATCCAAAAACCTCATTGCAAGAAAACGAGCATCTGACTAATCATGCTCCATTTCATCGATTGACTCATCTGTTATGTAGGGCAATCTGCGTTTCTTGTTTTCAACCGTCCTTTCGAAATCGATGTCCTGCATATTCCGAATGAAAGTTATGACCTCCCTGAACTTGCCTGGCAAATATATCGTCTCTTTTCCAGGACCCCGAAGAGTAAACCCAGTTCTTGCCTCCACAGAAAACGCAACTGCAGCAGCAAGAATTGGAGCCACAGTAACCAGAAACAAAAACAAATTCAAAAATGAGGACTGTATGAGCCCACTGCTCGTCAGGGAATTAAGCAGGTCATTAGTCATCGCGATTAATGGTTGAGGAAGAATTGCTGTTGCGAAAAATCCAACATAAAACAAGAGAGAAACAATGGAGCCTTCTATGAGCGTCTTCCACGGATATCTTCTCGTATGCTCGATTGAAGTAACGTTCCCATAAGGAATCTCAATGACCCTTCTTGAAATGACGCCTCTTCTGATGAATAATCTACGTCCCGTGGCCACAACTCCCCAGCTGCCAGAAGACCAACTCTTCAACACATTCTCAGGCTCAGCTATCGTCGCCCGAACTTCCTGAGGAATCGCAATCAAGCCTCTCTCCTTAATCAACTCATCCGTCAAAACCTCATCAAGCTGTTCAGTCAACCTTGAAACAGTCAAATCCTCTGTTCTCTTCTTCGCGTTGACGGACATGTCGTTCCATAAAGCTTCATTGTCACACAGTTTCATAACGGCTGCCGCCGAACCTTTCACATCATCCGGCCCATTCACGTGAATGCCCTCCAAGCCATCGCGAATAAGCCAGGCCTGTCCCTCAACTCCCGAAGTGACCACCGGAACCCCCGAATGCATGAATTCCAACTGCGCCAAGCCAAGAGCCTCTGAACGACTCAAAAGAATGTTAACACGAGAAGCCCCAATGAGAAGCATTTTCTGCCTCTGAGTAATCTCTCCCAAATAGGTTACGTTTCGTAGACTTCTAGCGACCTCAACAACCCTGTTAGCATAAGGCGACTGGCCCTTTCCAGCAACAACAAAATGTATATCCTCCCGATCCTTCAACATTTCGGCCACACGGAGCACAGCAAGTGGGTTCTTCCGTTCCTCAAGACTGCCCAAATAAGCCACTATCTTCTTATCCCCGCCAATCTTGGCCTCTTCCAAAAAACCCTTGACGCAATCGATGCCCGTTGACGAATACTCCTCAAATTCTTCATCATCAACCCCGCCAGGATACAGGAAACACTTGTCAGGCTTTGCACCCATTTTCACCTTAGCCTCCTTCTCCAACGGCGTAACAACCAAGATCAAGTTCGCAGTCGAAAATATCTGTGGAAGCGTAAGCCTGTTCCAAGCGACTCTAAAGGATCTCTCAGTCAAAGAATACCGTTTAGGAGTCGGCTCTTGAAAATGAGACATATGACAGAACACGAGCGGATCTCGGTATCCACCTACCATCTTCATGTACCGCCGCCACTCAATAAACCTGGCAGTTTCCTCCGGACCATTCCACAACGTACTATGCGTAATCAAAACATCCAAATGAAAACTATCCACAATCCTCTCCAAAACCGAGATGAAATCTCTGAAGTTTATCCGACGCGGAGGCCACCTTGCAATGTAACTGTCCACCCTTATCACAGGAACACCAACTTCACGGTCCTGCTCCGTGTACGTGAACCCGCCAGGCTTGGCCAAACTCCCAGAAGAAACCATAACCCCGTCGTGATAATTGCTAGTAATCAGAAAAGCCTCGTGACCTAACTTAATGAATTCCCGCACCATTCTCTGCGCCACAAGCTCCTGCCCCTTGCTCGCACTAGTCTGATACATTATGACCCCAATTCGTTTCTTCAACAACTCAACAACACTCCCCACCAAGATCAACGGATCCAATAGAGTTGGTTTTGATCATAGGAAAATCGCTGCTGAATCGCAAGCCATGCGCTACGAGGCTTCGGAGGAAGTACGAAACATCCTCAAACTTCACAAAGTAATCACATTCAAGACCACTCAACTGAGTTTCACAGTTGATTACGCCTATGCTGATGTTGGAAACTCTGAACGCTGAATTATCCGCCTCCGAATCCCCCAGATACATCACACCCTCACTCACCGCCAATTCGCGAAGCATATTCTGCAACGCTCTGCCTTTGTCTGGGGCAAACGGATACACGTCACAGAACGGTTGATTCTCGTACTTGAAGACCCTCAAACCCAAGAGTTCACAGTAATCTAAAACACGGTCAGCTTCGTTAATCGCCTCCTCAGAATTCTTTGCCCATCGCCAATCTATGCAGAATGCAACTGTACGTCCTTCAGAATCTTGTTTTTCCTCAATTTCGATTCCAGATACCGTCAGATGTAAACCAGCATAGTTGAGAGCTTGAGAAACAGCGGACAGCATAGATTCGAGAGATTCATTTCTCAAGATTCTTTTGCCGACGCGCGTTTCCAGTCCTCCTATCGCGGACCATGCCCAAGCGAAAGGTGTTCTCGACGTTATGAAATGTAAATCCTTCGTAGTTATGATGGACACAGGTATTGACTTGCTAATTTGCTGGAGCATCACACGTGTTTCAAGCGGAACATGGGATTCACTTCTAGCCACCTGAATCGGGCTTATCGTTCCATCGTAATCCGTCACCAAACATCTCACACTCATCCCTTGATATACCCCCTAATGTCGCCCGCTCTTGCCCGCAGAATTCATGTTCAACCTCACTGACCTGGACACACGCGCGTTCCTTGTCGATTTTCGTCCTTCGACTTTTCCCCGACATCAGACAGAAACGCTTTGCCTTCGAGTCCACTTATTCTGTCAGCCAGCCCACAAATTTAAGAATTCTTGACAAGCGCACTAAACCAATTACTCAACTTTGCTAAGAACATAAGCGAAGCTAGTTTTACAAAAACGCAATCTCGTTCTTCGAGCGACTTCTTTTCTTTTTAACTCCAAATGTGTCTGAGAGCCCTCGGCATCTGAAAGCCGACTCTAGATATGGAAAAGGCCCGAGATTACATAGAAGGACGTTTGGCCGCTTGAGGAGGGTTGAGGGATAAGATCTATTAGCGCGAAATACGATGTGAAATATATCCCTATCAGCATGCATAAGACTCCGAGCACTATGAGGACAAGCCCACGGTTTCCCTGCTCACGCTTCCACACGTAGGCTTCCAAAATTATTGCCGCTGAACCAAAGATTTCTGGCACGATCAGTAAGCTTAAGAAGGCACACAAAATCCCAATCGAAGAATACAATCCAACCCGAACTCTCTCCTGAGGATTAATCGGAGTCGACTGCGACCAGGCCGGTTCACCGCTGAAATGCCTACTCTCATGCAGGGAGGGAGAACATTCTTCCTTGTCAGTCAAATCTTCACCCGACACGACGTTACATATCTCGTCACTATTTAACCTTAAGCGCCACAAGAAAGATACGATCGAAACCACAAATATCCAGTACCCCCTAAACATGGCGTAGGCTCAAAAGAGGTTATTCTGACTGGAGAAACTAACCAAGGTCGAGTTCACAAATCTAGACAAGGTAATGTATCCTGAAGCAAAAATCACCAAAGCCCAGATAATTCAACACTACATCAAGATGGCGCCGAGAATGCTCGAAATCCTCAGGAACAGGCCCGTAGTCTTGACTAGATTTCCCAACGGCGTCGAAAAGGAAGGATTCTACGAAAAAGACATGCCAATGGGCACGCCAACATGGGTGAAAACCTTCAAAACATATTCCAAAACAGCCAAACGCACACTCAACTACGTAATATGCAACGACCTCGACACACTCATATGGCTCGCCAACCTCGCCGCTCTCGAGCTACACATAACGCTCTCCCAAACAGACGCACCTGAAAAACCCGACTTCCTTTTCTTCGACATCGACCCACAAGCACCCGCAAACACAAACGAAGTCGCCCAGGTAGCCCTAGCATTGAAGGAAAAACTTGACGAATTAAACCTCAAATCCTACGTGAAAACCTCTGGAAAAAGAGGACTCCACATCCTCGTCCCAATAGCTCGTGACTACTCGTTCGGTCAAACAAGAGAATACGTTCACCAAATCGGAAAACACTTGGCCCAACACTCAGCAGTCATAACCTCAGAGTTCTCCAGAGAAAAAACACCTGGAACAATCTACATCGATTACATGCAGAATTCCCACGGACGAACCATGGTATGCCCCTACAGCCTCAGAGCCACGCCTCAAGCAACCGTCTCATTCCCGTTGGAGTGGAGCATGATTAAGAAAGGGTTAAAACCAGAAGAATTCACCTTGTTCACTGTCGCAAAATCCGAAGGCAACCCTTGGAAGAGATTGCTCGAAGACAAGCAAAAACTCTGAATGTGATTATTTCATGTCAGAAATAGGCACAAGAATATCAAAAAGACCATTCTGGAGCGGAGCCGTAACCATCGGCTTGGTCAACGTGCCCGTCAAACTATACACGATGACTTACGACAAAGCTTTTTCTTTCAGATTCCTCCACAAACAAGACGGCCAACCTCTAAAATACCAGAAAGTATGCGTCAAAGACAATAGCGTCGTGCCATGGGAAGACACCGTACGAGGCTACGAAGTCAGCAAAAAACACTTCATAGTATTCCAAAAAGACGAACTTGACGCTGCGAAACCACAGTCAAGCCAAAAAATCCGAATAGACAAATTCATAGATTACTTCTCAATCGACCCCATATACTTCGAAAAATCCTACATACTCACGCCTGACAAGAGCCAAGAAGCCTATAGCTTACTGTTCACGGCCCTGCAGAAACTCCACAAAGCCGGAGTTGGAAGAATCGCCCTCAGAACCAAAGAATACCCCGTTTTACTGCACGCCTACAAAGGCGCCTTAGTCTTGACGACGCTCAGATACGCAAACGAGATTTCTGACCCAAGCAGCTTCGAAGAACTGAAGACACTCAAAGAGCCCAACAAAAAGGAGCTGGATCTCGCCGTAAAAATAGTGAACGATCTATCAAGCCAATTCAACATAAACGAGTACGAAGACACCTACGCAAAGAGAATTCAAGAATTAATAACGAAAAAACTGAAAGGAGAAAAAATAATCGCCGAGAAACCCGTCAAGGAAGAGGAAGCCAAAGAGCTCATGGTGGCTCTGCAGGAAACCCTCAACCAGCTGAAAACACAATGAACCAATACTACAGGCCTATGCTGGCCCAGCAAGCAGAAAAACCCTTCACTTCAGAAGACTGGATATTCGAAGTCAAATGGGACGGTATAAGAGCCATCAGCTATGTGAACGATGAAATCAGCATTCGAAGCAGAAACAACGTAGAGCTGAAATACAATTTTCCGGAACTCGCAGAACTCAAGAACCTGACAAGCAGAGCTGTGGTCGACGGTGAAATAGTCGTTATGAAACAGCGAAAACCCGACTTCCAAGCCCTCTCTGAACGAACCAAAACAACCTCCATCGAAAACATCAAATACCTGTCACAAACATCACCCGCAACCTACATCCTATTTGACATTCTCGAAAAAGACGGAAAACCCCTCCTAAACCTACCGCTCAACGAGAGAAAGAAACTATTGCAAGAGTATGTGAAAGAAGGAAACCGCATCATATTATCCACTTATGTGGAAGAGCAGGGCGAAACATACTACAGAGCCGCACTGGCAAAAGGCATGGAAGGTATAATGGCCAAGAAAAAAAACAGCCCCTACGAACCCGGCACTCGAAGCGACAACTGGCTGAAAATCAAACCTCTCCTCACCTGCGACTGCGTCATATTCGGCTACACAATCGGCAAAGGAGCCAGAAAGCAAACCTTCGGAGCCCTAATCTTGGGCCTATATGACAAAGCCGGCCCCGTTTACGTCGGCAAAGTTGGAACTGGCTTCACACAGAAAAACATTGAATCAATGCTCAAAACTTTCATGGCCCTCCGAATCGACCACAAAAGCTTGGAAAACGTCGACGCTCCCGAAGAAATCGTGTGGTTGAAACCCGAAATCGCTTGCCAAGTGGCCTATCAAAACGTAACAAACGACCTCAGACTACGAATGCCAAGATTTCTAGGCATAAGACACGACAAGACCCCTTCAGAATGCACATTGAGCCAGATAATCCACGAAAGCCTGCAGCCATACACAGCCAAAAGAGATTTCAACACCACACCCGAACCATCCGCCATCTCTACGAGCCCCGCTAGTGGGGGGCAATCATTTGTAGTTCAGGAACATCATGCTCGAAGACTCCACTACGACTTGAGGCTTGAAAGAAACGGCGTGCTGAAAAGCTGGGCCGTTCCTAAAGGAATACCAGAACAACCAGGCGACAAGAGACTGGCCGTTGAAACAGAAGATCACCCAATAGAATATCGAAGTTTCGAAGGCACCATACCAGAAGGACACTACGGGGCGGGCACAGTGAAAATATTCGACGATGGAACCTACGAAACGAAAGTTTGGAACGAAAACATGATTGAATTCACCCTGAACGGACACAAACTGCACGGAAGATACGTCCTTGCAAGATTCAAGAAAGCAGGGGAAAAACAATGGCTACTCCTAAAGGCGAAAGAAAAACCGTAACCAGAGCGCATGTCGGCACGATGGGCTGGAGCTACACGTTCTGGACAGGAAATCTCTATCCTTCAGGCATGAAACCGAAGGCTTTTCTGGCGGAATACGCCAAACATTTTGACACAGTCGAGCTTGACAACACATTCTACAGAATTCCCTCAACAAACACTGTGAAAGCATGGAAAGAACAGACACCAGAAGGTTTTCTGTTTTCAGCCAAGTTTCCCAGAATCATAACGCACGTCAAAATGCTCCGCTCCTGCGAAACAGAAACAAACATTTTCCTTACCCGAATGACGCAATTGCAGAATAAGCTTGGACCATTACTGCTACAGTTTCCCAGCACTTTCGGCCCAAAACAATTCTCCCTACTGCAAGAGTTCCTGCCGACCCTCCCCAGAGGGGGCTACCGCTATGCCGTCGAAATAAGAAACAAAGCAATTGACAAAGAGAAACTGCACAGTCTTCTGAAAGAAAACGACATATCAATAGTTCTCGTCACGTTACCGATTCTTGAAGAACAGTTGACAGCCGAATTCGTGTACGTGAGGCTCGAAGGCGATAGAAACAGAGTGAATGGAACATTGGGAAAAGCCGAGGTTGACAGAACCGAAGACACATCAAAGTGGGCCTCTCAAATCAAAAGTGTCTTGAAACGGAAAACAGAGGTATTCGCCTACTTCAGCAAGTACTATTCAGGCTACCCTCCGAGCGATGCCCAACAAATTCTAGATCATCTGCATGCGGAAAGCGATTATCAATAACATGAGACCCAGATCTAAGAGTCTCCGTGTCAAGCGCCTGCTCTATAAGCCGCTAGAGAGTACACGACCCGTCGCAGCGTCCATGCTGATAGCCCGTTTTGCTTTTTTCGTTTTATGCCGCACCTTGAGGTCCCATGCAGGCAGCAGAACCAGTTCTGCAGAGTCTGGTTTGATGCCTATCTTCAATTCTAACGTTTGACAAGCGTTTTCCTGGCTCAATTTCATCGTGGGCAACTTGTCAACCTCGCCGGGCATTTTGGAAACGAACGTGAAATGTTTGTCCGCTTCCAGATTTCTCAAGTTCTGATAACTGCTGGAAAGCAGTTTGTGAGATACTATCTCATTTTTCTCCAGAGATATCAAGTCCCCCGTCTCTGCGCTCACATAGTACGTGCGCGTTTCCTCCTTTTTGATAAAGAGCGATCGTGTTTCTTTTTTTCCCTTCACTCTCCAGATGGGCACGTAACGGAACCCAGCATCGTAAACTTCCTCATCCTTACGAAACACACCGCCTTTGAGGAGCGAACTGGCTCTCTTCACAGCCTCAACCTGAGTAAGCATGGGCTGTATCATCAAGATTTCTCCGCTAATTCCTCTGGAAGGATCCAAGTTGAATTCCGACAGCCAATAGACTGTTTCTCCGCCAGCCTTGCTCCGGCCCTTCTTGACTATTCCTGTCTTGACGAGGCCGCTCAATATCTTCGCGGAGTCAACCCGGCTTATCTTCAAGCCTTCGGCAACTGAATCCGCTGGAACTGCTTTCCCTTCTGAACGGAGAAAACGCTGAACCCGTTCTTCCAAAGTCTTGGACGGTTCAAAATGGGCGGCGCTGGTCCATTTCTTCGCAACTGTTGCATGAATATATTTCTCAAAAAAGGCTTTTGATTCCACGGGCACATGCTGTGCCAGGTCTTTCTCGTCCAATGTCAAATGTTTGCTGACTAACCATCGTACATTGAAGTCCACGACGTCTTCGTAAAAATCTGGAGACAACAATAGGAATTCGCCTGTTCGCAGGCTAGGTAGCTTCTGCAGAACGGCTTCGGCATGTGCTGGGTCGATTGACTGGATGATTTTCTGGACCCTCGCGATATCCTGTGTCGTCATCATGCGGCCCAGGCACCATGTGTTGACCTGAGCCAAAGCTTTGTAGTCTATATCCGTGATGTTCTGGGTAGCCGCCACGAGTCCCACACCGTACTTTCTTGCTTGCTTAAACAGGAGCGTGTAAGCGTTCTTCGGAGGTGGATTTCTTGGATAAGGCGGAATATAGGGCGAGATTTCATCAACATAGAAAAGCATTTGCAAATCGTTCGACGGATTCTTCAGCATCCAGCAATAAAGCTCCTTTAGCAGCGTCGCTAGAAAGAATTGTTTGTCGTTCTCAGAATTCAAAGTGTTAAGATATATGATGTTCACAGGCACCTTGCCATCGCTTTTATCCATGAAGAGGCCGATGTCGATTTGAACACCCATCTGAAACATCAGCGAGGAAGTCCCCACAGTCAGAAACCGTAGCTTCCGAGCAATCTCTTCTGGCTCTTTCTTGGCCACCAGGCCCTTCAGAACCCCCGCTACATCCGAGGGAGGGCTCAGAACGATATCCGCAAGCTGACCCATGTCACTGATTCTCTGACGTTGCCGCCACATATATTCAAGAATCGTGAAAATGAAGGCCTTCGTACTCTTTCCAGCGTCAGAGTTCAAATCGTAACCGATGAAACCCGCCAAAGAATCGGCAGTGAGGTCAATGGCCTGCACCGCCTCTTCATCAGAAACCTCGCGCGAGGGAGACTTGAAAGGGTTAACGCTTATTGGAATAGCTCGATTGCTGGCAGGGGTAAATATGGCTATTCGCGCCCTGCTGAAGAATTCCTCCCGCAGTTGAACAGACGTACCATGCTTTGTCAACTCTTCAGGGTCGCCCTTAACGGCCAAAGAAGAAATGTCACCTTGGGGATCAACTATAATAACAGGAATATTGTTCCGAACGGCCTCTTCGATTACGCATTTGCACAGCACCGTCTTGCCTGAACCGCTTCCTCCGAGAGCCATCAAATGCCGTTTAAACGCGTGGATAGGCAAGACAACAGCTGACCCATCCACCACTTTTTTACCCAAAAACAAAGAACCCTCGGTACGCATCTGCTCATCTGCTTCCCTGCTCAACCTTAACTCCTCTCAAAATAACGAACCCAAACAACTTGGGCATCTTCTATTCTACGCTTATCCATTTAACAATTACCATGAAAAAGCGAGCACGTGAATACCGCCAAACTAATTCAATCGAACAACCAGTACAGCGCGCGCTATTATTGGAGAAATAGCCCGTCCGCAATCAAGAAACATCCTTTTTTTCTTGATCTTTGGAAGTTGCCCCGATCATTTTTACTTGTAACGTCAAAAGTAATGTGTATTGTGACAAATCATGTTGAAAAAACAATCTGAAAAGCTCTTCAGAGCTGACTACCTCCGGAAAATGTAACGTCAAAAGTAATGTTGATTGTGACAAATCGAGAATCAGTCAACATAGCTTGCATTCTTTGGCGAATCTATCCTGCATTGAAGTTTTGTGTAATATATTGGACATTTGAGTTCCGTCGCCATCGAGATTCATAACGCAAATTACTTCATCGTTTATCCAAGGAGAAAATTCGAAAATGCTTTATCGGCCACTCGCGATTTAATTGTCCAGAGCAGCGCGCGCCTGCCAATCTGGACTCGAAACTTTTGAGAGGTTTCTCTCTAAGCTAACCACAAAGCCAGTAAGAAGCCCAATAAGAAGGCGATTGAAGAGTAGGGCAGTACATTGAGGATTCCGCGTCCAACATCGTAAATCTTGGGCAAGAACTGCATGGCCTGAGAGAAAAGGCCGCTGTAGGTCACGCTCAAGACGCCGGTCGCTACGAGGATGACGACGAGGGCGACAACAAGCACGAGGAGTTTAAGCACTCTCTTGGCAACGGCGCCCACCAGCAAACCGATTATGAAGGGCACGACAATTGGGACTACCCAAGCGATCTCAGGCGGAATCGACATCGTCTCACCTGATTCTCCATCTGTTGTTGAAATGAAACATAACTGAACCGATAATAAAAGATTCCTACCATCTACGGCTCCGCTCCGCTTCCTCCGGGCAACGCAGAAAGATTTATGAAAACACAACTGCATTACGAATGCGGACCGGGGCAGGCATGCTTTGGGACAACCAGATGGGAAGAAGACTAGCGGATACGCAATCCTTGGGACAAAGCAAAGCTGGGAAGAACCCTGATCTCTAACAGGTTAGAATAATCCAGAAGGTGGCGTACACACGACATCGAAGGTGACGGAATTCGAGGTACTAACGTGGAACAGGACATATAACTTGCTTCTCAGATTAGCTAGGAAAATCCTCAGGAGCGATTTCAAATCCGAAATCATAGTCGGGGTATCGAGGGGAGGCTGGGTTCCTGCCCGAGTACTCTGCGACTTGCTGAGCGCACCTGTTCTGGCAAACATAGGAATCGAATTTTACAAGGGCATAGGGGAAACCAAGCCTTCACCAAGGCTAACTCAGCCACTTTCAACAGCGGTTACTGGCAAGAAAGTGCTTCTAGTCGACGAGGTTGCGGATACTGGACAGACTCTGAAGTTGGCAAGAGAACAAGTCCTGAAAGAAAGTGCGAAGGAAGTAAGAACGGTAACAATGTATACTAAACCGAGAAGCATCATTAAACCAGACTATCAGGGAAAGAAAACGTCGTTCTGGATAGTGTTCCCTTGGGAAACAAAGGAAACCATTCAAGCAGTCACGAAGGACTCGAAATGGAGACTGAGAAAAGAGCTAGACGATCTTGAACATGCTCGGTTGACAGCAAGGCAAACTCAACGATTTCTGAACAAAATCCTCACAGAGGAATATCAAAACAAACAATCGAAGATCAGTTCTTGAAGCTGCAATGTGAACGTCGCAAGTCTTTAATAGAGAGAACCCTGAAAAGATGTTCTTTAGGAGAAAAAGCAAATTGTTTAAGCGTTGGTTAATAGCAGATATCTTAATGTTTGCAATTGCATTGAGCTTCGCAGCTCAAATATGCGTCTTCAATACGACAATGAAACAGAACGCTATGGGAATAGTCTACGGCGACAGTCCACTCGCAGGCGTATACGTCTTCGCAGAAGGAGATAACGGCTCAAGTTACAACATAACTGACAGTTCTGGACATTACACTATGACCACGGGTCTATTAACTGGAACCTATAACGTAAGCACGGAATTTGTTACAGGATATATTGACGACGAAGTAGGCCCCGTAAATGTGACAGCTGGCCAAACCACCCCGAATGTAAACTTAGATTTACAGCTTTCCGGTGGAATTTCAGGCACAGTCACCGACGCGGTGAACCAAAGCGCAATCAACGGTACTGATATCTACGCAGCACTTTCAAATGGAACAGGAACCTTCGGATTTTACGGCATAACAAAATCTGATGGATCATATCTGATAGCGACAAACCTGCCGACAGGAATGTATAACGTCTCGATTTTTCTAGCACCAAAGGGATATATCACTAAAATGACGACAGCAAACGTCACTGCGGGAGTTGAAACCAAGAATGTGAACCTTGCCCTAGCAAGGTCAGGGATCATCTCGGGAAAGGTAGCGGCACCAAACGGCACAGGTCTCTTCGGCATTGAAGTCTTTGCTTCCTCGACCGGTGGTGGCGCATCGTACTTTGGTTATACCACGACAGACTCGGCAGGCAACTACATGATAGCCACAGGTCTAGGAACGGGCAACTACACCGTGGACGCCGATGGCGACGGAAACTTCACATCGTACACTGGCATTGTAGCGGTTACTGCTGGCCAACAGACGAGCAGTATAAACATGGAATTGACCCCTGTCACGACGCCTCCGACACCTTCAGGAACTATCACAGGACGTATAACAGACCAAAGCGGCAACCCGATCAGAAGCGCATCAGTCAGCGCCACTGGCATCAACGGATCCGGTTCAAACGACACCGATAGCAACGGCTACTACAGCATCTCAAGCGGATTGGGAACAGGAAACGACTACAACGTCAGCGCCACAGCATCAGGCTATAATGACACATATTACCCAACCCTCGTCAATGTCATAGTCGACCAGACAACATCCAACATCAACATCCAAATGACTTCGAAGCCAGCACAAAACTACGGAACTATCACAGGCACCATCACAGGAGCTGCAAACCCGATTCCAGAGTTTCAGTACCCACTGATGGCAATGCTTTCCTTGACACTCGTAGCTGCGGTAGCAGGCAAAATGATGCTGAAAACAAAACGCTACAAGAACGCAAACAACGCCACATAGAATCTCTCCTTTTTTTGTGAAACACCCTTCCGCATCAAACATGTGACCCCGCGCCACTTGTCACAGGCCAAAAACAAGTCTCGTTCTCAAATTCCGGCAGAACACTTACATCAAGGCCCTTTCTTTCGAACAGAACGTAGGGGCCCTTTTTCCACCCAGAGAATTTAGCATAGACTTCATTCAGGTTCTCGCAAGGACCCGGAGCAGTCGATTAGAGGAGAAAGGAGAGGTGAAAAAACACGCTCAACTTCTCCGGGTCTCTGCGAGTCTTTCTGGAGGTAATGGGTCTTACAGATTTTTCTCAACCTCCAATCACATCTAGCGTCAATAAGCTATTAAGCAGTTTTTCAGAATTTGGCCATAATCCATTCCAAATCTGTTCCACATTCAGACTTATCCCACGAAACCTGGTACCTGTTGAACCAACGTAGTTGGAAGCAATCTTATCCTTCCGTAAAGTTTGTGTGTGTCATCGCTACTATCAAGCATGTCCATGATTTCAGAGCAGTGATATAGAAACTTCAATCCTTTTGCGGTCGTCTTGAAAACTACTTTTTTATTAACTGACGATTCGTCCAACAGTCCAGTTCCCACCATGAGCTTGAGGTACCCGTTCAACATCAAATAACTCAGCCCCGCCTTCCACATGATATTACTCTTCAATTCGCCACTACGCGACATCTCCAGAACCTCCGCGATTATGGCCACCCGATCCCTTTCCCGCTTCCGCAATCTCATAACCATCTTCTCCCCATGAAAGAAATAAAGTAGTCAGCAATGAACATAATTCTATGTTTTTGTACGTCCGTACAAAACCATTGAACAGCAATGTGCGACGTCAAAAACTTCCATCAGAAAGCATAATTCGCAGCATATCCAATGATAGCACGGAGAATCCTTCCTTGAAGAAACGATTGCAACCCCACATAATGTGCGGCGTCGGCGACGTTGGCAAATACGTGTTAATCTCAGGAGACCCAAAAAGAATCGAAAAAATCGCAAGCCTCTTCAGCGAAGCAGAGAAAGTGGCCGACTACAGAGGATTCGTAACATACAGTGGCGAACTGGAGGGCACAAAAGTCTCTGCATGTTCAACGGGGATCGGATGCCCATCAGCCGCGATCGTTGTTGAAGAGCTAGCCAACATCGGAGCCGACACGTTCATCCGAGTCGGAACCACAGGCAGCCTGCAACCAGACATAGACATAGGCGACATCATAATTGCCAACGCTGCCGTCCGCTGCGATGGAGCATCAAGAAGCTACGTTCCAGCCGCGTTCCCAGCCGTGGCAGATTGCACCGTTACCCAAGCGCTTCTTGCAGCCGCACGCAAACATAAGCAAGTCATTCATTCTGGCACCGTGTTGACTTCGGATGCATTCTACGGAGACATGGGCACAATGAAGAAATGGAGCAAGTTCAATGTCCTTTCTGTTGAAATGGAGTGCTCCGTGATATTCACGCTTGCAATGCTCAAAAAGTTAAGGGCTGCAGCAATATTGGCCGTGGATAGCTGTCCATTGATTGGGATACAGAAGGGCGAGTTCGAACCAAACGAAAAAAGGGGAGAACTTGATGAACGCGTCCAGAAAGCTATCAGAGAAGAGATACGCATAGCTACGGAAGCAGTTAGCGTCATGGAAAAAGAGAAGAAAAACAAGAACTGAAAAGAAACCGACGCTCTGTTCCTGTTGTAGGAAATCGAAAAGCCGCACTGTAGGGAGAAAACCTTGAAAGAAACAGATGAACCGCCTGAATTTCCAAATCTTCGAAGGTTGAGGTTCGAAGACAAGGCGCTCCTCGATGCCCTTTTCCGACAGATGCAGCCGAATATGTCGGAACTTACCTTCACGAACCTCTTCGTGTGGAACGAAGCCGAACCAGTCCAGCTGGCACGTGCCGGTGACTCGGTGTTGTTGCTGCGCAGGAGAATACTCGACAATAGCGATCTGCTCTTTCCGCCGATCGGAAAACAACCAACCCTACACGTGCTCCAACAAATTGAAAACATCATGACCAAGAATCAACCTGAAACTTCATTTTACGGTGCAGACGCTGAAGAAGCACAGCAACTTGCCAAAGAAGGATACACCGTTAAACCTGATCGCAATAGCTGGGACTACGTTTACTTAACAACCGACCTAGCTAATCTTCCCGGCGACAAATACCACTCCAAACGCAACTTCATATCCCGCTGCCTCCAAAACAATAATTGCGAATACAAAACGATCGACTTGGCCGTTGTGAATGACTGCCTCAAACTTCAGACTGAGTGGTGCAACCTACGAAAATGCGACGCGTCCTCAGGTCTCGAAGCAGAGAACAAGGCAGTCAAAACCATATTCGACAACTACCAGCAATTAAGCGTTACGGGGGCAGCCATCTACGTCAACGACAAACTCGAAGCCTTCACAATAGCGGAACCACTGAACAACGAGACCGCAGTCATACACTTCGAAAAAGCCAATCCCGAAATCACCGGTCTATACCAGCTCATCAACCAATGGTTCTGCAGAAACGCCCTCACCCCTTTCGCTTACATAAACCGTGAACAAGACCTCGGAATACCAGGTCTCAGAAACGCAAAACAAAGCTACCATCCACACCACATGGTCGAAAAATACATTATATCCATTTCCAGCGACCACACATTTCGAAAAACCCCACTTTAAGCGCGCTTTGCGCAGAATCTGCGCAACCTATTCAAGAGACACTCAACGTGTTCTTAGCAATTATTAGCTGCTGGCGTGTCAGAGGATTTTATCAATCAACTCTGTCAGACTATGAAGCACATTTTCCTCTCGACTTTTCGAGGTTCTGTCAATGTGAAAAGCTCTTATTCCTGTTTCCCGCGGCACTTCAAAATCAAAGCGCTTATCGTCTCCAACGTGAACGACTTCACGTGGCGAAACGTTACAGATATCGCACACTTTGAGGTAAGCGGCGACAGTATTTTTTATCAATCTGAAATCAGATGTAGCAGAAAAAATATGTTCAAAATAACGAGTTATCTGCGTGGTTTCAAGCTCAACATTCGCAAATTCCCTTCGCGCGTTAGTCAATACAATCATTCTGAAGCCTCCATCTTTGATATTCTCCAGCACGCGATAGACCTCAGGGAAAACCCTGATTTGGCCTTGAAAAGAACTTATCATTTCTTTTGCAGTAACGCCTAAACAAAGTCTCCTTATCCAATAGCTCAGATCATACCATTCTAACCTCTCCTTACCAACTTTGCCGTATTCGTCAGCCACTTCACGTTTAGCTGCTTCCAACGACATGCCGTTCACAACAGCGTACCGACGAGGCACCCCTTCCAACCACACCGAATTCGCGAAAGACATATCGGTTATCGTCCCGTCCAAATC
>Ga0209039_10002342_pt1 | contig 16250 bp, 13 predicted proteins | sample BogFormECP12_OM1_FD_188238 | JGI IMG/M metagenome (GOLD analysis project Ga0209039, IMG submission 188238) | Bog forest soil microbial communities from Calvert Island, British Columbia, Canada - ECP12_OM1 (SPAdes) (version 2) | ecosystem: Environmental > Aquatic > Freshwater > Wetlands > Bog ... | reverse complement strand
TCCTCTACAATTTGCTCCCTCCCTCCGTCAGGTACGGCAAGGCGTGGAACGAAGCCCTTGCACTGCTGATGGAAAGTGAACACTGGGACGAAAAGGCTCTGGTGAAATACCAGGAAGAGCGCCTGGAATGTCTCATACAGCACTGCTATGAAAATGTCCCTTATTACAGGGAGATTTTCCGGCAACATGACCTGAAACCCCAGGACATTCAGAGCATAGATGACCTAAAGAAGCTTCCGATACTCAACAAAGAGACTGTCATAAAACGAAAGAACGACCTCCTTGCAACCAATATAGCGGCTTTGGGGAGAAACCCAGCTCGTACCAGCGGTAGTAGCGGCACAGCCCTGAACTTTTGCATGGACAACAGCACCCGCCCCACGGAGAGGGCTTTGGTCCTTCGGCATCTCCTGTGGCTTGGATACAAGAGGGGGGATAGAACATCTCTCTTCAAAGCTCTTCCTTTGGCCGATCCTACGAAGTGCTCTCAGTATTTGCCTGGCTCCAGGGAACTTAGGTTCTCTTTTCATAATGTGGATTACAAGCGCCTTGAAACGATGGTGGATGAACTTGAAAGATTCAAGCCCGCTTTCATAAACGCATGGCCTTCATGCCTGTACGTCCTTGCCAAGTGGATGGAGAGAAATGGACGATCCATACCACCACCTAAATACATAGTAACATCTTCGGAAAATCAGTATCCGCACATTCGTGAAAAAATAGAACGCGTTTTCAAGTCCAAGATAATAGATTGGTACGGCCAGGAAGAATGCTGTGCAACTGCTATCCAGTGCGAGCGCGCACAGGGATACCACATACAGATGGAGATGGGTGTAGTTGAATTGGTTCCTGTTAGCCAGGGACAGGAGTGTTGGGAAATTGTGGGGACGTGCCTTCACAACTCAGCCATGCCGTTCATTCGATACAAAACCGGCGACCTGGCCGTCAAAGGCGAAGGACATTGCTCCTGCGAAAGAAAGCATCCAACAATCGAGAAGATAGTAGGAAGAGAGATAGACTTTGTTTTAACCCAGGAAAAGAATATGATTTCGCCGCTCACACTGCATTTTTCCTTTTACAACATGGATGAAATACAAGAGGCCCAAATCATCCAGGAAAATCTGAACACCCTAAGAATACTGATTGTCCCCTGGCGCGGTATTTCCCCCAAGACAAAAGAGAGGCTCCTGCATGAGTTGCAGTCGCGCTTGGGGTCGCCGAGCATGGAACTGATCCTCCAGGAGATGGAGAGCATTCCTTGTAAAGAGGGATGTTACAAGAAGCCGTTTCTCGTCTCGCACGTTGAGTTGGACAAATATTTGTAGATGGATGCACAATGAAGATTCTTTTTTGTGGTGAAACGTTCCCCGTAGCGCCCCCTATGCTGAGGGGGCTCCTTCCGGACGAGGAGATCCTTGCGTCCCCGGTTGAGCAGGTCACAAAACAAGGAATGACAGTCGACGTGATCATTCCTCTTATGCACTGTCTGGAGCCTGAACTGATCGCAGGCACGACGGCTGGGTTGATTCATCAATGGGGTGTAGGACTCGAAGGAGTTGATATTCCCGCGGCAACAGCCCGAGGTATCCTCGTGTGCAATGTGCCGGGAGACGCGACAGTCAATGCCGATTCCACTGCGGAGCACGCTGTCTTTCTCATGATGGGTCTGGCGAGGCGTATACAAGAATGCTTCGGGGCTTTTCAGAAAGGCCTCTGGGGGGCTCCTGTGGGTGAGGCCCTATTTGGTAACACCGCGCTGATTGTGGGTCTGGGACGGGTCGGGAAAGCCCTCGCACGCAAGCTGACAGCTCTCGGCATGACGGTGGAGGCGATCAGTCGCATTCCCGACCCTGAGATCGAAACGACGCTCAGTGTTACAAGGACCGCGGACCTTTCAGGTCTATTAGAGATGGCATCAAGAGCGGACTTTGTCATTTCCACCATTACGCTCACCGAAGAAACCAGGGGCATTTTCAACAGGAAATTATTCCAATCAATGAAAAAGACCGCGTTTGTGATCAACGTATCCAGGGGCCCTGTGCTGAACGAACATGATTTGCTGGAAGCCCTCGATGAAAGGATAATCGCGGGCGCGGGATTGGACGTTTACTCACGTGAGCCGCTCGATCCAACGAGTCCGCTTTTGTCCAGAGACGACGTCTTCGCCACTCCACATGTTGCCGGCGCGACGAGGCAGAATTACGAGGGTATCGCCAGAATTCTGGCCGACAACATATTGCTCTTTAAAGAGGGTAAAACCCCCCGCTTCTGTGTAAATGCGGGATAAACAACGAACAACGGTGGTTTCAGTCAATCGGCTCCCTCGGTTGCGGGGAGTTCTGCCAACGCACGAGGATGGACACATTCCCTGTCAAGGAGCTTCAGGAACCTCTTTATCAGCCTCTGGTAAAGACACCTCTTTTCCTCTTCTGTCAATCCTGCAACCGGAATCTGACCGCCGGCCATCTCTTTATGGCCTCCCGCCGATCCAGCCTTCCCCACCAGCTTGCGAATGACCGCTCCGGCCTTGTGTAGTCTCGATGTGGATCTCATGGAAAGGATCAGCAGGTCCTTGCGTTCACCTATGCACAAGGACCAACTCACCCCTTCGAGACGCAGAAGCACGTCGGCCAGTTCGGGGATAATAGCCTCGGAATGGATCTTTCCCAGACATGAAATTGCTATGTCCCGGTGGACGGTCGTTCGGGCAAGACCTCGCTCGTAATCCTCAAAGTACTCCGAAGAGAGCGAAGGCCGTTCGATTTGAGCGACCACGCGAGGATTGGTAAGGGGCGACAGATAGTTGAACGCATTGAAATCTACCTTTGAAGCTCCCCTCAGCAGAGAGTTCGTGTCCGCCTTAATGCCGTAAATCAGGGCGTTGGCGAGTGAGCGCGTTGGAACCAGTCCCGCGGCGGAGAGGTACTCAGTGATTATAGTTGATGTGGCGCCGTATTTTGGGCGAATATCGTGAAATTCGGCTTTTAGAGAAGGCTTCCGCAAAGGATGATGGTCTATTACAATCAGCGGGGGGGTACTTCTGGAATCGATAAGATTATTTCCCGTGCCGGGCTGAGCGTCGATCAGCGCGATGCCGTAGTACCGGGAACGGTCGATACGCGACAACTGGATCATCTTGATCCGCAGCCTCTGGATCATTGCCCTGTTTTCGGCTCGCGTGACAACACCGCCATAACCTATTACCGATCGAATTCCGAGTTTTCTTGACAAGAGAAACTGGAATCCGTATGCGCTTGCTATGGAATCGGGATCTGGATTGTTATGGCACAAAACCAGCACCAGTCGCCGTCCTGCTCCTTCGAGAACGGCTGCTAGCTCTTCGAGCCTGCACGCGGACCTACCCACGTCCCATTTAAGAGGATTCGCAATGCCGCAGGTTTGCCCGTGCGACTTATTCAAGGGCCTCCCCCGAACAGGTTCAAGCTGGACTGAGTTGTTCAGCACACGTAATGGTCACTCCTCCGTGTGGTCGGGGCTAAAGGATGCCATCATCTTCCGCACTACGCGTTCGTTTAGCACCATGCCTCGAATCATCCCTTTGGAACGTGCGTATCGGTTCTCGATGAAGGCTTCCAGCGCCAAGTTCCTTTTTTCAGGAACGGTAATTATTCCCATCATGGTCAACGTTTCGCCCGGCGGGGCCATGGTGTTCAGATCGGGAAACTCCGTTCCCGTGAGTATAGGCATGAGCCTCTGGTTCTTGAGGAGCTTCAAGACCATGAAGGCCGCGAACTGGGCCACCGCTTCCATCTGCAGATGACCTCCGAAAAGGGGCATGCCGACGAAGTGGTCTTTCAGTATGGGGTTTTGCTCAGGGGTCGGAACGGTGAACCGGGCGAATCCGTAGAACCCATCATAGATGTCGGCTTGTTCCATAACCACGCGGTCAAGAAAGAGGAAGTTTTTTCCGTACATGTTGAGTGTGCGCTCTATCTCATCTTTCTCGTAGCACACCCACTTGCGGTTGACAGCGGGCTTGCGGGGCTTTGGCTCACGCGGTTTTGCCGTTCCGACGGATGTGCCCCCGGTCAGGTCCCGATAATATACCTGCCGCACATCCCCGGGCTGGTAATGGCCGCCCGCGATGAATTCTCTGACAACAATGATCCCGCAGGCTTCCCGCACAAAGTTGGAAATGATCTCCACCGCTTGTCTGAGCACCGAGAACGTTCTGTCCTTTCTCAACCCAGAGAAGAGTTTTTCGACCATTCGGGAAAGCCGGCCAAGATCTGAGGAGTCGGTAACAGAGTTCCATTCCTCTTTGAGAAATTTCTTCAAATCCTCCAAAAGTTGTTCCCACCCTCGGAGTCCGGCCAGCGATCGCTCCATCGTGGAGAACGCCGGGGCAAGGTCCTCTGAGATTGCCGACGCCTGCTGCAGGTCTCGAACATAGTTGTTGATTACCGCAATCTCAATGCCGGTGAAGAACTGGGACGACTGGGTCCATGCTTCGGGAAGCGCCGCAATGAGAGTGCGTTTGCCCTGGCGCGCTAGTCGCACAGCAAGATCTTCAAGGTGTTTTTTTGTGTGGGAAATGAAGTAAGGCAAATCCCCGCGGTAGGTCAGGGCCATGAATTGTGTATCTTCATGAGTCAGACCCGTCAGGCCGCTCGCTGTATCGGCGAAGGAATCGGAATTAACATAGTAGACATTCCTCTTCACGGCTGTGGCCATGTCAAAAAAGGTTTGCTTCCCTTTGAGAATGTCACCTACTGCTTTCATGACCGACGGCTGTCGTGGAAACCCGCCGGCGACCGTGTGTATGACCGCGTCGAGCCGGTTGGCGCCCATGTCTCTTAGCCGGCCTCCGATAAGCGTCAAGTCATCAAAGACTCGGCATCTCTGATCAAAGCTGTACCTAAGGGGCACATCTATGAGCTTTGTGTCCAGTTGCGTGAAGAACGATTGTTCCCTTGGATCTTCCGGATTGAGTGAAGTACCGAAAACGTGAGCACCCGCTGCCACAGCGGCTTTGGCAATTGCAGCCCCGTATCCGCCTTCGCGAGCGCCGATAATAAGAAGATTCTTGCCTTTGAGCATTGAATCAGCCCCTGCTCCTGTTCCGCAAATTGGATGCGTTTAATCTCTGAAAATACAATAGGCACTGGTTGCAGTCAATGCGAGAGCGCCAACCAAGAAAAGCTTTCGGATGGGTGGAGGTAAGAGAAGGCTTCTAGATGGCCTTGTTCGTTTTTGCTCGCTGAAGGTCCAACTGTGGGCTATAACTATGAGTGCAGGCAGGCCTGGCAGCGAGGTATGATAAATGACATGGATTAAAGAAAAAGAAAAGGCTGCATTCGAAATTCTCGGACTCTTGTACGAAAACAGGATGATCCGGACCTTTTATCGTGACAAACCCGAAGGTTGGACTCTGGTGTCGGGCCTGTACAGCCCGCTGTACATTCAACTCCGCCCCCTCGTCTCTTATCCATCGGTCTTTGAAAAGGTTTGCAAGGCCATGGCCCGCATGGTTCGTGAAGAAGCGCCCGAGATCACCAGGGTAATCGGAATTGCTATGGCCGGAGTTCCTATTGCTGCCGGGATGTCCATCGCGGGTGGTATTCCTGGGGGATTCACCAGAAAGATGGATAATGTTAAGTCTCTGGCGCAATTCAAGGAGGCCATTACCACTTACGGTGAACATGCGATGCTGGAGGGGGAGCTTGCTTCCGGGGACAACATAGCATTGGTCGATGATCTGGTGACCAGGTTCGACAGTAAACTCCTGGCTCTCGAGCAAGTGAAGTACGAGGTCCAAAAGAGAGGGCTCCAAAGCGTTGAATGCCGGACCGTACTCGTGGTGCTGGATCGTGAACAGGGCGGCCGAGAAGCCGCAGAGAAAGAGCACGTGAAAATGCTGAGCCTCATACCTTTCAAAACTGTGGGGCTCCCCCTCTTGGAAGGCGTGATGGCGAAAACGGAGTGGGAAACCATCAGTCACTATCTTCGCGAACCGGGCCATTTTCAAGGAAAGGCTGTTCAAGAGCGTCTGGCGGGTCTTGCCCCCGCGGGTGAGTGAAATGGACCACGGCCAGACTGGCTGTGCTCCAGGCCCCGGCAAAGCCCGGCCACCATGCATCATTGCCGCGCGGGGCCTGACAAAAAGGGAGGAAATTTCTATATTTCTCCTGAGTCTTATCCCGTTCAAGACAGTAGGACTCCCTCTCTTGAAAGATGTAATGGATCCTGAGAAATGGGACACGATTGCTCGATATTTGGATGACCCGGTTCAGTTTCAAGACAAGAAGATTCAGATGGAAATAGCAAAACTTTCACGAGCCGCGTAACCAGCCAGATACTTCAATTCTCGTTTCCAGGCTCCCGCCTGGGAATGCCCTCCCGGAGGCTCTGCCTCCAGTCGGTTTCGAGCAACTAGGAAGCAATCATTTGGGCCGCAGTCGTTACATCGTGTTGGCTGAGAGCAGTTACCTATTTATCCTCGATCCCAGGCTCCGGCCTGGGAACGCACATTGGGAGGCTCTGCCTCCAATCGACTCATACCTCAAGGACTGAGTGATTTGACTCGAAGCCGTTACAACGTGTTGGCCGAAAGCACGACTTATTTTGCAACGTGCGCGGTCGTAAACTGGCTGCCGTTGTTCAGCAAGCCTGACCTGGCAAAGGTTGTCCTCGATTCAATGGAATTTCTACGCACCGAGCGGCGGCTTGTCCTACACGCCTACGTGCTTCTCGAAAATCATCTGCATCTGATTGGCTCATCTTCAGAGTTCTCTAAAGAAATGAAAAATCTCAAGTCATTCACAGCAAGGGGGATAGTGGATTGTCTTGAAAAGAGCGGCTCCAAATTCTACCTGGAACAGCTAAGTTTTCTCAAGAGACCTGACAAAAAAGACCAAACCTATCAGGTGTGGCAGGAGGGATTTCATCCGCAAGCCATCTTGAACGAGAGTATGTTGAGGCAGAAGATCGAATATATTCACTACAATCCAGTCAGGCGGGGTTACGTGGACTACGCTGAACAGTGGAGGTATTCGAGTGCTCGACAATACGCGGGAGAACAGGGGTTGCCGACGATTGAAGCTGCATATTGATCCTCAGCGCGTTCCGGGCAGAGCCCGGAGATTACGCATTGCCAGGCGGGAGCCTGGCAACGAGGGATTCGGTGAGTTCCTTCTCGTTTCCAGGCTCCCGCCTGGGAATGCCCTCCCGGAGGCTCTGCCTCCAACTGCCCCCAGGCGACGCGGGAGAAAGGTGTTTGCCGATCTGGATTTCTATTGACGTGACCATCTCTATGTTTTACATTCTTCTGATGAAATGGAGCCGCTCCTCCCACGGGTTTTTTAGACACGGGACAAGGCCGCTCTCATAAAGATTCTAAAGGGCGTTTCAATGGTTATCAACGACTATTAAGTCAAGAGACGCCTTGTAGAAGGGATCTGATACTTCCAGCCAAGATTATCTAGTTGAAAAACAATTTCATAGGTGTTTCTCTCCTCTAAGGGGAGAGGTGCGACAAATAACAGCGAAAAACAAGGTTCCGAGCGGTGGGAACTTTTACGGGGCGGACGGGGAAGAGCGCTCTTCAGTTCTCTGATGGGATGATCTCAATCGGGACTCTGCGCTTACGTACCCGAGACAAACCTTTTCAGAAAGGAGAAATTCTGAATGCCAGGAATTTACGTGAAGGAAGATGAACCGTTTGAAAATGCATTGAGGCGATTCAAGAAGCAGGTGCAGAAATCCGGTGTCCTGACTGAAACGAAAAAGCGGCGGGCCTACGAAAAACCTAGCGTGAAGAAGAAGAGAAAGGCTATGGCCGCGAGAAAAAGGCTATTGAAAAAGTTGCGAAGAATGCGTACGAGATAAAGTTCCAGGGCCGAGGCAGCGTAGACGAATTAATAGACCCGAAAGAAAATTGAGTCTGATTGCGTCTTGAAGAGCAACGGCTTTCTGGGTACTGTCCAGTAAATTAAACAAGGAAGGCAAATTCGATTTCCGTGAGATTATTTGAATCTCCGCACTGGTCGGCCTGGCTTGAGGAGAGTCGTCTACTCATCGCCGTGCCGTACGTTGCAGCATTAGCTGTTCTCGTAGTGACCGAGCTGGACACTGGGTTCTCAGGTAGAGACCTCAGCACGTATGAGGTGATTCTTGCCTTGGCAGCGGCCATCCCGGCAGGGTTCCTGCTGATCTTTTCAACGTTTGGTCTTGTATCGTACTTTATCTTTATTCCGTCGATTGCCCATGACGGCCACCTTTTCTCACAAGTTCACGGGACCCATCTCATCCACCCATTGACGACCTCGATTGTGCTGGGCCTGGCGGCCCTGTGCATTTACACGGGCAGTTTGCCCGCGTGGGCAACATGGGCTGTTCTCCTGGTAATATACCTGCTTCAGACTGCTCTCATCTTGCGGCGAGTCAGTGAAGAACACCTCGCGAACGGCCTTGAGGGACCGGGCGTTGGCAAATCTCTCCTTGTACTCAACCTCATCCTTGGCGGAGAGCTCGTTACTGTGGCGGCCGGTGCGAAACCCTTGCAGCCGTGGCGCCTGGAAACGCTTCCGGAAGACACTTGGATTGTGGATGTCCGCACAAAACCCGAATTCCACTGGAACCGGCTGCAGGCCGCAGAGAATTACCCGTGGGGTGCCGGTGTGATCGAGGCCGCGAAAGAGATACCAAAAGAACGCCCGGTGCTCGTGACCTGCTTTTCAGGCCACAGATCTCCCGCGGTGGCGGTAATGCTGAGAAGGCTCGGGTTCAAGACCGTTTACAATCTAAACTGGGGACTGCTCTATCTAATCTTGTTGGAACGCGGCAAGAAAACGACCGGCCCATTCAGCCTCACCCGGCCCCATCGGGACCCTCACCGAAGGGGCGAAGATTTCAAGGGAATATCAGTCGGATACATCACATGCGCTGTGTTGACGCTGATCTCCGCGCCATTGGAACAGGCCCTTAGCGCGAGTACCGTGTCTGAAACGCAGCAGGTTATTGGGGCCGCACTTGGGGTTGGGGGGCTTTTGATCGGTTTCTTGAGCTTCAGGGCACTGGGACGGAATTTTCGCGTATTTGCAGCCCCCAGGAGAAGCGGGACGCTAATCACATCCGGTGTGTACTCTAGAGTGCGTCACCCCATGTACACAGCGGTCATCACGAGCCTGGGAGGCTACGCGCTCTATTTCGGGAGCCTCTGGGCACTCCCGTTCTGGTTGGGCTGTACGATTCTTTACATAATCAAGGCAGTGAAGGAAGAACGGTTGCTGGCGGAGCATTACCCCGAATACGAAGACTATCGCCGCCGTTCGTGGCGTTTCATCCCCTTCGTTTTCTAGAGATTTGGCAATCCCGTTAGATTTGGGAACTAGCGAGGCAGCGGCTTAGCGCAACCCTGTGCCGTGGGCGGCGTTGCTTCTCCCCTACCCGAGGCTGCCGATCTTTTCTGTGCGGACCGTTTTGCGAACCTTGCAGCTCAGAGTTGAGATTCTTTCCGTACTTTCCGGGGTGATCTCGGCCATTGTCAGGTCCTTGAAGCCTCGGATCCCCTGGTTCACGAATAGCATAGTCAGCCAACCTATGGGCAACGCGTTCCCCGCGGTGACAGCGAATGAGGCCTCTTTCACGGCCCAGTCATTGCCGTTGAACGAGAGCGTCATGCCGCCCGCGGCCTTTACCAGGCGAAACGCGTCCACATCCGTTATGCTATCCCCCACGTAGAAAACATCACGCAATTCCGCGTCTTCGATGTCTGCAATCCTTTCGATGGCCCGTGCCTTTTCTCTGCCTCCCACAGGATTCACTTCTTCAATAATCCTGTAAATATCCATCTCGGGGAGTATCGTCCAGAAGATCTCGTCGAGTTGCTCGACTGTCTTTCTGTCCTGATCTAAGAGATCGTCAGCCGAGGCGGCCTCCGAAAGAATCGTAAAATCCGGCAGCTCCAGTATGCGGGCATGAATCTCTTTGAGTGTTTTTTTCTCGTCCTGGTTGAGTGAGTAGTGGTCAAGATTCACAGGGGTGGAATAGGTGTTCGGGAAGGGAAAACCTACCGCATCGCAGACGGCCATAATGTAGGCCGAGTAACTCGTGCTCACAATGTACGCGGGTATTATGTCCAGGATGTCTCTGAGCATGCAGTCCGCTTGAGGAATCATCTGAATATTGTGCCGCGAGAACTTAATCATGCTCCTGTTATCAAGACCGAATGCTTTGAAAAAGGGTAGGATCAGGCGCAGTGTGTCACCTGCCTTGTAATCGGGCTTGTGAACCACCTCGGCCAGATAGTCATCATAGAGACTTATCTTGCTGAAAAAGCGATCGCCTCCTGGTATGAACGCGTCGGCCAGTTCGGCCGCATTGTCATTCTTGGTTATCGGGCCTTCGCAGTCGCTTATGAAGATCCTTCGGGGGCTTCTTTCCATATCGTTTTTCCCTCCTAAGGTTGGCACTCATATTGCCCACCACTTGTCAGCGCGAACCTTTAAAGCGTGAAAGGGCCTTTTGAAAAAATGCTTTGTCAGGATAGCTGCTCCGGCCATAGCCTTCAATGCTCTTGGATGCCATGATTGCAGCCAGATGTAGACTTGCTTCCAGCCCTACCGACTCAATTGTTCCTGCCAGGAAGCCTGCCGCTGCAACATCGCCTGCTCCGGTGCGGTCCCTAACTTCCAGCGGAACCACTGCGGCCTGATAAACGGACTTCCCCGGCGCGAAAGCCATCATGCCTTCCGGACCAAGTTTCACGATAACCATCCCAACACCGATTTCAAACAAAAAATTAACAGCCGTCTCAATTGCCGTGCAACAAGTCAGAGTCTCCAACTCTTCTCGAGTGATGAACAGAAGATCGGTCCGTCTCAAGATAGGCTTGAGTTGATCCAATCCTCGTGCCGCGTATAGCGCGCCAGGGTCGAAGCTGACTTGCATCGAGCCGTAGAAATGTTCAACAAGCTTGATCTGAGCTTCCAATGCTTTCTGAGAGACAAAGGAGGTCAGGTGTACCCACTGGGCCTGCTGGAAGTAATCGAAATCCGGCTCTTCAGAACCCGCCAGATCATTGGCATTGGGTAGGATCACAAGGGCCCTGTCTCTATCTGGGTCTGTGCTGTCAATAAGGGCCAGGCACCTGCCTGCCGGGAGTGCCACCGTCCTTATCTTCACATTTTCCGGCTTCCCCAGGGATCGTAGGGCAAGACGCTCTTCCGCGTCCGTCCCCGTCGCGCCGTAGAACCCTGTGGCAAACCCCATTTTACAGAGGGCAGCAATCATGTTAGCAGCAGATCCACCTGGCTCTGCTGCCCTCAGGACACCCTCAGCCTCAAGATCGGGATAGATCGTGTGGAACAGCCCCATATCCCGGACATATTCTTCTCCTGGCCGCAGGTCGTGGGCGAAAAGAAATTCCCTGCTCACCTCCCAGATTTCATCGAGATTCAGCGAACCGAAGCCTATGACGTGTAAATTCAATAAGGTAGCCTCCAGCCGCCCGGGATATTATTGAGTCAAATTAATGTGCGATCATTCACGTAACAGCATCAAAAACCACAGGCCATCCAGTCTGTCGCATGAAATCCCCCCTTTACCAAGGGGGGGATTTTGAGTGTGAGCCGAATCTCTACACCCGCGTTGGTCACTTCTTTCAACTCAATCCACTATCGCTCCCCATGTTCTTCCTCAAGACTACTATATAGTTCGAAGCAAACAGTTCCTTCAGGTTGAACATACCGTCAAATCTTCTTGCCACGGCCAGCCAAAAAAAGGTAGTGGGGCGGATTAGAGCTCTAAGGCTGACGGTCTCCCAGATAGTCGAAAGGACGACCGAAGGGAGATTCAGGATAAGATGGAATAGGCCGCCGTTAACCACCATTTCGGCCACTCGAAAGCCCGCTCGCTCAGCGAGGTGCTGGATCCCGTACCTGGTGAAACGATAGTAGTCGTGCGGCTCGTCGTGCAGATGAAGCAGAAATGGGAGAGAAACAATGGCAATTCCGCCGGGAACCAGGACTCGATACATTTCCGAAAGCGCGCCCCATGGTTCCGGCGCGTGTTCCAGCACGGAGCAGCAAAAGAGAGTGTCAAAGGTTTCGTCCGCAAAAGGAAGGCCGTGGGTCACGTCCAAAACAACGTCCAAGTCCGCGTGTTCCTTGGTCACGTCGCCGCTGAAATAGCTCGCGACATGCTGCATCAACAGATTCCGCCACGCCAATCTCCCTGCGCCTACATCCAGGGTGCGACCTCGCGCGTGTCCAGCGATGAGGGGCGCCATATCGCGGTAAAAGGCCGCATTTTGAAGCCCGATCCACCAGTACTCGTCAGTGCCTATAGTGTTCGTGTTCAGGCGTCGCCATGCTTGGGCCAGCCGCCCACTCTTTCCCGTTTGCATTGAGGCTATCCTGAGGCTGGAAGTTGATCAACAGAGATCAACAGTGGTGTATCATGGCGCAGGGCCTTTAGGCAAGGCATCTATCGGACCGGATCATAGTACGCTGGCTTTCCAGCCGTCCTCCGAGACTCACTGGCTACTCTGGGTTCAACTCATGATAAGACGGAAGAGGGTAATTCCGCGCTGTCGCTTGGACCGGCCTCACCCACTCTCCTGCACCGGCAATGGCGTTCCAAGAATGAGACGCCACGCAGTGCTTGAACGTAGGCTTTTCAGCCGCGTACGGGTCTATCCGGAAACTGACCGCACCGGCCAAAACCTGAGCTGCCACTTCATGTCCGAACATGGTGTAATGGTCTCCGAAGACATGTCGCCCCGTGTCCTTTTGAGCGGCAATTAACGGCTCCAGCAGTGAAATGAAGAGAATATCATTTTCATCGCAATAGCGGGTCACACGTTTAATGGATTTGCTCATATCCCAAGGGATAGCCTGATGTGGTCCTCCCATGGCTTTGAGTTGTGAGATTGTCCCTACCGGGTCCAGAGCGTATTTGACCTCAATATCCGAGCCGACGTAGACGAGCAGGAATGTAATCCCGCGAGCACGACAGAAGTCTCTGGAAGCTTTGACTCTTTCCAAAGTGCGCGACCACGCGGTCTCAATCTTAGGAATGTCCTGCGCCGACCACTGGAGCAATTCCGGTGACATCGCTATCCTATTCCTGCGAAGGTCATTGACACGACGCAAGGCAAAGGCAAGGGCGAAGTAGCCGTGAGTCACCAGGTGGCGAAAGGCCGGGGTAATCCCGCCGGCTGCCAGTATGAATTCCGCTTTCAATGCCGGGTCATCATCGCAAAAGTCGTTGCTGCACAATGTCACGACCACGGTATCAGGGTCATACAGCATCGCTTGGCTTTGTAGCACTTTAAAGTGCTCGACTTGTCCTGTGCCGGAATTACCCAGCGCGATCACTTCGAAACTCGGACGCGATCCCGAATACGAAGGATCATTGAGCGCGGCTTCCCAAAGCTTGTGAAAGGTCCTGGATAGCGGAACCTGCACGGCCTCCACGTACGAGTCGCCCACTACGACGAGACGATGCACTCCCGGTGGCTTCCTCAGGTTATAATCGTGGTCGAAGTAACCTTGAGAGTTCCAGTGGAACACGTTCACATACTTTACCGTAGAATTGGGATCGTACCCGTAGTAAGCAAATTCCCGGCCCGGAGAGTGCCAGACTTTGAAGCGGCTTCTTCGGCTATAGGATAAGCCTGACACATTGCATATTTTCTGGTCCTGATTGCGGAACACCACCGAACGAGCGGGAAGGTCTTCCGAGAACGAATCCATAAGGGTTTTAGCCAACTCTCTAGTTTGGGCATAGTCGGACGGGAGCAGCCGCGGGAAGGCGATCTCGAGTGCCGAGAGCGAGAGCAAGGCAACAGTCAGACAGAGGGCAGTGCGCTTTGCAGGGCCTACGATAGCACCAAGGTTCAGCCTCACTGCCGGAATAAATAAAATACAAAGATTCGAAAGTATCAAGATCAGATTGATCAGCCACCCGCTATAAAGATTGTTATAAAGCACCGCAAAGAGGGATATTGTCCCACATACCGGGAACAGTCCGCCCCCAACCCTCGCGAGCACCGCGCGCTCCCCCAATCCAAACGACACCTGGACCATAGAGATTACCCTAAATTATCATCTTATTTGAAAGCAACGGGTGTCTTTTTGCTCACTGCTAAGTTCTTGTCAAGAAAAATCAGTCTCTTTTAGCACGAAAATTTCTGGGAGTTATGGCCATAATTTCTACCAGAGTCTGTAATTGAATTAATATGCCAAGCAAATAATCTTAATCTTTGCCGTCTAATAGCACTCACAGACGAAAACGCGCCGCCGCGCGAACCTCAGCGATTTCTTCCAGTTTCAAGTTCAGTAGGGCCAGAGTTATGACTATCTCATACCAACGCGCTATCAGTCGAGTGATGCTTCGCCACAGCAATTCGCGACCGGCGGTGTTAATTATTCAACCGCGCACGAGCATTATCGTAGGGTTTTGCGGTGGGGTAAAGCAAGTCCATATAATGCACAGGCAGAGTTGCTATGAGGGCATTTAAAGATGCAGATTAGGTTTATATAATATTTATTCTAGGAAAAGTTCGCAACTATGTAAAACTGGCGAAAAAAGGCTTGACAAATCTCGGGAAGTGATATTTAAGTCATGACCGGAGGTTGGGTATGGGGTGGTGAATAGTGGCGGCTGATGATGAAAAGGACCTGGATCCTTCGACACAGGCCGCGTGATCGAGAAGTGACATGTGCTGAGGGGGCACTTCATCAACGCTCAATAAACACGAAAACGGCATCTAAATGGCCGTTTTGCGTGTGTTCCACTGGGATGGAAAAGTATGTTGAGAAGTGCTCCCCTCTTATCACAGGAAGCGCGGGTGTCAATCAAAAAATCCGCGTTTGACCAGAAAAATCTTGTTCTCTTTACCTGCCTGAAATAAGAACAAAAAACCGACGTATTGAGAAGCACTAAACGCGCTAAGGAGATTTGGAACACTCCATTAGTCTGTTTCGTCATGGAGGTTCTCGGTCCAGCCACGACGCTGTGAAGTTTCCTGACTTGTCAAAAATCGAGGATTTCCGAAAGCTCCACTCCGAATCGCCGCCTCAGATAAAGATTTATGAACTCCATAATGGTAGGCTTGAAAGGTTGGCGCACGAGGTGCATACCGGCTTGTCGGGGGGTTCGGCCGCCTTTTCTGATGTTGCAGGAGCGACAACAGGCCACCACGTTGGTCCATTCATTTGCCCCGCCCTGAACCTTTGGAATAATGTGGTCTATGGTGAGATCGCCCGAAGAAAACTCCCGTCCGCAATATTGGCACACATGAGCATCACGGATCAGGATGTTTTTTCGTGAAAAAGGGACCTCGCGCCTGTAGATCTGCCGTATGAACTTGATGAGGCGGATTACCGCCGGAATCCGAAAGGTTCGGCTGACCGTCCGAACAATCCTTTCGGAATCCTTAACTACCTCCACCTTGCCGTTGAAGAGCAGCAGCATGGCGCGTTGCCATGAAACCAGTCCCATAAACTCGTAGCCTGCATTCAGGACTATAACCGCCTCCATGGATGACATCTGTCACAAGCCTCTTTACCTAGGAAATCACGGGATTTCTCCATTCGGCAATGTCTATCGTTTAACAAAGCTCTGGAAGGTGTGTCAAGCAGAAAGGAAAGGCCCTGCATGGTGAAAAACCGTGCCGACACTGGTCAGCTTCACGGGGATTCCAGAACAATTCGGTGACCGGTTAGGTCCATTTCTAGAAGGCGAGCTTCGACGGTGGTCTGCTCCCCGAAAATACTTTTGAGCAGTATTCTGTCGCCTTGCGGCTTCAAGAAATCCACGCTTTCCATCAGCAACTCTTCTTTGCCGTCCTTGATCAGGTACGCGCTGGATTCACACATTGGATGACCTCGCAAAAAACGTGCGTCTCGACTCTTCTTTATTTAAGCATCCCGCATGAAAGACGAAAGCCCCTGAACCGGTCGGCCTTGCCTTTCACGGTGCACCGGAAGCGGCATTGTGGTAGTCAAGAGCTGTAACTATTCATTACCCCTGATATGGAGCCATCAGGTTTGTAGCTTTTTTCCAGGACACACTTCGGCTATAATAATAGTCGAAGTCACTCCTAATGAAAACCAGTGCCGTGAAACAATTAGACGAAACACTACCCAACAATGTAAGAGAGCAACAGAGCGTCCCAACCATAGGTAGGTACGAGATTTTAAGTACCCTGGGCCGCGGGAATATGGGGGAAGTATTCCGCGCGCGGGACCCTATGATCGGACGCTTGGTCGCGCTGAAAACCC
>Ga0209039_10002340_pt1 | contig 16254 bp, 16 predicted proteins | sample BogFormECP12_OM1_FD_188238 | JGI IMG/M metagenome (GOLD analysis project Ga0209039, IMG submission 188238) | Bog forest soil microbial communities from Calvert Island, British Columbia, Canada - ECP12_OM1 (SPAdes) (version 2) | ecosystem: Environmental > Aquatic > Freshwater > Wetlands > Bog ... | reverse complement strand
ATTTGAATCGGTTCTGGCATATATTACGCGTGTAAACCATCTCTTTTAAAGTCCATGACGGAGATCTCAATCTTGCGTTTTAGTCGGTGAAATCCCATTTCATTTCATAAAAATTCCTCCCTTCTTAACCGCATTCCTAAAGGTAAGTCATCTCCAATTCAAAAAGGGCTGATACTTATTAATGGAAATGAAATGGACGACCTCTGCGGGGAAGGTCTTGGTTTTTGCGTTCCTATCCTGCAATATCCTGTAGACTTTTATTTCCCGGGATCCGGCAATGCAAACCCACGTGGCATAATAAAAGATCTTTAACCAGAATCCGAGAAGAACTCCATCAACACTTGCGCAAGCACGTTGACGTCGACGGCATGACCTTGGCCTTCAAGCGTGTGATGCTGTGCATTCGGGATTGCTTCAGCGAGCGCTTGAGCGGTGGAACTCATGAAGGGCATAGAAGCGAGGCTTTCTCCGCCATCCATGACCAGCGTGCTGGCGGTCACCACCGCTGCCCGATCGATAGGAACCGACCGTTTATCGCCCATGACGGAAGCATCGTAGGCAAGCGTGGGCGCAACTGTTTCAAATGTCGGCCATATCGGGGCATTGCGCATCTGCTCTATATATGGTTCGGGCGTTCCAACGAATCGCATGAATAACGCTGCGGCATCACCAGGGCGACCTTCCCCCAGTAAAGCCTCGAGTTGCATGGTATAGTCAATCCAATCCTGCACTGTATCCTCGTTCGAGTCATAGGGGGCTTCGTACATGGCAAGTTTCTTGACTTTATCGCCAAGCTTCATCGCCGCTTCAAGTGCCAGGCACGCGCCCGAAGACTCGCCGCTTAAGTATGCCGAGCCACCGGCTTCATCGATGAGTGCCTCGATGTCTTCAACCTCGCGTTCAACTGCATACGGCTCGGTATCACCACTGTCACCCCGACCACGGCGGTCATAATAGTACACCGTGAAAGCGGGTGCGAGGAGAATGGCAAGTTCTCGCGATCGCCCAAGCGACCGCGAACCCATCGCGCCATCAATTAGAATGATAGCGGGGCCTTCACCCATTTTCTTATAGGCTATCTCGGTTCCATCGTTTGAAATCACTTTTTCCATTGTTATCTCACTTTTATTCGAAATTTCCTTACCACGACTCGGTCCCGCACTTCTGCGCGGGATTGACAAGGGTATATTAAACCAGTAACAAAATTATCTGACGTTACATCGGTTCCCACATCTTCTGTTCTAATATCAAGCCGTTTATGATATATTTTTCAAGCTTTCTTTTGATCAGAGCATGGAGATCAATTGAAGTATTGAAAGGATCGAAATGTTCCTTGATTAAGGTAACAAGCGCGTTTATATCGATTCTTTTCTTTTCAAATATGTTTTGTAACAATTTTTTCTCGATCAAGTCCTGAATATTGTCATAAACGATTTCATCATCTTCCATTTTGGATGCGTATGTGATGTGATCATTATTCGCAGAAAGATTGCTTGACCTCAATGAATGTTCCGCTGAATCCAAGTCATTCACGTCATAAAGATCAAATGCCGATTCGATGCCACGGATCTTGAAATTCGCATCGATATAGACAGTCAACACCTTCATGCAATGCTTGATCGAGACGGGTATAGGATATTTGGTCGCTGAGGTGATAAAATGCTCATTTATATGAAAATACACTTGATTTCTGCACGTTGGACAGATGAATGAGAGCGTCTTGGTCATCATTTAAGTAACACCCCGTTATGTGCGTCGTCTTGCTGGCATGTCGCCAAGAGTTTTTGCGAGTTTAATTGAACATTTAACGAATCCGTGGCAACATTGCTCAAGGCGTTAAACTTTTTCCCGAAATAGTATGCCAATATCTTGTTGTCTATTTTTAACGAGAGTAGACACGATAATTTTGCCTTCCTTGCAGCCAATTCATACTGGTTTTGATCAATTGCTCGGTTTGTTTGCGTTTGGAGATCAAGAAGTCGAATTTTGTACTTGGGGAATTGCTTAGCCCCCGATTCGACATAGATCTGGCTCAATCCTTGTTGCTCTATCTTATCATCCTCAAAGTTCATTAGTTCGTTAAAATCGATGTCAAGTGCTTCCAATTCATGTTCCACGTAATCAATTTCTTCACATTCATCGTCGCTTGCACTTAATTCGAATGCTGATGGGAGTGTATCGAGGAACTGTTCAATCGTTTTAAAGGGGGCAATATTACCCGTAAATATCTCATCAAGGGCTTTCATTTTCGCAAGGTTCCTCGCAGTTGTTTCCGTGAAAAGCCGAAGCGCTATCGGGTCACCTTTTGCGAAGATCACGAGAATATACTTATTTTTTACCGGGTAGAACGTGATGTGGAATGATTCCTCGGATTCAGAGTCCATAACCTGGAGATCCACTTGACGTATCCTTGTCTTCGCGAGCGTGACTGCTGACGATATTATCGTCGACAATTGTGCCGTGATCAAGTTTCCAATGAGCGTGCCTGCATATTGCGTGCTTTCGCTAATTTTCAACTTGAATATCCCGCTCAAATTCTTAAAAAAACGACTTGCACACGCAACGCTTTCATGCATGACCGCTGCATAAATGAACGTGCAATTTTTATGGTTTCGTTCAGTGATATCATCGACGATAGCATGATCATCCTTGAAAATGACCTGGCTTGCTTGCGAGATCTCCCGTTGCAAATCTTTCATGATCTGGGAGAGCAGAAATCGGGATATTGATTTAGCTTCCTGGTGATCTGGTGTATATTTGAAAAGCGAATCGGTATCGATAACCTCGACGAAACGCTTTGCGATGGCTTGAAAGAATATTTTTTTTTGTGCCAAGAATTGTTCTATCGAGAGGCTCGCGATGTCACGTGCCTTCAAATCTTCATCTGAAGGGTACGTGGCGCAAATAGCAATTGTATCTCCAGATTGATTGGTGAGAAATTTGAACAAGATATCTTCACGAACGACAAATTGGGATGGATCGTTTTCTTGCGTATCCTCGGCTGAATTTTGTTCAGGCGAAATGATGGGTTCATGCGAGATTTCAACGAGCTGTGAGTCACGAATAAGGTTATTGCTAAATGATATCGAGAATCTTGCAAGGTCGAGGACCGGCCGAATATATGGATCAGACGCGTACAAAACGTCATCCTTCGACAAGATACCGATGTTAATCAGTTGTTCTCTAAATGTCAAGTCTCAACACCATTTCTGTTTCGTTAAATGGGATTCTAACTCGAATTTCGAAATTATTTACTATATCGTCATATGACCATACTGCGATACGTTAAATTTATCCTTATATAAAATAAGATCAAGTAACGACATGGACGGTATGTGCCCGTGCTTTTAGGAGCCGCTGCCCGAGGAGCGGGCGCTCGAATCGTGAATGCTGAGCAGTGATTGTTGCGCGGTATGCTATGTGCGGTGAATGACGGTAGATTGGTGCTGACTGATCGATGATAAAGGGTTCTGGGACACGATCAATGTGTTGGTATCACTCGGACAGAGCAACGAATCATCCCGGGCTTTTCCATTTAATGGTATTCTGCAATTAACCGAACGGCATCAAGTATAAACTACCTAATTATTTTTAATTCTTTAGTGATGGATTAGGCGTGGGAATGGTCGGTGATTGGTGGTTATTATCACGGAGAGCTGATCGTTTTCCTGGCTCGCGATGGCGTGAGTCGCCGGAAGCGTCCCCGCACTAATTTCATCGCATAGCTTTGATGAAGTACTGATTTTAGGTGCTTCAGACGAGCAAAAATGGATTTTGTTTTCTTTTTTCACGTGCCCATCGTGGTTAACATGACTTGATTCTATAGAGTTGGGCAAGTTCACGTACCTTGTCATTATCTTGAGAATGAGACATGAAAGTTCATCTTGGAAGAATCGTGAATGGGCTAATTTCAAGGAGAATACTCCTCACCGCCCGACGTCGTGCCAACATAGACCTTGTAATTCGTGATTACCGACCCACCATTATTCACCGGCGCCCCCCAGGTCAAGTTAATTTGATTACTTTCACTCAACGCCATCAACGACTGTGGTGCGCCCGGTACAGTCATCGGGGTTGCGGTTGCTTCGTTCGACTTGAGACCCTCATAATAGTAACTATTATATGCAGACACTTCATAATAATAGGTCTGGCCGTTCGTCAAGCCTGTATTCGTGTACGTTAACGTCACGCCAACTGTCGTTAGCAGCGTCTCACCGCCAGAGGTCGTTCCCCGGTAGATGTAGTAGTTCGTGATTGAATATCCTCCATCACTTGTCGGTGTCATCCAATTAAGCACGATTTGCCCGTTCCCGAATGTTGCCGTCAACGACTGGGGTGCAGATGGATATTCAGATGGACGAATCTGGGCAGGAAAGTTCATAAATGGCTTTGGATGTAATGGAGTGTTCGCGTTAACCGTTTTATCATCATTCTGCATCGTGAAAAGGTAGAGCGATGTAAAACAAATCATGATCAAACAGATAAACGAGAAAAGATAATATTTTCGTTTCACCATATGGTTCACCTTCTTTACATCTTGTAAATGCTTCCCGGACGATAGGTCACTATTATCCACATCGGGATATGCTTCTATTGTTCCTTTTCGTGAATATCACGGCATTTTTAGCTTGAATCTTGGTATATAGATAACTACAGTGTATTCTGAAAGGTTTAACATAGGAAGCCATCGTCTCGGTAAAAATAGTTAGCGTATTTTCATTATTTAAGTTTTACCATATGGTTATATGTAGTAACTATAGAAAATTCCAGAATTAAACGTTGATTTGCATAAAATTAGAAAAAAAAGATGTTCAAACCATTCTGTGAAAGAATGTGAAAATGAATTCATAAATAAGCGTTCAAAGGTGAGGCAAGCCCTTGATGATTGGATCGACCAATTATCTTTTCCATTTATTTTTCTGCGATAGAGCAAGGTTTAAGATTGAATGCACGTGCTGGTGTAAGACCAACACGAAACACGAGATCGATGAGAATGTCACTATTGGATGCCATAAATGACTCGAACCCATCGCAAGCTACCGAACAGGTCAATCTTATGTTCCAAGCTGGCAGAGATGTGCTCACGATTCACGATTCTATCTATTCTGCTGCCTTCCGAGCCCTCAATCTACCGTTCATCAGCCCGCATCTGCCAAAAATGTATCGTATTTGTCGCGAGCTTTTTTCAAAAGCTGACGAGGAGGGAGCGATTTCGCTACTTCGCCTTGAAATAAACGAGTATTCCAAGCGTCGCAAGATGCGGAAGATGCAACAAATAACCGAACCAACGAGTCTGGAATTTACTGGTATAGAGCAATCCATCAGGGACGGCGATGCTGAAAAAACAGCTCGATTATTCGCTGCTTTCCAAGCATCGACAGGCTTGGAGGAGCTGGCTCGACGGCTCTTGTTGCTCGGAAGTGGGTATCTTGGCACTGACCTTGGCCATTCGATTTCTTGCACTTCCTTCATTCTTCTCGAGATTCTTGAGCATCCCGATCAAGACCCGTGGCCAGCACTAACTGTTCTCGCGGAGTTTTTCTGCAGAGGTCGCTTCACAAGAACCCCACCATTTAAGGAAATCGATATTCAAACAGATAAACTCATCGAGGAACACGTTTTGCGGGCCGTGAGCGGGTATGGTATTGGTAACTTGCACGATACCATCACTTTTTATGCCATCAATAAAGTCCAGCACTTGTTCACGACTGAAGAATATTCTCACCTCGTAGCTTCGTGGATCGATTTCCTGGGAACTAAAAAAGCGAAGCCGGTGCAAATCGAAACCATCATTGAAAAGCCCAATGATTATGCAGAATTTTTCAAGACATTTTCCCGCCGAGACGTGAACGACACGGTCGCGCTTGTTGCGCGGATGCTTGAATCCAAAGAGGAGCGGGAAATGATTGCTGGATTCCTTGTTCGTGGCGTGAGTGACCTGTATCAAGGAGATTATGATCCACATTTCATCACGGGACTAGGGTCAGCGTTGTGGATGCTCGATACTTATCATTCAAGGCCAGAAATCGCCTTGACTGCATTGCATCAATACCTGGCTTATTTCTATTGAGTAGCCATTATTTCTAATTTACCACTTCGGTCTCCATGAATTAACGTGAGTTAATTTGACCATACGCCCCTATTGTTGAACAAGCAGGACTTTTGTTAAAAAGCCCCGTCTTCATTCGGAGAATCCGCAGGTACTTCCTGGCCACAATCCCATAGTTCCACGATTTTATCAGCATGGAAGCGGAATACGTGGACGGTTTGCAGTTCCATACCACCTGGATTCAGTGTTATGTGGGAGTGCACTGCCACATATTCTTTATCTCCCAGCACATGTTCGACCACGAGCCGCTTGTTTGGAAACAATGCGTGATTATCGATCATTGACTCTTGCAGCGCGGGAAAACCTGAAGAACATGATGTATTGTGGTGCTTGCCCCCAAGATCCACGTACTTCTGATAAGCTTTTTCGATCTGGCCTGCAACGATGAGCTTTAGAAATTGCACCGAAGCTTGCTTGCGTCCTTCGATATCCATGGTCTATCCAAGTGTAATCGCTTCTGTTGTACCTTATGAATTTATCGATACTCAATTGGCGGCAATGAAGTTGAATTCTACATCACATTGAGCTCGGAGTGAGAGAAAACAATCTTCTCGCTAAGCAAAATGGAAAAAGAAATAGAAATTGCATCATGTTCAGTATTTCCGGGATTTCTTGTTAACCACGATGACCAGGGTTACGATTGCCACGATGCTTGCAATGATGACCCATTCAACAAGTAATGGGGTAGTTGCTGTTGCTGGTGGTTGAGCCTCGAAAAGAAGCTCAGTCGACCCGAAACCTGGTTTATTAATGGTGAATTCTTCCGAATACGATATTACTTTTCCCGCTGCATCGGTCACGTAAGTATAATTTGCACCAGTTGGCGAATAAGAAATCACCATTGTCGTCGAGCTGATGGCTGTAACGTGATAATGCGTGGCCACCATTGCACCAATTCCCGCATTGTTGTTGAAATAATCGAGGATGTCACCCGAAATAATATCGGTAAATCCCGTCACGGGAATGATGTTGCTGGGAGCAAAATTGTAGGCGAAAAAACTATACGTGCTATTTGCCGCATAACTTAGCAAATTCATGTAGATGGTGCTCGTCAAGTTCGAGCCTGCCATGTATGAAGTCGTGCGGTTGAAAACCGTTGAATTAAACACCTTGTATTCATGTCGCATCGTGATCTCCACGTTTGAACGAATCAATGGCAAGCTGAAGTTATTATCGACATTGGAAAAATACACGGGTTCGATATACCATTGAATCCCATTCCCATAAACATTAAAGTGGTCAATGTTTGCCGTCGTGCCATTACTGAACGTGTATATCATGCTGTATTTATAATCAATGGTCGTTCCCGAAGTTGGGAACCATTGTGTCGTCGCTGCGGCTGCAGGAGATGATATGTTAATGATTATCAGAGCAGTCAATGCCACTAATGCAATCAATTTTGCGTGTTTCATGATTCATGCACACTTCTCGCGTGCAGATTTTCTTTACGTCATCGTACAGCATGAAATTCTCAAACATCGATTTGCGCGCGATTGAAGGGATGTTTAACGGATTTTATTTGTCTTATAAAAATTGCTTTTATTGATTATTCTTCTTGGGGAATGCTAGAGAAGGTCCAAGCATTGCTCCATTCGCTTCGAGAAAGTCCAAGCATCCCTCGATGCGCTGCTCGATTCGCTTCCGTTATGATAGTAATGCCAGAATAATATTCATGGCATGACAATAATTATAATCAAGAACGTGATATAGACAATAGGGAACATCAAATACAGTACAATCCGAACACCTCGCGCGGTAATATAACTATCAATATCGTCACGTTTCATTTTTTGGTCCCTCTTTATGAAAAAGAAAGAAGAAACGCAAGAAATCATGAAGAATACAATGCCTGTTACTAAGACGCTTAATAAATGACCAGAATGGACGAATTCATTTAAACATATGAGTCCAAGTAATGACGTGAAGATCGCACCATCAAAAAAGGCCATTATTCTAGTCTGGTTGAAGGCGTTGTATGCTATTTTTTCTTGTTTCGTTGATTTCCAATGAATTGGCATGCTGCACAAGACCCCTCTTTCATCATTTAACGATCGAATCTACCTTAGTTAGAAACTAATAAACTTATTGCTGCGATAAAGAACTTCTGAATGATTTTGATGCTACTTGCTCGAAAAATCCCATCCTTTTACATAAAAGATTTTTACCCAAAAAATCTCTAGTACCGGAGAAAATAGAACGAGGTCGTGAAGGCTCGGCGAAGGTTCACCAAGATCATTGAATCAATGAAAAACATTGCAACTTTTTTTCATCAAAGGATGAAAAAGTTCCACGAAGCATCAAGGAAAGGTCTAAAAAATGAAGTCACTTGACTATATAATTAAATGCGTTTTTCTTCATTTCTCTCGCGAAATTTGAGACATTTTTAGAGATTTCTCACGTCTCTTTTTTACCTGGTTATAAAGTGAAGGGAGCAAGCAATTTATCCCGACTCCGCCGTATGGCATCGAAGAACCACAATTTCCACCATCATCGCATGTGCAATTCATTTTATTCTCACCTTTTACGATTGTCTCGGAAATTCTAGAAATGGAAAATTTTTTTCCTTTTCATGAAAATCTACTTCCTTAGCGCAGAATAACTCGATCCTTGGAATGTAAAAGCAATTTAAATGAAAAGCTTTCATTGTGATAGGTATCTTTTCTGGAATTGTCACCGTGTCGTGCCAGATATGCCGAAACCAGAGTTAAAAGAAGGTTAAGCACGGAGGGCGTATATCAATTTCGAAACTGATCATTTGCACCAAAGATGATCATTTATAGATAGTCCATAAATCCGAATTCTCCGATCAATTCTCACTTAAAAAACAAGAGCAACTGCACCGGCTCATGCACCTGCTCTATCAAAAGTATTGAAAAGGGAAAAAAATAAAAAAAACTCACCAGATGAGCTTTGTCTTGAATTTTTCATCATCTGATACGAGGCAGATTATCCCGTAGATGATCCCGCCGAGCAATGGAATGCCCGTCCAAAACGTGAGTAAACACAACACGCCAAGCCCTGGCTTACCTAAATAAAACCAGTGGACACCGAAAGTACCAAGCACCAAGGCCAGAACGCCCGTCGAGATGCGGTCAATCTTCCTTGGAGCGAGCTTGTGTTTTCCATGCCGAGTGACATAGATCGCGCCGTCCGATTGCTTCGTGGCCTGCATTGGAAGTAGTGCCATGAGTTGAAACCCGCACGATGGGCAGAATTTTGCCCCTTCAGCCCCTATCACTTCCTTGCAATTGGGGCAGGTAGCCACGACGCGAGCTTGTTCAGCGATGTCCTGATAATTGCCATTTACCTTGAACGTTGTTGGCATTGATTCTGTCATTTTTAGTTCCCTCGTGAGTCGGAAGTATATTTTATCGTTACTGAGTATACAATGCATCGACAAATACTTGAAAAAACCTTAGACCGTTTCTTGTCAATGAACTCCTTCCACCTTGGTTGGAAGCATTCTTGCAAAATATAAGTTAGATAATTTTCGAGAATAAGTCAAGAAGATGATAACACTTGATTTTTTCAATCAAATCTCGTTCCATATATTGCTTGCAGTTATTCTCGGGATCAGTTCTTGCTCAAAAAGGAAATCAGGATAATCCGTCCAAAAAAAATTAGAGAGAAGTTCATCCACTTTATAAAAAGAGACGTGAACAAGTTATTTTTTCAATTCGCGCCGAACCCACCAGATGAGGGCAATCGCCGCGGGAATCCCGATGATTAACAAATCCCACAAATAGGCTGCAATCACCGAATAGACGAGGTAGGTAAATGTCCACGACCCAAAGGCTGTTTCCCAGTTTCCATTGACGTAGATGATGATCAACCAGGTGATGGCTACCAAGAAATTGAACATTCCGCCGGCGCCACCCCTCCTGACATTCTTTCGCGGTTTTTTATTTTCTGGGGCGCGGGCATAGAGTTGCCTTTCCTCTGCGAGTAACTTTTTCCACCATAGAAAATAGATGCCGATTGCTGCTGCGATGATGGGAGCCACGATGAGAAGAAGCCCCCACAAGATGAGGTCTACAAGAAGCGATACGAGATAACCAACAGTCCAGAGACCTAATGTCGGAGGGTAACGCGCAAGTGCTTCAGGTCCGGTGGTCCTCCAGAGAAACACGAATATCGCACCAATGAACGCACATGCAATCCCCGCTGCAATGATGAACGTCATTTTCCAATGTTTCTTCAGGAAGTTCTTCCATGCACCTTTTTGGATATCTTGATTTATTTCTGCCATGATTCTAATCGCCTAATATATTTCTCAGTTACAACTAGTATTCCAGTTAAAGAGTGACCGATCACAATAAAGTAAATGATCTATGGTATCGTGATCTCACATCGTTACCATCATTCAATTCGCTTGAAGAGTCCAATCATTGTCTTCCTCATCAACCCATGCAATTGTTGAATAGCGGACTTTTTTTTAAAATCTATGCGTGCGAGACACAGACGGAACCAAAACGGGACGATTAACGCGGGCTCATTTACAACAATAAGCAATTCGACGTTTTTGGTTCTGTTCGGAAGGGGATACCATCTAGTACAAGTTCTTGCTATTTGTTATCAATTAATAAAATTCTCAAGGTGACTATGATGAAGAAATTCTCAAAAAACATTGCCGCATTGGTGCTTCTCATGGCGTTCGTATTGCCGGGGCTCACGATCGGAACAGCCACTGCAACGGCGACACCTGTTCAGCGAGCACCAATCACGCCTTCGACCTTGTCTGAAACCCAAAGTGCCGCCATCATCATCGCGGGCGATAGGTCCGACCACGCGCTTCAAAATAATATCATGTACGGGGCTGACCAAGTCTATAACATCCTGATCAACAATCGGGGGTTCCTGCCAAGCAGGGTCTATTTCTTGGGATCGCGGTTGGACGCGGGAGTGAACGCCATCTCGACCTACTCCAACATCCAATATGCCTTCCAGACATGGGCTCCCACGGTGACCGACGCCAGCCATGGGTTAGTGATCTACATGTTTGATCACGGCGGGAGCGGGGCGATGGCTATTCCGGGCGGCCAGCTCAATGCACCCGACATAAACACGTGGTTGAATGCTCTTCCCACGAGCCGCATCATCATTGTCTACGAGGCATGTGAATCGGGATCGTTCATTCCTTATTTGAGCGCTCCCAACCGCATCGTGATTGCTTCGACGGATCCGGCCGACTCGGCCTACGCATCGAGTAACTGGGCGTACTTCTCGGAATCATTCTGGGGGTCGATCGCGACTGGTACCGACATCGGCAACTCGTTCGTGTCTGGTATCTACAACATCGCGAGGAATGGCCATTACTCCGACTACATCCCGCTGATCGACGACAACCACGACTCTGTTGGTCACACGGCTCAAAATGTCTTGGTGGTGATATTCCCAGTTCTCTTCTTGCCCAACGGGGGCGATGGAAACGATGCACTGAACACGTTGATCCAGGGTTACGGTGGGTCACTGTTCGTTCCTATCGTGCACTTCCATATTCCCATTTACTATCTGGACACTGGTGGGAACGGGATAAACATCCACATCAACTCGGTCACGAACAACACGCCGGTGCACTTTTTTGTTCGTGCCATTGCTCCTACTTGGAAACCGACGCCACCTGCGAACAACACGGTGATGGGTCAGGACACGGGACCAGGGATGTATCTGTTAAACATCACTCGTAATGTCGATGGCGCGTATGTCGGTACCATTCCCAGCGGGGGTGGCCCGTTCTCCCAGGGCGCCTACAACATCAGCATCTACGCGATGACAAGCGCTGGCATTAGCGGGCAAGTGTTTACCCAGGATTATGTCAACGCGAATGGTTCAGCGCCCACGGAGAGGACTCCACCAGCGGTCGCGATCACAATGCCTCAGAACGGGAGTATCTCGGGGAACGTGAACGTGACTGCGATTGGCGATGACCGGCTTGGCTTGAACCGCATCGAGCTCTACGTTGATGGTGCCCTTATGAAGAATGTTACAATGCCAGCTTACAGGCCATACCCGGCAGCAACATTCCTGCTCAACTCGACCTCGCTTTCGAATGGGGACCACACCATCCTCGCCAAGGCTTACAACACTGCGGGCCTGAGCTCCACATCGACCGTGGTGGTCAAGGTGCAAAATGGCGCGACTAGTGGGTTCCTGCCCGTGATCGTGATTGGTGCCGCGATTGCTGGGATCGCGTGGATTGCAAGTCGGCGAAAGCGGTCGGGCGTTATTGCTCAATGAGACGAATATTTTTTTTTAATTTCTTTATTTTAAAAATATCAAGGTTCGGGAACGAAGTAGCGGCAAATTTTTCCATCCGATTGTTTACAGCGTCCCGACTTGCACGAGCGACTTGATCGCGCGGCGTTCATCCATGGCGGCGTAAGCCTCCGCGATGCCGTCCAGATCCGTCTTGAAATCAAAGACGAGCCCAGGATTGATGCGACCCTCCAAAACGTCTTCGAGGAGCTCAGGAATGTATGCTCGCACCGGCGCCACGCCGCCGCGCAACCCGACGTTGCGAAAGAACATCGTACCGATCGGCACCTTGACATCGGTAGGAACTCCGACATAACCAACTATCGAGCCTGGTCGTGCGATGGCGATTGCCGTCGACATGGACTCATCCGTGCCAACGCATTCGAGTGCAGCATCGACGCCGACCCCGCTCGTTAACTCCAAGACTGCTTGGTTGGCCTCTTCACCGCGCTCGGCGATGATGTCCGTGGCACCAAACGTCCGGGCAAGCTCCTGGCGGGCCGGGTTTCGGCTTAGGGCGATGATGCGTTCGGCGCCTAGGCGAGCGGCAGCAATGATGGCACATAGACCAACCGCGCCATCCCCGACAACGGCGACTACGCCACCCGGCTTGACACCGGCGCTAACCGCTGCATGGTGGCCGGTGCACATGACATCTGAGAGCGTGAGCAGTGATGCCATTGTTTCCTCCGAATAACCTGATCCAAGGACCTTGACAAGTGTCCCATCAGCAAATGGCACGCGCACGGCCTCGCCTTGGCCACCATCGGTTCCATCGCCAAATGCACCGCCGTTTATGCAACTTGATGGGAATCCCGCGCGACAATGCACGCACGTGCCGTCGCTGTACTTGAACGGGGCAATGACGAAATCACCTTTCTTAATTTCATTTACCTCCGGCCCCACGTCCTCAACGATGCCAATGAACTCGTGGCCGATTGGTCCACCAACCTTGCGGTCGAATACCCCGCGGTAATACCAAAGGTCGGAGCCGCAGACACACGCCAGCACCACGCGCACGACCGCATCGGTTGGCTCGGTGATTACCGGGTCTGGCCGATCGGCGAGCTCAATGGAACGGGGTCCGGCAAAGATAGCAGCGCGCATGGCTATGCCTCCTCCATCATTCCAAGTTCACGCAGCCACGCGGACACGTCATCCTGCGCTTTTTTTACATTTTCTCCTCGAACTGCAAGGCCATCCCGGATGGTTGACTGCGGGCAAAGCTTGGTGATATCCGAAACGATTCGCCCCAGGCGGCTTCCCTCGTGCGTGCAAAACGGTATGAGGGTTTTTCCCGAAAAATCATGTTCCGATAAAAAGGTTGCAACCGGCATGGGTATCGTCCCCCACCAATTGGGAGAGCCAATGAAAACCACGTTGTACGATTCCATGTTCTCGACCTTTGTTTCCAGTTCAGGCCTGTAACCCTCTGCAAGTTCCCGCTTTGCTTGTCTCACGACATCATCGTAACTGGTGGGATACGGATCGACGGCCACGATTTCGAAGCTATCGCCGCCGACGCTTTCGTGTATTTTATTGGCAATCACGCGCGTGTTGCCGGAATGGGAAAAATAAGCCACGAGAATATGGGTACTTCCTTCTAAAGTCATTATTTTTCACTTCCTTTTAATTTACTCTATTCATGAATGCCGATTATTGGATGCGGCACGTACGGTTCCTCCAGTAACGCGACTTCTTCAGATGTTAGCTTAATGGTGTTAGCTTAGCTTAATATTTGCCGTTACAGGCCTGTCCTCTTTTCCAGTTCCTCCGGATAGCGATCTCCCGCAATGGTAATCTCCGAGAGCGCGGAATTTATGTCATTTAATTCCTCGGGTGCCAATTCAATGTCCACTGCGCCCATGTTTTCCTCCAGGCGCTCCAATTTCCGCGTGCCAGGGATCGGGACGATCCATGGCTTTTGGGCGAGCAGCCACGCGAGTGCAATTTGGGCCGGCGTTGCATTTTTCTCTGCTGCGACCTTTTTAATTAGATCGACCAGGACTTGATTTGCATCGAGATTCTCAGGAGTATAACGAGGGACAATGTTTCGGAAGTCGGATTTGTCGAATTTTGAATCTTTGTCAAACTGTCCAGTGAGGAACCCTCTCCCCAATGGGCTGTACGGCACGAAGCCAATTCCGAGCTCCTCGAGCGTGGGTAGCAACTCCTCTTCAGGACGCCTCCACCACATCGAGTACTCGCTCTGCACTGCGGTGAGAGGTAGAACTTCATGCGCGCGGCGGATTGTCTGGACCCCTGCTTCAGAAAGTCCCCAATGCTTGACCTTTCCTTCTTGAACCAGGTCTTTTACCGCCCCGGCCACGTCTTCGATGGGCACATCGGGATCAACACGATGTTGATACAGCAGGTCGATAGAGTCAGTGTTAAGTCGCTTTAGCGAGCCTTCAACCGCTTCCTTGATATGTTCCGGACGGCTATCAACACCGGCCTGTTGTTCACCTTCAATCTTGAAACCGAACTTGGTAGCGATGGCCACTTCATCCCGGTAGGGAGCGAGTGCTTGACCCACTAGCTCCTCGTTCGTGAATGGGCCGTAGATTTCAGCGGTATCGAAGAACGTTACGCCGCGTTCAACGGCTGATTGAATCAGTTTAATCATGTCTTTCTTGTTTGGTTTTGGGGTATAAGAAAAACTCATTCCCATGCAGCCTAATCCAATGGCAGAAACTTCAAGACCGCTGTTTCCCAGCATGCGTTTTATCATTTCGAAGTCGCCCTATTTTTTAAAATTGTTTATTGTTTCTCACTCAAAGATTACTTCTATCTGGGAATTTTATTGCTAAGTTGCTACGGGCACACATTGGGTCGCAAGAGCCTGAATTGATGGGTTGATTGTTTCCCGAAGAGCTCGAAGTCGTAAAACTATGCTTCCATCACGATATAAAAAGTAATGTGATATTGTTGATACTAAGTCATATGATCCAAAGACTTAACTAGATTCGAGATATTTAAAAAGACCTTGCTATTTTTTTCGATACTGTCCCGCGTGATGTAATAAATCAAGTGATCAAAGCTCGTGAAAATGAATTTTGCTGCTTGCTATTCGCGGTATAAAAAAAGGCACGTGCCACGACATCGCGTGACAGTGGCTGTCCGGGTTAGTTCACACGTTGGCAGGAAGCGTGGTTGCCGGATCCGGAGGTGCCGGCTGCGGGACTGGCAAGCCTAGCAGCTGAAGCAAGCCATCCGTGTCTTGTTCGAGGAGCAGTCGGAAGACATCACGAACCTTGAGCTTCTTATTCAAGGTCGTGTGGTACAAGGACAGTAACATTGCGTAGACCTCGGTCAAGAAAGGACTCACGAAGTTTCCAGAGACTTTTCGTTGCACGACGAACGGGCGTATCGCCCGCTCCGCGCGATTGTTGTCTGGCGGGATGCCTTCGTGTTCCAAGTAGGTGAAAAGCTTGCGACCAAATTTTTCTCCACGCTTGAGCAGTCGTTCGATGTCGGGAGTTGCGACGCCTTCCGCGCGAATCTCGGCGAAGAGCACGCGCATGCGACGCATTGCTTCCTTGATCGTGATGCGGTCATCTAACGGCGTCTTCCAACCCATGTCGCCATTCTCCCACGCTTTGCAGAAGAAATCGTGCAATCGAATCGCCTGCCGAACCGCTTTGGCATGTCGTGTCATGTCTTCCTCGATGGCACGACGCTGCTCGTCAGTCAACGGCTCCGGTGCCTTGGGTGGTCGCCCGCGGCGTTTCGGCCCTGTCGTGCTGGCGATCGCATCCTTGACAGCTGCATCGCAAGCATCCAGCATCTTCTGTCCTTTCTCACCCTTCGCCCCGGCTTCAGCCGCGATGACGCGCAAATCCTTTACCAGATGCGCCAAGCACTTCTGTTGCTCCGCGGATAACTTGTTA
>Ga0209039_10002339_pt1 | contig 16259 bp, 18 predicted proteins | sample BogFormECP12_OM1_FD_188238 | JGI IMG/M metagenome (GOLD analysis project Ga0209039, IMG submission 188238) | Bog forest soil microbial communities from Calvert Island, British Columbia, Canada - ECP12_OM1 (SPAdes) (version 2) | ecosystem: Environmental > Aquatic > Freshwater > Wetlands > Bog ... | reverse complement strand
GTTGGCGTGGAGGACACTGCCTTCGGTGCAAATCGTGCTTAAAAGGCGAGTATTGGGCTTGTGAAAGCCCCTTGGCAACAGGCATTTCAACCGACGGTGGATATGCCGAGTACATGGTTGCCCGCATGGAAGTGTTAACAGCCATTCCTGATGAACTTACATCGGTGGAAGCTGCACCTCTGCTCTGTGCAGGTGCAACCACCCTTGGTGCCTTGAAAAGCAGCACAGCCAAAGCCGGAAACCTGATTGCAATCCATGGCCTCGGTGGTCTGGGTCACTTGGCCTTGCAGTTTGCGGTCAAGCTTGGCTTGAAGACTGCTGTTATTTCGCGCGGCAGGGAAAAAGAAGAGCTAGCCCACAAACTCGGCGCCCAAATTTACATCGACGCAAACACAACTAACGCTGCGAAAGAATTGACCAAGCTTGGCGGAGCCAGAGCCATCTTTTGCACTGCGCCAAACAGCAAAGCCATCGGAGAACTGGTCGAAGGACTTGCCCGCAACGGCCAGCTGATAATCATCACCTTTGTCAATGACCCATTGCAGATTTCGCCAATTCAACTCATGCGGGGCGTACGATCTGTCTCTGGCTGGATTGGAGGAAACACTGCTGACACCTTGAACTTTAGCGTTCTCACCCACGTTGTTCCCATGGTCGAGGTTTTTCCCCTGGAGCAAGCCGCCGTGGCCTTCGAACGAATGATGACTGCGAAGGTTCATTTCCGCGCCGTCCTAAAAATAGGAGATAGTACGAAATGAGCGACACCTTAAAAACCATTAAAGAAAGACAGTCTAGTAGAGTTCCCTTCGATCCGAAACGTCCAATATCAAAAGAAAACCTCAAGCAGATTCTAGAGGCCGCACGTTGGGCCCCTACTGCGCACAACATGCAGAACTTCGACATCATCGCAGTCGACGAAAAAGAGATCCTGGAGAAAATAGGGAACGTCAAATCCCGCATTTCAGAAATCTTCCTGCGCGAAAACTACGAACAACTCTCATTCTCAACCGAAGAACTGCAAAAAAAGAAAACCGGAATCTTGGGCACAATGTTTCCTCCATCATGGGTAGACCCAACAAAAATTGCAGAAATCGCCCGTGACAGTGCACCTGCGCCCTTGACCCAATCCCTTCGAGGCACCCCCTTACTCCTGATAGTGGTCTATGACCCTCGAAAGAGGGCACCCGCTTCCGAAGGCGACGTCTTAGGTTTCATGAGCCTAGGGTGCGTCATGGAGAACATTTGGCTTATGGCTCAATCCCTTGGAATCAGCCTACAGATTCTCAGTGCATTCGCCGCGCCACAAGTAGAAAAACAGGTGAAACAAATCCTCAACATTCCGGAACCCCTAAAGATCGCTTACACCTGCCGCTTAGGATACCCCACAGGATCAACCAAAAACCTCAGAGTACGCCGCGATATAGAGGATTTCGCCCACTACAACAAGTTCGAAAACAAGGGCATTTGATAGGCAAACGCGCACTATCCTCTCCTATTATTCTCTTTAATCTCAATTACAGACTGACATCGCGGACAGTGTCTAGGTACTCCCTCAGTCTTGAATTCCAGACCACATGATGGACATCTGTAGTTTCTACTTCTGTTGTATCTTCTCTCACTCATCTTTTCTCACATTCCTCTTCTACAAACTTAATGATTGATTCTCCAAAATGACTTTGAGTCCTCTTGAATCCTTCAACTAGACCGAACTTATTCAACTTCTCTAATAGAAGTATCGCTTGAAGCCTAGTCAAATGGTCATCATAAGCTCAGCGCGCGCTAAGCTTTTTCTCACGCGGCTTTATGTAGGCATTCTAGAGGCGCTGACAAAAACGCTCAGACAAATTCTAAGACCCTGTGAGAGAGAGCGCCTTAGACAATACATATATAGCGCACGTTTGTGTCATGCGCGTTAACTGGAATGGAGGATAAGAATTGAGTACAGAACCAACTTCTTCATTGAGAAGGCATAAATGGTGTGTGGCAATTTGCATTGTTCTTTTGAGTGCGCTTGTGACGATGAGCGCTTTTCTCTACATTAATACTCGTTCCTTATACTTTGAGCAGAACATGCATACGTACGCGCTCGGCGCAGTTTGGGGCGACCTTTCACGCGACTGGGCTGTCCTAGCAGATGATGTTAATAATAACAAATCAGCATTGAACCAAGCGATACTTGAATCAGAGTACAACGTCAACTCGGCCACGAATAGACTGGGATACTTGGATTCATCCCATTCGCAGGAATGGTATAGCCTTTACGACGTCTATTCTGGCGGGTTGCAGATCATGGCCGAAAACAACTATTTTCAAAACAATAGTACAGGTTGGATAGCTCAGGTTTGTCAAAACATTCTTTCGTTGAACACAGCAATCAATAGCATTCCACTAAGTGGGGACAAAAATGTGGAGCCCGTAACACTGCTTTACAACCAAAATGCTAACACATTTTTTATGAACGAAACTGCCGTCCAGAATGTAATGCAACTAAGCACGCAACTAGCCACTTTGATCAACACAAACGCTGGAACACACATTATTGTCGGACCTACTTGATTCAAAGTTCATAATCTTCGCGCGCAGTAGTCTCTCGTGCTTGGCACATTTCCTATTATCCTATTTCAGGAAGTCAGAACGTCAACACCAAAAAAGAAAGTCAATTATCTCTTTTTCTATTGCTCTATTAATTAAGGTTACAATGAGAAAAACGTGAGTATTAAGATCAAGTGTTTTTCAAGCTCTTGCTTGTTAATATGCGCGTTTGACCAGCAATAAAAAAAGGGTGTTGAGAGTGTGCGTCAGCGATTCCAAGGCACATCCTATTAAGCTACTGGATAACCATAGTTATTGCTCAAGATCTAGCTCTGGCCTCGTATCGTATCTCCATAAATGGTTTGTCAGGATGACGAACGGATATGACGGAGCAAGCGCTGTTTTCGCAGCTATATGCGGCCTCGCCCTTGTTCTTTTTCAACGGTTTTCCGCATTCTGGGCAATTAGTCGCGAGCGGTTGATAACGCATTTTCAAATTCCCTCCTGGATAACTAGAGAAAATGACGTATTGTGTGTTATGAATCTCGGATCAGTCATTTTGGATCCCGCAAGTGGTGATTAGCATAGGAACGGTTAGCGAGGACAAAGCTGAAGAATGGGCCTTGTGGAATGGGAGGAGTAGCTTTGTCCTCGTCGGCTTTTCAACTCCATCCGTAGCGCGCTACAATTCTTCGAAGAGGCTTCTTATGATGATTCTCCAAATAGTATACGGACCGTCCCATGCTCTATATAGGATAGAAGGAACTGACATACATAGACGCCGACTGAACGCCAACAATAAGTCTAGAACCATGACAGGGTTCCGTTCTTTCGGGCAGTTTTCAGGCACCATCTGTAAATGAAGTAGCCTGATGGCAGAATTATGGCGCACATTAGGGCTAACGTGAGGAGGTCAGGCAGGATTGCCTGTATGGACCAGCCGATCATCATAAGCCTGATGCATGTGAAAAAGTAGTATTGCGGTACAAAATAGGAGATTACCCGAAGTTGGTAAGGCATCACCTGAGGCGGAAAAAGCACGTTGCCGAAAACGCTTGTCAGTATGCCCATCAACCACGTCACAGGGTCCCCTTGCTTTACCACTATCAATATGCCGGCGCCTATCATACTGAAGCCCACGAGCGTGCTTATACCCAAACCCAATACTAGCACTGTCCCGATGAGGTTGACACTGAGCACGACTCCAAAGGCTAGGGAACCTACGGCCAAGTATATGGCCACAACAATCGTGCTCCATATGAACCCCCAAGCAGAACTCCCGATGATGAAAGTGCCCAAGCCCGTCGGAGAAACCAAAACTTCCTCCAATTGCCACGGGGTAGCAGTAGCCTGAACAAGCGTAAGCGCCTGGCTTATGTATGTGCTGAAAGAGATTCCTATCACCAAGTAGTCTTTGAAGGAAATATGGTACATTTCAAGAACACTTTGCATGGTCGCGTTGCTGCCCAAGTAAGCGTATGATAGTGCTCCGAAGAGGGCGCTTAACACCATGAGAATCATGTTTGTTTTATAGGTAGAGAAGGATGTCATGTCTCTCTTTATGAAATAGAAGATTTTTTCGATTTCTTGCCACTTCATTTTTCCAAGCCTGTCCCAGTTAACTCTATGAAGGCATCCTCCAACGTGGGCTCTTCCCGTTTCAAATCAATCAGCTGGATTCTCTCTTTGAAGAAAAAGTCAAGGATCAAGGGTAGGGAACCGATGCTCTCAAGGTGGAACCGCAGAAGCCTTTGGCCGAGCACGGAATCTTCCACCTGACTTACCACATCTACCACCCCGTCCATGGTTTTCGTCGCTTCTATTTGGGCATCCGTTATGGACTTTAATCTTATTTCAACAACTTCACCCTTCTTTATTACACGCCTAAGGGCGTCAGGAGTATCACAAGCGATAAGTTTCCCCCTGTTCAGTATACCTATTCTGTCGCAGATTTGAGACGCTTCTTCAATATAATGCGTCGTATACAGCACCGTCTTGCCGGCTTTTCTGCTAAGATCATTCTTTATGAAATCCCTCAAAGTCCTAGAAGATATCACATCCAAGCCAACCGTCGGCTCATCGAGAAGCAAAATAGGCGTATCTGGAAGCAACACCCTTGCCAAGGCCAGCTTTCTCTTCATCCCACCCGAATACCGCTGGTACCGTTCAAAGGCCTTTTCCTTCAAACCCACAAAATCCAAAACCTCCATAATCCTCTCGTGCCTCTTGCTCTTCGGAACGTTATAGATGGCCGAGAAAAACTCAAGATTGCTGTAACCGTTAAGTCTCCAGAACGCGCCCCTCTCACCCACACTGAAAAGGGCACCTATCGACCTCTTAACATCCATTTGTTCGCGCGCAACATCGAAACCGTTCACAAACGCGTTCCCCCCATCCGGAGGCAGCAATGTACACAAAACCTTCACTAACGTTGTTTTTCCAGCCCCATTAGGCCCCAACAAACCAAACAATTCACCCTCTCTAATCTCCAAGTTAAGATGGTCAACCGCCTTCACCATCCTAGGTTCTTTCCGATTGAAAAGAAAGCTTCGACCCTCTGAATTCCCGTCTCTCGACTTGAATAACTTCGTCAGATCATGGGTTTCTATCGCTACACCCGAACTCATCAAGCCTCAAATCTCAGATAGCAATACCGTTTCCACGAGAAAACATGAACCATCACCCTTAAAGCTTACCCCAACAAGTCACGCTCGCTAAATGCAGAAAACGTGGTTTCACACAAAACTTATTTTATCAAGATCGATTGATGCCTTGATGTGAGATGAGCCGTCTGAAGTTTTCATTCATAAGCCCGAGCCAAGCTCCCGGCAGCCCGGATATGTGCGCAAAGGCCTGGCCCCGTTGGGTGTGCTGTATATCGCGCGCTCTATCCCCAGAATCAATGCTGTCACCCGTGAAATTAGACGAGGAGTCAGGTACGATTAGCGCAGGCTTAAGAAAGGAATGATACTTGCGGGAACCAAGCGGGCGAGACAAGAAGATAAGAGCAATCATCTTAACAGGCATCGCCAGCGTTTTATGGGGCACTTCTTTTCCAGCGATAAAAATCGGTCTGCAGTACGTAGACGCTTACATGTTCGTTTTCTTGAGGTTTCTTCTGGCATCAATCATAATGTTGCTTCTACTAGTGATAAGGAAAAATTTCGGATTTGAATTCGCGAAGAACAAGATTGTATGGTTTCTGGGCATCGCCAACGGAGTTGCCTATTTGTTCCAGTACGTTGGAATGAACTCTACCTCGGCCTCCAAATCATCGTTGCTCGTCAATCTAAGTGCCATATGGGTTGCCATACTGAGCTGGCTGATACTCAAAGAACGCCTAGGAAACAGGAGAGCACTGGGAATATTATTCGGAATCGCAGGGGTCTTCTTGATAACGACAAACCTCGATCTTCAAATGCTCGGTCAAGGCGCAATTGTCGCTGATTTGCTGGTTCTTTCTTCGGGAGTCATTTGGGCGTTTTTCACGGTTTACAACAAACGATTAGTCTCAGGCGTAAAGGACATAATTCAGCCCACAACATGGGTGATTTTCATAACCCTCCTGCCCCTAATACCATCTCTCCTCTTTTCAACCAGTTCACCTACCCAACTGCCGATTGACGCTTGGCTTGCTATCGCTTACACAGCGATATTCTGCTGGGTAATCCCTTACTACCTATGGTCAGAAGGCCTGAAATACATCTCCGCTGTCAACTCCACCATCATTCTTCTAGCGGAAGTACTAGTTGCTTTAGCAATCTCCTCAATCTTCTTGAACGAGACGCTAACATTGATTTCTGACATAGGAGCGTTCCTAATAATCGCAGCCATTATCTTCGTGTCCTAAAAATGGGCGAAAATGAACTGCTCTGACGGGTTGAATGAAAAAGTACCTACAGATCACCGTCCACGCCATAGCTACGCGCGATCGCCATTTTTTTCGAATCAAGCCCCATCGACGGGCCACAAGGCTATCTGAGACCGGAATTGGAACACGCATGCTGTCCAAAAAACGTTTAAGTATTGGGTCAATATCTTCTAGGCGTATGTCACTATCTACGTATGGCTTTCGACTCATGCTGCCTCAACACTCCATGAGTTAATGTCGGCAGTACATCAGATACTGATATTTCCCGACCGATATGCCTTATTTCGTAGTTAGTTGCGAACCACATCATGGATTGACGATAGATGTCTGATGAGTTTCGTCATAGACTTCGAATAATCGACACCGATGTAGACGGCACCCTGAAGGTTTCCTATGCGCTGGCAAAGATTAAGGGTGTGGGTCCCAGCCTTGCCGAGGCGATGCTTCGAAAAACAGGCATCGACCCTAAGAAAAGGGCAGGTTTTCTGGCAGAAGCCGAAGTCGAACGCTTGGAAGAAATGGTAAAAGATCCAGCCAAGAGCGGCTTGCCTGCTTGGCTCATGAACAGGAGAAAAGAGGTAGACTCTGGCAAAGACACTCATTTGATAAGCTCGGAACTGGTTTTGAAAACAAAGACAGACATAGAAAAAATGAAAGAGATTAAATCATGGCGTGGATACCGCCATGCTTACGGCTTGAAGGTGAGAGGCCAAAGAACCAAGACCACGGGAAGAGCAGGCAAAGCCTTAGGGGTCAAGAAGAAGACGCTGATGCAAAGACCAGGCGCGGCGGAGAGTAAAGAATAATGGGCGACCCGAAGAAGCAAAGAAAGAAATATGACACCCCACGTTTTCCGTGGCGCACCGACATAATGCAGGGAGAGCTCAAGCTTATCGGTGAATACGGCCTGCGAAACAAACATGAACTGTGGCGGCAAGAAACCTTGCTGTCAAAATTCAGAAGCACAGCTCGAACATTGATTGGAGAATCGTCAGAGGGACGCAAAAAAATGGAGGACGAGCTTCTGGCTAGGCTGAAGAAACTGGGCATTCTCGATGAGATGGCCGTGCTAGACAATGTTCTAGACCTTACGATAGAGGATTTTCTTGAACGCAGATTCGAAACAATTGTTTTCAGGAAGGGCTTGGCAAAGACGATGCAGCAGTCTCGCCAACTGATAGGCCACGGCCACATCACCATAGGAAACAGAAGAGTCACTACCCCAGGCTACATAGTAGCGAAAGCTGAGGACAGCCAAATAGTCTACACACCAAAAAGCTCAATCGCGAACCCCGCTCATCCACTGCGACAAACAGTTGCAGTCGCACCAGCAGCCCAGACAGCTTCGGGAAGATCACGGAGTGAAGGCGAAGAATGAGTTCAAACAAAAGAAACGAAAGATGGGCAGTCGTTCACATTTTCAGTTCATACAATAACACAATAATACACATAACAGACCTCTCCGGAGCCGAAACCATAGCCCGATCATCAGGCGGAATGGTCGTAAAAGCCAGCAGATTGGAATCCTCACCATACGCAGCAATGCGTGCAGCCTCACTGGCCGCAGACATCGCCCGGGACAAAGGCGTCACCGCAATACACATCAGAGTCCGAGCCCCCGGAGGAGCAGGCCCAAGAACACCAGGCCCAGGCGCACAAGCAGCAATCAGAGCCCTAGCAAGGGCAGGATTCAGAATCGAACGCATTGAAGAAGTCACACCTGTTCCACACGATGGAACCAGAAGACCAGGCGGCAGAAGAGGAAGAAGAGTTTAGCACCCACCCATACTTGCTCCCCAAATTCCGCAACGCGCGCTGTTACCACACACATTACTTTTGACATTACAAAAAACGAGCCAACTCACCTATGAAAGGTAGTCCAGACTGTTTTTCAACATCGTTTGTTACCACACACATTACTTTTGACATTACAAGTAAAAGTGATCGGGGCAACAATACAACAACAGTTTTACTCAAAACTCAGTCCGCGCCGTTCTCTCGAACGCTCGTTGCAACAAACCTTACATCTGACCTTACAATTGAACAGCACCAGCCAACTCTGAACAGCAGTCCACACTGTTTTTCAACATGGTTCCTTACATTTCAACATTACATCTGGCCTTACAAGTGACGACCGGGGGGTCGCAGACGCAGCATCCCGGTTTTACAATTCAACATTACAAAAAACGTAAACAAAAAGGCAGAGGCCGACAACATGGCGCGGACGAAAAAACCTTTTAACTGTTCTTTAATTGAGGCTTTTCCGTCTTCTTCTTGCGAGGCTTGTGCAGTAGAAAAGTGTGACCCCGAACATCAACTAAAACGCATCCAATTTGCTGAGCCGTCTTCAAAGCGATGTCTTTGGCGCACTCACTGTTGAGTGCGCTACTCAATATTTGAATCTTCACTATCTTCTTTTGTTCCAACTGCCTAGAAATCTCTTTCAACATCCCCGGCGACGCCCCTTCCTTCCCAACCCAAACAGTCGGCTTCGCCAAACTCAACTCACGCTTCATTCGATCCTTCGCCTTAGACGATATCAAATCTCTTCCCACTCCCCTAATCGAAGCTTAACCAATCACATCCAGACAATAGGGCGTAACCTTCCAGATAAAGGCAGCAGCTTCATCCTTCAAATCATCCAGCCCCGCGGTTAATCGTGATGATGGCTTAATTACTCAAGCCCGCGCTAAGACCCAATTTCTCAACATAAATGTTTTTATTTGTGGACTTTGATTATTTGCCATCACAACATAACATGCCACCATAGAACAGAGTCGTGTCACAAATAATTCAGTCTAATGTTTGATTTGACGCGTTTGATGCGTCAGATTCAAGACATTAACTCGAAAGTGATGCACCGATGCTCTATTGAGCGGCACTGTATGATTGAGCGCTGTCACGAGGTGTACTGAGAGTGGAAATAAAAGTGCTTGAAAGGGATGAGACAAACATGCGTTTCGTCATTCGAGGCGCTGACGTTCCCTACATGAATGCACTGAGAAGAATCGTAACTTCTGAGGTCCCAAGCATGGCAATAGATGAAATCGTCATCGTTGAGAACTCTTCAATGGTTCAAGACGAAACGATCGCACACAGAATGGGCCTGATCCCGCTTAAGACAGACTTAGAAAGCTACAACTTACCCGAAGACTGCCCATGCAAAAGCGAATTCGGCTGCAACCTCTGCCGCGTCACGCTAGCATTAGATGTGGAGGCAAAGGGAGGGACGAGAACCGTGTATTCCGGGGACATGGCTTCAGAAAACCCCAACATCGTACCCGTAAGCGACAAGATCCCCATACTGAAACTGGCAAATGAACAACGAATAAAGCTTGAAGCATACGCGAGACTCGGCAAAGGAAAAAATCATGCCAAATGGGAACCAGTTTCGATGTGCACATACAAGTACTATCCCAACATAAACATCACCAAAACATGCACGGCATGCGGAAAATGCATAGACATATGTCCCCGAAGAGTTCTGGTCAAGAAAGGGGAACGCATCGAAGTGAACGATTTGATTGCCTGCACCCTCTGTCAAGACTGCAGCAAAGCTTGCCCAGAAAAACCTCCTGCAATCCAAGTCACGGGAGAAGAAAACGCGTTTATATTCAACGTGGAATCTACTAGCGCACTTCCCCCCGAGAGAATAATGGCTGAAGCCAGCCGAATACTAGAAAGACAACTCAAAGAACTTGTAGAAGAGATCAAGGTGAAAAAGAGTGAAAAAGCCTAAAGCGACAAACCCGGAACTGCTTGAGCTTGCGAGTACTCTCAAGAAAAAAGGCAGAGAGAACAAAGCTGAAATCTGGCGAACCATCGCTAAACGCTTAGTCAAGCCCAAGAGAAGCCGTTTAGTCGTGAACCTGAGCCGCTTGGACAGGTACACAATAAAGAACGAGACGGTCGCAGTTCCAGGGAAAGTGCTAGCCTCGGGCGAGATAACCCACCCAATTACCGTGGCCGCATTCACGTTCTCAGGAAAAGCCAAAGAAAAAATAGAAGCCGCGAGAGGAAAATGCGAGTCTCTAACTGATCTTGTGAAAAAGAATCCAAAAGGCTCAAACGTCAAGATAATAGGGTGAATGAAATGGAGACAATAACAAGGGAAACAACCGTTGTAAACGCTGAAGGCCTCATCCTCGGCAGAATGGCAAGCGGAATCGCCAAGCAACTACTTGAGGGCCAACGCGTACTCATCGTTAATGCTGAAAAAGCTGTCCTTTCAGGGGCAAGGGTGAGCAAAGTGAATGAAGCAAAGGAATTTCTTGCAGTGGGAGGCGTGGGAAGAGGACCATTCCACTATAGACGACCAGACCGAATAGTCCGAAAAGCCGTCAAAGGCATGCTTCCCATCAGGCAGCCGAAAGGCATTCAAGCCTATAGGAGACTTCAAGTCTTCATCGGGGTCCCCGACAAACTAAAGGAACAAAAAATGAACACGATGGCAGAGGCCCAAGCAAAAAAGTTAACTTGTCCACATTTCACGGTCGCAGAACTCGCAAAAGGAATAGGATGGAAGGAGAATGAATAGACATGCCAGCTAAGAGAAGCCTAGTCGTAAGTGGAAAAAGAAAAACTGCCACGTCACGCGCCGTGGTCAGACTCGGCATCGGAAGAGTACGCATAAACAGAACCCCAGTAGAAATCTATGAACCAGACATCGCACGCGAGAAAATCATGGAACCCCTGATACAAGCTGGCGACGAGGTTCGAAATCAAATAGACATGGACGTGAGAACATCAGGAGGAGGCTACATGGGACAAGCCGAAGCGGCCAGAATGGCCATCGCCAACGCCATCCTCAAATGGACCAAAAGCGCGCACTTACGAACAGTCTTCGCAGAATATGACAGAACAATGATCGCTGGCGACACCAGGAAAAAAGAACCCAAAAAATTCGGGGGACCAGGAGCCCGCTCCCGAGACCAGAAAAGCTACAGATAAAGAGGACTGAACCAAAATGATAATCCCAGTAAGATGCTTCACATGCGGCAAACTCATCGGCGACAAATGGGAAGAATTCACAAGAAGAGTAAAGGCCGGAGAGAACGCCGGAGAAGTCCTTGACAGCTTAGCAGTAAAACGTTACTGCTGCAGACGAATGCTCCTATCACACGTAGAAATATTCGACGAAGTACTACGTTTTTATGAAGAAGCAGAAAAACGAAAAGAAGCAAGAAATCTCTACTAAGCCAAAAGGTAAGGCCGATGTCCACAGTCATTGAAGACGTGATTGCAAGAAAAGTATTCAACAACCGCGGAGAAGAAACCATAGAAGTCGACATCATCACCACCTCAGGCTTCGGCAGAGTCGCAGCACCAGCCGGAAAAAGCCGAGGAAAAACAGAAGTCGAATACTACCCACAAGGCGGAGTAGACCAAGCAGTAAAAAAAGTCGAAGAAGACATAACACCTGAATTAGTCGGGCTAGGCGCAGATTCCCAAGAAGAAATTGACAAAACACTACACGAAATCGACGGTTCGAAGGATTTTCGAGCAATCGGCGGCAACACCGCATACGCGACATCCCTAGCATGCGCCGAAGCCGCTGCAAACTCTTCCGGACTCTTACTTTTCCAATATCTCGGAGGACACGTGGTACATGAATTGCCTTTCCCCTTAGGAAACACGATAAGCGGGGGCTTACACGCCCTAGGCAAATCTCCTGACCTGCAAGAATTTCAGGTCCTGCCATACGGGGCAGAATCGTTCTTGGAGGCCGCAACCGCAAACATACAGGTTCACAAAAAGGTCGGCGAAGCCCTAGTAAAGAAAGACAAACTCTTCGGCCAAGGGAAAAGTGACGAAGGCGCATGGGTCGCCAATGTGGACACCCAAGATGCCTTAGAAATCATGGTCAAAGCCTGCGAAGAAGTCGGGGCAGAAATGGGTTTTGAATGCGGCGTCGGCGTGGACGCCGCCTCATCTTCACTGTGGAATGGAAAAACCAAGACTTACGATTATCGCAAAGAGAAAAAGACAAGAGACTTCAGCGAACAGCTGGAATTTATGCTCGGACTCATAAAGAAATACCATCTCGTATACGTCGAGGACCCATTCCACGAAGAAGATTTCGCAGGCTTCTCAGAATTGACGAAGAAAACCAAGAACTGCTTCATATGCGGCGACGACCTGTTCACAACGAACAGCGAGAGACTAAGCCGCGGACTAAAAGTACATGCAGCCAACGCCATCATAATAAAGGTCAACCAAGTGGGCACCCTCACGGATGCTTGGGAAACAGTTGAAATGGCAAAAAGGAACGGTGTCACACCAGTCATATCCCATCGTTCAGGCGACACCTGCGACTGGCACATAGCCCATCTGGCTGTAGCTTTCAGCTGCCCCATAATCAAGACAGGCGTCGTGGAGGGCTCTCGCATCGCCAAAATAAACGAGTTAATAAGGATCGAAGAGTTTCTTGGAGACAGAGCCACAATGGCCACTCTCGACTCGCTTCAAGGAGAATGAAATTTGTCAGAAGATGAAGAAAACAACCAAAAAGTTGACGAAGAAGAACCCCAAGACAAAGAAGACGTAGTGGAAGAAGAGGTAAAACTAGACGAAGAAAACACGCCAGAGTCCCAAGAATCGCCAGAATTAGCCGCTGAACAGGCACCAGAAGAAGACCTTCTGATGCCCCGAGACGCATTATTATCCGCAGGCATACACATCGGAACAAGAATGAAGACAGGGGACATGGAACAATTCATTTACCGTGTAAGAGCCGACGGGCTTTTCGTCTTAGATGTCAAGAAAACTGATGATCGAATACGAGTAGCCGGCAAGTTCCTAGCACGGTTTGAGCCGTCAAAGATAGCGGCAGCTGCCGCCAGACTCTATGCGCAAGAACCCGTGAGCAAATTCTGCCAAGTCACGGGAGCAACCCCAGTTGTAGGCAGATTCATACCTGGACTCCTATCAAACCCATTATATCCCAACCGAATCGAGCCAGAAGTCCTCATCGTATCAGACCCGAGGGCAGACATTCAGGCCGTAAGAGAGGCAGCCGCCGTGGGAATACCTGTGCTTGCCTTATGCAGCACGGACAACGAGTTTAATGGAGTAGATCTTGTAATCCCCACAAACAACAAAGGCCGACGAGCGTTAGCCGTAGTCTATTGGCTCCTAGCAAGACAAGTACTACGTGAAAGAGGCGAACTTGCAATGGACAAAGATCTACCTCTCACCGTCGACGACTTCGAAGCGAAAATCGCGAGGGAGGAGGAGGAAAGCTAACCTAATGGTGAAGGTTCGGCGACCATGCCAAGCCGGAGCCTTCTACGAAGGAACCCCTGAGGCGCTTAAACGACAGATTGAGGAATGCTTCACCGGCAAACTCGGCCCATGCAGGATTCCAATTGTCGCAGAAAGACCCATAAAAAACGTGCTGGGGCTTATCTGTCCACACGCAGGCTACATGTTTTCAGGAATGGTAGCCGCACACGCATACTACAAACTTGCCCTAGACGGAAGACCAGACCTCATTGTCCTTCTCGGTCCTAACCATACTGGTCTCGGAAGTGGCTTAGCCATTATGAATGAAGGCATCTGGCGCACCCCACTAGGAGATATCGAAGTGGATAGTGAAGCAGCTAATCAACTCACACGAGAATCTAGTCTCATCGATGTCGACGATTCCGCGCACAGAAATGAACATTCGATTGAGGTACAACTACCCTTCCTCCAATATCTCTACGGCTCATCATTCAAGATACTGCCAATTTGCTTTCTAATGCAAGATCTGACATCAGCCAAAGAAGTTGGTCAAGCTGTAGCCAAAGTTCTGCAAAACAAAAAAGCAGCAATCATCGCTTCCTCAGACATGACCCACTATGAACCCCAAAAAAGCGCAGAACAAAAAGACAAGAAAGCCCTCGAAGCAATCGAAGCAATGGACGAGGCTCGTTTTCAATCAGTAATCGAAGACAATAACATTACGGCATGTGGCTATGGCCCCATAACTTCTCTGATCACCGCAGCGAAAGCCTTGGAGGGAAAAGAGGCAAAATTATTATGTTATAAGACCAGTGGAGATGTAACTGGCGATCACACAAGCGTCGTTGGGTACGCCGCCGTATGTTTCACGAAATAGTGGTGAACAATGGGAGTAGTTGCGTCAGCTCCCGCTAAAATCATACTGCTTGGAGAGCACTTCGTAGTCTACGGTGAGCCAGCAATCGTTTTGGCCATAGACAAAAGAGCATATGCCACAGTTGATCGCCGCAATGACAAGCGAATACACGTGCAATCTGCAAACCTGAATTTTGCAGGATACTTCGACGATGGCGATTTCAAAATCGAAAAAGGAGACCTGAAGGAAGCCAAACTGAAATTTGAGGCTATCCGCATAGCTGCAGACCAAGTCATGAAAATGACCGGAAAAAAGATAGGCTTAAACATCGAGATAAACTCGTCAATTCCAGTAGCAGCTGGCCTCGGCTCTTCCGCAGCAGTCATTGCCGCCGTAACAGCAGCAACAGGCTCCCTCCTCAACCTGAAACTGCCAAAAGAGGATATCTTTCGCGTCGCATGCGAGGCTGAAAAATCCGTTCACGGCACAACGTCTGGAGTGGACCCCGCCATAGCGACCTTCGGCGGCGCACTCCTATTCCAGATGGACACTGGGTTCAGACCACTCGAAGCAAAAATCGATATCCCGCTTGTCATCGGAGACACTGGAGTGGAGAGATACACTAGGACCCAAGTCGAAAAAGTGCGGAGCATGAGCGAGAATTACCCAAACCTCTTTGAACTGTTCCAAAAAGCCGCCCGAGAGATCGTCCTCAGGGCCATCGACGCTTTCAAAGAGAACGACCTCGCCACGATAGGAGAATTGATGAATATCAATCAGGCACTCCTCTATGGATTAGGAGTTTCAGACGAATCGCTCGAATGGTTGATAAATGCCTCACGCAAAGCCGGGGCCTTAGGCGCAAAACTAACCGGAGCAGGCGGAGGCGGATGCATTGTTGCCTTGGCCAAAAACGAAGGACTTGAAAAAGTGTTGGAGGCAATAGTTGGAGCAGGAGGCAGATCTTTCATAGCGAAAAAGACAGATGAGGGAGTCAAGGTTGAAAAAACCTGAAATGACAGTCCTGAAAATCGGTGGATCCGTCATTACCGATAAGAAGGGAAAGATGGCCGCTCGAACAAAAGATATTGACCGTCTTGCCGGAGAGATTCACAAATCAGATACTCAGAATTTGATAATTGTCCACGGAGGCGGAAGCTTTGGTCACCCCTTCGCCCAGAAATACCGAATAAATGAAGGCTTCAAAGATAACTCGCAGAAAATTGGGTTTTCGGAGACTCACAACGTCATGACCCTGCTCAACGGTCTGCTTATGGCTTGCCTTATTGAGCACAAGGTTCCTGCAGTGAGCATTGCACCTTCATCCTGCATAATTACTGAAAACGGAAGAATCAGCCATTTCGATGACTCCATCATCAAGGACCTATTGAAGATGAGCTTCACTCCCGTTCTTTATGGAGACGCAGTGTTAGATACAAAGCAGGGTTTTGCAATTCTGTCAGGTGATCAACTTGTCACGTCCCTTGCCGTACGGTTCAACGCGGAACGCATAGTAATCGGGTTAGACGTAAATGGGCTCTACGACGCAGATCCAAAGGTCGAGAAAACAGCTAGAATGCTAAGCCACCTTAATCTGGAAGAACTCAAAGAGCTTCAAGGCAAACTCTGCAAACCAAAATCATGCGACGTCACTGGCGGCATGTTGGGCAAAGTCAGGGAATTACTGCCTGCAGCAGAACATGGGATTCCAATAATCTTTGTTAACGCCTCAAAGCCAGAAAACTTATGCAGGGTTCTTGGAGGAAAAAAAGTAGA
>Ga0209039_10002338_pt1 | contig 16264 bp, 17 predicted proteins | sample BogFormECP12_OM1_FD_188238 | JGI IMG/M metagenome (GOLD analysis project Ga0209039, IMG submission 188238) | Bog forest soil microbial communities from Calvert Island, British Columbia, Canada - ECP12_OM1 (SPAdes) (version 2) | ecosystem: Environmental > Aquatic > Freshwater > Wetlands > Bog ... | reverse complement strand
CCAGGGGTAGGCGTCGACGATCCGCGTAAAATCTTCCGCCAATCCGTGGAAGGAAAAGCCGGGGTTGACAATGCGTCCCTCTTTTTTTGCCTGGTCGAGAAATTCAAGGACACCGAGTGGTTCAAGGTTGTTCCACGGTGCGCCGTTGAGGGCATGGAGGAGGTAGTAGTCGATACGGTCAGTCCCCAGTTTCCTCAGTTGGGCGGCCAAATAACGATCCATATCCTCTCGGCTCTTGATCATCCACGAGGGGAGCTTGGTGGCAAGCTTGACCCTCTCACGGTAGCCGTCCTCCAGCGCCTTTCCGAGGAGGATTTCGCTCTCACCGCCGTGGTAGGGCCAGGCCGTGTCCACATAGTTGACACCTTGGTCGATGGCATAGCGGATTTGGTCGATTGCCCTCGATTCATCGATCTTTCCGTCCTTGAGGGGCAGGCGCATGCACCCGAAGCCCAGGATCGACAGTTCATCGCCGTTTTTCGGCATTCTTCTATACAGCATTGCACGCCTCCTGTGTACAACGGTGAATAAGCGCCGTCATCATCTGCCACTTCTCCGCTATATCTTTTCCGGTTCCTGCCAGATTGAGTTTCGCGATCAGCTCAGGAGCCCATTTCGCTTGTTCAGTTGAATGGCGCGAATACTCCTCTGGATTCCACTGATACATACCTATCCTTAACCCAGTATAGCTTCTAATATCGCATAGCGTGAGGGTAAGGTAAAGTAGTTGACCGGTCCGATTATTCTGGTGCAGCGCTGCCGTCTGAAAGCTGCAACACCTTTGAGAATTTAAGCTGTCGTCTTTCCCGTGCCGGGGAGGCCGGTGATGAGGGGGTTGCGCTGCTCCATACCGTTAAGTGTACACCCTGGTCCCCGGATCTCACAAATACGGGAGACGTGTCATCTGATTTCTCCAAGCTTATCATACAACAGGTGCCCAGAAAACGGGTTTGACTCCTGCTCAGTACAAGAGGGATGACTAGGGAGCACGGTTGTCCTTGCCGTACGCATTTTTTCCTTGCCTCATGCAAGAGTCTGGCGTATAAAGGAACAACCGCTGTTAAAATCTACGACCAAGGGGGGTAAGCATGACCAAAGAGGAGTTCGTAACCAAACTGGCGGGCACGGCAAAGGTCAGCAAGAGGCAGGCGGACGAGATGTTTTCGGGATTTATCGGGATGATCACGACTTTGTTAAAGAAGGGCGAGCGGGTTGCCCTTCCTGGCCTCGGGGTCTTCTCCATGGTGCAGAGGAAGGCACGCACCGGCAGGAACCCCGGCACCGGCGCTCCTATCAAGATACCGTCCAAGAAGGCGGTAAAGTTCTCAACCTCCAGCGCATTGAAACAGGGCCTTAACAAGACTAAGAAAAAGTAGCTTCAGAAAGAGACCTTTCGAGCATCTCTGGGCGATTCTTTTCTTGTCGCCCTGAAAGGAGCGTGATCAGGCGGTTTACCACCCGAGCCGCGCGAAGCTTGGTGCCCCAAGAGGGCAGAGATGTGGGAACAACAAAAAGGGGGTAACGATTATGAAACGGTCTCTCCTGACACTAGGAGTCGTTGCAGGTGTGTTCCTTTTCCTGACGCCCGGTCTTTCTGCCGCCCCGTTTTACCAGGGAAAGACTTTGCGCGTCACGGTAGGCCATTCGGCGGGCGGAGGTTTTGACCTCTGGGCGCGGCTTGTGGCCCGCCACATCGGAAAGCACATACCGGGTAATCCGGATGTGATCGTGGATAACATCACGGGCGCCGGGGGGCTTATCCACGTCACACAGCTCTTCGGCTCCACCAAGCCGGACGGTCTTACCATCGGTCATTTCAACGGCGCGTTTCTTCTGAGTGCTCTGTTCGGGCAACCGGGCTACACCTTCGACGGGCAGAAATTCATCTACCTGGGCGCCGTCAACAAGGAGAACCCCGTCTACATCATGAGCAAGAAAAGCGGCATCACGTCCGTGGAGAGATGGCGAGCAGCTCCTCTGCCGGCAAAGGTCGGGGGCTTTGTGCCGGGCAATTCCGTGGACAACTGTCACCACGTCATGAAAGAGGTCCTCGGATTCCCCATCAGGGACATCATGGGCTACAAGGGGAACGCCGACATCCTCATCGCCATGGATAGCGGTGAGCTTTCCGGCGGTGCCATAGCGTGGGACACCCTGAAGGCCAACCGCACGAGGCAGATCGAGGCGGGTGATAATGTTACCGTCGTCCAGTGCACCCGCAAGCCCCTTAAGGAGCTCCCCAAGGTCCCGAGAATGATCGACCAGGCGCAGAGCGCCGAGCAGCAGAAACTGGTTGAAATGGCCATCAATATCCCCAATGAGTTCTCGAAGCCCTGGGTCGTCACCCCGGGCACACCGAAGGAGCGTGTCGATATATTGCGCAGGGCCTTGCAGGAGCTGGCCCAGGACAAGGAGTTCCTCGCCGAAGTCGACAAGATGAAGTTTACCTTCGACCCGATGACCGGTGATGAGCTCACCACTGCGGTTATGAACGCCCTCATGGTCGATGCGGCGACGAAGGCCAAGCTGAAGGAGATTCTCTTCAAAGAAGAGGGCAAATAACACCGGTCGTTGACATCGCAACGAATGAAAGACAAACAGACGGGCAATGGTAGTGCAAAGGGAGGTACCATGAGATTGAACGGCAGAGTGGCTATTGTGACGGGAGCGGCCAGGGGTCTGGGAAGGGCCTATGCACTGCGACTCGCGAGGGAAGGTGCACGAGTAGTGGTTGCCGATATCACAGACGGCACCGAGACCGTCGAGGCGATCAAGAGCTCGGGCGGGGAGGCAATCGCCGTCTCGACCGATGTGACCAGCGAGGAGAGCACGAAGGAGATGGCCCGTAAGGCGATCGAAGCCTTCGGCCGCATCGATATCCTGGTCAATAATGCCGCCATCTTTGCGACGATCGTCAAGAAACCGTTCTGGGAGATTCCCGCCAGCGAGTGGGATGCTGTGATGGCGGTCAACCTGAAAGGCCCTTTCCTCTGCGCAAAGGCCGTCTACCCGCAGATGAAGAAACAGGGTAAGGGGAAGATCATCAACGTCGCCTCCGGCACGTTCTACAAGGGAACGCCCAAGTTTCTCCACTACGTCGTTTCGAAAGGGGGAAACGTTGCAATCAGCCGGTCTATGGCGCGGGAGGTGGGTGATGCAGGCATCTGTGTCAACACCATCGCCCCCGGTTACACCGAGACGGACTACCTGAAGGAGAACCCTCAAGACCTTCCGGAGGTGACCAATGCCACCATAGTGTCCCGCTGTTTCAAGCGGATGGAGACGCCGGACGATCTGACGGGCACGATTGTCTTTCTTTCATCCGATGACAGTGATTTCATCACCGGGCAGACGATAGTCGTAGATGGGGGAGTGGTACTGAACTGAAGTTGGGTAACACGACACGGCACACGGCTACCACCGTGTGATGACAAAAGGAAGCAGAGTGGACAACACGGGCGCGGATGCTCCGTCGTCAGCGGGCCGATCTCTCTTTGCGAAAGACTCTTCGCCACTGGCACCATCCTCACGATTACCAACGAAATGGTGCATGTCTGAAAGGGTACTGCAAAAAAGCATTCCAGGAAGTACTAAATAAAGGTCGTCGACTCATCTCATCGGTGTTTCTGCTTGATAAGTAGTCAGCTTGTTTCGCCGCCGCCGTTCCAAAGGTATAGCTATCCTGCTGCTCGGCGCGGAAAATTTGTCTAGTCGGGAAACTTACTGCTTTCTACTTTACCGCCTTCTTAAGGGCCATCCCTGCTGCAAATTTCGGAGCCTTCCTCGCAGGAATCTTTATCTCCTTACCGGTTTGCGGATTTCTCCCCATTCTTGCTTTTCTCTGCGTGACAGAGAACGTACCGAAGCCGATAAGCGTGACCTTCTCGCCCTTCTTCAGCGACTTCTTTACACCGTCGACAAAGGAATTAATCGCCTTGTCTGCGGCTGCTTTGGTGACTTTTGCATCCTTCGCCATCTTGTCGATGAGCTCTGCTTTTGTCATACATCCTCCTCCTTAAGCAAATGGATGTGGCGCGCTCCTACAAGCACGGAATCTTTTAATAGCATGGCTCTCTTGTCTGTACAAGGGTTTTCTCTAATAATTCTCTAATAAGAGCGATATGCGTAACCACCATTGCCGAGCTAGTGTAAAATGGTGCCCCCGCAAAGCGCGCATTCACCGCAAGTACGCCTCCAAAAATGCTCATTTCACCGAACATTTTGTTGTTGCCGGCTTTCACGCGCAGGAGTAGAATCTTATGCAATAGAGGTTTCGCCCATTAATTGTTGGGCATAGCAGCAAAAAAGGAATGACCCAAATGAATAAGAAAACAATACTCGCACCTCTTGCCCTTATCTGTGTTCTGTCGCTGACGGGTTGTGGTAGCTATCAAGCTATCGGCGTGTTTCAGGACTATAAGGAGGTTCTCTACGGGACAGCAAATGCTAATCTTGCAGCCGGCAGGTCTGACTTCGTTCTGATAGGGAAGGTAACTGGCTTGAAATGCCAGGGCAGTTGCGATGCCACCTACATTCCTCCGTGGGGCCTATGTGAAGGGCAGCGAGGGAATCTCTTCGCCATGTGTACCGATGGTCGAAGCATAACGGGGGAATGGTTTGCTCAATCATGTAAGAAAGGGTATGGCCGTGGCAAGGACAGTTACGGGAACATTTTTGCCTTTACGTTCGGTATGTCGGAACGAGAAGCAGAAGTGCAGTTGAAGTCCCAACTTGCAGCCTCCAGCGATAAGCCAGCATTGCCGACCTCTAATCCAAAGTAAAAGTGGTTGGCATTGTCTCTACCACTCTGGATCAGGTTAAAGCCTTTGGGGAGTCTGGCACCATTCCGCAGAATGTTAACTACGCGGTAAAGGCTGACTATATCTTGCCACCACGTCTCTCATCGGTCATTAACCACGGCCTCATAAACGAGCCGGATACAAGTCATAGCCTCGAGGAACTGGCAAAGGAATATGAGCGGTCGGTAGTATTGGTTAGGTGATGCACCATTGCCAATCCTCATCTTCGCCTCACCCCAATCCGACTAAGTTGCGTGTTTCAGGAAGATATGGTGGGGCTCAAAGAACGTTTTTCAGACCTACGAACGCATAATTGCAGGTTCTTGTGAGGGGTGAGGATTGCGGAAAGAAAGCGAGCATAATGATGCTCCACGTGTGAATCATTTATTTGTTTGAACGCGAACTGATGATACGTGCCGAAGGCAATGGAAGCCTGATCAGTCTCTGGTCATAAGTCGATATCCCACACCTGATTCAGTGACGATGTAACTGGGTTGTGATGGGTCTGCCTCGATCTTACGCCGCAGCTGACCGATGTAGATGCGCAGATAATGCGTTTCGTCCTGGTAATTCGGCCCCCAGATCGCCTTCAGGAGCTGCCTGTGGGTAACGACCTTGCCGGCCTGGAGCGCTAGATATTTCAAGATTTCATATTCGGTTGGCGTGAGCTTCACGTCTTCCTCCCTCAGTATCACTCTGCGGTGCGCCAGATCCAGCGTAAGCTCCCCGAAGGTAAGCACCGGCTCATCTTCTGTTTTGGCTGCGTGGCGGAGAGCAACCCGAATCCGGGCAAGAAGCTCTCCCATACCGAACGGCTTGGTGATATAGTCGTCAGCGCCGACATCGAACGCTCTAATCTTATCGTTCTCCTGCTCTCTCACCGAGAGAACAATGACTGGAACCTGTGTCCATTCACGAAGGCGCCTGACAACCTCGACGCCGTCGAGGTCCGGCAAGCCAAGGTCCAGGACGATTAAGTCGGGATGAAAGATTGACGTCTGATTCAGACCCTCTTGGCCCGAAGACGCTTCGGCAATATCAAAGCCAAAACCTGTCAGGGCGGTCTTTAACATCCGGCGAATCTGTTTTTCATCGTCAATAACAAGTATGCGTGCGCCATCAGACATTATGTTCCGCTCCTTCTTCAACGGCTGATTCTTCCGGAGGTGGCTCGGATGCGGGCAGGGAAAAGGTGAACCGGTTACCGTACCCAGGCGACGGGTCAACCCATATTTTGCCGCCATGCGCTTCAACGATCCCTCTACAGATAGAAAGACCGAGTCCTGTCCCGCTTACATCCTTAGCATAGTGCAAACGATAAAACTTGTTGAACACATGCTCTCGCTCTGCCTTGGGAATCGATGGGCTGAGATCGCTAACGCTGATCAGAAGCGCTTCATTCGTGTAATGAGCCGAAATGGATATTTCTCTGTCCAGAGGGGAATATTTCGCGGCATTTTCCAGCAAGTTAATCATAACGTGTTCTATAAGACCACAATCGGCTCTTACAAGGGGTGGACCGGGTGGCATAGTAACCCGCAATGGATGGCCTTGAAGAACATCTTTAGTCTGCCTCAGGGCAACACCCACAATATCCTGGATGTCACACCATTCTTTGTTCAGCTTTAACACACCGCTTTCAAGCCGCACCATGTCAAGGAGATTTGCCACGAAGTGGTTCAAGCGTTGGGCCTCTTCTTTGATCGTCTGTAAAAGAATTTCTTTGGTTTCCCGGCTATACACGCTTTCCTCGGAGAGAAGGCTTGTCACTGCACCTGTAATTGAGGCGAGTGGTGTGCGTAGGTCATGAGAGATGGAATTGAGCAGGGCCGTATGTAGTTTCTCTGATTCTCTGAGCCATTGAGCCTGTTCAGCTTCTTCCGCCAGTTTAACGCGGATGATGGCAATCGCCGCCAGGTTGGCAAAGGCTTCAATAAGTTGGCGTTGCTCGGGTGGAAGTTCGTCCGCGCGTTGCCCCAGAGCCATGACGGCCAGGGTCTCCTCGTCAGTTCTGATGGGTACAAAAAGATGCTCTGCACCACTGAGCGTGCCGGTCCCCTTTCCAGCCCACTTCCCGTCCTCTAATACCCAGCGAGCTATACCTTGCTCCTTATCATCAAGCCGCTCCATGGATGGAGTGGTGTTGGCGATCTCAGTCAGCGTGCCGCCCGCGGGATGAGGCATGAATATGATCACCTCCCCATCCGTTGCTTCAGCCACGGTCTTCGCTAGCGTCTGCAAAACCCGTTGCAGATCGGTTTGAGCCGCTATTTCCCGGCTCAGTGCGTACAGGGATGCCGTTCTTCGCTCGCGATCTTGGGCCCTTTGGGCTTCCCGTCGGAGCCTGGTAGCCAACGTCCCGGTAACAACGGCAACCAACAGAAAAACCGCAAAACTTACAATATAACGCACGTCGCTCACAGCAAAGCTGAGCAGCGGAGGCACAAAGAAAAAATCAAACGCCAGTACTCCCAACAACGATGCAAAGAAAGAAGGTCCAAGGCCCCAGCGCACTGCACTGATCAGTACCGGCAATAAGTAAAGTACCAGAATATTTATGAGATCGAAGGAAGGATGTAGGATTTCACCGAGTACGGTGACGACTGCGACGGCTGCAAGAGTCCAAAAATACGGTTTCACATCCTGCTTCGCTACGGCTTCGTTCTTTCTTCAAGCGTGTTCATTTTTATGCCTGCATCCACACCAGGAAGAGGCTGAACCGGAGATGTCACCATGAACCTACCGGCAAGTATCCAGTCCTTCAACGTCGTTGCGATTTCCAGCGCTTTAGAATAGCTCGATATGGGCGAGGCAGGAATTTCCTTACCGTTGAGCCTCAGACTTCCCGACTTTAACTGGGAGTAACTCACCTCTCCAAGGCTTTTGGGCACGCGCTCGGGATAGTCTTTCCCATAATCCACGATCTGTGTTACCAGATCCGCGTCGCTTCTCGAAGTAAAATAGGCCATCTCCTCGTCAAGGACTGGGATGGGGATGCCTATGCCCACAAAAAGAGTAACGCCATAGCCTATGAAGCTCGCGCCCTTAAGAAAAAGAGGGTTCATCTGCTTCGCATCGCCGGTGACCGCAAGCGTCCCCGCGGGCGCCCTGACGAGACCCTCGGGAGTGCGCATCACGGCCGGGTTATGCTGCGTTCCCTGCGAGGAGACATATCCTATACCGCCACCCAGGAATATTCTTGTTCCGATACCGATCGTGCGGTACGTGGGGTCCTTCAGAAGCGGAGAGAGCTGCCCTGCACTGCAATAGTTGGCATTGCCGAGGTTTGGTTTCAGAAGGCCCATGTACGTGTGGATTACTCTGTCATTGCAGTTCACCGCAACATTATAGTTTTGGTAGCAGTTGCGCGGATTGTACAGATACGCCTCATTTACAGTCTCCTTGTTGATATAAGTCTCTATCTTTCTTCTGGGATAGCAGTCGGTGCCGTAACTGGTTGCGACAAGTCTCAGGTTCTTCCCGCCGACAAACTCTTCTATTACGTGGGCACCCCCGTATTTGAACTCACCCGGATAGACCTGATTTCTCGGGTCCTCTTCGGGCAGCGCAGTGGCGCCGAGGTAGACATCGACCGCAGCAAGCCCTGTGTAACAGGGTACGTCGTTCAGATGACAAGCGCCTCCCCCGATCTTTATCCTCGGCTTTGAGTGGCCGAGGTTTAGGAACATACCGCTTGAACACATCGGGCCAAACGTTCCGGTAGTGACCACGTCGACATGCTTGGCCGCCTCCTTGGTTCCCTTCCCGCCAACCAAGTCTATCATCTCCTCAGCCGTCACGACGACCGCTTTACCTTTCTTAATCTTTTCGTTGATCTCTTCTATCGTCTTCACTCTATCCTCCTACAACCCACTCCGGCATTAGCAGTCTAGGTTGTAGTATACCAGACCGATCGTAGAAATGGCAGGGGGAACGGTACGGGCGGTCGTCCGGTGAAGCGTGGGATTTTTAATTGCAGCTTGTTCCGCGTTATCACGCCTGCGGCGTGGTCACGGGTCTCGGGTTAAAAGCATTTGACTCTTAACACGCAACTCGTAACTCGTAACGGTTTCTATGGTTATGAAATCGTTACGTTGAACTTTATCTCTGCTTCCGACTTTCTGCCGTAAATGGGCGCAACGTCGCGTTGCGAGCCCGCTGCACGGGCTTCCATCCCCAATCGCAGCAAGGCTTCTCCTCTCACTCTCTGAAAGTCATCCCTGATCAGGGTGATACCTTCGACAGAAGCAAGCATCTCTTCGCACAGCCTCAAACCGGAACCAAAGCAGATACACGGCTCTCTCACTATGTCCGCAACGGCGGTTGGTTTGGCGGATTGATACTCCGTGATCCTCTCGAACCTGCCCTGCGAGATATGGTACAGTGCCAGGAAAACCTCGCCTTTCTTTGCATCAATGAGGGGGCAAACATATCTTCCTTCGAGATACCGGAAAGGATAAACGAGGACATCGAGTGTAGGTACGCCAACGAGGTTTACACCAAGCCCGGAAGAGAGCCCCTTCGCAAAGGCAAGCGCCACCCTGATTCCCGTAAATGATCCCGGCCCCAGTGTGACTGCCAGAACACCCACATCGTTGATCTCGTGGTCGTGATCGGCGATGAGCTGCTTTACCTTCAGGGACAGAAGTTCGGAGGTTGGCTTCTCGAACGTCCCATGTCTCTCTTCGAGAAACTGCCCGTCAATAGCCAATGCGAGATTCAGGAATCCGAGCGAGTTGTCGATTGCGAGAACAACCTTACCCGCCACTATCGAGCCTCTTGGAGTATATCACCTTACAAACCTGGTTGTTGGGAAAGAGCCGGCAGAGGTCATTGGAAAAAGCAAGAACCATAATCAATATCAGGACGGTTATACCGACCTTCTGGGAAATTTCGATAACACGCTGCGAGATCCTCCTGCGCGTCACCATTTCAATCAGGTAAAAGAAAATATGACCCCCGTCCAGTATGGGGATAGGCAGCAGATTTACAACAGCGAGGTTGATACTGATGATAGCGACGAAGTAGGCAAAAGTCCTCTTTCCTTCCTTGGCCTGTTTGCCTGCAGCCTCGAGAATGAGAATGGGTCCCCCTATATTTTTCGGTGAGATGCTCCCCTTAATGAGTTTAATTATGCCTATTACGGTCAGCTCAGAGAGCGTATAGGTCTGTATCACGGCTTTTGATGCAGCGCCACCCAACGTCTCTTTCCTCTGAAGAAACGTGTTCGAGGCCACAATGCCGATAATCTTCCGCGTTACCTTCTCACCGAATATGTTCGTCGATTCCATCTCCCGCGGGGTTATCATCGTGTCAAAGAATTGCCCGTCTCTCCTCACACTGAACTTCATGGGTTTCAGGTCGCTCTTGGCCATGATGTCCATCAGTTCCGACCACTCCTCAATCTGCTTCCCGTCGATGCTCGTTATCACGTCTCCCGCCTTGATGCCCGCGACATCGGCAGGAAAGCCCTTCTCCACACTGCCCACTTTTGTCGAGATCACGGACAGGCCAGACAGAAAAATGATGAAGAAGAGGAGACACGCCAGGATAATATTGAAGAACGGACCTGCAAACCCGATGAGGATCTTAATCCAGGGTGGCTTGTGCGTATACGATCTGGGTATCTCCGCCTCTGGTACCTGCTCATCCGGGGATTCCCCCAGAAGTTTGACATATCCACCGAGTGGCACTGCAGACAAGGCATATTCAGTTTCGCCTCTCTTGAAGCTCAAGAGCTTCTTCCCAAAACCGAGCGAAAACGCCAAGATTTTCACGTTGGCAATGCGCGCAACGAGAAAATGGCCCAACTCATGCACGAATATGAGCACACCCAGAGCAATTACTGCGTAAATGACGCTAATCAATCGACCTCCTTAGCCGCTGCATGACATAATGCATGGCCCATCTGTGTACCTCCCATATAATCTGTTCGTCTTCAATCTTCTCGATGCGCGTATGACGTGTCAGCGCCTCATCTATCAGACGGGCTATGTCGGTGAACCTGATACGCCCCTCCATGAAAGCAGCCGCTGCAACCTCGTTCGCTGCGTTGAAAACGATGGGAGCGCTATCTCCTATATCGAGAGCGTCATAGGCAAGTTTCAGCGCCGGGAATCGCTCCACGTCTGGAGCAGAGAAGGTAAGCTTCCGAAGAGTTGCTAGCTTCACCTTGCCGAAGGGGAGTTTTGTCCGCACGCCTTCATTGAGAGCAAAGGATATGGGGATTCTCATATCAGGATGGGCGAGGTAAGCGAGTATCGACCCATCTCTCAGCTCTACCATCCCGTGTACAATGCTCTCAGGGTGTATCAGCACCTTTATCCGCTGGTGATCCAGGCCAAAGAGCCAACGGGCTTCGATCACCTCGAGCCCCTTGTTGGCCAGCGTGGCTGAATCAAGAGTGATCTTTTTGCCCATCTTCCACGTGGGATGTTTCATCGCCTCATCCGGCCGCACTTTTCGCAGTTCTTCCTTGGTAGCCTTCCTGAACGGACCACCCGATGCGGTAATATAGAGCGTCTCGATCTCCGCGCCATCGTTAGTGTTCAGAAGCTGGTAAAGAGCCGAATGCTCGCTGTCAACGGGAATCAGCTTCGCAGGCGTCTCCCTGATGAGTTTCGTGATCAGTCTGCCTGCCATGACAAGACTCTCTTTGTTTGCCAGCGCTACGGTCTTGCCGCTCCTGAGTGCCTCCAGAGTGGGCTCGAGCCCGATGCTCCCCGGTAAAGCGTTCACAATGATATCAGCATCGGTTCGCACCATTTTTTTGATGCCGGCGAGGCCTCCCAGCTTTTCGGCATCGCCGAAGGGAACCTCATGCTCTCGGGACGCATCGAACAGAGAGGCGTACCTGGGCTTCCACTTTGCAAGCTGTGCGCTGAACAGTTCGACATTGTCTTTGCAGGCGAGCCCATAGACTTCCATGCTGTCGCTTTGCTTCTCGATCACCTCGAGCGTTGCCTTTCCTATGGAGCCCGTTGAGCCGAGTACTACTATTCGCTTTTTCATTTAGCAAAACCGACGAGGTAGTGGTAGAAAAAAGGTGTCGAAAAAAGAAAGCTGTCAATGCGATCGAGCATGCCGCCGTGACCCGGAATGAGCCCGGACGAGTCTTTCACGTTATAAACCCTCTTCGCAATCGATTCGAATATGTCACCGAGCTGGCCGAGAAGCCCGACCATGGCTCCCACAACTATCGACTCGAACACATTGATGCCAAGCAGTTTGCCGAAAGCGAGAGTCAGCACAGCTCCGCCGAACAGTGCCCCGAACAATCCTGCGTAGGTCTTTTTGGGACTGATCCGGGGTGCGAGCCGCTTCTTTCCGAACGTCTTCCCAATGAAGTACGCACCCGTGTCACTGGCCCAGATCGTGACAACGAGGATAATCGGAAAATAGAGGTTTGCTTCCCTGAGTCGATACAGGTAAAAGATGGGCAGTACAACAAAAATCTCCGCTAAGAGCAGCACCGTGACTTGCGCTGCTATCTCCTCGTTGACCCCTTGCGTATCCCCGCCGGATGCGATCATGCGGTAGATGAGAAAAACGAGAGGCGAGAACATGAGCCAGAAGATAAACGCAGACAGAGAGGCGCCGTGCAAGGGAATGACAGACAGAACCGCCAGAATCCCGACGAGAAACTTCTGCTTGGTCCCTGAAATTGAGGTCAATTCATAGGTAGCCAGGCATGCTACGATGAACAGGAACAGGAAAAGCCACCGCGTCGGCAGAAAGAGGAAAAGCAGGAGAACAACAGGGCCTATGCATGCGCCGGATAGAATCCGCTTTGTGAGCTCTTGCACTCAATATTCCTTCAGGCTTCCGAACCTGCGTTCCCGTCTCGTAAATTCGAGCAGGGCCTCTTCGTAAGCCTCCCTCCTAAAGTCGGGCCAGAGGGTTTCAGTCACATAGATCTCGGCGTAGGCCATTTGCCAGAGCAGAAAATTGGAGAGCCTCATTTCACCGCTCGTCCGGATGAGAAGGTCAGGGTCAGGCATACCGGCTGTGTAAAGGTACCGTGAAAAGGCTCTTTCGTCGATGCGCTTGACGCGCCCTGCTTGCACATGCTGTAACAGCGACCTCACGGCCTGAAGTATCTCTTCCCGGCCGCTGTACGAGAGCGCTATAGTGAGTGTCAATGCCTTATGCTTTGCTGTCTGCTCCATGACGTCCTTGAGCATCGCCCGGACCTTTTTCGGCAGATCTCCCAGGTCGCCGATGGCCCGGAAGCGTATCTCGTGTTCCATCATCATGGGCAGTTCTTTGCGGAGATAGAGTTCCAGAAGGTGCCAAAGCCCCCTGACCTCTTCTTTGGGCCTCGACCAGTTCTCTTTTGAAAATGCGTAAAGGGTCAGATAGGGTATTCCGATCTCCCTCGTCGCGGTTACCGCCTCTCTCACCGATTCAATGCCTGCTATGTGCCCCTCAAGTCGCGGCAGGTTCCGCTGTCTTGCCCACCTGCCGTTGCCGTCCATGATGATGGCAACATGAAGCGGCAGTTTCTCCTGTTTGAACTCCATAAGGTTGTCTTGTCAGAATTGAAGGATCTCTTTTTCTTTCTCGGAGTAAATGCCCTCAGAAAGAGTGATGTACCTGTCGGTCATCTTCTGGACATCTTCCTGGAGCTTGAAAAGATCGTCCTTGGAAAGGGTTTTATCTTTTTCCATTTTTTTCAGCTTTTCGTTCATGTCTCTTCTGATGTTCCGGATGGACACTCTCGTGGCCTCGACCATTTTACTCCCCTGTTTAACCAGTTCCTTTCTTCTTTCTTCCGTGAGCTTCGGAAAGACCAGCCGGATAATTTTCCCGTCGTTAAGAGGAGTAACCCCAAGATCCGACTTCTGGATCGCCTTCTCGATCTCTCCGACAGCAGAGGCATCCCACGGTTGAATCGCAATGGTCCGGCTATCGGGTGAAGAGATAGACGCCACCTGGTTAAGGGGCGTGGGCTGATCGTAATAGGTGATTCGTATATCCTCAAGAAGACTGGGGGATGCAACACCGGTACGGAGCCTCGACAGGTCTTTCTTGAGCGCGTTCACCGACTTCTTCAGCTTCTCCTCAAACTCTCCAAGTGATTCGTTTTGCACCGTTACCCCCTGACCACTGTGCCGATCCGCTCGCCCATGACAACCTTTTTCATGTTGCCCTGTTCCTTCAGGTTGAAGACAATTATCGGTAGCTTGTTTTCCATGCAGAGTGATATGGCTGTCGCATCCATAACCCTGAGCTTGCGGTTGAGCACCTCCAGGTATGTAATCTCAGAAAAGAAGCTGGCGTCAGGAAAACGTTCAGGATCTTTGTCGTAAACGCCCTCCACCTTCGTTGCCTTCAGGATAACTTCGGCGCCTATTTCCATCGCCCGGAGCGCTGCCGTCGTGTCAGTGGTAAAATAGGGATTGCCGGTGCCCCCGGCAAAAATAACGACACGTCCCTTTTCGAGATGGCGTATGGCCCTTCGCCGGATATAGGGCTCGGCAACCTGGGCCATCTGAATGGCAGTCTGCACCCTCGTGTCCAAGCCCAGCGTCTCAAGGCAGTCCTGTAAAGCTACTGCATTCATGACCGTGGCGATCATGCCCATGTAATCACCCGTCGCGCGGTCCAGGCCCTGCTCTTCAGCCCTGATGCCCCTGTAAATGTTGCCGCCTCCCACTACAATCGCGATTGTCACGCCCAGGTCTTTGACGTTCTTAACCTGGAAGGCAATATGCTTCATCATCTTGGGATCGATACCATAGCGCTCCTCGCCCATGAGAGCCTCGCCACTCAGCTTCAAAAGGATCCTGTCGTAGGCGGCCATTATCCTTCTGCGGTCTCCCCAAGTTGGAATCTCACGAATCTTCTGATCAGGATGTTTTCCCCTAGCTTGGTAACCAACTCCTCAAGTAATTCTTTTATCGTGATATCGGCGTTCTTTATAAAGGGCTGTTCCATCAGGCAGACCTCCTGATAGAACTTTTCCAGCTTTCCTTCCGCTATCTTATCGAGGATCTTCTCAGGCTTGCCCGACTCACGAGCCTGGTTCCTGTAGATCGTCTTTTCTCTTTCGAGGACCTCATTCGGAACCTCTTCCCGTCGCACGTAGAGCGGGTTGGACGCGGTAATCTGCATCACAACATCCTTGACGAATGTCTGAAACTCAACGGTCTTGGCAACGAAGTCACTCTCGCAGTTCACCTCTACCATCGCACCTATCTTGCCGCCTGTGTGGATGTAGGCCGATATGGAACCCTCCGTAGCTGCTCTTCCCGAGCGCTTCGCGAGCTTTGCCAGGCCCTTCTCACGCAGGTAATCAACCGCCTTCTCCATGTCCCCGTTTGCAGACCTCAGGGCTTCCTTGCAATCCATAAGCCCTACGCCCGTTTTTTCGCGCAATTTTTTAACAAGTTCAGCAGATATTTCCATCAAACACTCCCTTCCTCGTCACCAGGTTCGTCTCCATCGTATTTCTCTTCGAGCACACTCTCGTCAATAAACGGCTTAGGGCCTTCCTTCTCTTCTTCCTTGCTTTCAAACTCCTCGACGTACAAAGCGCGCCCTTCCATCACCGCATCAGCAATCTTGCTGGTAATCAGCTTGATAGCCCTGATCGCATCGTCGTTCCCTGGGATTATGTAGTCAATATCGTCAGGGTCGCAGTTAGTATCAACGATACCGACCGTCGGTATTCCCAGCTTCTTCGCCTCGTTCACCGCTATATACTCTTTTTTCGGGTCGACGATGTAGAGGGCACCCGGTAGCCGGTCCATGCCCTTTATGCCTCCGAGGTTCCTTTCCAGCTTATCTATTTCCTTGTCTACACTTATAGCCTCTTTCTTCGGCAGCACCTTGAAGATGTCGCTGCCTTTCAGTTCCTCGTACTTCCGAAGCCTGTCAATGCTTTTTTCAATGGTCTGGTAGTTGGTAAGCGTACCGCCGAGCCAGCGCACATTCACGTAATAGGCGCCGCACCTCTTGGCCTCTTCGACCACTCCTTCCTGGGCCTGCTTTTTAGTGCCCACAAAAAGGACGTACTCGTTCCGGGAGGCAACCTCCTTAACGAAATTGAACGCCTCCTTGAACATCTTGAGCGTTTTCTGCAGGTCAATAATATAGATGCCGTTTCTGGCCCCAAAGATGTAAGGCTTCATCTTGGGGTTCCACCGTTTCGTTTGGTGGCCGAAGTGGACACCGGCTTCGAGCAACTGCTTAATGGTGAGATTGGACATCAAGACCTCCGGGTTTTTTCTTCCGCCTTTCGCTTCTTGAGAGCAGACACTGACGTGCACCCTGCTGCCAATTGAAAGACGTGCAGAATGGTTTTAACTTCAGTGGAGTAGTCTATAGCATAAGGCTGCATTATGCAACAGAAAAGTAGGGAAATGTAAAGCCAAAATAGAAATGTCCTATTCTTACCAAAATAGAAATGTCCTATATCCGTGGTAGCTGTTCCGGGGCCTCTTCCTTCTTCCGGTTTGGGA
>Ga0209039_10002337_pt1 | contig 16267 bp, 19 predicted proteins | sample BogFormECP12_OM1_FD_188238 | JGI IMG/M metagenome (GOLD analysis project Ga0209039, IMG submission 188238) | Bog forest soil microbial communities from Calvert Island, British Columbia, Canada - ECP12_OM1 (SPAdes) (version 2) | ecosystem: Environmental > Aquatic > Freshwater > Wetlands > Bog ... | reverse complement strand
TCAATCAATTCTTCCCGACTCAGATGGGCCAAATCTTTCCGAACCATATGGCCCATCTTACCAAATCTCACACACTTCGCGAAGGGTGTGAGTAGATACCGCTGTTCCGCGCTTCATCGGTGGCCAGATCGGTTTTGATGGGCGTATTACATACCTGGGACCCGCAATCTGGCCTACCATCCCCATGTTCATTATCTCGTTCCCGGCGGCGGCTTGGGTCCCGAGTTGGCTAAAGGCCCGCAACAATTTCTTCCTGCCCGTGAGAGCACTATCCCGATTGTTCCGGGCTCGCTTCCAACATCTCCTGTGCCAAACATCCATCTTTCCCCAGATCCCTTCCGATGTCTGGCACTTGGACTGGGTAGTGCACTGCAAAGGGGTGGGCAACGGCCAGACCGCGCTCCAGTATCTTGCTCCTTATGTCTACCGCGTGGCCATTAGCAATCGCCGCCTCATCAAGATGGTGGACACCGGACACATGGAATCTTCCTTGGTCACTTTCCAGTATCGGGCTTCCAAGACCCGCAAACTCAAACACTGCACGCTCTCTGCTGAAAAGTTCATTCACCGTTTTCTGCAGCATGTGCTGCCCCGCGGCTTTGTGAAGGTCCGCTCCCGCTTGCTCTCCCTACGACAACAACTCGAACAGGATCCATCAATCCGGAAGCCCCACTCTCAGCCGGAAACAGACTCTGCAGACTCTGAGCTGATCCCTTCTGAGATTTCCCATCCCGTCTGGCTCTGTCCCAAATGTGGCATGCCGATGCTTTTCCTGCGAGTTCTTTCGCCCAATCCCTGTCGCTCTCCATGAGCCAATTTTTTGCTGCCCCTGGGCAAAGCCTCTCCTTCGACACCAGTTTGGATCTTCGCTGCCGCTCTATTCGGATTCCTTGGAAGCTAATCTCCGTTTCCATTTTGTTGGCTCAAAGAGTATTTTTGCATGTACAATTATCTCAATGCTTGATAGATGTTGGTTACAACCGTTTGATTTGGCCAGTGGCTTATCTTTAATCCCCAAGTACCTCGTCCGAATTCCCGTGCCTACGGCTTAGTTCAACTCGGACCGATGCGGCGGCTCACTCTACCGAAGTCTTGATTTTCGCTCGCCCCGCCCCATCAATCCTTAATGCGTTAGCCCGCGAAATATCCTGAAAAAAGTGTATGGCTTTTTGTTCATAACGTGAAGATGTTATGATCCCCGTGGTTTTCCTGGAATGCAAGTATTGTTTATGAATTAATCTGTGGCTTGATCACCTTTGCCCCGATTTGCGAAAGTGCGTTGCACAACAGTTCAAACATCGCTTCATCTCGATAGGTGCCGATGATGGCGCCGCCCGACCCGGCAAATTTGGCGCTGGCTCCGCACTGACGAGCAACATCAATCATACGCGTTTGCCAGGGGGGTAAATTGTAGATGCCGCGGCGTGTGTCGAAGTTTTCGTTGATCAGGATGCCCAACGTTTCAGAGTCGCCAGCTAGCAGGGCCGCCCGACCCTGCTCGGCAAGGTTGGCAAAGTGCCGCATGGCGTTGACGATCTTTTCTTCGCCGCGGTTGTAGCGCCCGCGAATATCGTTGTGAAATACTTCGGTGGGTTCGCTTAGATCGTTGTGATAGGCCAGGTAAAGGGGTGGCAGCAAGGCCGGGTTTAACGGCTCGTAAGCATAACATTTGTAGCCATCAAGCAATCGCTCACGGCTTAGGTCGAAATCCATGTATACTACGCCTTCATAAACCTGGATCACCCGATCTTGCAGGCCGGCGGCAATGCCCAGTTCATCCTGTTCGATGGAAAGCACAAAAGATGGTTGCACCTGAAAGGGGATTTGCACATCGTAGAATGCCATCAAGGCACGTAGCATGGCGACGATGATTGCGCTTGAGCCAGCCAAGCCGACCTGGCGCGGAATGTTAGTTGCGTAGCGGACGGAGAAATTGCGTTCGTGCAGGTTGATCGCATATGTCTGGCAGTATTCAACGAAGCCCTTGATGGTGGCTTTGATCAGCCGAATGCCGCCGTAGTAGCCGTGCAATTTTACATCACGGGCCAGATCATAGATTGAACTGAAGCGGGCGCGGTCATCCTCAGCGAGTACGATGTCCACCGAATCCCACTCGTATAGCACCGTCTCGGCCCAAAAATTACGCACGATGAACGAGATTGTTTTGCCGTGATAGCCATCTGACGGGTTGCCGAGCAGCCCGGCGCGGGCATAGGCGCGTTTACGGATGATCTGCATGGAGAAGCTCTTCAAGGTAGACGCGCAGCTTGCTGCCATACTTTTCATCTGCCAAAGCAAATTCGGTAAAGGCGCAGAAATACGACTCGAAGTTACCAATATCGTATCGCCGTTCCTCGGGTTTCAGGCGCACACCATAGACGCGCCCACCTTCTTGAATCACGCGGCGGATGGCATCGGTGAGCTGAATCTCGCCATCTTTGCCGGGTTGAGTGCGTTCGAGCGCTGGGAAGATGGACGCGCTGAAGACGTAGCGCGCGGCGATGGCCAAATTGCTGGGAGCTTCGTTTGGTTCAGGCTTCTCGATCACATCGGCCAATGCGAAGACATCACCAGTGCTATTCTGAGGTTGAGCAATTCCGTAGCGAAATACCTCACTGGCTGGAACTTGCTCGAAGGCGATGACAGCATCGGCCTGCTTTTCGATGAAGCAAGCTTTCATGCGTTCCACGATATCACTTTGGGCATGTAAACCAATAATCGAATCACCCAGGGCGACCACAAAAGGCTGCTCACCGACCAAGGCCTGGGCGCAGGATACGGCATGACCCAAGCCGAGTAACTGTCTTTGGCGGGTGAAGAAATAACGCACGGGTGTGCGTATAAACTCCAACTCGCCGAGCAGGATTTCTTTGCCGGTTTCACGCAGCACCTGGATCAGTTCGCTATCCATATCGAAGTGGTTTTCAATGGAGTCTTTGCCGGGACCGGTGATGAAGAGTATACGCTCGATGCCAGCGCGGGTCAGTTCCTCAACAACATATTGCACTATAGGTTTGCGCCCTACAGGCAGCATTTCTTTGGGTTGCGATTTGGTGGCCGGCAGCAAACGGGTGCCCAGCCCGGCCACTGGGATGACAGCGAGGTCGATATCCATAAAGAATGATCTCCAATGGGGCAAATGTTATCATAACCTGCATGGCCTTCGTAAAATGCTTGGTGTGAAATTCGGACCTGTCTCGTGTTTGAGCGAGCGAACACCGGCTCTAGTGAGCAGGGCTTTGGCTTTATGGGATGCGGCGCGATTTGACAGAAAAGGTTCTGGTTCGCGAAGGTATCTTGCCCGCATCGCACGCTTCTGGCTAACGCAAATCGCTAGTCTCTCATCACACTATTCAATGCTCCCACGAACACTTCAACCATCATCTCCAAATTGATTTCTTCATAGACAATACGATAAGATTCTTTGCCCATTGTTCGCAACCGTCCCACATCCGATAACGCGAATCGCATCGTTTTGACCAGAGCATCATAATCATCAGGCGGAATCTGCCAACCGTTCGATTCACGCATAAGGTCATCCTGCGTGCCATCACCTTTGGCAACGATGATGGGCAGACCATAACTCATCGCTTCCTGAACAGCGAGTCCGCCGGTTCCGGGTAAAACAAAGAGATCGGCTTCCGTAAAATAAGGCTTCAACTCCACTCCATGCTTGGCACCGACAAACTCCGCTGATGGATAAACTTGTTTCGCCAACGATTCCAAATGCTCGCGTTCGGGTCCATCGCCAACAATGACCAACCTTGGCTTGTATTCCATTTCAGAACAAGCACGTAATAAATCGTCGACGCGTTTGCGCCTCTGCAATCGTCCGACAAAAAGAATGATAGGTTTATCCTCGAACGTGGCTGGACGCAAAGGAAGAGGAAATAAAGGTCGAGGCGAAACTGCATTGTATGCTGTGAAAATCTCTTCGCGACGAAAGCCAAGTGCGGCATATTCGTCCGTTCCGCGCTGACTATAAGAGATCAGCGCGTCGAATTGATTTAGAAATTGAATTCGTCTCGTTTGACGGAGTCCGTTAAGAAGTCCAGAAAGAAGCGGCGCACCTAGTCCCCAGCCGATCACTTTGCGTCCGCGTGCGTGCATCCATCGCACCGCGGAAGGTGTTGCCAGATAACGAGGATTGGCTTCAACGATCAACGCATCTGGATTCCAATCCTCCAACCAACCAATCAATCCGCGCTGATAACATAGATAAAGAACACCATTGACGATGTGAATGTTTTTTGCCGGGACGTAATTCGCGATCTGCAATTTACCGCTTACGATACCTTCATTTGCTCGCGGCAATCCGGCAAACAGACTCATGCCGCCATCGCAGGCTTGTGCCAGCATATCAAAAAAAGGCACCCGATAGGATGGAAGCACGCGTTGCTCCAATGCGAGGCGACCGGGGAACGAAAGACCTTTGTTCAAGGACAAGATTGACCAGACTGGAGGCGGGTATAAATAATGGAAACAGGGTCGCTATAGACTTTGCACCACTCCGGTTCACTGACGAGCGCTTGCACAAGCAGTGGCTCGCCGCCAACGGATAACATCAAGAGGTTGATGTTGCTGTCATCAAGAACGCTCTGCCACCCCGGCTGAGCACTGGCAATTTCAGTATAACGACTATATTGTTGGGGGGTATAAACCATTCCAAAGCGTGTATCAATCCAGACTGCACGCGAAGGCAATGCAAAAATCAAATAACTTGAAAAGACCAGGTCGCTCCACATGGGACCCGGTAATTCTGGGTGTTGGGAAAGCCAAACAGTCGCGGCAACCGGAGTATCGGTACTGATCGGAGGTGATGTATGGATATCCATTTTTGCCCGCAAACTTGGCAAGGCTACAAAGGGGACTAACAAAATCACACCAGCAACGATATAGTTGCCAATGGGATTACCTGATTTGTGCGGACGATTCAGCCAGAGAATATCCCAGTCCGAAAGCCAATAGGCACTAAAGCCCGCCAGCATGAAGATTCCCCAAATTACATAGCGGATGCCTGAGAAAGCCATCCACAGCGTTCCCAAAAGCCAGACCCATTCCAGTGTCGAGAGCCGCTTTTTGGAAAACGATGCGAGCGGAACAATAAGAAGTGTCCACATGAAAAAAATATTCATCTGCCAGCCGGAGTTGGTGGGTGGGAGCCATTCACTACTTACATCCCAAGACGGATTCGCTATATATGAACGAATCAGAGACACCCAAAGAAAAATATCGTAAGGTGTAATCAGAGTAGCAAGAAAACTTGCAATGGTAACCAGAATCAATTCTTTTCGATTACCATGGCCAAAGACCAACGCGGCCCCTTCCAAAATAAACAAAAGCAAAAAAGATTCGTGCAGGTTGGCCCATAACCAAGCAATGAGTGGCAGGGACCATAATAACCATGGCACATTGCTTTTTTGGCGGTAAGCAGATCTTCGCTCCATTTCCTTCGGCTTACTTTCATCCTCCCACTTCCACAAGACAAAGAGACTCACCGAAAATAAGGGGTAAGCAAACATTTGTGGACGAAATGTCCAATTATTGCTACTTGCCAGACCCGCTATAAAAATCAAGATGGAAGCCGTCCGTGCGCTCGTCCTCATTTCACGCATCCAAACCCACAAGAATCCATAAGCCACACCAATGCAGATAGCACGCAAGAAAAACGTAAGGTTCAAGCCGCCATCGTTATATGCGAGCCAGAAAATCACTGCAGAGAGCCAGGGTTGGTTCATGATCGATTCACCCGCGTTAGTGAAACTGTAAGTTTCAATAGATGGGACCTGCCCCTGTTGAAGGACATCATGACCGAGACGGAGATACCACCAATAATCATGAGGACTCAATGGTAGGAGAAGAGCGATTAACAGCAGAGGCAACAGGCCAATACTCAGCCAGAGGAGCTCATAACTAAGATTGCGGTGAAAGTTCTTCTGCATAAGCTATTCCACTAGATGACCTTTAGGCAATTTTCATTCACATTATAACCAGACTCACCACTTTTTCCGCACGGCAAAAGCACATGGTAAGTTGGAAGCACGCGTTGTTGCAGTATGAGGCGTCCGACGAAACGATTGCTCATTTGGGTTGAATGTGAGGTGCGGGCCACGCAGGCGATTTGTGCACGTGCACAACTTTCCACATCTCCTCTTGCTTGACCATGACGCGGCTTTCGTTATGTGCCACCACCTGCACACCATCGGGCAATGCAGTGCTGGTCAACAACGTGTAACTGGCAATGGCCGTATCGCCATAACGTTGAATGCAAAGATTGGCAAGATCAAAGCGGGTTTCGGCTTTTTTTGTAGCGTCCGAGCCGAAGACCGTTCCGTTTTGTGCGTTGGATGTCATCATGAATTCGTGGAACGGCAAACCGTCCATACGATGAGGCGTCACCCACCACTCGTAGAGCGTAAGGTCCGAAGCAGTCGTTTCATGATAAGCAGAGATGTCGTTTTCCTGAACAGACTTCAAATGACGCATAAGAAAATCATAAACTTCCTGATCCATTTATTCCTCCAGCATAATTCTTAGATAACTGTCTGTCATCTTATCCAAGCCAAGGGTTGATTCGGCTTGCGCCCGCGCGGCGTGACGAAAGCGAGTCTGACTGTTTAAAATTTCGTCGGCAACTTTGGCAAGCGCGGCGATATCCGGATGATCCAACTTCCACACATCGCCTCCATATGCGACGATGCGGCCTGAATCTCCGACAACAAGTTCATTCAATGCTCCGGTATCGAATCCAACTACGGGAAGCCCGCAAGCCATCGCTTCGATGATCGAGTTCGGACAGGCGGCATTGATATCCGCGGAGAAAAGCAAATGAGCAGAACGATCGATCTGCGGGATTTGTTCGCGCGGCACAGCTCCAGCCCATTGAATTGAAATACGTGATCGAGCCTGAACAGATGCTTTATGTTCCTCGGAAATTTTTCCAACCACCATCAATTCAACCGGCAAATGATATTGTTCCGCGAGAGTCTCGGTTAATTGAATGGCATTATCCAAACCTATATCATATCCGCCGCCGAGATTGCCTTCAACGATCAACAAACGAAATTTATCTTTTGGAAGGTCACTCGCACCGTTGGGACTATAAACATTTAAATCAGCACCGTTATGGATAATAGAAAAAGGAATATTTGGTTTACCATACCAATCTTCCCACCAGCGATGCGAGAATTCGCTTTGATATAGAATGTGTGTCGCGATTCTGGAACGAATGAAAGAAAGAATGAAATTGCCATATTCCGCGCGCAAAAAATGTTGGATGCCAGTGTTCTTTTTTCGATGCACCCAGTTGATTCCGTCGAGGCGCTGGACAACGCGTAAGCCGCGTTGCTTCGCTCTCCATAATGGAAGCAGCTTACGGGTCCCGGCAATAACCAAAATGGATTCAGTTGCCTCATCAGGATTGTGAGTTACATCAATATCGCGCTTTTTGAGTCCCGCCTCAAATTTGAGTCTAAACGAAGTCATGCCGCCCATTCCGTCCATTGCGGGGACAATCGCAATACGAGCCATGAAATATATTATATCGTAAGGACGCGGCCATTTTCGTGGTATGCTTAGATATCTCATTATGGTTTGGTACTGCAAAACCATTATGGTTCAGTGATACAGAACCATTACGGAGCCGACGATGTATGTTGCCATCGAAGGGGTAATCGGTGTGGGTAAAACCACGCTCGCCCGCCTGTTACAACCTGCTTTTGAATCTGAAATCCTCTTGGAGATTTTCGAAGAGAATCCTTTTCTCTCCGATTTCTACGGCGACCGCGAACGCTATGCATTTCAGACGCAGATCTTTTTTTTGCTGAGCCGTTATCATCAACAGCGCCGCACCGTTCCCGGACTTTTAACTGCAGGCAAATCGTTGATCTCCGATTACACTTTTGCCAAGGACGCGTTGTTTGCCCGCATCAATCTTAAAGGCGACGAGCTCGATATGTATGATAAGGTGCACGAAGCGCTCGGAGAAAAAATTCCAAAGCCTGATCTCATCGTTTATCTGCACGCCGATACCGACGTGCTGATGCAACGGATTGCATCTCGAGACCGCTCCTACGAGCGCAACATGGAACGTGATTATATTGATCAGCTGAATCGTACGTACGAGGACTTTTTCAGCAAACCTTATGATAGCACACCCGTGCTCAAGATAGATACCGATCCATTGAACATTGTGCAAAACGCTGAACATCTCAAGCTGATAGAGAACCGCATCCGTGAGACCTTGAGGCTGAGTCCATTTCAACCGGGCCTGCCCTTCACTGAGAATTTATCCAACTAACTGCACGAGGAAACATGCGCGTCACACGTGAATCTCTCATCCGCATCGCAAAAGAAAACGCCCAAGAGCGAGCCTTCAATGATCGCAACATCATCGCCGCGTACCTCACCGGCTCGCTCGTTTCTGATGCTGATCCAATGCTTGGTGGCACGGCTGATATTGATCTGGTCTTAGTTCATGCGCAACGGCCCGGCATTATGCGGGAGGTCGTCAAACTCTCGCCAGATTTTCATCTCGATATTGTTCACCGCTCGAAAGATGATTTCAAGTCCCCCCGCGAACTGCGCGTTGATCCAATGCTTGGATATGAAATGTATGATCCGATGTTGTTATATCAGCGTGAGAAATTTTTTGAATTCGTCCAAGCTGGGTTAAGGGCCGGGTTTGAGTTTCATGCACCTGCGTTGGTTTTAGTGCGTTGCCGCAAACTACTGGCCGAGGCACGCAAAGGCTGGGTCGATCTGAGCGATATTAGCGAAGATAAAGCGGGGCCGACACAAATCAAACAATTTTTGCAGGCAGTTTATCACGCCGCGAATGCAGTCGCAGAACTAAACGGCGGTCCGCTCGCTGAACGCCGCTTTCTAGTCGAATTCCCTGCCCGCGCCCAAGCTGCAGAACGCCCTATCTTTACTGCGACGCTGTTCAATATCCTTGGAGCCAGCGATATAGATGCGCCTCTCGTTTCAGAATGGCTTTCCGATTGGGAAACCGCTTTTCTCGGTGCTTCCGAGAACGCTAAAGTGGATCAGCGTGTTCATCCTGCAAGACTTAATTACTACAAAAAAGCCATTGAGGCTTTGCTGGCAGGCGAATCTCCATTGGCATCCCTTTGGCCGCTTATTCACACTTGGACATTGGCTGCGAATGTACTAGAGAAAGATCAAATCAAGCCCTGGCAAATCACTTGTGAGCAATTAGGTTTGCTGGGAAATAGTTTCGAACAACGCATTTCGGATTTGGATCATTATCTGGATGAAATTGAAATTCGGTTCGACGAAATCGCCGCCGCCAATGGTCTGGAAACTTCTTTGACGGTGTAGCTTCCATATTTAGGCTAGACAAGTCCTCCCGAAGAAGTCCAAATTGTGGATAAGAGGGGGTAATCTGTGGATAATCAGCACCTGCTGTGGACAGTAATTCAGTTTTTGGCAAAAATCGGGTAAAACTACCTGAAACCATACGCCCATATTTAGGCAGTACCATTTATGATTATCCAAAATATGGAGGGTGATCTACAGAGGAAAACTATCAGCAAAAGATTTGCCTATTTATCCACAAAAGCCAAAAGTCAGAAAAGACGCGAAAGCGCTACATATGGTCTTGAAAATTATTAGTGATCCAAGCCCTAGCGTGCGATCATGTTATCCACACTTTCAACAGGCCCTACTACGATTACGATATCCATATTCTACTTAACTACTGCTTGAATCTAACCCTTAAATCCAGTACAATCTTTTTATAGCAAGCCCCTTTCATTCATGGGAGGCTCACATGGACATAATCAAAGTTTCCGCCACATCGCGTACATCCGCTGTAGCCGGGGCAATTGCAGGGGTTATTCGCGAACACAAACATGCTGAAGTGCAAGCCATTGGAGCCAGCGCAGTGAACCAGGCCGTCAAAGCACTGGTGCTGGCAACCGGCTATCTAAAAAATGACGGCATTAATGTGGTTTGCATACCTGAGTTTGTGGATGTTGAAATCGAAGATAAAGTGCGGACGGCTGTCAAACTGATTGTTGAACCGCGTTAGCCCTTCAAGCTGAACCGCTAACGGATTCCGTTTGCTGGGCCGATTTTAAAGGATAGGGATTTGTATCCGCGTCCTTAGGCTGCTCGTCTAGGAACGAATTGATGCATCGCTCTAAGATTCTCGTTCGAACACTTTTTGTCATCACCTGCTAGCAGGATTGGTTGCAGGAATCTTCCTATCGGCTCTTGCTGCCGTGCACGCACACCACAGTTGCAAGCGGCAACGAATGTAGTAGTTAGCCAATTTAGAACAAGTGGTCCGAAGGGCCTAGGCGACGAGTTTGTTGAGATATTTAATCCAACGATAAATAGTATAAATATAAGCGGCTGGAAAATTAATGGCTCGAATAGTAGCGGTGCGACAAGTACAAGGTATACATTTCCAGCCGCTACAAATTTCTTGTCAGGTCAGTATTTAATAGCTAATAACTCTAGAAATGGTTATAGTGGCTCTGTCACTCCAAATGGCACATCTGCAGTAGGCATTTACAGATAATGGAGGGATTGCCTTATTAAATTCAAGCAATACTATTATAGATCAAGTTGGAATGAGTGCTGGTTCTGCTTATCAGGAAGGAACAACTCTTATCCCATTATCTGGAAGTCTTGATCACAGTTATGAACGTCAACTTGACATATCTGGAAGTTGTGTCGATTCGAGAAATAATGCAACGGATTTCCTTTTGTTAAGACCGAGCGATCCACAAAACTCATTTAGCCCCTTGAAAACTTGTGGTAATCCCACAAATACACCACCGGTCACGTCAACATTTACTTCCACTGGCACTGCAACTAATACACCCACCGCAACATCAACTAGTACGCCAACATCATCAAACACTCCTACACCTACTTTCACCGTTTTTCCGGCTCTTTCTGTGATCATTAACGAAGTTGCTTGGGCAGGGACGGCAGTCTCATCCAATGATGAATGGATGGAACTTTACAATCCTACTAGCTCAAATATAAATCTTACTGGCTAGCAGCTACTTTCTAATGACGGAAGTCTAGCTATTAATTGGTCAGCGTCCGACACAAGCAACAAGATTATTCCTGCTGGAGGTTATTACCTGCTTGAGCGTACAGATGATACAACAGTTTCAGATATCGCCGCCGATAAAATTTATACAGGTTCGCTCTCGAATAGTGGCACAACTTTGCGTTTGCTCGACCCTTCAGGCTTCATGGTTGATTCCGCCAATTTTAACGGCGGCGCGTGGCCGGCGGGAAACGCAACTAACTTTGCATCAATGGAACGTTCGCCTAATAATGCCGATAGCGCCTCTTCCTGGGTGACGAACGATGGCGTTCATCGAAATGGTAAAGATGCAAATGGAAATCCTATCAAGGGCACGCCGAAGAACGGCACGTGGGGAGGCACTCCTGTGACATTACTCCTTCATCAATACCCACTGCAACTACTTCTTCATCTGTGTGCCCATCTACCTTTTCATAACACACTCCATGGATCAACGAAGTCGGCGGGATGGGAACAGCAGCGAGTTCAAGCGATGAAGGGATTGAACTTTATAACCCCGGTTCATCGTGCATTAATTTATCTGATGGATGGGTGTTGAAAATCGCGGATAGCGGTATCAACATAAATCTCGCTGGCACTATTAATCCCGGTGGATACTTCATACTTGCACATAATAGTAGCATATTTCAAAACGCTCCCATTAATCAGTGGACTACAAGCTTGAGTCTATTAAATGACGGCGAAGCCCTATACTTAATTGGTCCAGATGGTTATACACAGGTAGATAGCACTAAATGGTGGAATGGCTATTGGCCTGCCGGAATTGCTTCCTCCTCGAATAGTAACCTTGCGTATTCAAGTATGGAGCGAATCGGTGCCATTGCAGACTCGCCTAGCGCATGGGTCACCTTTGCAGGGCCGACCACGAGCACTCCATTGGATCGTAATGGCTACCATGTTCATGGCACGCCCGGAATGGCGAACTGGGCCTTGACTGTAACAGAGACTCAATCTGCGATGCCAACTGCCACGCACAAGCCTTCTCCAACTTTCGCACCGACACCGGTTCCAGCTGCAGTCATCAATGAAATCCTGGCTCGCCCAGGCTCCGATTGGAATGGCGATGATGTAGTCAATAATTCTGATGATTTCATCGAAGTTGAAAATCTTGGTCTTGGAATCGCTACTCTAACCAACTGGAGATTGAGCGTCACACCAAATAATAGTATCAGCACATACTGTCTGCCGAGTCTTAAATTGAATCCCAATGAGCGCAGAGTCTTTTTCGGCTTAACCACTCACCTTCAGCTTGAAGACAGCGGCGATACAGTGAATCTCACAGATTCGCATGGCGTGATTGAGGATGCTTTTACTTATCCAGCTTTGCTTCAACTTGACGATTCATGGTGCCGCATCCGAGATGGAATTGGCAACTGGCAGGATGGATGTTTTCCCACACCTGGGTTTGAAAATGCACTAAGCGGAATCTTGCCAGCGCCTCTACCGCCTCAGCCCGGACAAGAAGCGGCGTGCCTGCTTCCTGATGTAGCACCAGATGCCTTTCGACTTGCTGAATGCAACGGTTCCGGCGCCGATATCTGGAATCAACAATATTGGAACGACTTATCCGGGCAAAAAGAATATACGATGCCTGATCCTAATAACAAAGGAGAAACGTATATTCAATAAAACAAAGAGCCAGCATCTGTTGGCTCTTTGTTTTGATATTAAATGCTTTACTCTCAACAATCGTTTTTCAATCACCCGTTGCGCGTGCAACTTCTTCCGGTTCAAAAACGACTTCATCTTTTCCAGTCAACTTCTCATTCACCTTTGAGATGATGAGATCCAAATGTCCGGAATAGGCAACATAATCCAGATCATCGGCGGGAACAGCCAACACCGGACAAAGCACAAAGTTGGAAATCCAATCTTCGTAGAGATCGTTCAGGCTTTGTAAATATTCGGGCGTGATGGTCCGCTCGTAGTCCCGGCCGCGGCGCGCAATGCGATCCATCAACGTGTCAACCGACGCTCGCAGGTAAATGACCAAATCAGGCGGAGGCAAAACCTGAGTGATCGTTTCATAGAGTTCGCGGTACGTTTCATAATCGCGCTCTTTGATATGTCCTTGCAAATATAGATTTTGCGCAAAAATTTCCGCATCTTCATAAACGCTTCGATCCTGGATGACCGACGTCGGATGCTGTGAGAGTTGATGATGCGAACGCAGACGCCGGGTCAGGAAAAAAATTTGCGAATGAAAGGACCAGGAGGCCATGTCTGCGTAAAAGTCAACCAGATAGGGATTATCTCCAACGGGCTCATAGTAGGGTTCCCATTTAAGTTGTTTGCATAACAGGGTTACCAGAGTGGACTTTCCCACTCCGATGTTGCCAGCGACTGCAATAAATTTTTTCATCATCACTCCCAAAACAGTAGAGTTGAGAAGGTGTCTGCAGATTATTGTGTCTTTAACTGCGCATCAATCATTTGCTGGAAGTAAGCGAGCGGTTCAGCGCCAACAATGCGATAACCGTTGATGAAAAAGGTTGGAGTGCCACTGATGGCTGCTGAACCATCACTGTCAGATGGCAGACTGTTGGCATAATCAATATCGCTTTGAACAGCCTGTTTGTATTTTCCCGTTGTAAGACAAGTACTAAAAGCTGTTGTATCCAAGCTGAGACCGCTAGCCAGATTAACATAAAAAGAGTTGTCGACCACTGTACCGGCCTGATTGTTGAGTTGGTTGTTATTAGCGAAGAGCGCGTCATGATATTGCCAATAAGCATTCTGGTCACCAGCGCACTCTGCGGCTTCAGCCGACATAAATGCGTTCTGATGGAACGGCAGGGGATAGTTGCGATATACGAGTCGGATCTTGCCGGGATAGGCGGCTAAGAGAGGTTTGTAAGTGGTATCATGCCATTGCGTGCAGTAAGGGCATTGGTAATCGCTGAATTCCACGATGACAATCGGTGCATTCGCTGGACCAATGCTTGGAAAACCGGCTGTCGTAATGTTATATTTTAGTGGCACGGGTGTTGCTGCTGGAGCTTGAACAACAGATGGCGGAGCAGATTGAGCTGTCTGACTCGTTGAACCAGCATTGCGTCCCCATAAGAGATATCCGAGTATCAGACCTGTGCAGAAGGCCATCACAACCATGAACGAATAAAAATGGCCGCGCTTGAACGTTACGGTTTCCTCCGGTTCCACAACAGGTTCAACAGGTGGAGGCGGAGGAGCTATTTTAGGGGTTTTAGTTTTAGTAGGCATGGGCGGATTATATCACTTGGAACAGAAATGACATTAGTACGTATATCCTATATGCCTATAGGAGATAAAATGTCTGCAATGCACAAACATCATGTCCCTTGGTTTCTGTGGCCGTTTGCAATGCTCTGGCACGTGCTAGCCACTATTGTTGGATTGACGGGACGCCTTGTCGCTATGATCCTCGGGCTTGTCTTCATGGGCGTTGGTGTGATTGTCAGCCTGACATTGATTGGAGCAATTGTTGGCATACCGATGGCGGTGATTGGTTTGTTGCTATTTCTGAAAGGAATATTCTAGTTAAAGTAGATTATCGGCTGTTTAATGATCTAAAGAAGGGATGATAGAAAAGACACGGTCACTTTCGAAGTGACCGTGTTTGGTTTTAGTGATGTCCGTTTTTGGCTATCAATTCTTTAAGCGTTACGCCTAACCTTGTGATTCCCTCACGAATTGTATCGGGCGACGAATATGAGAAGTTAAGACGCATTGTATTGTCCCCGCCGCCTGTGGCGTGAAAAGCCGCGCCCGGTACAAAGGCCACTTTGCGATCAATCGCAACTTTTAACACTTCAGCGGCATCCATATACTCAGGAAGAACGCCCCACAGGAACATGCCGCCCTGTGGACGTGTCCAATGCGCCTCAGGAGGAAACATTTCTTCCATCATCTCCAACATCACGTCGCGGCGCTCTTTATAGGTGGATCGGATTACTTTTACATGTTCGTCCAGGAAGCCGCCCTTGCCGACTTCGTACGCGACATATTGATTGAATGACGCGGTGTGCAGATCAGCGCCTTGCTTGGTCATCACCAGTTTGTGGATCACCTGCTCAGGTGCAATGACCCATGCCAATCGCAAACCCGGGGCAAGCAATTTGGAGAAGGTGCTCAAGTAAATGACATTCCCGCTATAACATTCGCCATCGTAGCCTCGATATTGACTGTCCAACGCAACCAGCGATGGAATATTTTCTCCCTCATACCGCAACTGTCCGTATGGATCATCTTCAACGATCGGGACTCCGTATTTGTCTGCTAGCTCGATCAGCTTTTTTCTTCGCTCGAGGCTGAGGGTGACTCCGCTTGGATTCTGAAAATTGGGCAGGATGTACATGAACTTCGGTCCGATGCGAAGCGCGGCTTCGAGTTCATCCACGATCATCCCATTTTCATCAGTGCGGACCGGGATATATTGTGCGCCATACGCATTCCAAGCTTGCAATGCTCCCAGATAGGTCGGCGACTCGACCACGATGTAATCCCCGCGATTGATAAAAAGCCGCCCCATAAAATCCAAGGCTTGTTGCGAGCCGGATGTAATAAGAATATTATCCGGTGTAACCTCAACGGCGTAGCGTGAGGTGTGCCGCGCAATCATTTCTCGTAACGGACGATATCCTTCCGTCGTACTATATTGCAAGGCCTGCGCGCCGAAATGATCGAGCACATAGTTGCAGGCTTCTCGAAATTCTTCTACCGGAAAAACGTCCGGGGCAGGCAATCCACCTCCAAAGGAAATGATATCCGGTTGCTCGGTTAACTTGAGCAATTCGCGGATCACTGAACTGCTCATTTGTTTGATGCGGTGGGCGTAACGATATTCCCAGGGTGTCTGCATTCATGCTCCTTAAGCGATTGTAGGGCCGTGATGATAATAATGGTTAGAGATAAAAAAAGCCTGACAGGTATGTTTGCACCTATCAGGCTCTCTGCCTTCAGAGCATAAAAATGCTTAGAAGATCCATAGCCAAAACTTTCATCATGGCTTATTTATATTACTCTTTTTCTATCACAGAGACAACGGTCAAACGACCTGCGATAGGATGACAATTGTCAGGTTATTGGGGCGAATTCCTAAGGAGTAGTGTAAAAACAACTTCCGTACTTTACCAATTGATCTCAGACACAAACAGGAAGCGAGCGTGGTCGGATTGTGTAGTTCCAATTGGGGCA
>Ga0209039_10002336_pt1 | contig 16279 bp, 18 predicted proteins | sample BogFormECP12_OM1_FD_188238 | JGI IMG/M metagenome (GOLD analysis project Ga0209039, IMG submission 188238) | Bog forest soil microbial communities from Calvert Island, British Columbia, Canada - ECP12_OM1 (SPAdes) (version 2) | ecosystem: Environmental > Aquatic > Freshwater > Wetlands > Bog ... | reverse complement strand
GCCGGCGGAAGAGAAGTGACCGGTCTTGCGATCGGGTGAAACAGAAAAGAAGGAAAACGAGGTCATCATGGAAGAGCGTTTGTACGATCTGATCTTCATTGTGCGCCCGGCCACGCCGGAAGAGGAAATCAAGAAAGTGCTCACGACGATTGAGCACGCTTGCGCCGAAAAGGGCGGGAAGATCGAGAAGACCGAGCACTGGGGCACGCGCAAGCTGGCCTATAAGGTGATGAAACACCGCGAAGGGATTTACGTGTACCAGCAGGTGCGCACGAACCATGGCGAGCTGGTGCACGAACTCGAGCGGCGGCTTGGCGTGCTGGACGCGGTCATCAAATACCAGACCGTGCGGCTCGACGAAGATATAAAGCGGCAGAAGAAGCTTACGCACAAGCGCGAGATCCGCGCTGCGCGGCGTCCGCGCCGCACGCCGCCTCCGGCACCCGCGCAGGCTCCTCCGCCTGCCCCTCCGCCGGCCGAGCAGCCCGCTTCCGGCAGTTAAGAGCTGGCCGAGGGAATTCCCGCCGGCGCGCGCTGCAAGTTGCCGCCGGCAAAGTTTGAGTTTGGTTTGGAGCTCCGCTGCCCAGGCCCGGAGCTATTTTGGAAAGGTAGGAAGGTATGCCAGAGGAACAGAAACAACCGCAAGCCGCGCCGCCCGCGCCAGCCGCCGCACCTGCGGCCCCCGCTGCGCCGGCCGCTCCACGCGAAGCCCGCGAAGGCGGACATGGTGGAGGACACGGCGGAGGTGGTGGGCGCCGGGAAGGCGGTTCGGGCGGCGGACGCCGCGAAGGTGGACCGGGAGGCCCCGGCGGGCCAGGTGGTGGTCCCGGCGGACCGCGCCGCGGCAAGCGCCAATATTTCCGGAAAAAGAAGGTCTGCAAGTTCTGCGTCGAGAAGATGGACTTCATCGACTACAAGCGCGCGGACATCCTTTCGCAGTTCGTGCAGGAGCGCGGGAAGATTCTTCCGCGGCGCATGACGGGCGTCTGTTCGCGCCATCAGCGCTGGCTGGGCGTGGCCATCAAGCGCGCGCGCAACATCGCGCTGCTGCCGTTTGCGGGAAGCGCGGCGGGAACGCAAGCGCCGCGCGTCGTGGTCGAAGCGCCTAAGGCTCCTTAGGGACGAGTGTTGCGCATTGGACTGGCGGCGACAGGCCAAGCCGCCATTGGGAATGAAATTTGCGGAATGAGGGGTTCCTCTTTCGCCAAAGAGAATCGCCAAAGGAATCAGGAGATCGTTATGCAGATTATTCTTCAGGAAGATGTGGACAAGCTCGGGAACCGCGGCGACGTGGTTACCGTGAAGCCGGGATACGCGCGCAATTTTCTTTTGCCACACAAGATAGCTATCGAGGCCACGCCCGGCAACATGAAGGCGCTGGAACGCATTCGCGGCGCGTTGTCGAAAAAGACCGCGACGGAACTGGACGCGGCGAAGAAGCAGGCGGAATTGCTCACGGGCATTTCGCTGAAGTTCACGCGGAAGACCGGGGAGAACGACCAGATGTTCGGCTCCGTCACCACCAGCGATATCGCCGACGGGCTGAAGGCGCAGGGCTTCGAGATTGACAAGCGCCAAGTGCAGTTGAAGGATCCGCTGAAGACCCTGGGCGAATTCCCGGTGACCATCAAGGTGTTCCGCGACGTCACCGCCGAAATCGAGGTTCACGTGGAAAAAGAAGCGTAAGACGATTCAGGCCATCGATTGGCTATCAGGGGCGCGATTTTTCGTGCCCCTTTTTTGATTTTCTCTCCTCAAGCACGGGTATTGGGTCAGTTTCCGATTAGCCGCCCCACACGCAACGTGTGTCACCCCGAGGACAGACGGCGTGTAGGCGTACACCTATGTCCTTCCGCTTTTCCTCCAGAAATTGTCCCGGAGCTCCTGAATCGATTAAGGTTACTTACAAGATCGACGATAGGTCCTCGTTTGGTAGCCAGGCTGCCTAAAGAACGACGTGCAATCTGCAGGTGGCAACCATCGCTGAGAAGAAAGGAAATGGACCATGAAAAATCTCACGGTCTATGCCATGACTCTTGCCGTGCTATTAGGAAGCGCGGTTTCCAAAAGTGCGCCCCAGGACCTTAGCGAGGTCGGAGATGCAGAGAATCGTGACGCTTATACGGTGAACCTTGCCTTTAGCAAGGACGCGCGGACAGTGCGCGAGATAAGAATGGTCAGCGGCCCAAGCTGGGGCGTTCGAGCAATCAGTTGGGATGCCTCGAAAGGCAAGATACGCCAAGTATTTGACCTTGGACCTGACACCAAATATTTCTCCTCAACGAGTGATGGACGATTCGCAGTGATTTCCGAAAACGCAGATCGTTCCGAAAAGCGCGTTCGTCTTTTCTTGCTAGACACAGAAACGGGACGCACCCGAGATATTCTTTCATACTGGTTCGATCCTGAAGACCACTTGCCTGACGCGACTATTTCAGGGGACGGGCGATTCGTTTCGATTTACTCAAACTCGGGTCCGGCTGAAGCCCCGCGGGTAGTGAGCGTTTATAACTGGCGGACAAGAAAGTTAGTCGCCCGACAGGCGACGGGATTTTCTGCGGGCGGATTTGATAGTGGCGGTGTCACTGTTGACGGAAAAATCGAATTCACCAACAATCGCACCGGCACTGAAATCGTCGACCCAAGAACGGGTCAGTCACTTCTATCGTATGGTCCTAATTCCCTTCGTTCTCCAGACGGAGCGTGGGTTGTTGAGCTTGCGGGTTATTTGCACGCACGCGAACGACTAGAAACAATTGTCATTAACGGTTTGGACGGAAAAATACTGGGCAAGTTGGACCTTAACATCTCGGATGTGCTCAACATCTCATGGTCAGGGGTTTTTTGCGGTACATCAGGTAGATTCATCGCTTGGAATCCAGATAGCGTGTTGGCCTTCGACCTTCGTTCCCGAAAGCAGATAGCAAGCATTCCTACCGAAACTTGGCGAGACAAAAATCTCCCGGCAAGTCCCAATCTGCCACCCATGGCTGTCGGTTGTAGCTGGACCGGGAAGCGTGTTGTTATTCGCTCCGGCGCAAGACTCACGCTACACGATCTGGAGTGACCCAGTGCCCGATTAGCGCAGGGGTAACCGGAAACTGGGCCACTACCCAAGTGCGATGGACCTTTGGGGTCCAGCGTGCTGGAACCCTACGAGGGATTGCCGACGACCACGACACGCAAAGAGAAGCTCTGCGACGACTTCTTTAGCAGAAAGCGAGCAATTGCGGAACCGGAGTGACTGATTGACGTTTAACGCTAAGCGTTATACACTTAATGTGTGATCCGGTCGTTTCGCTGTCGAGACACGGAAAGACTGCACTATCGCGAGCGCGTCCCGCGGTTTGGCGCGATCGAGCAGGTTGCTCGACGGAAGCTTCGGTTATTGGACAGCGCTTTGGAATTGCGAGATTTGGCTTCGCCCCCTGGAAACCGGTTGGAAGCCCTCCACGGTGACCGGAAAGGGCAGCACAGCATTCGCATTAATGATCAATGGCGGATTTGCTTTGTTTGGCGGGATTCGGATGTTTTCGAGGTTGAAATTGTCGACTACCACTAAAGGAGGTCAAATGCCTCGCAAGAAAAAGCTGCTTCCCCCGATCCACCCGGGCGAAATTCTCCGTGAAGAGTATCTGAAGCCGCTCGGCCTCAGCATGAACAAGCTTGCGTTGGACCTTCGGGTGCCCGTCACGCGCATTTCCGAAATCGCCCATGAGCGGCGTGGCATCACAGCGGACACCGCGCTTCGCCTCGCTCGCTACTTCGATACCAGCGCACGGTTTTGGTTGAACCTGCAGGCCGCGTTCGACCTTGAAGTCGCGGAAGACGAATCCTCCCAGCGGATCGAACGGGAAGTTCTACCTTCGACTCACAGTGAATTTTCTTTAACCTAGAGCTTGTCTTATAGCTGGTGCGGGCAGCAAGAGTTTCCTCAGGGGCTAAAGCCCAGTCTTTGGAGATTCTTCATGTCGGAGCTGAAGCTCCGACCCCCTAAAAAGCATCGATGAGCAGGCAGCTAGTTATTCAAGCTGCGCGAAAAAGATTTGCAACGATTTCCTTCGCGATGCACAGGCACACTCATTGACGCCGCACGATGATCCGCGCACACTCACGATAGAAGTCCGGCGCACGGGGTCATCCAGCCGGTGAAAGAATCCGCACTTGCCTTCGACGGGGAATCGTGCTACCTATAGCGAAGAAAAGGCGAAATCGATTAGGAGTTTTGTCCCCTCTCCATGCCCGCTGATTCCACTCTTGAACGCCCCATGCCCAGCAATCTGGATGCGGAACGCTCCATCTTGGGCGCCATCCTGCTGGACAATAACGCGCTGAATACGGCGATTGAGGCGCTGAAGCCCGACGATTTCTTCATCCCGCAGCATCGCAGCATCTTCAACCAGATGATTGCGCTGGGCGAGGCGCAACATGCCATCGACCTGGTGACGCTGACGGAAGAGTTGCACCGGCGGGGCGAGCTGGAATCCTCGGGGGGCGCGCCGTATCTGGCTTCGCTGGTGGATGGGGTGCCACGCGTTTCAAACGTGGAGCACTACGCGCGAATCGTGAAGGAGAAGGCGCTGCTGCGCAACCTGATCCACGCTACGCACAATATCCAGCAGCACGCGTTTGATGGCGAGGACGGTGCGGACACGATTCTGGACAACGCGGAGTCGAGCATCTTCGCGCTGGCGGAAGACCGCGTCAAAGCGGGGCTGCTGCCGATTAAAGATATCGTTCGCGACAATTTCGAGCGCCTGGAGAAGATTTTCCGCGAAGGCAAGAGCGTCACCGGCATCTCCACGGGTTACGGAGAACTGGACAAACTGCTGTCCGGCTTGCAGCCGTCGGAACTGATTATTCTCGCCGCGCGGCCGTCGCAGGGAAAAACCGCGCTGGCGCTGAACATGGCGGAGAACATTGCCATACGGGGAGGGCTGCCGGTCGCCGTGTTCAGCCTGGAAATGTCCAAGGAATCGCTGCTGCAGCGCCTGGTGGCTTCCGTAGCGCAGGTGGACGCGCACAAATTCCGCTCCGGGCATCTGAGCCGCGAGGATTGGCGGCGCATGACGGAAGGCCTGGGACAAATCTCCTCCGCGCCGTTGTGGATTGACGACGCGGGGTCCATCAGCGTTCTGGAAATTGGCGCGAAAGCGCGGCGGCTGAAGCGCGATAAAGGACTTTCGCTGCTCATCGTGGACTATCTGCAACTCATCACCGCGCGCGGGCGCTTCAATTCCCGCCAGGAAGAAGTGGCCAGCATCTCGCGAGCCCTGAAAGGTCTGGCGAAAGAACTGCAGATCCCCGTTCTGGTTCTCAGCCAGTTGACGCGCGCCCCAGAACGCGAAGAGCGCGGCCCGCAGCTTTCGGACTTGCGCGAATCGGGAGCCATCGAGCAGGACGCCGACGTGGTGATGTTTATCTACCGCCCGAATTTCTTCAACATGAACGCGACGCCGGAAGAGCGCGACTTGGCGGATATCCTGATCGCCAAGCAGCGCAATGGCCCTACCGACAAGGTGAAGTTCGTATTCCGGAGCCGGCTGACGCGATTTGAAGAAGCGGCGCCAGACGCGTTTTCGCAATTTGCGGGCGGGGACGAGATGTAAGGGGACACACAGCGCGTCCCGATGGCCACAGAGGCCGAGGTATTCGCCTGCACCGCGTTTTACTGGAAGGGCCAGTTCACTTCGCCGTCTAAGCTTCCAAACCCTTTAGATTCAATTACCACCAAATGGCAACGGTCCTTGCAGAAGGCGGCTGGCGTAGTGTGTGCCGCAAGCATCCGCTTGGTCCTGCGCGTGCTCCTCTCTCTGTTGTCATTCTCGCGCAGGCTGGCGCACAGTTTTTGAAGGCGCGCGTGGATGCCGTAAACTGGATGCTCCAAGGAATTTCATGTCCCGCGTAAAGAAAAATCCCGGTGATTTTATCGGGCGCCCCGTCTGGGCGGAAATTTCGCTTTCAGCCCTCGCCAGGAATCTTCAAGCGATTCGCGATTACGTGAATCCCGCTTCGGAAAAGCGCAAGACGCCCCGGAAAGTGTTGTGCATCGTCAAAGGCAACGCCTACGGGCATGGGGGCGCGCAAACTGCCAAGGCGCTGGAGCAGGACGGCGCGGACTGGTTTGGTGTGGCCTCCTCGGGCGAAGGCGTGGAAATCCGCAAGGTCGGCGTCCGTAAACCGATTCTTGTGCTCGGCGGTTTCTGGCCCGGCGAAGAAAAAATCCTTCTGGAACACAAGCTGACGCCGGCGATTCATCGTTGCGAACAATTGCTGAGTTTTGATGCGGCCGCCGCGAAGCTGCGCAAGAAAAACGTCCCCATCCAGTTGAAAATCGATACGGGCATGAACCGCCTGGGCTTGCGGCCGGATGACATGGATTGTTTCGCGCGCCAGTTGGCGAAATGCCCGCATCTTTCGCTCAGTGGCACCTTTACGCATTTCGCTTCCTCGGAAGTGCTCTGCGATCTGCGTCCGGGGGCGCAGACCCGCGCGCAAATGGAACGCTTCCATGCGGCCATCGAACGGCTCCGCGCGTTGCGCATCGAGCCGGGCATCCTGCATCTGGCGAATAGCGCCGCCATCGCGGCGTTGCCGGAAACCTGGGCAGACATGGTGCGGCCCGGCGCCGTCCTTTACGGATATCACCCGGGCTTCGATCCTCCGGAGCTTCGCACGAAATTCGAAGCGGCCTTGCCGTTGCACCCCGTGATGAGCTTGCGCACGCGGATTATCAATTTGCGTTCCATCGGTGCGGGCGAAAGCGTCGGTTACAGTTCCAGTTGGACGGCGCAGCGGCCTTCGCGCATTGCCGTGCTCGCGGCGGGTTATGGCGACGGGATCCATCGCTCGTTGGGGAACAAAGGGAGTGTCATCATCCGTGGGCAGCGCGCGCCAATGCTGGGCATCATCTCGATGGACGTGACCATGGTGGACGTCACGGACATTCCCGACGCCAAGCTGGGCGACGTCGCGACGGTTTACGGGACGGTGGGCCGGCAGGCGTATCCGGCCAACGTAGTTGCCCGAAGCATCGGCACGGTCACTTCCGATTTGCTGTCGGGAGTGAGCCAGCGCGTCCCGCGTTTTTACGTGGAATAAGCAGGCTTGGGCGGGCGCTTTCCTGAGAGTGCACAATCGTTTCCTCTGGCTGGGCTGTGGCCCTTGACGAAACCCTTGCTTCAAGAGTATACAAAGCACCTCATTACCTGCTCCGAAAGGTTTGGCCTCCTTCCCGTCTGCCTACACTCCGTGGCCGCCCAGTTCGGGGTTACTCGAGTCTGATTGAAGAGTGAGGCAGCATGAGTGATTCCGGAATCAAGGATGACGCTGGCGCGCTGTCCAGGCTGGCCGGGCCCAACGCGAGAGCAAATGGTTCGCGCCAGGCGGCTCGCGTGTCTTCTGGAATTTTGGGCCGCGAGTGGGATTCCTGGGCCGTGCGCCTGGCCCTGCTTGGCGCCAGTGTGGCCTTCTGCTACAGCGTCTCGCCGTTCGGCTTCCACGGACTCCCCGCCGCAGGGCTGGGCTTTTTTGTTGCCATGGTGATTCTGCTGGCGGAATTGCGCCTGCGCCACGCGGAGATCAGCGGGCTTGTGGGGGGAGCCGCAGGTACTCTCTGTGGTCTTCTCGCCGCTCTCCTCGTCACTCTCACCGTTTCGCGCACCGCCGAGCCTGAACCCGTCAAGTCCTTCTTCGAACTTATCGCGCTGTTTGCTCTCGGTTATCTGGGCATGGTCCTCGGCTTTCGCAAGGGGAGAGAGTTCCAGGGGTTCATTCAGCCGCGCCGCGCTCCTGTCCCTGCCTTGCAGGTAACCTCCTTCAAGCTGCTGGACACCAGCGTCTTAATTGATGGGCGGATCGCGGACATTTGCGAAACGCATTTCCTGGATGGCATGCTGGGGCTGCCGCGGTTCGTGTTGCACGAACTGCAGTTGGTGGCCGATTCCGGTGATCCGCTGAAGCGGCAGCGGGGGCGGCGCGGCCTGGAAGTGCTGCAGCGTATGCAGAAGCTTCCTGGGCTGGAAATCCGGATTCTGGAGGAGGATTTTCCGGCGAGCATTGGCGTCGATCAAAAATTGATTGATCTGGCGCGGCGCACCGGATCGAAGATCGTCACCAACGATTTCAATTTGAATAAGGTGGCGCGCGTGCAGGGCATCGCCATTCTGAATGTGAATGAGCTGGCCAACGCCATGAAGCCCGCGGTGCTGCCGGGCGAGTCCATGCGCGTGCTGATTCTGCGCGAAGGGAAGGAGTCATCCCAGGGCGTTGCGTATCTGGATGACGGCACGATGGTGGTTGTGGATGGAGCGCGGCGGCTGATCAATCGCACGGTGGACATCATGGTTACTTCGGTCCACCAGACCCCGGCGGGCAAAATGATTTTCGGGCGGCTCGACGAGCGCGCTGAGCCGCCAGCCGCGCGCGCCGCTTCCGCGTCGGCATCGTCGAGTTCCCGGTCAGAGACTTCGCAGCCCGCCAACGGTAATGGAAGCGAAAACGGCAATGAGCAGCGGCGGCCGGAATCCACGGAATCGTTGAAGCCGGGTACCCGCAAGCGTTACTCGGAAAACGAACTTCTATAGTCCAATCAGCGAACCGGGTGCGCCTGTTGACGGAGTCGAAATTCGGCCGCCAGGGTTTTTCTTCCTGCACCCGCTTGAGGTACACTCGACTTTCTGCAACCCGCGCTAAAGCCAGGGATAGATCGCTTCGGCCGGACTGCTTTTATCCTATGACTCATATCACTGCGATTCTTCCTGCTGCAGGTCTCGGCACGCGCATGGGCGCGGAGACACCCAAACAATTTCTGGAACTGGATGGCGTGCCCATCGTCATCCTCAGCTTGCGCCGGATCGCGGCGTGCCCGCTGATCTCGGAGATCATCGTGGCCACGCGCACGGACAATGTGGAACGATTGGAGGCGCGCATCCGCGAAGAGAAATTCACGCAGCCGGTTCGCGTGATCAAGGGCGCCGATTCGCGTCAGGGTTCGGTGGCGCAGGCGCTGAAGCTGGTGGGCGACGAAACGGAACTTGTGGTGGTGCACGATGCCGTGCGGCCCTTTGTAACAGTTGAACTGATCACGCGCGTGATTGAAGAAGCGCGCCATTGCAAGGCTGCGATTCTGGGCGTCCCTGCGATGGACACGGTTAAGGAAGTGAAGCGCGCCAGTCTGCCGGAAGATGTGGCGCTGATTACCGCGACGGTTCCGCGGGAGCGCATCGTGCTGGCGCAGACGCCGCAGGTTTTCGAGACGCGCTTGCTGAAGGAAGCCTTCGCGCTGGCCGAAGGCGATGGCTTGAATGCATCCGACGAAGCCGCGCTGGTGGAGCGCATGGGCCACGACGTTTTTGTTGTGCAAGGCTCCGAGCGCAACATCAAAATCACCAAGCCTGCGGACATGGACCTGGCGCGATTTTATCTTCACGCCGAGCAGAAAAAGGCATGAACTACCGCTGCGGCATTGGGTATGACCTGCACCGGCTGGCCGAGGGGCGCAAGCTGATCGTTGGTGGGATTGAAGTGCCGTTTGAGAAAGGTTCGGTGGGGCATTCGGACGGCGACGTGGTGGCGCATGCGTTATGCGACGCGCTGCTGGGAGCCGCGGGGCTCGGCGACATTGGCACACACTTTCCGGATACCGATCCGAAGTGGAAGGACGCGAACAGCCTGCTATTTCTAGAGCACGCGCAAAACCTCCTGGACGAGAAGCATTTTGTGATTGAGTATGTCGATGCCGTGGTGATTCTGGAGCGCCCTAAGCTAGGCCCGCATTTCCCGATGATGCGCAAAGCATTGGCCAAAGCGCTGCGCGTTCCTGTAGAGAAAATCCATCTGAAAGCCAAGACGAACGAGGGTGTTGATGCGGTGGGCCGCGGCGAAGCGATTGCTGCTCACGTCATCGCTACACTGTCCTTGCCGTGAGTCCGAACCACTTCCGAAAAGTAGAAGCAAACTCCTGGATTCGGAAGCTGCGCTAGAATCCCTTCATGTCCACGCCTGAGCACATTCAGCCGCATCCGGTGCGCGAGAATCCGTTCCACGGGGACGACGTTCTTGTGCTGCTACGTGGAAACCAGTGGCTCGAGGCTGAACCTTCGCCTGAGCAGATTGTGTTTTGCGAACACGCCGCGGCGTTGCTTGGGCATTTTGTGGAGGATCGTATCGGGCTCGCACACCTGCTGCGGTTTGTGTTCACGTATGACGCCGCGGAAGTCCTGCGCTCTACGGAAGCTCATGCGGTTCTCTCCCGTTATGCTGCTCGCGATGTTGTGCGGCATCTCGCGTTGCTGGTGCTTGACGGAGGGCCGTTCACTTCGGACCGCTTCAAGGATGTCGTGACACACTTGAAGGAGACGTTGGAAGTGCGTGGCCGCGATCTGTTCCATCCGATCCGGTTGGCGCTTGCCGGGCGGGCTGGGGAGGGCGAACTCGATCGTGTGATTCTGCTGGTGGACGAAGCGGCCGCGCTGCCGTTTGCCGTACCGGTCAAGAACGCGCGTGCGCGCATGTTGGAATTTTGCGCCGCGCTGGATTGAAGGACTGTGTGCTCGAGAAGAGATTCGAGCCAGGCAGTAAAAGAGGGATTCCTCGCTTCGCAGACTCCGCTCGGAATGACGGCGTGTGGGGCAAAACGAGCAGAGGTTCGCTTATAACCGTAAGGCGGTGGAGGGATCCCTCCACTCCGCGGCCCGACGCGCCAAAATCGGGCGCGCAAGAAAACATCGGGCCGCTCCGGTCGGGATGACAGGCTTTGCCAATTCCTCGATTTGGGATGACGGATTTTGGTTTGGTATCGCGAAAGAGAGATTTCTCGCTTCGCAGACTCCGCTCGAAATGACGGAGCGCGCGAAGGGGCGCGCTGTAAAGTGATTGCTGAAAACTGTAAACTTACAAGCCATGGACCGATTTACAGGTATTCACGCTGTGCGCGAAGCGCTGGAGGCGGGGAGCGCCTTCGACCGCATTGTCATCGCCAAGGGCCGTCAGGATTCGCGCATTGAAGAGATTGTGCAACTGGCGCGCGCGCGCGACATACCGGTGCGCTTCGAGGACCGTGGACAACTCGATCGCCTAGCCAACTCGCGCGATCATCAGGGCGTGGTGGCGATTGCGGCTTCGCGCCCCGCGTCCACGCTCGAAGACATTCTGGCGCACGCCAACAGCGTCAAGAACCAGGCGGGGTTGATTGTGTTGCTCGATGGCGTTGAAGATCCGCACAATCTTGGCGCAGTGATTCGTACGGCGCTGGCTGCGGGAGCGCATGGCGTGGTTATTCCGGAGCGGCGCGCGGCCGGATTGACGGACACGGTGGCGCGTGCTTCCGCGGGAGCCATCGCGCATCTCCCCATCGCCAAGGTCACCAATTTGGTGCGCGCGATGGAGGAGTTGAAGGAAGCGGGCTACTGGCTGGTGGGACTCGATGAAGAAGGGAAGCAGAGCTACACGGAAGTGGATTACACGTCACCCACGGGGATCGTGATGGGGAGCGAAGGAAAAGGGCTGCACGAACTGACGCGGAAACGCTGCGATTTTGTGGTTTCGCTGCCGACCAGCGGCCCGGTGAAATCGCTGAACGTGTCGGTGGCCACCGGCGTTGTGCTGTTCGAGGCGCTACGCCAGCGTGGCGCGCACAAGAAGTAAAACGCCGGATCGCCGCGCGAGATTCCTGACTACTTGTCGTATTGAATCAGGGAAAAGACATCCAGGCCGGGGAGCTTTTCGCGGCCGTGGAGAAAGTTCAGTTCGATGGCAAACGCGGCGCCATCCACGTGTCCGCCGAGGGAGCGAATGAGTTGCGTAGCGGCAGCGGCGGTGCCGCCGGTGGCCAGCAGGTCGTCGCAGAGCAAAACATTCTGGCCCTTTTGCACGGCGTCTTCGTGGATCTCCAGAGTGTCGGTGCCGTACTCCAGCCCGTAGGAAATGCGCGTGGTCTTGGCGGGCAGTTTGTTCGGCTTGCGCACGGGAACAAAGCCGGCGTTCAGGCTGTAGGCAAGGGCGGGAGCAAGAATGAAGCCGCGCGCTTCGATGCCCACGACCAGGTCAATCTTGTGACCTGCGTAGTGGGCGCAGAGCCGGTCGATCAAAGTGTGGAAGCCCTGCTTGTCTTTTAATAGCGTAGTGATGTCGTAAAACAGGATTCCCGGCTTGGGATAATCCGGCACTTCGCGAATCAATTTTTTCAGATCGTCCATCGTTGCAGCTCCCCGTTAAATGGTCATCTCAATCGTGAAAATCCCGACGTACCGGGTATCCACCGTGTCCGGCTGTTCGTTGAGCCCGGCCACATCGGACATCATGGGTCCTTTTTCCAGCGCAACGCGAAGCTGGCCGAGCTTTTCCGGCGAGCCCATGGCGAAGACTTCGACGCGGCCGTCGCGGCAGTTGCGCACGTAGCCATGCAGGCCAAGTTTCCCGGCCACGTGCTCGACGTAGTTGCGGTAGCCCACGCCTTGCACACGTCCGGTCACATAAAAGCGCCGTGCGTGAAGTTCCTGGTTCACGGTTCCTGAAAAACAGATACGGAGAATCCCGCGATTCTCTTCGCAGCGGCAATCTGCCCCGGGATTTGCGATACACTGGCGGTATACCAAAGGCCGCGGGCGGCGCACGCAAAGGGTCCGCGCATCCAACTATTCATGAAGAGTCATCGCTTCCGTCTGAATCCTATTTTAGCGCGCACGGCGTTTTTTCTTGTACTGGCATTTTTCCTGTTTGTTACTGCTCCGCCATTTTGGGCACAGGAAAATGCGCCCGGCCCGCTTACGCCGCCGCCTGATCACAGCGTCCGCCGGGTGGTGGGCGTGCCGGAAGCCGAAGCGCCGCCCTCTTTGCCGCCCGCGCAGATCATCAAGGCGTTCGCGCAGAAAGAGGAGTTGTACCAGGGCACGCGACCGCAGTATGCCTACCGCAAGATCATCCGCATCCAGGAATTTGGCCCCGACGGCAAGCCCAGCGGCGAATACAACGCCACGTATGACGCGGTGCGTTCGAGTGACGGCAAACTCTACGAAAAAGCCATTGCCGCCCCGCAGTCCACGCTGGTGTACCTGCAATTCGAGCCGGAAGACGCGCAGCTCCTGACGCGCATTCCTGAGTTTCCGGTCACGCCTGCGCAGTTGTCCAAGTACGACCTGCAATACCTGAGCACGGAAAAGGTGGATGAAGTGGATTGCTATATTTTTCAGGTACACCCGAAAACGCTGGACCGCCAGCATCCCCTCTTCGACGGCATTTTGTGGGTGGATCAGAAGTACCTGGAGGTGGTGAAGACCTACGGCAATTGGGTCACCGATCTGGGCCCTGTTCACCCGCCGACCTTGCCGTTTGGCCTGTTCGAGACTTACCGGGAAAACGTGGATGGCAAATACTGGTTTCCCGACTACGCGCGCTCCGAGGACGTGTACAAATTGAAAGACCGCGACGTTCCGATCCGGGTAACCATTAAGTGGACCAACTTCAAGCCATTTCCACCAGGCAGCGTGCCCGCGACGCAGACGGCGGCCCCGCCAGCGAACGCGCCACAGACCTCCAAACCTTGATGTGATTCTGCGAAGGCGCCGCGTCAGGAACGCCGCAGCGGGCGGCGTGCCTCGCCGTACAATTTCCGCAGCAATCCCGGCAGCTTGCGCAGATCGTCCAGCAGGAATTCGGGCCGCACCGCGCGCAAACGCTTCTCCGTGGGAAAGGGTCCCAGCACGGCAATGGCGCGCACGCCCGCGGCGCGCGCCATCTCCACGTCTTCCGGCGTGTCGCCCACGTAGACGCACTGCGCGGGCGTGATGGCCATCTGGCGCAGAGCCAGGCGCAACGGCGCGGGATGCGGTTTTTTTTCTTGCAGGTCGCTGCCGCAGACGCGCGTGCGAAACAATCGCGTCAATCCAAATTCACGCAATTGCTGCATTACGCGGTTGCGGTCGCCGCTGGTCACCAGGCCCAATTTGTGGCGGCGGGCGAGTTGCCCGATGACGTGGCGCGCGCCGCGGATCAGTTTGGGGCGGTGCTTTGCATAATAGGCGCGCCAGATGCGGTCAGCGTCAGGCCACCGCGCGTTAGGTATTCCCGCTGCGCGATAGACGACATACCAATTGGGAGAATAATGATGCTCGAGTTCCGACAAACCCCACGGCACACCCATCTCCTGAAACAGCGCGAGATAGGCCTGGGAATCCGCGTGGTAGGAATCGATCAGCGTGCCATCCCAATCAAAGAGCACGGCGGCGAGGGTGGGCGGAGGAGTCATCTCCACCAGAGTAGCAGAAGCGGGGGTGGGGATTTTTGCGCCGAGATGAAAGGAAAGGAGAGGCGTTCAGTCTGTCGCGTAACGATTGGGAATGTGATCGTCGCGGTCAAATGCAAAATCATTGAAGCTGGCAGCGATACCGAACCAACCGGGCATGTTGGCGGGCTCGATACGGCGCACGCAAGCCTTGGAGGAGACGACCACGTTGCCATAACCGAGGGGACGGCTGACCAAGACGATGTCCAGTTCGATTTCCGTGCCGGCAGCGAGAGGTTTGGGGCAGAGAAAGAAAACGCCGGACGAGCTGATGTCGTGTGTGACAAGCGAAACCTGATAATCCTCCAGGACACCGCCGACGCTGCGCAGCTTTAAGGGCAGTCTGAGGGAAGCGCGGGGAGATTCGCGTTTCTCTATGTGTACGCCTACCGCGTGTGTCGGCACGCGCACAAATCGCCGAGGTTGCGGGGAACGCAGCAGTGGCATCACCCGCAGTGCGGGACTCCGCCGAGGTTCCAGAGTTTCGGGAAATGCGGGAGCGGCGCCCGAGTGAACTGAAGTCTCCGACGAAGAAGGCAGATTTTCCCAAGCTAACGCGCGATTGCTAGCACTCATCTCGCCCCTCAGAGAGATGAACAGACGAATAGAGCGACTTCGGTATTTCTACAGCCCGGTAGTACGACACGACCCCGAAAAGATGTTGGGAAGCCAACATCCCACTTTGGGGCAGTGAAAGTCAACCTGTGGAAAAGGGAGGAAGTGTCGTAAGATCAAACAGATAGTAATGGTACCGGTTGGTGGATGGCCCTCGGGTGCCCTTACCCGGCCAGGTGCCTGTTTCAATATGGCGCTGGACTTGAAACCTTGACCTCGTATCATCGTTGGACAGACCCACGATGCCGCCCGAGACGCAAGATTCCGCGCCTAATGCTCCGCCCCAGGCGAATGCCGCGCCCAGCGGAGCCTCCTCGCTCCTGTTGGTGTCCTTTGCCGCAGTCTATATCCTCTGGGGCGCTACGTTCTTCGCTATCCGCATCGGCATCGAGAGCTTTCCACCCCTCGTGCTGGCTGGTTTCCGGCACCTCTCGGTAGGACTGGTGTTTTACCCCATATTCCGGCATGTGAGCGGGGAAAAGCCAACCTTGCGGCAGTGGCGCACGACCATTGTTACGGGGATCCTGCTGCTCCTGTGCGGCAATGGAACGGTAAGTTGGGCGGAGAAGATCATTCCCTCGGGCATTGCAGCCTTGCTGGTAGCCACGGTATCGCTGTGGATGGTGCTGGTGGATTGGTTCCGGCCGGGAGGGTCGCGCCCGGCGCCGCGTGTGCTGGTGGGATTAGTGCTGGGCTTTGCGGGGATGGCGCTGCTCGTCGGCCCCAAGCACCTGGGAGGCTCCGAGCGCATCAGCCCTTTTGGGGCGCTGGCGCTGGTGCTGGCTTCACTGGCGTGGGCCGTCGGCTCCATCTACTCCAAGCACCACCCCATCCCGAATTCAGCAATGCTGGGTGTGGCGATGCAGACCATTGCGGGAGGCACCGCGCTGCTGATTGTGGCGGGCATCAGCGGAGAGTTCCGCGAGTTGCATCTGGCGGAGGTGACGCTGCGTTCGTGGATAGCGCTGCTGTATTTGGCGGTGTTCGGCTCCGCGCTGGGTTTCAGCGCGTACATCTACATCCTGAAGCACGGCACGGCGGCGCATGTGGCCACGTATGCGTTCGTGAATCCTGTTGTGGCGCTGTTTCTGGGCTGGCTGCTGGGTGGAGAGGCGCTTAGCTTGCGAACGATATTGGCCAGCGCGGTGATCTTGACGGCGGTGATTCTGGTGATCACCATGCCACACAAGGACCCGGTGGAAGCGGATGAAGCGATTCCCGCACCGGGAGAGGCGTAACGCAGAGCTATCACCCGGGCGTGCTGGAGAGGAAAACCGCAGGGCTTCCAGGTTCGCCCTGCGCTACATGGTTTTTGGCGGCGGAAAACGGATAGAAGCGGTGCGCTACTCCCGGTAGTCTTGGCGCATGAACACGACAATGAGC
>Ga0209039_10002335_pt1 | contig 16280 bp, 12 predicted proteins | sample BogFormECP12_OM1_FD_188238 | JGI IMG/M metagenome (GOLD analysis project Ga0209039, IMG submission 188238) | Bog forest soil microbial communities from Calvert Island, British Columbia, Canada - ECP12_OM1 (SPAdes) (version 2) | ecosystem: Environmental > Aquatic > Freshwater > Wetlands > Bog ... | reverse complement strand
TCTTCCTGCCAGATGACTGGGAAATCTGAGAATAAACCCATGAGTGGATGGTTGTCCACATTGTTTACGTCAATGACGTAGGGAGAATCGCCGAAACCGGTTTTGTTCGCATCCTCACCCGAGTAATTGCTCCAATAGTTTCCCTCAACGCCATTATCCCACTTGTCGGTGGAATTGTCGCTGGTATATACTTGCTGCGGGTTATTGACGAAGTTGTTGTGATAAAAAAGATTATCTAACGTCCCGATTAAGTATACGCCAACCAAACTGTTGTTCGCCACGGTGTTTTCCATGATGACATTGTTTGAGACGTAATCCAATGAGGCATTGTAGCCTATTGTAGGTTCGTAAGCGGTCGCGTCCAACATTAAACCATACGAATCATTTGACATTGAGTTGTCAGAGATGATGTTGCCGCTTGAAATTGACACATAGATGCCCAGATACAGATTATCAGAAATAACGCAGTCAGTAACGGTGTCGTTTGTGCTCCCCACCTCTAGGTACATACCGTCCCAGTTGTCTGATACGGTTACATTTTCGATTAGAGAATTGGTTGTGTTCTTGAGAAGTAGGCCTTGAACGCCATTGGTCAAATTCAGATCCGTCACGGTGATGTTGGTTGAATCTACAAGAGCCACGAAGCCCGCATCTGAGGGAACCTGCTCGTCGTGTTGATTGACCCAGTAATATATTGGTTTTCCATCAACCGTGTTTGAAGTATCTATGTCCTGAGCCTGAAGAGAGTAGTCCCCAAAATTATACGTGTTATTAACCATCGTGACATCCCGAAGACGAGTATTTATAGCTCTTGAAAGTGTTACTCCCCGAACCCAGTTTCGCACAATGAACCCGCTGATGCTTATGTTTTCCGCATAGTTAGGAGGAGTCTGAAAAACGCGTATGCCCACCAATCCTGTCCAGTTTCCATCAATTATCGTGCTCCCATCCTGTCCGACAAGCGAAATCGAAGACACAGCCACCTCCACACTGTCATAGTAAACGCCAGGCGCCACCTGAACCGTATCTCCAGGATTCGCAGCAAAAACCCCCTTCGTTATATTACTGAAAGGATGAACGGCAGATCCATCCTGAGCAGGATCATTAACGTTTTTAACGTCCACATAAATCGTTTTCGAAGCCGTTTGCGCACGAACTGTGAAAAAAGGCCAAAGCACCGTGGAAAACAAGAAGATCAAAACAATAAATGCACAAACGACCGCCCGATTCATCTTGACCCGACTCTCTTGGACCATAAAGCAAGAATACTCACTCTCTTCGCCATTAATTAACTTGGTGCGAGTCCAACCTCCCAGCGCGCGTGAACCATAAAGAGAAAAATGCCCGCAGGCCAGCCTAGAGCGTGGAATAGAACATTATTCCAGAACTCTTATACCACACGCTGATTCGCATAATGAATGAAGTTCTGGGGAAAAGAGAGGCAATAGAATATTGAAATGGACTGTAATCATGCTTTGTACGGTAATTGTTTTTGCTAGTCTGTCAACACCATTTGTCAGATCCCAGGGGACAGCAACGAGCGTTCAATTAACTATCACACCGCTGCGAGAACGCAAGGACACATATATGCTGGATCTTCAAGATCCTTTATCGGGACCATACGCTTGGGACAGACCGCATGAGAACATAAGCTCCGGCACTCCAAACCGTTGTATAGAAGCAGTTGTGGCCATGGTAGACTCTTACTATGGCGGAAACTTGAGCCAAGACCGAATAGACTACCACGTGTACGATGAGGTTCTGGGTTACACATCTCCAATTGATGACCTAGGCGACCCAGCACTGGGAGTGGTTGGCGTAAACATTGTCAATGTGCTTCAATGGGCGTTGAACGACGCCAGCGTAGTCCGTTTCGCGGGAAAACCAGACTTCTCCCAAATAGAGGCCTGGATAAATTCAGGCTCCCCAATAATCAGGGACGATGGCGGCTCACTGCACTTATTCAGCGTGATCTACGGCTACGACACTAACGGCCAAATGGTGTACGTCATCGACCCTCTAACAGGAAATGAAAGCAAGATTTCCTACGACAGTTTAGAAGTTTATATTGCTGTCGTTGCAAGCGGGACCAATATAACCCCACGCTCGGATGAACCGACAATATGGATGGATTCCGACGGAGACGGAGTTTGCGACTTTGACGAGATCAACAGATTCCACACAAACCCCTACAACAACGATACCTACGGCCTCGGGATAAGCGACAAGTTGGCAATACAATACGAATACATGAACAACAGCGCCACCGTGCCCCCAAATCAAAACGTTTCTGAAACCACAGGAGGAGTCTTCGATCGACAGTCTCTTAACCGAACTGGATATGCATCAACAGAAGGCCCAGAAACACCTGATCTCCTCTGGTCGTCGAACCTCAACGACTCGGTCACAACATCACCTATAGTGGCCGATGGAGAGGTTTTCATCGGCACCTCAGGCGGCAATTTATACGCATTGGACATGACGACGGGCAACACCATCTGGACATTCGACTGCAATAACCCAATTTCCTCATCACCCGCATTCGCAAACGGAACAGTCTTTTTCGGCACCGAAAACCCTGGAACCGTCTACTCAATCAATGCTTCCACAGGACTCCCGATTTGGGCCTACCAGGTTCCAACAGGCGCCGCAGTGTACTCTTCGCCAGCTCTTGTCGACGGCGAAGTCATCGCGGGCTCTTCCGACGGAGATCTTTTCTGCCTGAACCAAGCAGATGGCCATTTATTATGGGCTACTCAGCTCGGCGGGGGATATCTTTCGTCCCCAGCGATTCAGAACGGCACAGTCTACATCGCATGCGCCCGGGGAGTTGAAGCCGTTGACGTGTTGACTGGAACCTGGATTTGGGAATACGCTACAAAGTTTTTTGTCACATCGTGTCCCGCAGTTGCGGATGGTCTAGTCTTTGTTGGAACCGAAGATGATGACAGCCTCTACGTGCTAAATCAGAGCACAGGTAACTTTGTCTGGAGAATTTGGGGAGGGGGGCATTTCACTGCGCCAGCCGTGGACAGCTCCAATCAACTTGTAATAATAGGATCTAGAGACTACAAGCTTTACTGCGCAGAAGAATCCACAGGCGATATCAACTGGACTTACATCAACGGCCCAAACTACCTATCGGCACCAACGATAAGTGCAAACGGACTAGTCTACGTAGGAACCTCTGATGGAAATCTCATCTGCGTTAACGAAACCACTGGCGAAGAAATCTGGAGGTACAACGTAACTAACTCGATAACTTCTTCACCCACCCTTGATGATGAACACGTTTTCGCAGCAACACTGGAAGGACAAATCTACTGTTTCGGACCGCCCTATCCAGCCATCACAATTTCAAACATTACAGTGTCCAGCCAAGAAATAGGACAAGGATACAGCACACAAATAAACGCAACTGCTCAAAATAATGGAGACATAGCAGAAACCTTTAACGTAACGGCCTACGCAAACGCAACCGCAATCGACACGATTGAAACAACCCTGACAAACGGAACCTCAACAACCATGACCTTCACCTGGAACACGACAGGCTTTGCCTATGGCAACTACACCATAAGCGCTTATGCAACGCCGCCTCAAGACAACACAAACACAACAGACACCAGTATCCCTGGACATTGGGTTGCAGTCGCGATTCCAGGCGACCTTAACGGCGATTTCAAAGTCAGCCTCGCCGATTTGGTCCTGCTGGCAAACGCATATGGCACCAAACCTGGCAACGCTAAATGGAACCCGAACGCCGACATAGATGGCAACGGCATTGTGGGATTATCAGACCTCGTCATACTGGCCAACCATTACGGACAACACTACCCATAGAATCCTTCTCAAAGCTTTCTTGCTGATTCATTAACTATTTATTCAGTGTTCGACTCGTGCAAACACCCACAGAATATAGATGCTTACCACGAAGCCTAAACGCGGAATGGAGTTGCCATATGCGTTGCATTTAAAGTAGAAGTATGTTCCATAAACATTTTTTTCTTTGAGAAGACTATTAACCGGTGTGTGCTGAACTTGTACCATGAAAGATGCTTTGCATTTGCAGTCTGCATTCTTATTCTTCTAAGCATATTCTCCAATCTTCCTTCCAATGTATTACCACGATGGCAGAATGTTATTGCTGATACGAAGTTCACTGATTCAACAGGGGGACCAGAGGAAACACAGTCCATTTCTGGACCAACAATACAAGATTTCAGCGTGAACACCACACAATGCAGCGCACCCGTACAATGGAACTACAACCTAACCGATTCTTACGGACTCACGAACGCCACTTTCTGGTGGAACAACGGCACAACCGACATGGGCAACACAACCTACACTTTCTCTGGTTCACCACTGTCTGGGAACGCTCTTTTCAATTTCACTTTGCCCAGTTTTGCGGAAAATATGACTTTTCAATTTTGGGCCTACAACGCTTTCAACTGGAGCACGACAGACGTAAGGTGGATGCTTGTTTATCCATATAACAGTTCTGAACCATACTTCCTGAACCTTGGTACAGCGATCAGCACAATTCAAAATGCTAACAGTTGGACCGCAACATCTGACCCAAATATGCTTTACGCAGGCATGGTTTTACAGCAGAACACTACAGCCCAATTGCAAACCATGATTGACAACTTCATCACCACTCAAGATTATATGGACGTTCTGAAGTGGAGCGCAATGTGCAACAAGATAGGCATTACTCAGTATAGTGACATTCAGGATGACCTTTGTTACGCTCTCGGAAACTGGACGATGCTCGGAAGTTTGCCTTTCACTGCAAAAGACTCATCAAGTACTCCTGAATTTTGTGTCGAATCCCAGTGGGCATTATATGGTTATTACTTTGCTAACACGACATGGTTCAAAGCGTATTCAGGCTATAACGCTTCACAATGGAGCATCAATGCTGCATATCAACAGTTTAACAGTTCGGTCTATTATTCACTTTCAAACTCTGGTGGTCTACCTTTATGGTGTTATGCTGGTGGCACCGCGAAAACCTTCAGCAATCGATACTATGATGAAGATGCTGATACTATTGAATGCTATGTTTTGTTCGATGAACTATTAAACGTCTCTAACGGTATGACTCAGGCTTTGAATTGTTGGAGTTACCTAGTTGACACACATTGGACTGGAAGCTTCTTCGCTTACACACCCACTGGGCAAATATATGAATGTGAAGCACCTTTCTTCTTGGAAATCATCAGTCTCCTGAAATGTTACAATGTAAACTTGGCAAATTGGACGGATGTTATCACAGATATTGGAAACAGGTTTCTTTCTTCAGAATGGACAAGTGCCCAATGGTCATACAACGTTGTAGTTCACGGTGCTAATAGCTATGGAAGCTATCCTAATAACCAGCTAAGGTTGCAGAACACATTAGGTGCATGGCAAGTATTTCTTGGCACATACCTTCAACTTAACAATACATACGAGAACAACATGAAGGATATGCTTCTTGGAAACGTGAACACACAACAGGCATGGCAGCTATTGCTCCAAAACAGCGTGTCAAATATTGGCCTACATGGCTTGTTTAATTCTACAGCTGACATGTTCAGTTGGAGCAGTGCAGTTAATGGGTATACCTTTGCCAATGACCCAGTAGCCACAGCTTACGGTGAAATCCTCATGTGGATGATGGGCTTGGTTCCTGTGAACACCACAGTCGCGTTTCCACTTGAAGAACTTAACTACGAGTACATACAGGAAATTGACCCGCAAATGTTCCAGTTCAACCTCACAAACCAAACTGTGACCATTCCAGTGAGCGATGCTGGAACCATGATGTTCCAGTACGGAACGTCCCCCGTAACATGCAACTTCAATCAGAGTGGCGTTTGGCAACTGATCTTCAGCAACTCGTGGAACCTGATAACAAACGTGACGTACGTGTCTGCTTTGCCGACAAATCGCATATATTTCATTCAAACCTCCACACCGCCGCCTACAACCTATGACGTCACCGTGAACGCTTACTCCGTCACCGAAGGCAAAGACGTAAACGTCGATATCACGATGGACGGTTCGCCCACAGGCTACACAACACCGTACACGTTTACAGATCTGAACGGCACTCACACGTTTGAAGTACCGGACTATGACACGAATGGTCATCCATTCATACTATGGAGCACGGGACAAGCAAACACGACTATAACAGTCAGCTCAGGCGGAACGTACGTGGCATACTATGAACAGTCTCTCCTTCATGACATAGCTGTCACCCAGATTCTATTATCTAAAACAGTAGTCGGTCAAGGCATAAGCCTAAACGCAGATGTCACTGCAGCAAACTTGGGAGAATATGCAGAAGCTTTTGACCTGTCACTGTTTGCTGACGCAACTGAAATTGGAAATATAACTGTCACCAATCTGGCTAACGGAACATCCACTCTTATTTTCTTAGTTTGGAACACTACTGGCTGTGCATACGGTAACTACACTATCAGTGCGACTACCGCGCCAGTGCCCGGCGAAACAGACATTGGAAACAGCACATTCACAGGCGACACAGTATCTGTAACGATTTTAGGTGACATAAACGGAGACTTCAAAGTCAACCTCACTGATTTGGTCTTGCTGGCAAATGCCTACGGTTCTCAGCCCGGTCAAGCGAAATGGAATCCAAACGCCGACATAAACGGTAACGGAGTCGTGGATCTCTCAGACCTCGTTTTATTAGCTAACCATTACGGACAACACTACCCTTAGCCGCGCGCGCCTAAAGAAAGATCTCTACTCGATGCACAGATATAACGCGTTGCAACGGACAGTTTATCCTTTGGCAATACTCCGTTTGCAGAAAACGTATCCTAAACTCAAACAGTAACGCGTCTTTAAATGCAGAGGGCTTGATAGATTAAAGCATGAAATGAAGAATCTGGAGGTGGAACAATCGAGAAAAAAGAGGATCCGTTGAAGGTTGGCAAGAACCTCTACAAACTTGTAATGGAAAACGACCGTGTGCGCGTACTTGACCTTTTCCTCAAGCCAGGCGAGAAAGTGGCTATGCACTACCATCCCGACCACCTAATCTATGTTCTTAACGGTGGCAAAGCAAAACTGACGTCTTCAGGAAAAACAGACGTTATGGACATGAAAAGCAGTCAGACAATCTTCCTCAAAGCCCAATCCCATGACGCCGAGAACACGGGAAAAACAGACCTTCATCTCCTAGTTATCGAGCTTAAGAAATAGCTTGCACCGTCAATATCCAGCATATACTAACTTTCCCATTTTTAGTCACCAAACGAAAATTTACAGTGCGCATTATTTCCTCTTTCTGAAGATCATTGTTCCATGATATGAGCAAACGTATTCAAAACCCATCGATATCAATTTCTGAGCTTCTTCTACATTGTTAGCTGCAGCAGTGCAATATTTGTCATCTTCTTCAGAATCTAGTAGGTGGGTGTAGATCAGCGTATTGGCAATGTTCTTGTGTCCTAGCAATTTCATTACGTATAAGATGTTCTTTGTCCTATGATATTCTTGTGATGCCTTGAAATGTCTTAGACTATGAAAGTGAATCTTCAATAATTTCGGCGCGCGCGTCTGACACGACAGCTTTACTTGAATTAAAGCTGGCTTTGTCGTCTTACTCGCGCGAGCGATGTCTGATTCTTCGCCTTACTGCCACAGTGGCCAAAGCCACGAAGAGAACCGCAGACAAAGTCAGTGTGATGCCTGGCGCTCCTTCTGGAAACTCTGGGACTGTCGTGGTCGCGTTCGGCGCATCGGAGCCGTAGCTGATGGGATAGGTTTGCACGCTTGACGGAGTGGCTGTGCCGTTAATCTGTTCGGTTCTGGGGTTGCCCGATTGGTCATACATGAGAATGTCTATGGTGTAGTTGCCAGCACCCGTTCCAATCACTGTTAAATTATATGTCCCAGCAGTTGGAACCGTCACCTCAATCGTCGGCGTTAAGGGTGCGCCATCATCGTCCGGCACTTGGTCTGGGAAGTAGTTCGAGTTCGAGATGCCGTAAAGTGTCGAGTTCGTGGTCGCGTCAAAGCCAGTCATGTTCCCAGACGGGTCAGTCAGGAGCAGTTGGATTGGGCAGTGGCCTGGAATCGTTACGCTGCCCTGCGCCTTGGAAGAGGTGGAATTGAATACCCGCGCCGATACCACTTGCCAAGCATTGTTGTATAAGTTGTTGTAGTCCGAGAGCAGTTGGACGTTTTGATGCCCAGGATCGAGTATTGTATACGTCGGGTTTCCGTTTTCGTCGGTGGTCGTTCCGGTGGCGACTACAAAATGAGTGCCTATTTTTCCGGTGGTAGGGTTTTGGTAAAGGATCTGAAGGATTACTGGCACGTTTTGGTCGAGGTAGTAATCCAGAGCCACAGTAGTTCCGGGAAGGTCGGTGTAGGCGAGGTGTAACCCCAGAACGGTATTTGCGTATTCCTGCAGTTTTGTAAAGAAGACTGCTGCCGTATTCCCATCATATCCGCTGTTATTGGTGAGCCAGGCGTTTAGGTCGGATGGATTTACGTGAGTCTTTGATCCGCCGTGCGTTAAGTAGTAGTAGTAGTAATCGAAGACCATTGCGGCAGACGTGATCGCACAGCCACTGTTGCTGAGTGTTTTGGTTGAGGATCCCATGAGGTTGGAGTAGGCACCCTGGTTCTGGTAGAATGTTCTGTCTATCGTCTTGGCGGGTAGTGCTGCGAATAGGGCTTGCAGCGTGTGATCCTTATCCATTGTAACGCTTGTTGTGTTTTCCGAGCCTGCGTTTGCCCCGTCGAGCATCCAGTGGTCGAAGGTGTAGCCGGACGACGGCGTTGCAGTCACTTGAACGTCGGCGCCGGCCGTTTCAGGGTAGGTTCCCGGCGCCGGTGAGGTGGTTCCTCCATCGGTTGCGGTAACGGTTAGATTGTTTGTAATGCTCTCGCCCGTAGGGTTTATGCTTAGACTTCCAGACCACATTAGCGTCCAGTCGCCTTGCGGAGACGTCCAGCTTCCTGAGATGGGTACTGCTTGGGCCGAAAACGGCGTTGTTGTCATGACGCAGGATTGGTCAAGGTTGCTGTCGTCGGTGTAGTTGCAAGCCTCCGCCGTATTCTGGGCAGCAACATCGGCGGGGTTGCATACGGAGTAGGGGCCGTTGGTGGGGCTCCACCCCGGGGTCGTGTAGGTTTCAGTGATTGGTATGCCCTGTTCCGTGGAATCGCACCAGAACCCGAAGAACGCCGTGCCGTTTTCGTATAGACCATACATGGCGGCATCTTGCGTTTCGGATGCTGAGCCGGACGATGGGCTAAAGGACACCGTGGTTCCATCTTCTTCGATCCCTGACGCGCTTATCGACCAATCGCCGCGGCAGGAGGCAGTAACGGAGACGGACGAGGCCATGTCGAGAACGGTTGAAACGGCAAGTCCGCTAAAGGGGATGGAAATTGTGCCGGTGTCAGTTTCCGTGACCACAAGACTTCCAGTTTGCCCATCGGTTGACGTCGAAGTTATGGTCAAAGAAAGTGTTCCGCTGTACGTTACGGAGTTTGCCTGTGCCCTGACATTTGGCATTGCCGGTGCGAGAACAACGAACATCATCAGCGCCAGCATAACCGCAGCCAACACGATCTTGGCGATTGGCCGCATGAATTGGCCTGAAAAGGGCTTATTCTTTATTCCACTCATTGTCTCAGCTTATTTGGGTAGCGCGGGTCACAACATCCTCTACGTGAACGTGAAAAGCATAGATTAAAGCGTTATTAAGTCTAAATATGAATCATAGCGCGCGTTAAGACTGTATGGTTGAGTCTGGATTTGATGGTGCAGGGTAGCATTTACAACAAGAGCTTGGAGTGGAAATGGCATGCTCATTGCTGTCTTTTTCGACTTAGGCGATACGCTGATTGTGGAGCAGGGCGACAAGCATCTTGGCGAAACGCCCTTTGATGCAGTACCCCAAGCCGAGGAAACACTGATTGCATTGAAACGGAAAGGGCTGAAAGTGGGCATCATTACCAATACCACCACTTCAAGAGAGAAGGATGTGCGCAAGGCTAGCGCGCGCTTACGAATGTGTCATGGTTCTTGCTAGTGCGCACCAAGATTGCCAACGAAGTTTCCTTCTTTGCTTCATTGCCGTGACCGCTATTATGATGAGCGGTATGCCGAAGACGAATGCGAGGATGTTCGGTTGAAACTCTGGAAGAACCTGTGTCCCCTTGATTGTTATCTGATGTTCTGAGTGCGTGTAATTCAAGTAGATGAACACGTACCGGTCGTCTTCCGTTATGCCGTATTCGCGCGCGCTGAAATTCAACCTTGCCACGCGGCAAATATACATCCCTATAGACAATGCGGGCCCAATAACTTTCCAATACGGGTGCAGTCCTATAACCTATTACTTTAATCAACCTGGAATATGGCAGATTAGCTTCACAGATTCATGGAATAATATTGCGAAAGTGCAAAGATTAGGAAACCTGCCTGAAAACGTCATATACTTCCAAAACATTGCTAACTCGCCAACGCATGACGTTGCCGTTGATGACGTCACATCTCACAAAACAATCATCAACCAAGGCTACAGCAATGAAATAGTAGTCACAGTTGCAAATCAAGGCACCTTCAGCGAAACTTTCAGCGTTACCGCCTACACAGACACTAAGGAAATATCACTCAGCAAATCATCGGCCTGAACAGGATGGACCAGACGACTCTAACATTCACGTGGAACACTTCTGGACTTACATATGGCAATTATGTTCTAAGAGCTTACGCGTGGCCAGTTCCAAACGAGACAAACACGGCAAACAACAACTACACAGGCGCTGCGGTGACAGTTACAATTCCTGGCGACCTTAACGGCGACTTCACAGTCAACAGTACAGATTTGACGATACTGACGAGCAGGTACGGTTCCAAGCCCGGCGACTTCAATTGGAATTCCAATGCCGACATAGACGGCAACGGTGTAGTAGGCCTCTCAGACCTCGTCATACTTGCACAACACTTCGGACAACACTACCCATAAAATCGCCCGCAAAAGCTGAGCATGCGCATTTCCGCCCACGACAAAGCGCCCAACCAACAAAGTTTTCGTAGAAGAAATTTTACGGCGCGCGGAGAAGGAGTTGCAGATGCCGAACAAGCCCGCGCTCCTATCATATGGTATGCACTGAACAGTATTTAAAGCCCCTCAATCTTCACCATACGAGTAATACTGCGCCAAAATCCAACAGCTTAACCGCTGGGTAAAAGATTTAACGGTGCAGAAAACACTAAAGGTATTTTAAACTAAGCATTCATAGGAATTCAAGGTTGAGTGGTTCAAGGTTGGAAGATGATTCTTGGAAACTCTTGCGTGTCTTTGAGAACAAAGCAAGGGTGGCCGTGATAAGGCTACTGCTGCAGTTTGAATGGAGGTCTCTGTCGGAGATAGCCCAAAAACTGGAAAGCGATTACGATTGTAAGATGTCACTCCCAGGATTACTCAAACACATGAAGGAATTGGAAAGTGCTGGAATAGTGCGGCAAGAGTCTGGTGTCTTCGCGAAAGTGTCAGATGCCAGAAAAACCATCTATACGTTGGAAGGAAAAACAAGAATCGAAAAGGTATTGCAACAATTGGAGGACAATGTGGCGAACCCGCTGCTGGCTGGACTCATATTCAGCGAAACGGCCCAACTCGCTCGCAAAGTTCAAGGCATAGGAACCATGTTGACCAAAGAAGAAAAGAGGCACCTCGAATCTCTGCTCGGATCATGTGAGTCAGAAAAAACATTTAGCCACCTCACAGAAGACGAGAAAAAGAAAGTGAAGCTTTGGAGAATGATGATAGCAGTAATGGAAGAATGATTTCGAACACTACGATTTTAGTGGCTTAATCAGGTCTTGAATAAACTTCACGTTATCTCCTTTTTCCCGCTTTGGTAACTCACCAAGAAGCAGATCCGCTATTTCATCAAGCCCCTTTGCGAATTGACTCGTGCGAAATCTCTCAAAGGCCAAAAAGGATTTTTCTGATCCAACTTCCCCATAAGACTTCGAAACTCTCGGATCCTCCTCTAGACGTGCTATACATGGAATTTCAAGAAGTTGTTCAATGTCCTTGATCAGGTCTGCGGTGAACTTCTCAGGAGTCTTAATCCTGTTCAATATGAAGCCTACAGGAACGCACTTCAGAAAATATCTGCCCAGCCGAATCGTGTCTATCGCTGATTCAACGCACAACACAAACTCGTCTTCAGTTAGGATAATGACGAAGTACTCGCAAATACCAAGCGACAAGAATGCAGCTCTGCCCATTGGAAAGGGAACATCGATAAGCATGAAATCCGCTTTTAGACCGGAGAGCTTCTTCGCAAAATTGACAGGGTCAATATCAAAATAATCCTGCAGAGAAACCCCTGAGGGTATCAAAAATAGATTGTCAACCTTTGTGGGATATATCGCTTTCTCAATTTCCAAGTCTTTCTTCACAACTTCGTCAAGCTTGATACCCGAAGATGTGTCAATTCCAAGAATCGTTTGAAGAGGCCTGTTCGGATCCCCCTCAACCAGAACCACTTTCTTGCCTTTTTCAGCCAAAGCGGCGCCAATATTCGCCGTCAAAAGAGACTTGCCCACACCGCCTTTTGACACAGCAACAGTAATAGACTTCATTGAATACCAACCATATTTTAGATGATACAACCTAAATATAGGCAGATGATTAACCTAGCGGTTAAGGTTTAACTCTTCTCCTCCTTTTCCTTGGTTTCCAAGCTTCGAATAACGTCTTCCAAAGTACTCCGAGGCTGAATCTTTACGCCATATTTCTCTTCGAATTCCTTAATTTTCAGGGTACGCCTGTCAATATCAGCCTTGAAAAGCGCTTCCGCAATCACAAATGGACTGTACCCCTGAAGGATCGCCGTTTGTTCAATGACCTTTCGACGGTACTTGAAGGTAGACGCCCCCAAAACAGCTCCAACTAACACCAACCCAGATAATCCCCAAAACCACCACTCAGACCATATAGGAACTCCCGGAGAGACGATGGGCGCTACGGTTGTTATCATCACCTCATGAGCTGAAAGTTGATACGTAAAATATACCCACGTGTATGTGCCATTCGCTTGAACCAAGCTGAATGGAACCGAAACATTATCGACGGTTACCAGGTAGGGAGGAGCGATCAAGATATTGGGAATAATGATGCGGCAGAAACCATTGCCTTTACTTCCGTTGACCTCAAAGCTCACCGTGCCAATATTGCTGTCTTGGTTATGGGTGTATTGAAACCCGGAAACCGTAGAATTGCTAACAAAGGCTACGATGATGGATTGATTCGCAAATGCAGCAGTGAACTGCAAATATTGGCCCGTCAAAGGAAAGCTGTCTTGACTGTACACTCCAAGATACGATCTATCATCTACAATGTATGGGTTCTGGCCTATCCCGTTCATGCTTGCGCTCGCATTATAGTCTCCCCAAAAATTGCCCTCACTATCATAATCCCAAAGGTTGAACAAAGAATTGTTGGCCGGCTGTTCAACGTTCTGAACCGCGTTTTCTATGAAGTTGTTGTGGAAGAATATGTTGCTGCTGGAGTTCCAGAGGCGAATTCCATACTGACCGTTTCCAGATATGTTATTGCCTGAGATTCCGTTACCGTCAGAATTGATGAGCCAGACTCCAAAAGTGTTGTTTGAGATGTCACCGCTAGTTATAGTGTTCTCTCCCGATTCAAAGAAGAGTATTCCAGACTCGTTGTTGAAAATTGCCATGTTGTCACTGAGGATGTTCCCGCCAGAACCGTAAAGGTATATTCCGTATCCATTGCTCGAAACAATGTTGCTCAAAAGAGCATTATTGTCAGAATAATGAAGCCGGATTCCGCGGCCGACGTTCGAGAACAACTCGTTACCCAGAAGGGTGTTGTTGGTGGAACCATAGAGGTATATCCCGTTGCCGCTATTTGACGAAGCATTGTTATCAACAACATTGTTATTCCAAGAAACATCAAGGTGAATCCCGTTCATGTTACCTGAAGCAACATTGCCAGAAACATTGACATTGCTAGATCCATAGAGATGTATTCCATACTCGTTGCCTTCAACGTCATTATCGCTGACAATGCTATCATTAGAATCGTAAAAGTAAATTCCATCATAGTTACTCTTCACGATGTTGCCACTTACATTGTCGCCATTCGAACGATAAACGCCTACGCCGCTATAGCCATACTTGCTGTTCCTAATTGTGAAGCCTGTCACATTGACGTTGCTGGCTGTTACGTTAACAACGCTGCCCAACACTTGACCATCAATCATAGTGCTAAGCTTGCTCGCGCCAACCAGCGACACCGACTTATTCACAACCACATTTTCATAATAGGTTCCCGCATTCACCTGAATCGTATTCCCATTCAATGTTGAATTAGCATCTATTGCCTCCTGAATCGTCGCATAGCTCAACCCCGTATTAACATTGAGAACCGGCAACGAGGTTTCCGCCTTCACATTGGAGTATATCAAAGCGAGCAAAAGCAATGTCAAAAGCAAAACAAGAATAGCAATAAGGGAAACTTTACGCAACTTCATCACAATGCGCTATGTTTTAGAGTGGAGCGAGTTCTTTTATGTTTATTGGTAGTTTGGCAGAGAAGTACCTAGCTGAAATTGGCCAAAAGCTTGCTCAATTAGTTGTTATTGATCTTTTCTTCCTTAATTCTCATGAACGAGTTGAATCCATATCGACAGATAGAACATAACTCCAGAAAACGTAAATATGCGGGTCCACATAACTGAATTGATCAGTTGTGAGAAGGCTAAATGCAAGTTTACTTGCGCTAATTATTGTGCTAATGCCATTTATGTTTCCATGCCTAGTGGTGATGGCGACGCCTGGAACCGTAGTGGCCGTTGATCCAACGGTGACTATGGTAAAAGTTGGACAGACCTTCTCTGTAAATGTTAACATAACTGATGTTTCTGGCCTTGTAGGTTGGAGCTTCCAGTTGTCATATGATACCTCAATTTTGCAGCTTACCGACATTGAGGAAGGACCTTTCCTGAAAAGTGCAGGACCCACTTTCTTGATTAATCAGACAACCAGCGGCCAAATCTATTTAGGAGACTGTCTCTTCAACTCTCAGGGATGGACAGGAGCTTCCGCCAATGGAAGCGGCGTCCTTGCCACTGCAACCTTTAAAGCAATAGCTGTTGGCGAATCATCATTAAATCTATTCTCCAATAATCCCTGCAATGCTGAAATCCAATTAGCGGCAGATCCGCAAGACCCGGAAATAGTAGTCATCCCCAACACAGCCATCAGCGGAACCGTAACAGTCTCCTCTGATCCAGATCCACCAGACCCGCCGATAATAGCTTACGCGCTTCCTTCTAAGACAGTTGTTGGTCAGGGTTACGACCTACCTATGACCCTAACAGCCACAAATCCTGGTGACCCTACCGAAATCATCAACGTCGCAAGCTACGCAAACACCACGAAAATAGAAAACCAAACCCTTACACTACCAAATGGAAACTCCACCAACGTCTCTTTTCTTTGGAACACGCTAGGCTTTGCCTATGGCAACTACACCATAGGCGCCCTCGCAACGCCAGCTTCGAGCGAAACAAACAGCGCTAACGCTACGCCTGCAGCTAATGGCTGGGTGATTGTGACAATTCCAGGTGACCTCAACGGAGACTTTAAGGTGAACCTTAAAGACTTGGTACTTCTCGCAAACGCCTACGGCTCCAAACCTGGCGATAGCAACTGGAACCCAAATACGGATGTACTCGAAAACGGCGTCGTCGGCCTTGCGGATCTAGTTATATTGACCACGCACTACGGACAACAATACCCATAAATGCGCGCTCAAGCAATGCAAGGCTGACACAAAGAACGTTATGTTTAGAACCAATGGAAGACTCTGCTGAAGTGCACCCCGGTAACTTGCCAAGTTTTTGCTATTGTTCCAAAATTCCCAAGTCTTCAAAAATAGCGCGCGCAGGAGAGTTAAATAATTGGTCTAAAATGGTTTTAATTCTTCTTTCCTCTCTTCGGGCTTGATTCGGGCTACTTTTCCGGTCAAGATGTAGCCGTTTGAACGACGGTCAACCGGAGGAGCTTTGGAAGTCTTGTCGAAAGCAGACTATTTTCCCATAACACTTTGTCACCGTATCCAGCCCAATTGAAAGATCAAAGAATTGACATGAAGGTTGGCAGCATATACGCCTCAAAACTGCCCCGAAACCAGAAAAGAGGAATAAATAGCATTTTTAACCATTTATTTAATCCACCTGCG
>Ga0209039_10002334_pt1 | contig 16293 bp, 14 predicted proteins | sample BogFormECP12_OM1_FD_188238 | JGI IMG/M metagenome (GOLD analysis project Ga0209039, IMG submission 188238) | Bog forest soil microbial communities from Calvert Island, British Columbia, Canada - ECP12_OM1 (SPAdes) (version 2) | ecosystem: Environmental > Aquatic > Freshwater > Wetlands > Bog ... | reverse complement strand
CGTCTGGGTCTGGCGCCAGTCACTGTAGTGGTCGGAGACCATCACGTGGAAGCACCAGTGGCGGCGCTCTTCTTCGGGTTCGACCAGACCGAGCGCGTTCAGATAGAACAAGTAGTGCTCGACGAAGCGAATCTGTTCTTTCGTCATGCCGCGGCGCTGGAGATCGACCGTGATGCCGGCGAGATGAGACGAGGCGGTGTCGCCTTCCGCCGGAGCCGCGTTGCGATTGTGGCGGCGAAGCTTCTTCTGCGTCTTCACGGTGCGCACCGCGGAATTGACCTGTATCTGCGCGTGGAACTGGTGGTAATAAACTTCGGAAAGGTCCTGCACGAAATCGCGGGTCCAGGGACGGCAATAGCGGCGCGAGGGATCAAGACCGCGCTCAATCTTCAAAGAATCGCTTTCCAGGATGGGCACCAGCGCTCCCGAGGTCTTGAGCGCTTCCAGTTCAGCGTCGTTCTGAATACGCGGCAGATCGAGGCGGTCAATTTCTTCGTTTTGCCGGACCAGCGAATCGTGCGACGGGCGGAACAGCGGGTTCCAGAGGATGCCACGGAGCCCGCGATACACGTGCAGAATTCGGTGGTGGCGGTGGACGCGCTGCAGGGCAAAGGCGGTCTGTGGCGCTGCGAGGGCAACGCAAATTGCAAGCGCGGTCAGCCCCATCAGCAGCGTTCCCGGCGGTTTGGAGCTTCGTGTCATCGTGATTGCATCATCAGCTTTGAACGACCCCGGAGCTGTGGGAAAGTAGCCCACTTCTCAGAGGATCGGCAATTGTAAACCACAGATGAACAATTATGCGCAACATTTGCGTCTAAGCCCAGTTACGTAAGGGATTTACCGGTGGTTACCGGAGGGCCACTTGCCGATTTCGGGGCAAGTGCTGGAAAAACCGGCGTCTTGGGAACATCTTCGCGTAGGGACAGCCGCCCCCGGCTGTCCCGCGGGGCGAAGCCCCGCCACTCTTGGGTACGTGGATATCAGCGAAAACCCAGGCGAACTGCGCCCGCCTGGGACGGCCGGGGGCGGCTGTCCCTACGTGGGCTTCACTTCCGCAGCAGGTCGGTGAAAGCTTGCTTCATGACTTGGCCGCCGACTTCGGCAATCGACGTGGTCAGCGGGATGTCCTTGGGACAAATCTCGACGCAGTTTTGCGCGTAGCCGCATTCCTGGATGCCGCCGTCTCCCATGAGCGCCGACAGACGCTCGCGCTTCAGGGCCTGGCCGGTGGGATGCGTGTTGAACAGGCGCACTTGCGAGATGGTGGCCGCGCCGACGAATCCCGTGTCCTCATTGAACTGCGGGCAGGCCTCCATGCAGCAGCAACACGAGATGCAGCGCGAGAGCGGATAGGCTTTTTCCTGGTCCTCGGCGCTCAGGCGCGGGCCGGAGCCAAGGTCGTAGGTTCCGTCAACCGGGACCCAGGCTTTGACTTTCTTCAGGTTCTCAAAGATCACGCTGCGGTCAACCGACAGGTCGCGCACGATGGGGAATTTGGAGAGCGGCTCGAGCTTGATCGGCTGATCGAGGTGGTCGAGCAGGGAAGAGCAGGCCATGCGGGCGCGTCCGTTGATCAGCATGGCGCAAGAGCCGCAGATCTCTTCGAGACAATTCGAGGTGTAGGTGATGGGCGTGGTCTTCTTGCCGTCGCGGGTGACGGGGTGGGCCGCGATCTCCATCAGCGCCGAAGTGACGTTCATGTTCGGCTTGTAAGGAATCTCGAACTCTTCCCACGACGGCTTGGCGTCGGGGGTGAGTTGGCGTTTGATTTTGATGATTACAGATTTATTGTTGTTAGCCATTAGCTTCTAGCCTTTAGCTCCTAGCTCAAACCTTGTCATTCTGAGCGAAGCGAAGAACCTATGTATTTTGCTGCCACGGGTGCTCTTCCAGGGACTTTCTCGCCGCTTCTTGGTGCTTACGGTCCTGACATGCCTGGTAGAGTCGGTAAAGCCACAAAATCAGCAGGAATCCCCACGCCGGTGCAATGAGCCATCCGACGTCATCGAGCTTATGTCGCAAAATCGCCTTTAGGCCGAATGCGATCCAAATAAGTGAGGTCAAAATCCAAATTATGGCGCGCGCCCGGGGGTCAGTTCTTGCTGACTTGTATACGTTCGCTGCAGAAAAAGGCTCGCGCATAGAACTACCTCAGTACTTCCTCGGCCGCGGCGGAATCAGACTCGCATCCACCGCCTCGAACTCGAACTTGGGTCTCCGCGTCGGACGCGTGCCTCAAGGGCTAAAGCCCCATTCTCGCCGGCGCTGAGCGGCACGCCTGAAGGCGTGCCCTTCCCAATCTTTCCCAAAACGAAAAACCATCGTAAAAAAATCACCGGGAAGGGCACGAGTTCCACTCGTGCCGATTTAGGCTTAGAGAGAAGGTGCGGCTTCCAGCCGCTGAGGTAACTCTTGCGGCCTTCACGGCTCTTTTCTCCTCCCGGAACCTATTTCCTGACTTTCTCGACCTGGCACCACCGCCGCTTGTTTCCCGTCGAGGTGTATGCCCGGTTGTTCCTCAAAACTCTTTTTCACTACCGCCGTGAGGGCCGTTATCTCCTGCACGCCTTCGTCCTTATGCCCGATCACGTCCATCTCCTGCTCACACCTGCGCAGGATGTAACCATCGAGCGCGCCGTCCAGCTAATCAAGGGCGCGTACTCGCATGAACTTGGCACCCTCATCGGGCGCAACTCCGAAATCTGGCAGCGCGGGTTCACCGATCATCGGATTCGAGATGCTCAGGACTTTATTCATCATCGGAATTATGTTCATCAAAATCCTGTTGTAGCCCGACTTGTCCTCGATCCCTCGGAGTATCGCTATTGCTCCGGTTTCCCGGGATTCAAACTAGATCCCTGGCCCCCAGCGGCTGAAGCCGCAGCCCTGGAGAAAGCCTCAATCGGCACGAGTGGAACTCGTGCCCTTCCCGGTTCCCCAAACCACCCTGGGAAGGGCAAGGCTTCAGCCGTGCCGCTCAATCCCGCCAAACATGCGGGCTTTAGCCCCTGAGGGCCGCCGCATAAGGGCGTATACATTACCACATCAGTACTTCCTCGGCCGCGGCGGAATCAGCGATGCATCCACCGGCTCGAACTCGAACTTCGGCTCGTCCAAATCGGGCGCGAACATTGCTTTCGTGGTCTTCATCCAGTTCTTGTCATCGCGCTCGGGGAAATCCGGCTTGTAGTGCGAGCCGCGAGACTCGTCGCGCATGGCCGCTCCCTGCGCGATTACCCGCGACAACTGCAGCATGTTGTAGAGCTGGCGCGCGAAGGCGATGGTCGTGTTCGCCCACTGTGAGCGGTCGCTCAGGTTGATCTTCTGGAAGCGTTGCAGCAATTCCACTACTTTGGCGTCGGCTGCCTCGCACTTCTTGTTGTAGCGGATGACGGTGCAGTTCGCGGTCATGGTTTCGCCGAGTTCGCGCCAGAGCAGGAACGGATTCTCGTTGCCGTCGGCTTTCATTAGCCCGGCATTGATTTCTTCCTGGCGCTTGCGCTCGGCCTCGAAGTGACCGTTGCTGGACGCGGCTTGCAGACTCTGCGCGTACTTCACGGCGTTCGGGCCAGAGACGAAGCCTCCGAAGATGCACGACACCAGCGAATTCGCTCCCAGCCGGTTGGCGCCGTGGTATTGGTATTCGGCCTCGCCGGCGGCGAAGATGCCGGGGATGTTCGTGGCTTGTTTGTAATCGATCCACAGGCCTCCCATGGTGTAGTGCATGCCGGGAAAAATCTTCATGGGCACGTCGCGCGGATCGACGCCGACAAACTTCTCGTAGATTTCGAGAATGCCTTCCAGTTTGCGGTCGAGCACCTTGCGGTCGATATGCGTGAGGTCGAGATATACCATCGGCTGGCCGTCGATGCCGAGGTTGTGCTTGTAGATGACCTCGAAGATTTCGCGGGTGGCCACATCGCGCGGGACCAAGTTGCCATATTTCGGATACCGCTCTTCGAGGAAGTACCAGCGCTCCTTTTCCGGGATGCTCTTGGGATCGCGCTTGTCGCCCGCAGTACGCGGCACCCAGACGCGCCCGCCTTCGCCGCGCGCCGATTCCGACATGAGGCGCAGTTTGTCTTCGCCGGGGATGCAGGTGGGGTGCACCTGGATGAATTCGCCGTTGGCGTAGTAGCAGCCCTGCTGATAAAGCGCAGACTGCGCCGATCCGGTGCACACCACCGAATTGGTGGACTTGCCGAAGATTGCGCCGATACCGCCGGTGCAGATGATGATGGCGTCGGCGGGGAAAGTGCGCACTTCCATCGTGCGCAAATCCATCGCACAGATGCCGCGGCAGACGCGGTTTCCGTCGAGCACGGCGGACAGAAACTCCCAATGCTCGTACTTTTTCACCTTGCCTTCGGATTCGTAGCGGCGGACCTGCTCGTCGAGGGCGTAGAGAAGCTGCTGGCCGGTCGTCGCTCCGGCGAAGGCGGTGCGGTTGTAGAGCGTGCCGCCGAAGCGGCGGAAGTCGAGCAGACCTTCGGGCGTGCGATTGAAGGGAACGCCCATGCGGTCGAGCAGATCGATGATGCCGGGAGCGGCCTCGCACATGGCCTTGACCGGCGGCTGGTTGGCGAGGAAGTCGCCACCATAGATGGTGTCGTCAAAGTGGATCCAGGTGGAATCGCCTTCGCCCTTCAGGTTCTTGGCGGCGTTGATGCCTCCCTGCGCGCAAACCGAGTGCGAGCGCTTCACGGGGACGATGGAAAACAGGTCAACTTCACCGCCCATCTCGGCGATCTTAATGACAGCGGCAAGGCCTGCCAGGCCGCCGCCCACTACGATGATTTTCGGAGTTGCTGCCATGCTGTATGAATCCGATCTGCCGGGCCCTCAGGGGCTAAAGCCCGCGGTCTTATTGGCTCTTAGCGGCACGGCTGAAGCCGTGCCCTTCCCAAAACCAATTCGTGAAACAAGTTCTGCTACAAACTCATGCAATCTCTATCGCATTACGATATTTTCCGACGCATTCGAATCCAAAGGCTGGAGTGGCGTCCTCAGGAATCCGTACATACTGGCCGCTCCGATCGAAACCAAACCGAGAGCGAGCGCGAGGCAGAGGTAGCCAAAGCGGCGACGCGCCCTTTCGCCCGTCGTGATCCCCCACTTCGCGGCGAACAGCCACAGGCCGTAGCTGAAATGCCAGGAAGCGGCAATGATGCCGACGGCGTAGAAGGCGATCATCCACGGATTCTGAAATTCTCCCTGGACTTTAGCGAACGACTGCATGGGGTGCGTCGGCAGGTGCACACCGGTGAAGCGGAGGTAATAAGTGTGCTGCACCATGTAGATGAGGGCGACGATACCCGTCCAGCGCTGCGAGGTGTAGAGCCAGTTACCGGTCCAGGGGTAATCGGCGACATTGGTGTCGCCTTGATACCAGATGTAAACGCCGTAGAGGCCGTGGTAGAGGATCGGAATCCAGATGAAGAACAGCTCCAGCAAAAAAACAAAAGGCAGGCTGTTCAGAAACTCGACTTGCTTGCCGTAGGCCAGCGGGCCTTTGAAAGCTTCGGCGTTCGAGATGAAGTGTTCGAGAAGGAAGGCTCCGATGGGCACGATGCCGGTGATGGAATGCAAACGGCGCAGCAGGAACGAGGTTCCCTCGCCGGCGCGCAAGGGAGCGACGCCCGGTTTGATCTTTGGAACTGGAGCGACGGGACTGGCAGTTGACGCCACGATGACTGCTCCTTACGAGGTCCGATGTGCAAACCGATTATTATCGGTTTGCGTGGGAAGGGAAGTCAAGGAGAGAACGGTTGTGAAACTTGTTTGGCTGTCGGCGGAGGAAGAATTCGCGCCAGCTTTTCTTTGCTGGTGGAGAGCCGGGCGTCCCCGCCCGGCGGGACCCTTCGACTGTGCCAGGGCAGGCTCGCGAGACGCCCGTCGCTCCACCGCTATGTTTCCCGATACCACTCCAGGAATGCGCGAAAAGCCGCGCCACGATGGCTGTAGCGGGACTTCTCTTCCGCGTTTAATTGGGCGAACGTCTTTTGGATTGCGGGGAAGAAGAAGAGCGGGTCGTATCCGAAGCCGTTTTTGCCTCGGGGCGCATCCAGAATGATACCCTCGGCGGCACCGCGGAAGGTGTGCAGCGTTTGGCCGTCACGGGCGACAGCCAGGACGCAGATGAAACGCGCGGTGCGTTTATCTTCTGGAATCCCTTTTAGTTCGCGCAGCACTCTCGCGTTGTTGGCTTCGTCATCCGTGTTGCACCCGGCGGCGTGCGGTTCATTATTTTGCAGATCACGGGCCGCATAGCGCGCAGAATGGACTCCGGGCGCGCCGCCGAGAGCGTCAATCTCCAGGCCGGAGTCGTCGGCCAGGACCAATTCGCCGGGAACGGCCAGACTGTAGGACTCTGCTTTCTTGCGCGCGTTCTCCTCGAAGCTGGTCCCGTCTTCGACCACCTCGGGCAGGGAAGAAAAGTGCGGGATGTTTGCGATCGTGATGCCGTAGGACGCGGCGGCTCCGGCGAAATCGCGGAGCTTGCCGGGATTTGAGGTTGCCACCAGGACGCGACGTTGCATGGTACGTGCTCTCAACAGCCTTTCTCTGTGTTCCTCTGTGTTTCCTGTGGTTATAGGCTTTTTCTTCAACCACAGGGAACACAGGGGATTACATCTGCTGCCCTAGCTGGGGCTTCGGCTGCGTCTTGATCCACGCGACAATCAACAGCCCGAGGCTGATCAGCGATACGACGTTTCCGACTACACGATCGATGGTCCGGCGAAAATAGATGTGTACATCGTCGTCTCCGGCGACAATGGGAATGACAATCAGGCCGGTGTCATCGGTTCTCTGCGTTTCGGTGGGTTTGCCGTTCACGACGACCTCCCACGCCGGGTAACTGAAGAGGCGCACGGTTAGATTTTGCGCTGCGGCAGCATGCACTGTGAAGTGTTTTTCCGTCTGCCCCCACGCCAATATCTCGCTGCGGACCGGTGCCCCGGTATCGTCGCTGATGCGGGGCAGGCTTTTGTTCAACTCGTAGGCGTCGGCTCCGGCCGGGACGTATTCGTCGGTGCCCTCGTAGCCAGTGCCGTCAGCGACGGCATCGCTCATCTCGCGGATATCGCCGGCTCTGGCCCACCAAGGGGGCTGGAAGCGATAGCCGGCGAGGGTAACCGCGGCCAGCAGAACGGCAGACGCGACCAGGCGCGAGGTCCAGCGTTTGGCGGCCATGGGCAGAAGCATGGCCAAAGCGGCGTTCATGCAGAGCAGCCAGCGGAAGGGAAGTTGCACGAAGCGGAACTTGGGCAAGTGCTGCCAGAGCAAATTGCTCACCGAAAGCAGGAGGAGCGCGCTGATGGCGCCCCAGGCGGCAAGCAGGGTCCACGGGCTTTGGTCAGCGGCTGCTCCGGTTGCGGTGTCGGCGACCGCACGGCCGAGAGCCTGCCTTGAGCTTGTCGAAGGGGCGGCTGTCCCTACGTCCTGCTTCCGCCAGTTGCGCGAAAACCAGATCGCGAAAGCGAGGATGCCGATTTCGGTAACGGCTACGGTCGAAACCAGAAGATTGAAGCGGTTGTGATCGGGATCGGCGATGGTGGTGAAAAGAAAATTGTCCTGGGGACGGACGCCCGGCGACAGCACCTGGTTGAGGTTGATCCACCCCTGTTCGTAGATTGCCGGGAGCAGATAAAACGAGGCGAGGCCGGCTCCGAGGAGCATCGCCAGCGCCGTCCGGAGGAGGGGACGCCAGGTCTGTGGATCCCGCGATCGTGTACGGGCGGCCTCACGCGCGGCAAAAATCAACGTCAGCCCGGCGATTGAGTAATAGATCATCACGGCGGCGGGCACGTTTGTGAGCCAGGCTGCGGCCAGCGTGAGACTCAACCACAGCACCGGACGAAAGCTATGTTGGCCAGGCAGGCTGCGGCTAAAAGCAGGCTCCTTGAGCCGCAGAAGACCAAGCAGCAGAAGCGGCAGCAGGGCGGCGGCCAGCAGTTCGGCGTAGGCGCTCCGCCAGTACACGATCAACAAGTGATAGGGATTGAGCGCATAGAACACGGCCGCAAACATAGCGTCCGGGGCCGGGAACCACTCGCGGGCGAGCCGGTACATGGCCGCTCCGGCAAGCGTGAGCCCAATCCAGCAATACGCGCCCGGCACCATCTTCCAAGGCAGAGCGGCACCGAGCGTGGCGCCCAGAGTCCAGGAAGCGGGCGGATAAAACAGGAAGCGAGCCTCGCCGTATCCCCAGTACCCGAGCGCCGCCCAGCGCGGATATGCGATGCCGTGCTTCCATTGGCCGAGGACTTCCATCCACGAAAACATGTGGAACTCGAAATCATGCCCGGAAGGACTGCCCCACCAGAAAAACGGAGTGATGGCCACGAGACAAGCGCCAGCCAGCACCAATGCATGCGAGATCGGATTTCTGAGCAAATGGCCCTTAGGTTACGTTGAAGTGGCAGGCTGCGGAAAAATAGAACGTTAAAACTCAGCCCCCATCTGCATCTGATTTCCCGTAGAGACGCGGCTGGCAAGGTCTCCCGCGTCCCCGGAGACAGGGCCAGCCCCGTCCCTACAGGCAGAGCAATTCTATTGCATCAGAAAATTCTCGGAAAATTAACTGAAACGAAATCATTCGGGAGGGAGTGTTGAGGTAGTCTGCGGTCAACGAGGTGGAACAGACCGCCGGGGACTGGGCCGACACCAAAGACGGGGTGTCGATCTGGTTCCCGGTTTTTGCTGGGATCGTTGTCATTGGAATCGGGGCGCTATTGGGCGAACGCTGATCGGCTGGTTGCTATTGGCGGAAGTTCGTAGGTTGACGCTTATTGGTTGACGCTCGCCGGAGTTCGCTGGCGGTGCAGTTCGGCGAGAAACGCTTCCTCCTCCAGCGCATTGCCGGTCCGGAGCAATTCCAGGAGTGGGTCCTCCGCGTCGGTGGCGGCGCTGCTGGTCTGGCTGAGGTCGACCACGTTGGCGACCAGAGAACGAGGAGAAGTTTCCAGTTGCGGAGTGGCGCCGGGCTGGCCGGTGAGGAACTCGATGAACTCGCCGACGCTCTTGCGCTGCTCCTCTGTGCGGGCAGGGAATTCAATGCCCATGCCGTGTCCGGGATGCATGACCCGGACCAACCCTTCCGCGTGAATCTCCATGCCGGCAGCTCGCAGGCACAGGTCAACGGCTGAAGACTGCGGGAAGGGAGATTCGGTCTGCACATAGCAGCCGCCCAGACTAAGATCCGTCAGTTTACATTGGCTGATCGCATCCGGTTCCTCGGGCAAAGCATCGTGAGACCGGGCAGCCAGCCACTCGCCCATTTCCTCGCGCATCTTTTCATCCATGTCGAGAAAGCGGAGGCCGGTTTGACCGTTGGCGGTGCTCCAGGCAACTTCCGCGTCACCTTCAATGCCAGCGCCGCCATCGGGAAGCTCAAAAAAGACGCGAACCGTGGCTTTGGATGGAAGTGGCTTGGCCGCCAGCACATCCATGCCGCCGGTGCTCAAGTCGAGCAGGATGCCTTCCACAGGATTGCTCTCGTCGATATGAATCGAAACCGCCGCCTGGACGGCGACCCGCAACGATTGCCGTCTTTCGCGCTTCAGCAGCGCCGTGGCAGCGCGCAAGGTGTTTTGAGCCTGCTCGCGGGCGATGGGCTTGGTAAGGATGAAATGAGCGCCGGCGCCGAGGATGGAGCGAATCTGCGAGGCATCGTGGAGCAAGGCAACGGTAACAGGCGGATGGCGGTCAGGGCCCACGAGGCGGCGGCAACCTTCGAACACCAGAGAGGCCGCTTCGGGATCGTCGAAGTCGACGATGACCTGATCGAAACGCTCCTCCGTCAGCCGCGTCACGGCGACATCGGCCGCACTCGACCGATCCACCGCAACCCCGAACTGCGCCAGGACCTGAATCAGCGTTTCCGCCGTCAGGTCGTCCTTTGACACCAGCAATGCCTGCAATATCATGCGACCAAACCTCCCGCCTCGCGCTTTGCCTGTACCGTCAGGCTTCTACGGCCAGCGCGGAGTTACGCTACGCCCTGGCTTGGACGCGGCCGGCGCGGGTTGAGCGCTGGCCTTGGCAGCCATCGCATTGGAGTTTTCGTCGTCCACTTCCGTCAGCACTGCGCTATCGTCCTCGACGTCAGTTTCGGCAAGCAAGGGCGCGACTTCGCGCAGTTTCTCGGCAGCCTGCTGCAGCATCTCGATCTGCTTACCCAGTTGCGTGTACTGCGCCTGCTTGCGGCGCAAAACCTCATGGATATCCTTCATACTTCCCCCTGCGCCTGACTCTAGGTTTGGACAAAGGTAAGGTCAACGGCAAAGCCATCGTGGGCCGTTACGGCAGTAACCGGACAGGAAATGGAGCGGGCTTTAAAGCGGGGTCGAATCAGGCTCGGCGGGACGCCAAGCACTTGAAACCGTCCGGCGAAGGGCCCGATGCCTTATTCACCTTTTGGGTCCGCACTGGCGAGGCGCTGCCGTTGCCGGTGTTGTCACCCCCGTACATTGCGGCGATCGAATGACCGCCAGAGGTCAGCATTATTCTCTCTCATCCCGTTCCACAATGGCGACGCCTGTACCGTGCGCGTCTTCCTCACAGTGGGTTAGCCGGTATCCTGCGCTTCGTAGATACTCGAAGAGCGTATCCTTAGCGTATCCAAAACGCGCAGGGACTTCATGGTATTCGAATTGTATTCGCCGTATGGAACGTAGAACGGACACCGGTGTCGAATGCAGCACTTCCCATTCGCTGCCCTCAATGTCCATTTTCAGCAAATCGATCTGTCTCAGCTTGTATCGATCGATTAACTCCGCAATAGTAATGGATGGCACCTTGACGGCTCTTTCGCCATCGGTTTCCAGGTCGGCGGCGATCAAGCTGCGCCGCTGCGATTCCGCCGCGACCGGCATCAGGCGTTCTCCAGACTGCGCCGCAAGAGCCAACTGAACCGATTCAACCCGGCTTCCAAGCTGGTTCATCTGTAGATTATGCTGCAGTTTGGCAAAGGTCTCGGGGAAGGGTTCGAGAGCCAGAATGCGTGATTCTGGAAGTTGCCGGGCCGCCCAAACGGAGAACACTCCGATGTTGGCCCCAGCGTCAACAATAGTTTTGCAATCGGCCCAGAGACGATAGCAGCCGTGTATGAATATCTGCCAAAAAACCTTTGCCTCCCCCCGGCTGCACACCCGTACTACTCCTCCGCCACGGAGGGGAATCTCAAGGGGAAAGCGGGGAGCCCCAATATTCAGAGCGCTCGCTACCAGCTTGTGAGCTACAGGAGTCTGCCGCCAGGCGATCAGCAGTTCGTGTGATCGAGTGAAGCCTTTGACGAACGTCGACGGTGTACTCATGGGCGTCTAAAACCGGAATTTCCTTTTTGCGGATTCCGATGGTCGACCTCTCGGCAAAGGCGCCATCCAAGCCGATCAAGTAGCTGGTGTTGAAAATCGAAAGCCCCGCCTTGCGGCGGGGCTATGAGTTGAGTGTTCTGGGCGAACCTGCAAAGTTAAGTTTATGCCCTAATCAGCTTGCGACGGAACATTCCGGCGATACCCACAAGCCCTGTTCCTAGAAGACCCAAAGTCCCGGGCTCTGGGACGGTGAGGGTCGAGCTGCCCACACGGATGTGCCCAATACCCAGAGCGAGCTGTCCGCTAGCGGTTTGGAAGTTCTGGACCGTCGATCCAGTCGTCGTGCGACCGTTCCACATCGTGCCTGTGAGCGCGCCGCTGAGACTGTAGGTCAGGGGATGGCCGCCCCCGCTAGTCAGAGTCCAAATAATTGGACCGACGAAGCTGCCGCTGAAAAGCGTACAACCTGCGCCGCATTTCATCCCGGTTAACTTGTTTGCCCAAGCGCCGACGCCCTTCACGACAAAGCTGCCGCCCCCCGCAAACGTTGCGCCGGTTTGGAGGTTGCCGGTGGCCAGAGCGCCGGTCGAGAAGCTCACCGAACCCATTGATTTCCCTGTTGGGGGCACGGTGCTCCAACTTCTCAGTTGCGACTGCGAAGAAGTGATCGTTGTTATGCCGATTGTCCCCAGCCCCGCGTTGGGAGCCGTAATCGAAATATTGCCATACTGGTTCGTGAGAATAATGTCCGCCGAAGCAGCAATTGGCAACGCCAATGCCAGCAATGCTAAAACTACCACTCGCCTCATGTTAATCCCCTCCCAATTTCTCTTTCTTTCCACAATTTACCTTGAAACTTGTGTTCAAGGTATAGGTCGCCGTTGGTGAATAGAGCACTTGTTGTTCCAAAACTACAGAAGCTTACTTCTTGTTGTGCATCAACAACTTACCAATATTTACCGTGCCTGTTCCGAATCTCGGGATGCAATCTGCTGCGCACTAGCAACAATTCGCTTTCCCTAGATCGTCCAGAGGCTCAATCCCGCAGGCGGTCTAGCCGGCTGCGAAACGGAACAACTGTAGGTTCGGAATCGGCAGGGGGAATCTCGCCCAAAAAGAAAACCTTGAACCTGGGGAAACCGCTTCCAGAACCTGATGCGACTGTGAGTAACCAGTCGCAAGGTGACCGATGTTAGCACAGACCCGGCGTTCACCAATGGCTCTTTGGTGCCATGCAATCGCACAAGAGTGGTATTCCGCCCTCGGGCCAGGTGCCCTATCTTTAAGGGTGAGCAGTTCTGGGGAAGGCTGTTCAGGCGTCCCGTGGTTCTTTGGATCCGGGACGCTTCTTATTTGCGGTGAAGTTTCCGAAAGAGCGTGCCCCGGTAGGGCAGTACCCAAGTCTCCACACGGTTGCGCTGGCCTGGAAGGATTACCTGCCAGGATCGTCTGCGAACATCGGCACTTTTTCACTTTTTCCCGACGACAAGCTGCGGTAGGCGGCGTCCAGAATGACCTGGTTTTGCCAGCCTTGCTGGCCAGGCGCTGGAAACACTTCCCGGCCTTCGACTGCGGCAGCGAAACTGTCTGCCTGCCGCGCGTAGGCAAGCTGGTTGGAAACGGTTTCTTCAGCGACCCGTTGTCCGTCGCGCCACAATTCCAACTTAACCGGCCGTTCAACATTCAGCGCATCCTCGGCCCGGAGGACACCGGTTTCGCCGACAATCTCCAACGGCGTGCGATAGTGGGCACGAGTTGAAACCAGCACCGTGGCCAGCGTGCCGCGCTGAAACTCCAGCGTCAGGACGGCCGCCGCTTCCACGTCGCCCGATTGTTCGTCTGGGCGGCCGAGAGCGGTCACGCGCCGCGGCTCATCCTGCAGGATGTAACGCAAGGCATCGACGCAATGGACGCCCACGTCGGCGATGGGGCCGCCTCCTGCTATCGAGCGCTGGTAGAGCCAGGTGCGGGCATGGCCCAAACCGGGATACGAGAACTCCGCCCGCGCAAAGATGGGGCGACCGATGTCGCCAGCGGCGACGCGTTCGCGAAATCTTGCCGTGCTTTCTTCAAAGCGAAAGACTTGCGCGACGCCGAGGAGAACGCCGGCGTTGCGCGCGGCTTCGACCATCTGGCGGCATTCGTCCGCGTCCATGCCCATCGGTTTCTCGCACAGCACCGGCTTGCGGGCAGCAACCGCGGTGAGCACGTCCTGCAAGTGGCAGGCATTGGGAGTGGTGACCAGCACGGCGTCGACCTCGGGGCAGCGGCAGAGTTCTTCGGTGGAGGCAAAGGCAAAGCCATGCGGGATGCCATAGTGCCGGGCGGCCTCGCGTGCTTTATGGGAGTCCCTCCGCGATAGAGCGACCACTTTACAATTCCGAGCCAGAGCGAAGCCCGGCATCAGACGCCGCACGGCGTGCAAACCGAAACCTGCGATACCAAAGCGAATCATGTGAATTTCACCCGCTCGAAGGCATTCTACATTTGCCGCCGACAGTCCCCTGTGGCGGTTCCCTAGGTAGCCCTGTGCTCCCTGTGGTGATAGCCGTCCGCAGCGCAAAAGCGAAAGCACTGGGGACACGGAGGTTCACAGGGAAAATCCTGACTCCGACTGCGCAGTACTCTAGCGATGACACAGCTCGGCAAGCAGTTTGGGATCGATGTTGCCGCCGCTGATCACGGCCACGTTGATCGACGTCTTGGGCAACTCATCGGCGTGGAAAAGAAACGCAGCTGGGGCTACGGCGCCACTCGGTTCGGCCAGCGTTTTCGCGTTCACGCTTAGAGCGCGCATGGCCTCGAGAATCTCGTCTTCGGTCACGCTGACGATGTCGTCCACATAGGCGCGGATGTGTTCGAAATTGATGGCGCCGATGCTCTGGGTACGAAGCCCGTCGGCCAGCGTCCGCGAAACTTGTTCGGCCGGGAAGGAGACGATACGACCGGCGCGCAGGCTGGCTCGCGCATCGCCGGCAAGTTCGGGCTCAACGCCAATCACCTTCACCTGGGGATTCCTGAGAAGATTACTGAGACGACTGCTGAGCTTGATGGCGGCGGCGATGCCGCTGATCAATCCCCCTCCGCCGACCGGGACCAGCACGGTTTCAACATTGGGCAGGTCCTCAAGGATTTCGAGCCCTACCGTTCCCTGGCCAGCGATGATCTTTTCGTCGTTGTAAGGCGGCACGATGGCGTAGCCGTGCTCGGCGGCCAGTTGTTCGGCGCGCCGGCGGCGCTCTTCGCTGCCGGGACCGACGGTGACGATCTCCGCACCCAGGGCGGCGGTAGCTTCGAGCTTGTTCTTCGGAGCATTGCCGGGCATGACGATGATGGCCTTCACGCCCAGCGCCCGCGCCGCATAGGCCACGCCCTGCGCATGATTGCCGCTGGAATAGGAAATGACCCCGCGGCGGCGTTCTTCGTCACTCAGTGATGCGACCTTGTTATAAGCGCCGCGCAGCTTGAAAGCGCCGATGGGCTGCAGGTTTTCGAGCTTGAGGTAAAGCTTGCGCTGATCCGCCGCGCCCGTCCATTCGAACAGCGGTGTGCGGACGGCGATACCGTGGAGGAGTTTTTGAGCTGCGCGAATATCGTCGAGGGAGACCATCGCATTCAGCGTGCCCGGTCCGGGCGTTTTTTGCAAGGGCGGCTATGGAATACATCATGATGTTATAGAGATTGACATCATGATGCCTAATGGTATAGCATCACAACATGAGGACAACCCTTTCGCTCGATGACGACGTGGCCCAGTTGCTGAAGAAGGAAGTTCGGCGAACTGGCTCTTCTTTCAAAGAGGCGGTGAATCGATTTCTGCGGATGGGATTGACGGCTTCGAAGCAGCCCGTCCGGAAGCCGTTCCGGGTGAAGCCGTGGAATCTGGGTCTGCCTCCGTTTGAAAAAGTCGAAGAGCTATTGGAATACCTGGAAGGACCGGATCATCGGTGATCGTCATTGATGCCAATCTCCTGATCTATTCCTACGATCTCGATTCGGCCTACCACAAGAAGAGTCGTTCTTGGCTGGAGGGAACGCTTTCGGGAGTAGAAGCCGTGGGACTGCCCTGGCAAAGCGTATCTGCGTTCCTACGGGTTATCACGAATCGGCGACTATCGGGAATGCGTGTCAGCCTGCAGCAAGCCGTGCAAGTCGTAGATGAGTGGTTGCAACAACCGAATGTACAAATACTTGTGCCGGCGGATCAGCACTGGTCGGTGTTGAGGCAAATGATCCTGGAGGGACAGGCCTCAGGCCCGTTGGTGAGTGATGCGGAGATCGCGGCGATCACGATTGAGCATGGAGCTGTGCTGCACACGGCGGACCGGGATTTTGCCCGCTTTCCGGGGCTGCGGTGGAAAAACCCGCTGGGTTAGGCTCATGTTGTTTCCAACGACGGTAAAGTGCTATAGTGTTACGAAGTAACACCAGGGAAAACCCGCGATGGCAGCACCCTCTACCACCAGTCTGAAGCTCGATGCCGAGACAAAAGAGCGCATCCAGCGTCTCGCTGCGGCCCGTCGCCGGTCTGCACACTGGGTCATGCGCGAAGCGATCGAGCAGTATGTGGAGCGCGAAGAGAAGCGCGAGCAATTCCGGCAGGACGCGCTGGCCGCCTGGAACCATTACCAGACGACCGGCCTGCACGCGACCGCCCAAGAAGCCGACGCCTGGCTGGCCAAGCTCGAAGCGGGCAAGGACGCCGCTCCCCCTAAATGCCACGACTGAGGTGGTCCCAACCGGCCCTGCTGGATGTGGCCCGTCTCCACGCCTTTCTAGCTCCCAAGAGCCGGGATGCAGCCAAGCGCGCCGTCAAAGCGATCCGGCAAGGCGTAAAAGCGCTCGGCAAGCACCCGGAGGTTGGCCGTCCGGTCGAAGAGTTGCCGCCGGAGTTCCGCGAGTGGGTAATTGAGTTCGGACATGGAGCCTATGTCGCCCTGTATCACTACGACGGAAAGCAGATCGTGATACTGGC